>Ga0335078_10006613_pt1 | contig 17144 bp, 17 predicted proteins | sample Lox_Sample_32_FD_206711 | JGI IMG/M metagenome (GOLD analysis project Ga0335078, IMG submission 206711) | Soil microbial communities from Loxahatchee National Wildlife Refuge, Florida, United States - Lox_Sample_3.2 | ecosystem: Environmental > Terrestrial > Soil > Wetlands | place: USA... | reverse complement strand
GCGGCGGTTGAGGCCGGAACGATGACACCAGACCAGGTGATCTCTGATGTCGGAATGGGAGGTCTGCTTCATTCGCTGTTGGTTTACAACTGCGACAGCGACAATGACAGATTCCGGCTGGGGCAAGAAGCGAGGAAGTCCGACGAGTGGCTGAGATTGGCAAGAGAAATCGACGAGGCAAAACCGCGCAACCAGAAACCATCCCAGCTAACCAAAATTCTTCTGGTGGACCCCGGACTTGTGCGGCTCGGTTTGGCAGATTTGAGTCTGCATAGATTGGAAAACGAATCGGACGAACGTTTGCTGACTTTGCTAAGGCAGGCCGAAGATCGGCTTGAACGGCTGCGTCGAGCCAACCCCGACGGGCAAGTGCCCCGAGATGGAGCACAGACGGAATCTGATTTTTTGATGGAACAGACAATCGCAGCCGTGAAACAGCTCAGGACTGCGCTCTCCCTTCGCGGAAAACTGCCTGATTCCGAAAAGTATAGCGGGAGAGTTGAGGCCGAGTCCGCCGAACCGTTCACCCACTCTCCGGACTACCGCTCAGTTACTATTCGCGGCAAGCCCTACTCGCTCACTCCGCGACAGGCCCACGTAATCCAAATGCTTCACGAGGCCCACGAGAGCGGGAACCCTAACGTGGGTAAAGATCACATCTTGGAGGAGCTCGGAACAACGAATAGCCGTTGGCAAGATACCTTCAAGTCTAACTACGATGCGAGGATAGCCCTCATAAAGGTCGGCACGCGACGCGGAACCTTGCGTCTGAATCTGTAATCACGCGTAATACCTACTTTCCACCGAAATACCCACGATACGACCCAGGATACAAACCACGTTGGTATGTGATTGTGTGCTGGCGAGGTCAGAGATGAATCAACAAGATAAGCTACTCCGGGTGACCGAGGTTGCGGAGCGTTTGGGGCTCCGGGCTTCAACCATCCGTGCGTGGATTTTGCAGCGTCGCATCGAGGCAGTGCGCGTTGGCCGGAGAGCTATCCGCGTCCCGTCAAGCGCCGTTCAAAGGATTATCGAAGTCGGCGTGATCCCCGTGCGGGAACAGCGACGATGAAAGCGACCACAGACGCCCGAAAAATCGCGGCATCCGTGGCGATGCCATATTTGCTTTCGGCGCTCGACTTTGATGTAAACGAGCGGACGCGGCGATGCGCGTGTCGCTTGCACGGCGGATTAAATCGAACGGCTTTTTCCTGGCGCGAAGATGGCCGCTGGCATTGCTTCTCCTGCGGACGAGGTGGCGACCGCATCGCGCTCGTGCAAGTCGCGAAGCAATGCGGCTTTCGCGAGGCCGTAACATTTCTCGCCGGGCTAGCTGGGGTTGAGTTTCAAATTCACAGACCATTTCGCGCCGAGATGGCGCGGAAGGGGCTTCGATGCGAACGCACGGAGCGGGCTGTTTGGCAGGTCAGTGACAGCGTTCACGGGCTTCGGCGGTTTTACAATTCAGCGATGCTTCGCGCTGATCGTCTGTGCTGGAGTATCAGTGAGCGCGTGAGCCATACTCTCACGCTGGACGAGCAGGACCCTTGCTGGAGCGCGCTCGCACGCCTCGCCCCCGCACAAACCTTCTTTTTCGCCGCGTGGTACTTCTTTTTCAGCGCGCCTGCCGATGCTTTGGCGCGGGCTGCGCTGGCGTCGCCCGGCGAACGCCGCGCAATTATCCTGACTTGGGAGCCTGCGAGGTGAACGAGCACAAGAACTTTGCCCGCGTGCTCGAATCTACCCCATCGCTTCTTGCTGCTGCCGAAGCCCTGCCGTCCTTGGACGGAGAGATAGGGTCGGGCGCGCACGGAGCACGGCTGTTGCGCGATGTGGAAGATTTCTTTTCGCGATTTGTAGTGCTGCCGTCCTGTGCCTATTTACCGCTGGCGCTTTGGACCATCGGCACGCACACGTTTGAGACCTTTGAGACCTTCCCCTATGTCGCACTGCTTTCGCCGGAAAAGGGCTGCGGGAAGACCCGAACGGCGACGATCATTCAATTTCTGGCTGCCAATCCAGCGTGCGCCGTCAGCATCTCGGAAGCGGCTCTATTTCGGTTGATCGACGGGAAGAAACCTACGCTCGTTCTGGACGAAGCCGAGCTATTGACCGGGAAGGGCGAGCGCGCCGACGCTGTGCGGGCAATTCTAAATGCGGGCAACTGCCAGGGAGTGGCAGTGCCGCGATGCGTCGGGCCCTCGCACGAACTTCAATACTTCGAGGTTTTCTGTCCGAAGGTGGTCTGTGCGATTCGCGTTTGCCCTGAGACGGTAAAGGATCGCGCCATCGTCATTCCGATGCAGCGGAAGAAGCCATGTCAAAAGGTTGAGCGATTCATTCGGCGGCGCATCCGACCTGAAGCGGAGCCGCTCTGCGTGCGCATCGAGAATTGGGCCGGTGCGAATCGCCTCGCCATCGGACGCGCATACGAAATGTTGGATGTGGATTTCCTCAGCGACCGCGAATTGGAGAACGTCGAGCCGCTCTTGGCGATACTCACCGCCTGTGACCCTTCGCGGCTCGGCGAACTCCGTTTGGCGGTGGAGTCGCTGGCGTCCGGAAAGTCCCAGGCTGCCGAGGATGACAGCCTGACTCTTCGATTGCTCAGTGATGTTAGAACCGTGTGGGAAGACGGTGAGAGGCGGCTTTTGACAAGCGAATTGTTGTCCCGTCTCAAAGCCATCGAGGATGCGCCCTGGTCTATCGAGGTGGAATTGACCGCCCGAAAGCTGGCTCGATTCCTAACCCCGTATGGAGTGCATCCTTGCGACGTGCGCACCGAATTGAGAACGGGTAAGGGCTATAAGATGGAAGACTTCCAGGACGCCTTTGCCAGCTACTTGGCTCCGATCCGCGACAACGGCGACAACCCACATGGATACTAGCGAACTGACGGTTTTCTCATCCGCGACAACAAGTGGCTGTCGCGGATGAAAATTCGAGCGGAACCCGCATAAACATTGCCTTGTCGCAGATGTCGCGGATAGAACGGCTCCAAGAGGACAGAGGGAGTATGAATCTTACTGAACTGGACGCGGCGATTGAGCAGGCTAACCGGATTTTCAGCAGCCGACACACGCGCAGGCCTGACAAATCGCAAGAGCCCGAGAGGCCCGCCGCCCCACCAGAGCAGCGAGGATGGCCACTTGTTTCGTTGGACGCCGAGCGGCGCTTCGGCCAGCCGCACGCGAAGCTATTTCCCTTCATCGGGCGAAAGGTCCGCACTCCGGCAGGTCCAGGGACACTGCTGCTGGTTTTCGCGGATCGAGTGACAGTAGTGCTCGATTCTGAACTAAGCGGATGCGCTGTGTTTGCACTCAAAGAGATTGTGCCGTGTGATTGGAGTGTTTAGGGATGCCGAGGGTCTGCAACCGGGAAGGATGCGGCAACCGAATCGTCGCTAACGATGGCAGTCCAGATTATCGGAAGCACTTCTGCGGTCCGGCATGTTTGAAGATCGACAAGCGGGAGCGCCTGCAAGAGAAAAGGTCACGTCTGGAAAATCGGCGATGCTCCCATTGTGGGCGAAAACCGATGCCCGCTGTTACGCCCGCTGTTTTGAGCGAGGCTTGACGGGTTCGAGAGGCTCTCGAAAATGGCTGTGTGAAACTTCAGCGTGGGCTTGCGGGCGCTTCAGTAGTGCCAGCCGGAGCGCAAGGGCAGGGCACCCCAGTTGAGCGTCCGGGAAGGCTCGCAATGCGAAAGTCAACTCTGTTGAAAGCGTAGACGACTATGACGCACGAGAAAAAGACCGTGGCCAAACCGATTGGAGATCGGCTTCTCACCCTCTGTGAGGCAGCGGAAGTGCTCCGTTTGAGCACCCGGACCGTGCGGGAATACGTAAGACGGGGGCAAATCGAGGGCAGAATCATCGGAAGACGATGGAGATTTAGGCGTGCAGACCTTGAGTCATTCTTTGAAAACGCGCCCCGTAATTGGGATTTCGCTGGAGACGATAGTCACGAGGATTAGACGGTGGATCAGCGCAAACAGGCTCGTGGATCGCATCAGCACTTCATTGGGTTTCGCGCGAGACTCAACTGCGAGTCCATTCCTGTAATTCCGGCTTGGCTGGTGCGGAGCAATATCGATGATCCCCGAGGAATTCCCTATCTGTTGGTCTGGAAAAGCGAATGGGACGGCAAAATTAAGGAAGTTGTGCGCCTTGCGCGCTACGTGGACCCGCACGACCCCCAGGCAACGCGCTATCATGTAGAACTGAAGCGACCATATTGGGGTGCCACTGTCTTACGTTTGATCTGGCGGACGCTGCCACGGAACGGGGGGCTCGCGCTCTTTTTAGAGTGCCCCGACTGCAAAACTCCGCGCCGTTTCGTTTATGGCTGGGAATGGGATAGTTTTTCAGGATGGTCAAATAGAGCTAGGCGAATCGGTTGGAGATGCCGGGATTGTGCCAGACTGCGGTACTCGTCTGAGGGCGGCTATTTGCGTACTAGCGGAGTATTTCGCGCCCTCGGAAACCTGCCGCGCCCGGAACTCTGGCTTCCCTACGTGTTCACATCTGTCGAAACTGCAAAGAAATTTCTAAGCGCCCCAATACACCATTCTGTCCCTATGTTTCGAAATGCTGTCGCCGTTGGCTTTTGTATATGTTACTAAGATGATCTCTGTCTGTGGTAAATTCCCAGTTCATGAGCGCCAACAAGAAAGCCTTTGAAAAGGAAATCGCGTTAGTCTCGGCTTTCGCCGCCGTACTTGCCGCACTTTTTGCAGGTTGGCAAGGTTACTTGTCCAAAGAATCCGCCGATTCCGCCAAGAATCAATTAAACCTCGCGACGGCGCAACGAAAAGACAGCCTCGACCAGTTCAGGAATCAGATGGCTTTCTCCAAAAAGCAGGCCGAGGATTCTGCTGTATATTCAAAACAAACATTGGACATCGCCAATAGAAATGCTACTGCATCAGAGGCAACTGTGCGAAATCAAATGAGCCAATTGCAACTTAGTGAGCGTGCGTGGGTTGGAGTAGACATGGCACGCCTCCGCTATGTTAGCCAGGAGATGGTCGGATCAACGTATATTGAGCATTACAAGATAGAATTTGATGTGCGCGTTACTGGCGGAAGTCCGGCATTACAGATTCATTTGACAACAGCCTGCCAAATGTTCAACCCGGACAGACTCAACCCGATACCTCACCCTGTCAGCGATAAAGGAAGCGCGGAGGTCCAGATGGCCCTCCTCCCTGGAAACATACAAACTTTTGTTTGCCCTATCATTCGGGAATATCCCAATAATCCGGGAACTCCCGGCGATGGGACCGCAATTGTGAGATTTTCCGGTCAAATTCTGTATCGAGATATTTTCGGGCACGACCGACGCACGGATTTTTGCTTTGAAGATTTTTTCCAGAAGGTCGACGTAAGCAGAGAGCAGGTCCTCGACCATTGCTTTGTAGGCAATTCATATGAATGAAGCATCCAGTTCAGCCACCGACTGTCAAGCCACAGTGAGTCCTAGGCGAGGCTATTACCGGATTCCGAACAAGTTTCCCGCGAATCGCGTGGACGGCGTGCTTGCGGAGATCGTGCTCGATAAATTTGCAGAGGGATGGCCCAAAGCTCGAATTGCTCGCGAACTACGTCTAGCTCGGCGCACCGTCATCAGAATCTGCGCGTCGCTCAACAACCCTTAAAAGCCGAGCGACTATCCTGAGTGAAATTGCGATCTGCGAACTGCTCAAAATTGACTTGCCGAGCACTATTGCTTGCACGGAATTTGGGATTGATAAACATCTACAGTCAGCGCCTAATTCGGTGATCTGTTTGCTGTGACCGAGCACCTCGTAATTCTATATCCAGCAACCGAATGCGCACCTTTACACCGCAGCGCTGCATAGCCCATAGGGCTATGAATAGTTCTCGTCTGCATGCACGTTATTCCCTTAAGCAGTCTGATTGGACTCGGTTTACTTTCGAAGACGCTCGTCGCTCGGGTACAATTCGCGAGCAATCGGAGGTGCTCCTTGCCAGTACCCTGGTCCCCAATCGTTGGGCTTCTTGGCGCGAACAATGACGCGGATCAGGTTGAAGCTATTCTTCGGTTGGCGAACATCACTGCCCTCAACCTCACGGCTGAGGAGCGCCACAGCCACAAAACTAGAATTCGTGCCTACAGGGCGCGAGCGGAGGCGTACTTCGCGTCCTTGGATGACGAGGCGCAAAAACGTGCAACGGAGCTGGTAATTCGTGAAATGTTCCGAAATAGCCCGGAGATAGAAACGAGGATACGAGAGGTTCTCAGTACATACGATTGGACGTATCAAGACGGTAACCTCACTGCTGGCGGAGATACGCGCGAGCTTGACGACCTCCTTCCACTGTTACGGCGACGAGTACTTGATAGAGACCTTGCTGGTGGCATTGCGGTCTATAGCTCAGAGTATCCGCTCTCGGTCTTGATGATCGATTTGGATAAATTCAAGGCTATAAACGACACACACGGACATCAGGTTGGAGACCAAGTGCTGATAGCATGCGCGACTGTCGTGGCGAAACGTTGCAGACAAAAAGGGAAGGCATACCGCTATGGAGGAGAAGAGATACTAGCCCTGCTACCAAATTTCACTTTGAACGAGGCTTTGGCGGTTGCCGAGTCGATCCGTTCCGAAGTTGAAGGCATTTCGGTGGGGATCAACCAGGTTAAGGTCACACTCAGCATCGGAGTTTCCGTATTTCCTGAACACGGCCAGTCCCTCGAAGAACTTGTCACAAAGGCTGATGGTGCGATGTACAACGCAAAGAAGCTCGGGCGAAATCTCGTGAGATTTGTCGATGAGCAAATTGAGGCCCCGAAGATTCATGCCGTTCCTCGCAGAGCGCCGAGCCCGCAAAACAAACTAGATGCCGACCTGATTAGAACCCTCTATTACACCGGACGCTCCCCGAAATGTCCATATGATGGCATTCCATTGCGGATCAGAGAAGATGCCGTACTCAGCAGAACGACACCCGATCTTCACGTATCGTGCCCAATTTGCGGTCTCGATGAACTGATTCGAGGGAATGATTGATGCCGTCTCTACCGAAATCTGAGGGGTAACCCTCAATGCGATTTCCGTAGATCGACGTCCGGTAAGAGATGAGCTTCAGGTCAGGAATTGCGGCGGGTATGTACGGGGATCATTGCGTGCGAACGGAAAGACGGGCAAGCTTATGTCTCCACGCCCCTAGAATGGGATAGCTATTCGGGATAGTCCAACAGAGTTCGGCGAATCGATTGGCCTTGCCGGTCTTGTGCAAGACCGCGCTACTCGCCCGAGAGCGGCTACGTTGATCCCCGAGAAACGCTCACGCGGCGCGAAGGCTTTTCGCATACTTCCTGAATTCTTCTGGCCGTTTCTGCTGCTGCCCGACTCCCAATGATTACCTCCACTAAGCAATCCTCGGGAACTGGAAACAAGACAATCGGTTGCCCGAAACTATCCAACGTGTTGGTGTCGATGCCATCTTTGAGAGGGAAAATCATCCTCCACTCCTTCTCGTAGCTCCATGCTTCCAACTTTGAGTACAGGGCATCTTGAGCGGTTAAGTCTGAAAAATACTTAGTAGGATTGTCGCTTACGTAGCTGACCCTTCGTACGTGGCAAAAATCATCGTCCTCGCTCCGTTTCTGATTGAACCAGGGATGAGCAGCGTCGAAGCCAATAACGAATCCGCGACTCGAATCCGAGTAATTTCCCCACATGGCTGGGTTGCGCGCGTCCTGAGACAACGACAGGATTCCGACTTGAGTACCAAGGGTTTGCAAGAACTTCTCCGAAATGGTAGCCCAGTTGTGTTCCACAAACTCGTGAACGCTCGCAGCGGCATTTTCGAAATTTCGTTCCGTGAGATTCTTCATCAGTTGGAACCACACCTCGGGCCCCAGCCGTCTCATGGATTCGCGAAACACGCTCTCTGCCTCAGGGTGATTCTCAATCGAAACTTGGAGCATTTTTTCGGGAGTGTCGGCTTTTGAAAAAAAGTCCCTAAATCTCGGAACAATCTTTGCCATAGCAATCTCGCGTGACGCCCATCCCTTCACTACGGGTTTAAGCTCGAAGCGATCGTTAGTAGAAACCGGCGGCGAGAATCGAATTTGCAGACTTTCGAGCACATCAATTCTGGCAGGGGGCAGATATTTATAGAGCCTCACGCCTTTGCTCAGTCTGCCTTTAGGTCGGCGGCGATTAGCGAAAATTGATCTAAGGCTGCCTGTAAATCCTCAGCGATCTGGGCGGCGATAATGTCCGGAGCGGGCAGATTGGCTGAGTCTTCCAAGCTTTCATCCTTGAGCCAGAAAATGTCTAGGTTGACTTTATCGCGCTTGAGAATGCCTTCGTAGGAAAAGCATTTGAAGCGATCAGTCTCTTTCCGGCTGTGGCGATTGGCGGCACTGTAGCAGACAACGAAGTCGTCCAGGTCCGAGCGTTTCAGGGGATTGGTCTTGAGTGTGAAGTGCTGGTTGGTCCGAAAGTCGTAAATCCAGAGTTTTTTTGTCCACGGAGTTTCGCTGGCAGGCTTGCGGTCAAAGAAGAGCACGTTTGCTTTCACGCCTTGCGCGTAGAAAATTCCGGTCGGCAGTCGCAGAAGGGTGTGTACATCGCATTCATGCAGGAGTTTCCGGCGGACGGTTTCACCCGCACCACCCTCAAACAGCACGTTATCGGGCACGACAATCGCGGCCCGGCCATGAATTTTCAACAGCGATTTTACGTGTTGCAAGAAGTTGAGTTGTTTGTTGCTTGTCGTGGCCCAGAAGTCGTCGCGGTAATATGTGAGGGCTTCTTTCGTCTCTTCCCCCTCTTCGCTGACAACTGTGATGCTGGATTTTTTGCCGAACGGCGGATTCGTCAGAACAACTTCGTAATAAGTCGAAGGGGCTTGGGCGAGAGCGTCTATCCCGTCGCGTATGGGTGAGTCTTCCCCACCGATACCATGAAGGAATAGATTCATTACGCACAATCGCGCTACGCCGGCAACGAGTTCAGTACCCGAAAGGGCCTTGTGCCTGAGAATCTGTTTCTGCGTCTTGTCCAGTTCGTAGTGACAGCTAACATAGTCGTAAGCCGCCAGTAAGAAGCCGCCCGTGCCACAGGCCGGGTCGTTCACGGCCTCGCCGGGCGCAGGGCGCACCACGTCCACAATGGCCTTGATGAGCGCACGTGGGGTGAAGTACTGTCCCGCGCCGCCCTTCACGTCCGCCGCGTTTTTCTCCAGAAGGCCCTCGTAAGCATCGCCCTTAACGTCTACTTCCAAAGTCATCCACTGCTCTTTGCCGATAAGGTCAGTGACCAGACGCTTCAACTTAGCGGGGTCTTGAACCTTGTTTTGGGCCTTTCGAAAAATCACACCGAGCATTCCCGGTTGTTTACCGAGCTCTGTCAGAATGTGGCGGTAATGACTCTCCAGGGCGTCGCCGTCTAGACGTTCGAGGCTGGCCCAATCCAAGCCCTTCGGAATCCGCGCCGGGCGATTGTACGGCGGCTTTGTCTGCTCATCGGCCATCTTCAAGAAAAGAAGAAACGTCAACTGCTCCACGTAGTCTCCGTACGAAAGGCCGTCATCCCGAAGAATGTTGCAGTAGTTCCATAGCTTTTGAACGATTGCTGAAGAACCGTTTGGCATGACGCTCACTCGCAATTCTTAATCACAGCCTTCATTTTCTTATCGAAATTGGCTCTCAGTGAAGTTCCGGGCGGCGAATTCTTTAGAGCAAATGCATACTCCCGGATAGCAGCAGCCATCTGATTGTGAAACACTGTCGCATTAATTTCCTCAGCACCGTTAAATAGAGGACCACTACGATTAATTACCCATCCGTTTTTTGTTTCTCCTTGATGCAAAATGCCGCAACGAACAGACTTATAGAAATCACTTCCTTGGAACGCTGAAAACTCGGCTTGCTCCTGAAAGAAAACCCTGAAAGCTTCTCCACTCTTTCCTAGCACCATTCTCCCGTTCGCATCCTTGTGGGGTTCGGTAGTTTCCCAACCGCGCCAGAACGAAGTCAACGTCTCTATGAGGAGACAACTCACAGCCATCATGTAGAAGCCATTCTTGAGATTCTTTGTATCAGAGTGAAGGTCAAGAGCCTTAACTGGGTCAATGTATCTCTCAAACAGTCGTCGCCGGATGAACTCAGGCTTCTTCGACCAACCGCTATCTGATTGACTTTGCCAGGCTTTATAGTCTCCGACAGTCACGCAGTAATTGGAACCAGGCCTTCCGCAAAGGATTGTGTCGTCCGGCATGGTCGCCCTCACCCGATCGCATGAGCCCGGCGACCACCTTCCCACGCCGGACATTTGCGCTCATGAATGTCGCTTCCGTTAGCTGCAATGTGTTGACTGTAATGCTGCCACTTCAACTCGTTGATGTACTGACCGTGACTGGTCCCGGCCTTGCCCGCGTTCTGGATAACTTCCTGCCCGCGCGGATTCACGAAGTTCGTGAGCGTCGTTGCCAGATCACGAGACATGCAGAGCCTCCTACTTGCTTCGTCCTCTTTGAACAGCGGCCTTCACCACAGTTTCTTTTTCTGCCCTGATCCGTTCGAGAAGGACATTGGCAGGCTCGTCGGTTGTGTCTTGTGGCACGAGATTACCTTCGAATGCTCGCTTAAGGATTGCCTGGCGAAGGTACTTTGCCCGAGTCAAATCCTTGCTGGTCTGCAACTCCATTTCTTCTATCACCGAGAGGCGTCGTTCCAATTCGCTCACAATTCGCCTCTGTTCGTCCGCTGGCGGCACGGGTACTGGCAAGTCTCTACAAATCTGAAGAGTTAGATTGAACTGGCCCGCCGTTGCTTTTGAGCGGCGAATCGCCCAGTTGAGGACAGTTTCCGAGAGGAGACAATAGGACAAATACTTAACGGCAAAGCTCGGCATCGGCCGAAAGATCGCAATCGCTTGATTAATGTTCCACTCTGGATACTCGGACGGAACGATTGAGACTTTGCCGAGGGGCGGGCCGACTATGTTCATGAGCACGTCATTTGGAAACACTCGCGATCTGACAAGCTCCCCGTCATGTGTGGTTCTTGCGATGAAAGTTGGATTGACGCCGAAATCCAATGTGCCACGGTTCGTGAGGTTGTAAACCTTGATATAAGGAACTTCGCCCGCATCAGCAAATAACTTTTCGGCTGCCGGTGTTGTACCTTTCGTTATGAAATCGCAGATTTGTTCCGCCCTGGCCCACACCCATCCTTCTGGAAGCGGTGCCAGCTCTTTCGTGTCTGGGAAGCCGGGTTCCTGATATTGTGGCTTTACGATGCCGTCACTCGGTTCCCTACCAATTGCCTGACGATTGGTTTTTGGGGCGGCTCCCCGATGGGAGCGACGTTCACCGAGGATGCGATTGAGGAGAGCGGACCCGTGTTCATAGGAGCGCCTCTCGTGGAGAGCAAGTTCGGCCTCTGTGGGAACGAGGTGGCCTTCGCAGGCGGCTTTGAGGACGGCAGCGCGATAGCGTTTGAGGTTAGCTTGAACGCGCCCGAGCGCGGTCACAGCAGCTTCCAGCCTCGTAAATTGCTTTTCAATCTCTTGCGCTATCCGAAGCTGTTCTCTGGAAGGAGCAACGGCGAAAGGAACTGATTCGGCCAGAGTAGTCGAAGATACGCTGGCTTGATTAACATGATGAGTGCAGCGATGCTGGAAATAACCCGTCATCCACAAAAAGTGAAGCTGGTGGGCCATAAAGCGCGGATCAATGCCCTTGACTGGCCGCAGTCTTGTCATGTGATTTGAAAAGGCGAGGTCAGCTTCGATTCCGATGTGCGCAGTCTTCCCTATCAACTCTGCACTATTCGTGTTGTTGAACAATACGTCCCCAAATTGCACCCTCAGAGGGCTTGAAGCCGAAACATACTTGACGACATTTAGGTCTAGTCTTCCCTCGCGATCCACGTTCATGGGCCTGAGATGAGGGATGCCGCGCCCTTCCTGATTGTGGACTCCAGAGGCAAATCCGGGTTGGATGTCGAAGGTGACTTCGCCAACTCTCGCTGAGGCCCACGAGGACGGTAGCGTACTCAGCGAAATTGGATAGTGTGTTGCAACAATCTTTGTCACGCGGCGAGTGCCTCGTTGAGTTCATTGAGCATTGGCTGCAAATCGGCACCGAAGATCTTGTACGCTTTGCCGAGGCCGCCCCACTTTGAAAAGGGCGACAGCTCCAAATCGTCCGCTTCGATGGAGACGCTGGCAGCGATGTGATCGCGGATTGCTATTAACCATTGCCTCTGCTCATCGTTAAATTTCCTGCCCAGTTTCTCTTGGTTCGTCAGCCACTTCTCAAAACGTGCGAACGCTACGTCCTTGAAAGGCCTCAGCTCTCCGTCCTGATGAACGGCATATCGGACGAGAGAAACCAAATCGGTTATCAGCTTCGTCGCGCTGCCACGGACCTTGGATTTGTCGAGAACCTCGTAGGCCTGCCACACTCTTTCTGGGGGCATCGGAGCAACTCCGAGTTGTTTGGGCCGCTCAATCGCTCGGGCCAGTTCTTTTAGCTGCTCATGAGTGATGCGCTTTTTGTACGGGCGGCTGTAGAGGACCTGTAATCCAGTGATTTCGTCCTTGTTGTCTTCGATGAATTTCTCAAACGACTTTACGAGATTCACAGCCCGATCGCGGCCATCTTTTGATACCCCGGCCAGCAGAATTTGGTCCTTGCTGACGTTGTCAATTATCTGCTCGAAGGATTTTTTCAGGTCCACCAGTCGCTGGCGAAGTTTGGCATTGGTCGCTATGGGTCGCGCAGCCTGCGTCAACAATACTTGAGCTGCCTTAAAAATCTCTTCCGATGGAGGCTCCTTTGTTCCCGTCGCCTTCTGAGCAGCCCTTAGCTGTTCATCGGGGTTCAACGCGAAGACGAGTTTGTTAGCTATACTAGATATCGTTTGATCGCCGGAAATTTTCTTGATCTCTTCCTTGTCCTCTGCGGTCAGTTGGCGATCCAGACGGGCCAACCGCGAGGCAATGGAACTCATAACGTCTGCTTCGCGATTGCCGAACGCCACAAGTTCCATGAGCTTTTCCAGAGAGACATTTTTCTTTCTCTCCAGGGGCTTCGTCTCATTCATTTCATTGGGATCAATTCCAATGGCATCCACGATTACGAATCGGTCTTTTGTGGAAGCGTCTGGCGTGACTTGTTTTAACTCCGTCTCCGTAACGACGCGAGCACCGCGCCCCTTCATCTGTTCAAAAAGCGAACGGCTTTTAACAGTTCGCATGAAAAAAACGATCTCGAGAGGGCGAACGTCGGTTCCCGTGGCGATCATGTCCACAGTGACTGCGATTCGTGGAAAGTAGCTGTTTCGGAAGGAAGAGAGTAGGTCTTCGGCTTTTATGCCGCTGTTTACCCAGGTGACCTCTTCATATTCGGTGCCGTCTTCTCGCTTTCTTTTCGCAGTCAAGCGAGCAGTCCCTGTCCGGTAGGTAATTTTCTGGGCGAAATCGTTCCCCTTGCCAAATTCCTCGCGAACAATCTGGACAATATCCTCTGCGTGCGAATCATCCTTGGCGAAAATGAGGGTCTTTGGAACGTCGGTGCGGCCAGGAAAAATCTCGGTGAACAAGCGGTCCTTGAAGGTGCCAATGATGGTACGGATTTGGTCCTTCGCAACAACGCGGTGATCTAGCTCGTCAGCATTATATGGTATGTCCTGGTCCGCTTTAGCGAAACGTATGCGGCGAGTTTCCCGGTCGCGGAAGTCCACGTAGTACCCAGCATTGATCGTGGACCCGTGTTCGCTGATTAGCGTGCGGATTGTGTAGAGGTCAAAGTCCACGTTCACGCCGTCTGCTACGGCCTGCTCAAAGTTATATTCCATAATCAGATTCTGGTTGAAAAAGCCCAAGGTCTGTTTCGAGGGAGTCGCCGTGAGACCAATAATAGAGGCGTCAAAGTATTCCAGTACTTGCCGCCACAGATTGTAAATGGAGCGGTGGCACTCGTCAGTGACAATGAAATCAAAACTCTCAATTGAAATGTTCGGATTGTAAGCGACGGGCGCTGGCTCCCGCTGCAGAGTCTCCAAAGTGAATCCGGCCTGCTCTTCAAGCGCAGGGTCAAGCTCCTCCTGCCCTTGGAGCATGGAATAAAGACGTTGAATTGTAGAGATGCAGACCTTGCTGACCTCGTCGAGCTTGTTGCATTGAAGGCGCTGGACGTTGTAAAGCTCCGTGAAGAGCCGTTGCTCCTCTGGAGTGCGAAAATTCTGAAACTCTTTCAGAGTCTGACGTCCTAAGTTGCTGCGGTCCACGAGGAATAGAATTCGCCGAGCACCCGCATATTTGATGAGCCTGTAAATGAAGTTGCACGCAGTGAAAGTCTTGCCGCCGCCGGAAGCCATTTGGATAAGGGCGCGCCGTTTTCCTTGACCAAGGGACATTTCTAGATGCTTGATGGCTTTAATTTGTGCTGGGCGTAGCCCCTCTTCCGCCAGAGCGGGCATCTGCCTTATTCGACCTTTGACGGTTGAGCCGGGAACGCTGAGTTCGTCATTCAACCACTCAGCGAGCGTCTCTGGCCGATGGAACGAGAAGACATTTCGACTAGCCGCGTCCGGCTCCAAAAGATTCGTGAACCGAGTCTCGACCCCAGTGGTCTGGTAGCAAAACGGAAGCGGGCGGCGAGGAGCAGGAAGGGAGTCTGGCAGCCCCTCGCTGTATTTCGTGGTCTGAGTTTCGAACCCGGTAAGAGTGCTGCCTTCTTTTTTCGCTTCGACGACTCCGACAGCCTGAGCGTCCACGTACAGAAGATAATCTGCTTCCCCGAAGCCCGGTTTCATCGGAAACTCGCGGATGGCGACCCCGCGCCCCGCAGTTAAGTTCACGTCTTCACGGGACTGGACGATCCAACCAGTATCATTCAGACGCTGGTCGATATTCAGCCGGGCTCGGGCTTCCGGGGAATCAAGCATCGTGGACTAGCGGATTATAACCGGAACGATGGAGTAAACCCCAACGACGGCGGACGGTTCGGCCCCAATGATTAACTCCCATCGATAAGATACACTCCCGATAACGAACGGCATTGCGTGGGAGCTGCAACGATGAGCTGTACGTAAGCGCCCTCACCGCCATCGCCACCTTGAAGGAGGACTTGTGACGTCCCGAAGTCCGCGCCGAATCTTGCTGCAGTCACGGTTAAGTCCGAGGGTTAAGCTGAGCTATCTCGTGTTTCCATATGCGAACTTTTCAGTTGGCGGCTGGGGAGAGAGAACCAGTTTTGAATTTGGGCCATTTGCTGTTTGGCCAGACACGGACGACAACTGGCGACGCTTCCTAAAGTTCCCTAGACCTGCAAAGCACCTTTCAATGTATCTCGGGAGAGACGGACGACCGTTAACCACGCTATGGATCACAACATTCACGAGCTCGCAAAAGATTGGGCAAGACCGGTGGCAACGGCTCGCAGCAGCGCTCTTCTATACCGCATGGGCTCGGATTCCTTTTCACACCATCGACCGGCCTGCGGCCGAGGACTTCTACTTTGAGGCTTTCTCTTTGCCTGAGGGCGCGGAAGACGATTCCTCCGGCCATGTGCGCTGGTCCAAATATGGGGCAGCTTACTGGAACAGAATGACGATTCATCCCTCGCCCGAGGTGTCGCTTAGCGGGACCCAACTCGATCTGCCCAAGAGCAGCGAGCCCACTAGCCCTTACTACGATCCCACTCCGGCGCGCCTATTCACGGCACTTAGCCAAGCACTGCACAGACACGACTCGCGCGCGCTCACGGCTCTTTGGTTCTTCATGGAGGCGTGCTATCGCTCGGCTTTCAGATCAAGCTTCGCCGAGGACATTCAAAACATTTGTACCGCCTTCGAAGCCCTTCTTAGTGTTCGGAGGAGAGGGGACTCCTCAAAACAGGTCTCATCCCAACTGCAGGCCATATTTAAAGCCCAAGCTGCAACGCCGATTGAACGCGCAACTTCGCAAAGGCCTAGCAAGGAACGAAAGGAGGTTTTGCAGCGACTTGACAAATGGGTGCAGGCGCTCTACGCCGTACGCAATGCTTACACTCATGGAAACGAAGTGAGCGACTATTTGTTCGGTGAGAGATCGATTTGGCAAGACGCGTTTGAGATTTTCAGGCTTGCAGCGAACCGAGTAATACTGAAGTCGCCCGAAAGGCACCCGCCGAACGGAAGTGCTCTAGAGAAACGGTTGATGTCGGTTCCGTACTTTGATCTTGTAGCGAGCTTTTTCAACAAGAAAGGTGACTGGATGATTCCCGGCCGGAAGAGCAAACAATGCGTCCGCGCTCTGAAGGAAGCCGTCCGGCAGGCCCGAACTCTTGACCCCGAGCTAGTGGAATCCGTTTCGAGTGTTAAAGTCTTAAGGCAGGCACTGTTCAACATTTGCAGTGCGATCCATAAACTCCTAGACAGGAGAAATTTCGGGAGGAGGCCTGATCGCGCCGAGCTGGATGCTCTCAACGAAGCGATGGGCACAGCGTACGCCGATTCACGAGACGCCCAGGGGAAGTTAAACACCGACGTTTACCTTCGAAGAGTAGCTCCGAGACTGAGACTCTCAATGTCGGGTCTGCCTTTTGCTGGTAAGAGTGTGCGCCTCTACGAGATCGTCAGCAGCTTCAATTCTCTTCTCACCATCTACGGGAACTTTACAGCTCCAATTCTGAATTCACTCGCGGCTATGAACCCAAAATCGGATTAGAAAGACCAGTCTCGCGCGAAAATCACTTTGCCCGTTTCTTTGCCTACGCAGGATGAATTACCATTGCGCACCGTAGCAGGCTGTCGTCGCAACTCAGGCAAGAGGGTAGGAGCGCGAATCGCGTATACTGGCGCGACGATTGAGCGTGATAGCAGACCGTCGCACTCCGTCGTAATCGCTGCGTCGCTCACTGCGCTCCGGTCTTTTTTGAACTGCATTATGCGGGGCGCTCCAACTCACTGTGCCCTATTTTGTGCCCACCCTCCATCGAAAACCATCGTAAACGGTAGCAGAAGACCGGGCGTGCGAATCGCTGCTACTGGCGCGGAGAATCAACGCCATAGCGAACTATCGCGCTCAGTAGGAAAACCGGACGCCGCAACTGTTAACCGAAGGGTTGCTAGTTCGAATCTAGCCCGGGGAGCCATTCTCTTATGCTGTTT
>Ga0335078_10006612_pt1 | contig 17144 bp, 13 predicted proteins | sample Lox_Sample_32_FD_206711 | JGI IMG/M metagenome (GOLD analysis project Ga0335078, IMG submission 206711) | Soil microbial communities from Loxahatchee National Wildlife Refuge, Florida, United States - Lox_Sample_3.2 | ecosystem: Environmental > Terrestrial > Soil > Wetlands | place: USA... | reverse complement strand
AATGAGGCGCGCATCTCCTCTGGTAAAAGCCCTTCCGCGGCGGCCTGGGGAAAAAGAAGGGCGTTTTGCACACCTGCTCTGTGGAGACGCGGAATTGCGCGTGCCCCCGGCGACGGTTGACGCCAACTCGCAAGTTCCGATGGAAGATTCGGACCGCCTCCGGCGCCTCGAATCCGCTGTGAATTCCCTACGGACCCAGGTCGATGCGCTCCAACAGCAATTCCTCGAATTCAGAAAACTTGTGGAGTAAAGCGGCTCGGCGGCGCTTCTGCGTCATTCGTTGGCTCCGCAGGATTACTCTTAGTACCGACTAATCATGAAGAAATTCTTATGGAAGTATTCTTGCATTCCTTTACCAAGCTGCTAGAGTAAGCAGCCTCCCCCTCCAAGAAACTCAACCCGTAAGTTCCCCCACCCGGGTGCTCGGAGACATTATGAAAGTTCGCTCTGCGGTGCCTGACCGCCGCAACTCACCGCGACATTTTCTGCGCATACCTTTGCGTGTCCGTCTGTGGAAATCATCGTTACCGGAGCAACAGACTATTTCCTTCAATCTTTCGGCGGGTGGCGCTTTTTTCGCGACGGAGCTGCCTGTTGAAGTTGGAACCGTGCTGGAAATCTGGCTTCCCATGCCGCAAGAAATCACGGGTGAGCCTCTGGCGGAATGGCGATACTCCGGCCACGTCGTCCGCATATCTCCGGAGGACTCCCGGCGATTTCTGGGGGTCGCAATTCAATTCGATTGTTACGAGATCGCGCGCGCTTCTGAATCCGCGCAGGGCGGCTCGTTTCCTTGATTCGCGTTTCGGCTTTCTCCCGCAGTCTTCCGGAAAGAAGGTGAGCATGAAGCGCGCTCTGGTGGTTGACGATCAGCCGGAAGTCTGCGAATTGCTGACGAAAGCACTACAATCCGAGGGTCTGGAAACGCTCACGTTGCACGCGAGCGCGGATGCGCCGGAATTTCTCACCGAGAGCAAATTCGACGTCGTGTTCCTTGATTTGCATATGCCCAACCTCGATGGCATTGACCTCCTCCGGCACATCCGCAAATCGTTGAACAACCAAACGACGCCGGTAATTCTCCTGAGCGACGATCAGCGGCCCAGCGCGCTGTCCGTCGCGTTTGATGCTGGCGCCAGCTTTTTTCTTTACAAGCCTCTGGACAAGGAGCGTGTGCTCAAGATTCTCAGGGCTGCCCAAAGCGCTTTGGATTACCGGCACAGGCAAACCAGGCGCGTCGAGTTACGCGCCCCCGTTCGGCTTCGATGGGGCGCGGAGATGATTCAAGGCGAGACGATTAATATGAGCTTGAGCGGCGTCCTGTTAAAAGCTTCGAGCGCCATCCCTGTCGGTTCCCCCGTCAACCTGAGCCTGTTTCTGTTTCCTCACGCAAAACCGGTGATCTCCGAGGGTTCTGTCGTTCGCATCGAGCACGACAATCGAATGGGCATTCGCCTGAACAATTTGACCATGCAAGAAAGCATGCGGCTCCAGGAATTCCTGCTCCCCTTGATCCCGGTCGAGTGATCGTCGCTGAAGCGGATCGGCCAATTTCCAATTCGCTCGTACTCGTGCTATTGTCCACTCCTTACAACTGACGATCGGAAACGGATCGCCCCGGGGCACAGGATGTTGCAAACCTTACGGCCCTCTGCCGTATTCTCTGGCATAGGAGAAAATCATGTCGGTCAATAAAGTCATTCTAGTGGGGCGGCTTGGGCGCGATCCCGAAACTCGTTACACGGGAGGCGGCCAGGCTGTGGCCAATTTTTCCGTCGCCACAGATGAGACCTACCGCGACCGGAACGGAGAGCGTCAGAAGCGCACCGAGTGGCACAAGATCGTGGTTTGGGGCAAGCAAGCCGAAATCGCTCAGCAGTACTTGAAAAAGGGGTCGCTGGTCTTCATTGAGGGGCGCATCCAATCGCGCGAGTGGCAAGACAAAGAAGGCCAGAAGCGTACGAGTTTTGAGATTGTAGCCACTAATTTCCGGATGCTTGGCGGGCGGGGAGACGCCTCCGCCGCCACTGCCGGCGGAGGCTCACCACGTGCCTCGGAAGAGTTCGATCAAACTGCTCATGTGGAAGACTCCGTGGGTTCCTCTTCTGGACCGGAAATCTCCGACGAGGACATTCCCTTCTGATCGACAAAGTCCAGTCTTTCCACAATCCTCTTCAGTTCGGTACATAGGCCTCTCGCGCGTCCAGGCACTGAAATTCCGCCGCAACGTGGTAGTTCTGCTCGATCTCCTGAATCATCCCGGGCGTGAAACGTGCATCAGGTCCTTTGTATTTGTCCGCGTAGCTTTCGAGCAGGATCACGTCAAATTTCTTCTCACGGATTCGGTCACGAACTGCTTTATCGGACCACCCGGCGTGCAACACAAGCTGAGAGTAAACGTAAGGATTTGAGACTTGGACCGGCTTCCCGGTGAGCAATAGAGCCCCCACGTTGTCCGTAAGCACCGCGTTGCCATGCGCCTTCAAGAATTGATACAGCTTCACGCAGGATGCAGGATCGTCAAGCGGATCGAGCGGAATGCGATAAAGCGCGAATGGAATCAGCATGGCCAGATAGGTTCCGGCCAGGATAATGGTGGAAGCGGCCGCGAGCTTTCTTTCGCGGAGCCATTGACTCGCATACAGCCAGCCATAACCCGCGCAGAAGCACAACGCGGCATACAGCTCCAGCAAATGGTTGGTATTCGATCCGGCTTTCCCAATCGTCGCGGCGCCGACCACTGACATCAGCAGGTACAAGACAGGAGGTGCCGCTCGCTTCTTCTTAAGATCAAAGATTACGGCAAGCAAAGAGAGCCCTGCCAGGAAAGGAAAAGTTCGTGCGACCCGCCACAAGTACACGAAATAAACCATCGGCCTGTAGGCATCCGGATGCGTTCCGAATTGGGCGAACGCGAAGTGTCCTCCGGACCACCACTGCGTAAGAGCAAAAGCCGCACCTCCAAGAATCACGCCCGCCGCCAGGCAGCGCCATAGCTGCCGCCAATCGCGTCCCGTGACCAGGTACAGCCCGCATGCCGCGGGTGCTGCGAGCAGAGAAACCTTGACGAATAACGCTCCAACGAAGAATGCCACAGCTAAAAGCCAGGCCTTTCTGCTGCAGAAAAAGATCGTGAGCCCGCCCAGAGCCAACGCCAATCCAATCCAGTCCACTCTGCAGCTCACGATCCAGTTCCGCGCACTGTTATTGCACAAAAATAGCGCTGCAAAACCGGCACTGACCGGCCAGGCTGCGCCAGTACGCCGCAGCAAAAGCAGAATGCAAACCACCGTACTGATGCCGCAGAAAATGGACTCCACTCGGAGGGCAAAAAAAGATACGCCGAAGCATTTCACCAACGCGGCCGTGACGAGATAGGCGACCGGACCATAAGGATTGATGATCACCGGCCAGCCATGGGGATCAGGATAAGGAGTCAGCCCGTCGGTGATTCGCAGCCCGGCATTCAGGATGTTTCCCTCCTCATAGTCTAGTTCAAAGGGGAAATGGGCCACTCGCATGGCGACCACAATCGCGTAAGCGGCGCAGCACAGTGCGACGGCGGCAAAGAACCACGCCAGATAATTCTCCCATTTTCTTGAGGTTTCGACTCTGTCCACCACGCCTCGCACGCGACCGCGCCAGTCCGCGTGCCGCTCCGAGACAGATTAGCCCATGAGCCCGAGAGTTCGGACTCCGGATTCGCTTGAAGTTTCCGCTCACGCAACGATTCGCAGATTCAGCTCACCAGAGGAGCTTCAGACCGAATTGAATCTGCCGCGAGGTTGTAGATGTGCTCGTGATCGCGCCTGCCGTGCCGGAAACTCCGGTGAGATTGGTTGCCGTTGGCGGCGTAAACAGGATCAGGTTCGGCGTGTTGAAGTTGGCGCGATTCAACAGGTTGAAAATCTCGGCCCGGAATTGCAGGCTCATGCGTTCGTGTATCGCGGTGTCCTTCAAAACTGAAAAATCCCAGGAGGCGAGCCCAGGGCCGGTAAAAGTGTCCCTGCCGGCGTTTCCGTAGAATCCTCCGATGGACGGCGGTGCAATGAAGGCGTTGGCATTGAACCACTGGTTCGGGTTACCTGTAACAACAGACCCCATGAAGGCCGGATTCAAGAAAGGGCGTACGGGATTTCGCGTATCACCGTTATTCGACGGGTTATAGCTCAACTGCGGCGTTAGCGGAAAACCCGACTGAGCTGTGATGATACTGGCTACAGACCAACCAGTCGCCAGCCTATTTTCCCAACCCTCCAAAGCGTTCCCGAAGGCTTGCCCTTTGCCGAACGGCAGAGCATAAATCACATGGATCACCGCGATATGTCTAACGTCATAGGTCGCCAGACCCTTGTCTGCCCTCAAGTTCAGTGGATTGGAAGCCAGCCCCGGTGCGTTGCCCGCCGTCGTCTGGTTCAGCGAATCTCCGTCGTCCTGGGCTCTTGAAAAGGTGTACACCCCATGCAACGTCAGGCCGCCCCGCAACCGGCGCTTGAGATCTACTTGAAGGGCATGATACGAACTTGTCCCCTCGGAAAACCAGGTCCAGGTATTTGCCAGAGCCGGATTCGCGCGCGGCGCCCCTGCAGGAATGTAATAAGTCCCAGCGGGAACCGGAGCCCCGGCCAAAGGCGAGCCAATGGGAAAACCAACGGTCGGAGAATTCGTCGCAGTAGTCGGTTGGCTGGGATCGTACGTGGGGTAAACCGCGGGGCACGGAGAAGCAGGACAGATCGTCGGAATCGGTTCATTCCCGTCAACCCCAATCAGTTCGTGGTAAGCGTGCGATCCGACGTATCCAACAGTAAGCGCCGTGTTTGGGGTCAGTTCGCGTTCGACGCGAAGCGACCAGGAGATCAGGGTCGGCGTCTGCAAGTCCGGCTGCACTCCTCCGGGCATCAACTTGGCGGTCGGGGGCACTGCAGCGGCTGGGTCAATCGGCAGCGACGAAACAGGTAGAGAGGCAATGCTGTAGGAGGGATTGAACGGCGCGTTTTGGTCTGCGCGATACCCCAGCGCGTCTTGAAGATCGTTGTACATCCCAAAGCCCACGCGCAGCACGGTCTTCGCGCCGAATGGGCTCCAAGCCGCGCCGAGTCGCGGCTGCGGCAGGAGTTTCGCATTGTTGACCGTAAAGAAGGCGCCGCCGATCCGAGGTTCCGACGAAATGACACCGTTGGCAAACGTGTAGTTTGCCGCACGGCCATGGGCCTCGTTCCAACCCGTCGAGAACTCGCCGCGGAAGCCAAGGGAAAGAGTCAATTCTGGAGAGACTCGGACTACGTCCTCTGCATACCCCGCTCCAAACAACGACCGCCAATTCAACTCCGTGGGAGCCGGATCGTAAAGAAAGCTACCGATCGTGCCGCTCAGGAATTGCGTCAAGCTGGAGAAGGTCGCCTGCCCATACTGGCTCAGCGCCAACATTTCATTGGATTGCAGTCTCTGAAACCAGACTCCAATGCTGAGTTGATGCCGCCCGCGCGTCAGCGTGACGCGATCCTCATATGTAAAAAGATTACGGTGGACAAGCAGATTGCTTCCATTGTTGCTTCCCGCAAGTCCAATGGACGCCTGCGGATTCGAGGCTGCGCTTCCTCCGACAACCAAAGCTCCCGGCGGCAAACCTCCCAGAAAACCTTGAACGCTGGCCGCAGGCGTCCCGGGCGTTGGCTCACCCGTAAAAAAGTAACCTGCGCGAGAAAAGCCGAATCGCGCCGTGTTGACCAGTGTGGGCGAAAACGCGTGGGTTTCCTCCAGACTCAAGACTTGCTGGCGGAGCGTGACACTGTCCGTGCTGTAGGGATTTACCGGCGTCGCGGTCACGTCCTGGCCGTCGTCTATGGTGTAAACCGCCGCGAGCGAGTCTCTCCGCGAGAAAATATGATCCAAACGCGTGGTGCCGAAATCCTCGCGAATTGTTTGCGGCGGGCTGCTGAATACTTCCGCGATGCCATTAAAATCTGACGCATCCGCCGGTGCCACTGGCCACAGATTCAAAAGTGGCTGAACACTGGGAACAGCCGCCGCCCGGGATGCCGCGTCCGGAACAAACGCCGCGGAAGTCTGGTGCAGGTTCTGTCGAAATCCTTCATAGTTGCTGAAAATAAAAGTCTTGTCATATCGAATCGGTCCTCCGCCGAAGACTCCGAACTGATTGCGCTGAAACGGTGGCGGCGATCCCTGGTCGAAATAATTCGGCGCGTCCAAAGCGCTATTTCTCAAAAACTCGAATGCCGCTCCGTGCCACGCATTGGTTCCGGAGCGTGTCACGATAACGACCTGAGCCCCCGGCCGTTTTCCATATTCGGCTCCGTAGGAATCGCGTTGTACATTGAATTCCCGCACGGCATCTACACCCAGCAACATGCCGCTCGTTCCTCCCGGCTGCATATTGTTTTCGGCCGCACCCGTGTACTCGACTCCGTTTAACAGAAATTCGTTTTGTTGCGGCCGGTTGCCGGAAACGGCAAAGTTGTTGCCCGTCGTGGAGTTCGAGATTCCGGTGCCCCCGGCTTTTTGCGAAGTGAAATTCACGATGCCTGGATTCAGCGTCAGCAGCAGATCATAGCTTCGCCCGTTTAGGGGCAGTTCCCTCACCTGGCGCTCACCCACCAATCCAGAAATGTCCGTAGTTGCAGTGCTCACCATCGGCGCGTCCTCGGTGACGCTGACGCGCGCATGCGCGGATCCCACGCGCAAACGGAAATTCACTTCCGCTACCTCTCCCACGTCCAGATGGATGCCGCTCCTCGCGGCTTCCTCGAATCCAGCTTTGATGGCCGTAAGTTCGTACTCTCCAACCCCCAGTGCCAGGATCGCATAACGCCCCGCTCCATCCGTGACCGCACTGCGGAGCGCTCCCGTCTCCAAATTTCGTGACGTAACGTTTGCCGAGGCGACCGTCGCTCCCGAACTGTCTGTAACCGTGCCCGCGATGCTTCCCGTCATTTGCGCAAAAGCTCCCAGCGCGCCGCCGAGCATTGCCAATACTGAGAGAGACAACCGAACCAAGGCTCGGGCCCTGCCCGGCAATGCGGTGTGTGAAATCATCTTCCGCCCCCTAGCTCGCGACGCCAAATCGAGAACCCAAACGCCAGGCCGGCGAGACGTACCGGGTGCTGCGCGAGAGTAGGACAGTTCAATACGGATCGTATCGTGTAGTCAAATCGACTTAATCCGGTTAGAAGTTGTGCGAAATTAAGCGAATCTCTGCGAAGAAAATCGTCAGGCAAAACTCAAGATTTGCGAATCTGCATGATCCATCTGAGGGGTCTTGCTTCCCAGGAGGTCGCTGTGCCCGCCAGGACAAAAGGAAGAGCCCGCCGTTGCTAACAAGGCGGGCCGCTATCACTCCTGGAATGCAGGCGCACTGCTCTCTAGTGCGGTGCACCCTGCTTTCGCTCCGCGTCCAGCTTGCGAAGATGCTCCTCGAATTTCGGCAATTGATCGGGGGTCAGAAACGCGCGGATCTCGTCACGGGCGGCTTTCCGAACGGCCTCAATTTGCGGCTGATCGGCTTCATGGATGGCCTTGAATTTCCCCTGGATCTCCGTGAGGACTGCGTCCAGTCTCTTTTGCTGATCCGGCGTGAGCTCAAGCTCTTTGGTTAACTGGTCCACCTTTTGAGCTCGGCGTGCCTCGTCGTTGAGGGGATGCCGCGTGTCGCCGTGGGTCCTCCCCGCAAAGGAATAGCCCAGGACACCGCCCAAAATTACGCCGAGGACAAACACCACTCCCACCCACAGCGCCGCTTTTTGTTTGACGTCAACCGCGCTCATTGCCCTCGCTCCAAGACACTTACAAGGACATCATCCTTACTGGTCGGCACCGCCGCATTGTCTTCAAAGATTGCGCTGGCCGGCTCAACCGTCTGCTCATTCGCCTGTTTCTTGTTCGGGGCAGTGTACAGCCAAGTTCCTGCAATCAGGAGGATGAGCATGGCTATGCCAGCAAGCCGTGAAGCCAGCCGGGGAACAGCTGCCCAAGCCCGAGTCGAACGTTCCAACTCGTCCTCCCGCGAGCGGATTCTCGCCAAAACCCTCTGCACGAAGTAGGGATTCACTTCACCCGTCTTCCGGGCAAGCGGGGCGAGCAATTTTCTGGATTCCAGGAATTCTAGGCAAGAGTTCTGGCAGTTCTGGCACTGCCCGACGTGATCATGTGCCGTTTGAGGTAGTCCTGCAATCAGTTCCTCAAGCGTCGCCGCCTGTAGTTGGCTAGCGACGGCCGTTTCCAACCATTCGGCCGTCTCGTTGCATTTTCCATCCCAAGTCTCGTCAGTGCCCCACATCAGATCCTCCTTCGCCGTCCAATCGCCTCGAGTTCCCTCCCCCAACGACTTCAGTTCTTCTTTCGTGCCAAACCTACAAGCCGGCGCCTGGCCCGGAACAGCCTGACCTTGACAGTGTTCGCGTTCAGGTCCAGTACCTCGCCAATTTCCTCTACGGAAAACCCTTCAACCTCTTTCATAATCAACATCAAGCGGTCCCGCGCTTCCAAATGTTCCAGCAGCCTCTCGACCTGCTCCCGGGCCACCAGACGCTCGCTCGCATCGGGGCCACGCGCTTCCTTATTCTCCGACGCGGTGTACTCCCGGGACTGCTCTTCGCTAAAGTCTGCCTCATACACCAGGGGCCGCACTTTCCTCTTCCTTAATAAATCCCAACATTCGTTGACCGTGATCTTGTAAAGCCAGGTGCTGAAGGCTGCCCTCTGGTCAAATTTCTTTAGCGAAAAGTACGCCTTTACAAAGACCTGCTGGGAAATGTCTTCCACATCCTCCAGTCTCTTCAGGATCCCTCGGGCCACGGCAAAGACCCGGTGCTGGTGCCGCCGAATCAGCTCCGCGTAGGAGTCCTGGTCCTCTCTCTGCGCCCTGCGCACCAGTTCCCGGTCATCCAAGGCTCCCACGGCAATCGCCGAGCTTTCCCTGCCCCCGGGCCGTAACCCGGGCGGGGGAACCTCCACTTTTGGGACGCGCGGCATACCAGTTCGGTTACGCCCTCCTTTTCCGGTGTGGCCTTCCACGATACATGCGTTTCAACAGGTCCACCTGAAGTTTATGCTTGCACAATATCTTATCTACATGGAATAATGCCTTCATGATTATTGGTGACCGCCTTCGCGTTCTGCGCGAAGAAAAGAAACTCTCCCAGGGCGACATCGAGAAGCGTACCGGCCTGCTGCGTTGTTATATCTCCCGCGTCGAGAACGGCCATACAGTCCCGGCCATCGAGACGTTGGAAAAGCTGGCCCGCGCCCTCGAAGTGCCTCTCTATCAACTCTTTTATGACGGCGAAGAGCCGCCGCAATTGCCGAATCTTCCCAAGCGTAGATCCTCGGACGACATCGCCTGGGGAAGCACCGGCAAAGACGCACGTTACCTCAACAAGTTTCGCCGCCTGTTGAGCAAAGCGGACGAAGAAGATCGCAAGCTGCTTCTCTATATGGCCCAGAAAGTGGCCCATAGATAAGATCGCGATTCCCCTTTGTCCCGCTCGTCAACCGCACTTCATACCCTTCTCGGAGGCCACTGTATCCTCAAGTGGCCTCTTTTTTCACTTTTTCTCCTGCTCTGCTACTCCCACTCGATCGTACTGGGGGGCTTGGAACTCACGTCGTACACTACTCTCGTTACACCCGGAACCTCGTTTACGATCCTCGTGGACATCTTTTCCAGCACATCTCCGGGTAGTCGCACCCAATCGGCGGTCATGGCGTCTTCGCTCTCTACCACCCGGATGGCCACCGTCAGCCCATAGGTTCTGCCATCCCCCATCACCCCTACGCTGCGCACGGGCAGGAGCACGGCGAAAGCCTGCCATACCCTCTCATAGAGGCCCGCCCTGCGAATCTCTTCTCGTACGATGGCATCGGCCTCCCGCACGGTGCTCAGATGCTCGGCGTTGACTTCACCCAGCACTCGCACCGCTAGCCCGGGCCCGGGAAACGGATGTTTCACCAAAATCTCTTCTGGTAAACCCAAATCCTTTCCCATCCGGCGGACTTCGTCCTTAAAAAGATCGCGAAGCGGTTCGATCAGCATAAACGGCATGTTTTCCGGCAAGCCACCCACATTGTGGTGAGTTTTGATCGTCGCCGAAGGCCCCTTTACGGATACGGACTCGATCACGTCAGGATACAACGTGCCTTGAACGAGAAAAGCAATCTCTCCATGCGCCTCTCCGCGCTGCAGCCTTTCAGCTTCCTCCGCAAAAACACCGATAAATTCGCGCCCGATCCGCTTCCGCTTTTCTTCTGGATCGCTAACTCCTTTGAGTTGCGCTAAGAAGCGATCCGTCGCATCAACTCCGATGACATGGAGCCCCAGCCTCTCCCGGTACATTTTCAGCGTGTCTTCAAATTCGTTTTTGCGCAGCAGTCCGGTATTGACGAAAATATTTGTCAACCTGTTGCCCATTGCCCGGTGCACGATTACCGCCGCGACGGTCGAATCCACCCCTCCGCTCAGCCCGCAGATGGCGAACTTATTACCCACCCTTTTGCGAATTGCATCAACCGTTTCCTCGACGAAAGCAGTACCACTCCATTTCGCCTGCGCTTTGCATACGCGGAACAGGAAATTCCGCAGCAATTCCGTTCCGCGCTCGGTATGTTGCACTTCGGGATGAAACTGCACGGCGTAAATCTGTTTCTCGGGGTTTTCCGCCGCGGCGATGGCGTTCTCCGTCCTCCCGGTCGCATGGAAGCCGGCAGGAAGTGCATTTACCTTGTCTCCGTGACTGTTCCAAATCCTCAGCCTCTCCGGCACGCCGGCAAAGAGCTGTGAATCGCGCTCCGCGCTCTCCACGTGCAAGGAAGCTCGCCCATACTCGCGCCGCTCCGCCTTTTCCACTTCGCCGCCCATGGTTTTCGCGATCCACTGCATTCCATAACAAATTCCCAGCACCGGAATTCCCATCTCCAGAACCGCGGGGTCGCACTTCGGTGCATCCGCGTCGTACACCGAACTTGGCCCGCCGGAAAGAATCATTCCCGCCGGTTCGTAGGCGCGTATCGCCTCTGGCTGCGCGGTGCACGGCAGAATGGCGGAGAACACCTGCTGCTCTCGCACGCGCCGCGCAATCAGTTGCGTATATTGCCCGCCGAAATCGAGCACCACGATTCCGCCCGTTTCGGACGGCGGTCTGCCCAGGTCTTCCTGCATCTTCGCGCCTGCGGTCATCGGTTCCTCCCGATTCACGGAGTTCAGGCCACCACAAGATTCAACAGCTTGTTTGGCACATACACGCGCTTCAACAGCCGCTTCCCAGCGACGTGCTGCGCAACTCCAGGTTCGGCCGTGGCCATCGCCACCACTTCTTCCTCGCCGGCCCCGGCGGACACTTTTACCTTGCCGCGGAGTTTCCCGTTCACCTGCACCGGAATCTCCACCTCATCCTCCTTGGCGAGTTCGGGATTCACTTCCGGCCACTCCACGGACGACAGCCCTTCTCGATGTCCCATCATTTCCCACAGCTCTTCCCCGAGATGCGGCGTCATGGGAGCCAGCATAAGAACCGCCAACTCGAGCACTTCTTTGCGGATTTGCGGGCGTACTCCGTCTGCCAGCGGCTCCTGGGCGTAAATCTCGTTGGTAAGCTCCATCACCAGAGCGATCGCCGAATTGAAGTGCCAACGCGATTCAAAATCCTGCGTTACCCTCCGCAAAGTCTGGTGCGCCTTCCGGAGGAGAATTTTCTCCTTATCGCTCAGGCCTCCTACGGGTACCCCACCTTCGTTTTTTGAGGGTGGGTCTTCTCCCATGACACTCTTTGCGCCCTCCGCATGCCGTTCCACGAGCCGGTACACGCGGTTCAGGAATCGCCATGATCCCTCGATGCTCTCTTCGCTCCATTCAAGATCTTTCTCCGGAGGAGCTGCAAAAAGCGTGTAGAGACGTCCAGTGTCCGCGCCGTACTTGTCGGCCATTTCGTGCGCGCCCACGACGTTTCCGCGCGATTTGGACATCGCCGCCCCGCCCTTGAGCACCATCCCCTGCGTGAACAGCCGCGCTGCCGGTTCGCTATGCGTGATGAGTCCCATGTCACGCATCACCTTGCACCAGAACCTCGAATACAGCAGGTGCAGGATCGCGTGCGTGATTCCCCCGATGTACTGGTCAATCGGAAACCAGTAGCCCACTTTGCCGGAGTCGAACGGCGCCGTGTCGTTGTGCGGATCGCAATAGCGGTAGAAATACCAGGATGAATCCACGAACGTGTCCATCGTGTCCGTCTCGCGTCTCGCTGCTCCACCGCACTTCGGGCATTTCACGTTCACGAACTCAGGGTCGGTCGCCAGTGGCGATTCGCCTTCTCCCGTCAGCCGGGGATTTGCCGGCAGCACCACTGGCAAGTCCTTGTCTGGTACTGGAACCAGGCCATCTTTCTCGCAATAAATCACGGGAATCGGCGTTCCCCAATATCTTTGCCTGGAAATCCCCCAGTCCCTCAGCCGGAAAATAATCTCCTTCTTGCCAAAGCCCTTCGCTTGGGCATCGGCGGACATCCTCTCTATCGCATCTTCCGTCCTCAACCCCGTATACGGCCCCGAATTAATGCTCGTTCCATATTCCGTGAATGCGCCTTCGAGCGGAATCCATGTTCCCGGCTCACTCTGCTCTTTCTCCTTTGACAGGCGCCTTGCAAATTCCTCCTTATCGGGAAGCACCACAATTTTTTTGGGTAGGCCGTACTTCATACAAAACTCATAGTCGCGTTCATCATGCGCTGGAACGGCCATCACCGCCCCCGTTCCGTATTCCAACAGCACAAAATTCCCGACCCAGACAGGAATCCTTTCCTCATTGAAGGGATTTTTCGCGTACCGCCCCGTGAAGAATCCTTCTTTTTCCGCCGTAGCAATGTCCGCGGTCTTCACCGACATTTGCAGAATGTGCGCGAGCGTCTTCTCCACCTCGGCTCGGATCGGCGATCCTTCCAGCAGTTTCCCCACAAGTGGATGATTGGGCGCAAGAATCAACGCCGTCGCGCCGTAGATCGTGTCAATCCGCGTCGTGAACACCTCAATCGGCTCCACTCCAGCCACATCTGCTACGGCGAATTTCACCCGCGCGCCTGTGGATTTTCCGATCCAGTTGCGCTGCATGGCGATGACTCGATCCGGCCATCCGCCCTCGAGTTGGTCCAGGTCATCAAGCAACTGCTCGGAATACGCCGTCGTCTTCAGAAACCACTGCTCGATTTCCCGCGATTCCACGAGCGTGTCTTCGTGCCGCCAGCAATAGCCGTTCACCACCTGCTCGTTGGCCAGCACCGTGCAACACTTTGGACACCAATTCACTCGGCTCTTCTTGCGGTAAGCCAACCCGCGCTCCAGCATGCGCAGGAAAAACCACTGGTTCCACCGGTAGTATTCCGGCTCGCAGGTGGAAATCTCCCGCCGCCAGTCGTAGCTAAATCCAAAACGCCGCAGGGTTCGTTGAAACTCCGCGATATTGTTGTTGGTCCACGTCCGCGGATGCGTATTGTTTTTGATCGCTGCGTTCTCCGCCGGCAAGCCGAACGCATCCCAGCCCATGGGATGCATCACGTTGAATCCCCGCATGCGCTTCACGCGCGCAACCACATCCCCGATCGTGTAGTTGCGCATGTGTCCCATGTGCAGCGTCCCGGATGGGTACGGCAGCATTTCCAGGACGTAATACTTCGGCTTCGCGGGATCCGCTTCGCTTTCAAACACGCGCTCCTCTTCCCAGCGCCGCTGCCACTTGGCTTCGATCTTCTGGGGATCGTACGCCGATCCTTCCTGAGGATAATGTTCCGCCACGCCCGATTATCCCTTCCTCGATTTCGTTTTCTTCGCAGCCATCCCTGCCTTCCGCTTCCCTGCGTCCGCCTTCGCCTTGCTTCGCGCGATCGATTTGCGTTGTTCCGTGATCTTTTTCTTTAGGGCTGCCGACAGCATCGAGAAACCTTTTTCCGCGCGAGGCGCCTGCTCGCTCAGCCCCGCCAATTCCCATAATTGCGCCACGTTGCGCCGGTCGTCTCCCGGATCGTCAATCGGCGTCTCCAGCAAAAACGCGCGCCCCGCCAACCCTTCCGGTGGCGCCGCTCCCAGTTTCGGATGCCGCAGAATCCGCGCAAACGCTTCCGCCCCAATCTTCCCTTTCCCAATATGCTCGTGCCGGTCCACGCGCCCGCCAAGCGGAATCTTGGAATCATTCGCGTGGAACACCGGAACATTGTGCAGCCCGATCGTCCGTTCAACCTGCGCGATCGTCGTCTCGAGTCCCCCCGCGCTCGCAATGTCATACCCGGCCGCGAACAGATGCGCCGTATCCAGGCACGCTCCCGCTCCCAGCGATTCGAGACCGCGTACAATCTCCGCAACCTCTTCCAGACGCGACCCAACCGCCGTCCCCATCCCCGCGGTATTCTCAATCAGCACGCGCAGATTCCCCAACTGCAGCCGCTTCGCCGCCTGCTTCACGCTTTCGATGATCGTCGCCACCGCCAGTGCGGCCGAAGCTTCTCCCCGCGATCCCGGATGCACCACCAGAAAATCCGCCCCAAGCTGCAGGCCGCGCACCATCTCATCGTGGAACGCCTGAATCGAGCGCGTCCGTAGCATCGGCTGCACCGCCGCCAGATTGATCAAATAATTTGCATGAATCACCAGTGGCCCCAGCTTCAATCCTTCCCGCCGCGCGCGAAATTCGGCCGCGTCCGCTTCCGGAATCCGCGAAGGCCCTCCGGCCCACATCCGGGGACTCGCCGAAAAAATTTGCAGCGCATTGCAGCCGAGCTTTCGCGCCGATTCCAGGGCATTCGTATACTTCCCCGCGATGGAGGTGTGAATCCCGATTCTCAGGCTGCCGTCGGTCCATGCAGGTGGTTCCGCTTCCGGTTCGGGTTCCGGGCGGTATTCGTCTTCGGGATCAAATTGCGCGTCGGTGAGTATGGGCTCTTGCGGCATCCGCTGGTAGCGTGGGCCTCTCTCTACATTTCATTTTAGCGTAGCCGCGCCTCTCGTCCAAGCTTGCCTTTGCGTGATCTGCGGGCCCCCATCGTTCGCTGACCGGGCTTTTTCGGCTTACATCGGCCGCCGCAGCTGCAGAGCTTCCGCCGTCACATCGTCATACTTCAATCCTGCCCCGGTATTAAAGATCACCACGCGATTCTCCGGCTTCAAGTAACCGGATGCGATCAGCCTATCGTAAGCTGCCGTCGCTGCAGCTCCCTCCGGCGAAAGAAAAACGCCTTCGTTCTTCGCCCAATCCTGCAACGACGCAAGAATCTTCTCATCGGGCAGCGCCACGGCCAGCCCATCCGACTCTCGCAAAATTTCCAACATGATCGAATCGCCGTAAGGCTTCGGCACGCGCAGTCCCGCCGCAAACGTCGCCGCGTTTTCCCACATCGTGCAAGCTTTCTCCCCCCGTTCGAACGCCCGCACCACCGGCGCGCATCCCGCCGATTGCACCGCGATCATCCTCGGCCTTTGCCCCGGCTTCACCCAACCCAATTCTTCCATCTCTCCAAACGCTTTCCACATTCCAATCAATCCCACTCCACCTCCAGTGGGATAGAAAACTGCCTCGGGATATTCCCATCCCAGTTGCTCCACCAGCTCGTAGCCCATGGTTTTCTTCCCTTCCACGCGAAACGGCTCCTTCAGCGTGGAAATATCGAACCATCCCTCTTTCTCCTTCCGCTCCGCCACCATCCGCCCGCAGTCGGAGATCAATCCATCCACTAGAGTCACTTTCGCTCCATACAAAACCGCCTCAATGTAATTCGCCGACGGCACATCCGTGGGCATAAAAATGTTCGCTTCAATCCCAGCGGCGGCCGCATACGCCGCCAGCGCCCCCGCCGCATTCCCCGCCGACGGCACCGCCACCTTTGTCAGCCCGTAGTGCCGCACCATCGTCACCGCCATCGTCAGCCCACGTGCCTTGAAGCTCCCCGTCGGGTTTGCCCCTTCTTCCTTCAGAAAAAGATTCCTGTAACGCCGGCTGCGCAGCATCGGCGTCCATCCCTCGCCGAGCGTCACCGGCTTTGCATCGGGCAAAACCGATTGATAGCGCCACATCCCCGCCGATGGCGCCGTTTGCGCCTCTCTTGCAATTGCGTCGCGCGCCGCCGCTCCGCGCACCGATGTCAGGTCATAACGCACGTACAGCGTTCCCGAGCACTTCGGACAAACCGTCTGCGGTTTCTCTGCGGATAGGGTGGACTTACATCGTGAGCATTCCAGGTGCTTGATCTTTGGCATTCCAGCAAAATAGCAGCGCGCGCGAGCTCCGTGCAACAGATCGCCAAATTTTTCTGCGAGCTCTTCGTCAAACCCCAGAAGCGGTATATCATCTGCGCCGTCTATGAGCTCGGCCAACGAGAAAACAGGTGGCCGCCCCCGCGGCGTCTCGGCTCCTCCGGCCTTCATCGGTGCCGGATTCGCAATCTTTCTCGCGGGAGCGCTGCTGCCCCTTCTTTTCGGTTCTCATGCATGGCTTGCGGCCATTCGCTGGTCGGGAATCGCCATTCTAGCTTTAGCAGCCTTGCGAAAGCCTTCCCTCACCTTCTGGATCCTCATTGCCATGCTCGCCGGCTTCGAAATCGGCCTCGACCGCCCGCATTTGGCCGAAAATCTGCGCTTCCTGAGCGACATCTTCCTCCGCCTCATCCGCTTGATCGTCGCCCCTCTCATCCTCGGCACACTGATCACCGGCATCGCCAGCCACGGCGATTTGCGCGGCGTCGGCCGCATCGGCATCAAGAGCCTCGTCTATTTCGAAATCGTCACGACCATTGCGCTCTTCATCGGCCTTGGCGCCATCAACCTCTCGCGCGCCGGCGAAGGTCTCGTCATCCCCGAAGCGGCTCACGCTGCCGCCGCGGCGCAAACCACGGCTCCCATGCGCTGGCAGGACTTCATTTTGCACATCTTCCCGGACAACATCGTCAAAGCTGCCGCGGACAACCAAATCCTGCAAGTCGCTGTCTTCGCCATCCTCTTCGGCATCGCCCTCACGCTCATCTCGGAAAAAAAGCGCGAACCGATGGTCAAGCTCGCCGAATCCCTTACCCAGGCCATGTTCGCCTTCACCAACATCGTCATGTACTACGCGCCCATCGGTGTCGGCGCCGCCATGGCGTACACCGTCGGCCACGTCG
>Ga0335078_10006611_pt1 | contig 17147 bp, 5 predicted proteins | sample Lox_Sample_32_FD_206711 | JGI IMG/M metagenome (GOLD analysis project Ga0335078, IMG submission 206711) | Soil microbial communities from Loxahatchee National Wildlife Refuge, Florida, United States - Lox_Sample_3.2 | ecosystem: Environmental > Terrestrial > Soil > Wetlands | place: USA: Florida... | reverse complement strand
CTCCAGAATTCGAACTAATTCTTTTTCAGCAGGAGTGTCTGGAGGAACATATTTAACATCGGACGTAAGACTTTCGTTCAAATCGAGTGCCGGTAAAGCTTTACGTTCTACCTTCCCGTTGGCATTCAGCGGTAGTTTTTCAACTGCAACGATTACCGATGGCACCATGTATTCGGGCAATTTCGAAGCCACATAATTTTTCAGATCCGACGTCGACGGCGGTGTCTTGCCTTTTGAGACTACATAGGCGACTATCCGCATGTCCTGCGATTTAAGTCCATGCAAAACGACTATTGATTCACGTATCCCTGTATGTCTGTTGAGGCAATTTTCAATCTCGCCAAGCTCAATGCGGAATCCGCGCAATTTTATCTGGTTGTCTTTCCGGCCTATATATTCGATATTACCATCGCTCAAATACCGTCCGATATCACCGGTGCGATACAGCCGATCTCCAGGACATGAACCGTATGGATTCGGAACGAATTTTTCAGCTGTTAGCTCTGGACGATGCAGATACCCCCGCGCCAGACCCACACCGCCCAGATAAATTTCGCCTTTAATTCCGACTGGCGCCGGCTCCAACCCGCTGTCCAGAATGTAGATTTGCATATTAGCAATCGGCCTGCCAATCGGCACCACTCTGCTCTGACTGTTTCTAGAACATGCCCAAAACGTGACATCCACCGCCGCTTCGGTCGGACCGTACAAATTATGCAATTCTGCATCCAATGCCTGATAAAACCGTTGAGCCAATTCAAACGATAGTGCTTCGCCACTGCAGATCACTCGTTTTAAGGTGCGGCAGTACCCGGCCTTTATCTCATCGAGAAACATATGCAACATGGAAGGCACAAAATGAATGGTCGTAATTCCTCGAGAGTCGATCAACCTCCTCATATAGTCAGGGTCCTGATGCCCCCCCGGTCGGGCTATCACCAAACAAGATCCATTTAACAACGGCCAAAAAAACTCCCAAACCGATACATCAAAGGTGTATGGAGTCTTCTGCAGGATGCGGTCGTCGCCGGTCAAATGGTACGCATCCTGCATCCATTGAAGACGATTGCGGACACCACGATGTGTATTCATCACTCCCTTGGGCACACCAGTCGATCCGGAAGTGTATATAACATAGGCCAAATTATCAGCAGCGGTCTCATTTGTCAGATTATCACATGCAGTATCCAGTTGATGTGTATCGAGGGCGAGGGTTTTGAATCCAATTTCAGTCAACATATCCGCAAATCGTTGTTGGGTAAGAATCAACGGCATCTTTGCTTCTTGAGCAATTAGCCTAAGCCGCTCGATTGGACAGAGTGGATCTAATGGCACATAAGCTCCACCTGCCTTCAATATTGCTAGTATTCCAATCAACATCTCTACGCTTCGTTCCAGACATATTCCAACTAAAATATCCGGGCTGATACCAATCTTCCGCAAATAATGTGCCTGCTGATTCGACCGTCTATTGAGCTCCTGATAGCTCAACGATTGGTCCTCGAAAATCAATGCTACCGCATCGGGCGTTTTCTCTACCTGTTCTTCAAATAGTTCATGGATGACTTTCACGTTTGGATAATCGACTCGAGTATTATTCCAGCCCACCAACATTCGCTCTCGTTCCCTCGCCGTTGCCATCGACAATTCAGACAACGGTGCCCGCGGGGACTTGACGATGCTCTGCAACAAGACTTCATAATGGCTCATCATCACCTGAACTGTTGCCGCATCCAGACGGTCTGGACGATGCTCCCAAACGGCTTGGATCCGGTTCTCATCTTCAACCAACGTTAACATCAATTCAAATTGAGCTGCGCCGACTCCCACGGAATAAGGTTCGACCAATAAATCACCCCAATGAAGTTTGCCTGCTTTATTCTTCAAAAGAAAAGAGGCAGCTTCAGAAAGATTGTTTGTTTTCAGAAACGCGTACCAAATCTGGATATCTAGGGCACCGGCGTCCTTTGTTGATTTACGCAGATTATCGAGAACAAAAAGCAATGGGAAATCCTGATGATCCAAGGCGTCCCTTAACGTAGATTTTACGTCCCCACACAAAGCTAAAAAGGATTTATCACCATCTAAAGTAACAGGCAGCAATAACACGTTGACAAAGTATCCAACGACTTCTCGAAAGAATTCCTGTGACCTACCAACTGAAGGCGTACCGATAGCGAATTGTTCATGATCGGTGTAACGGTACAGCAAGACTTCATAAGCGGCTAGGAACACTTCATTAAGAGTCATTTTATATTCCCGTGCCAATTGCCGCAAAGCCGTGATCAGTTCCAGCGAAAAATCTTGATAGTATTGAGAGTCTATTGTTGAAGGTGATTGCTCATCTGATATTCTCCCTGGAAAATAAAACTCCGGCATGGACTTTAACTTTGCGCGCCAAAAATCCCGCAACTGACCGCCTCGAGTTCCTTCCAATAATTGCTTTTGCCAATGAACATATTGACCGTAAGTTATTTTCGGCGACGGCAGCTTTGGAACTTTTCCATTTGAGCGGGCAAGATAACAGGCCTTTAATTCAGGTAAAAGAATCGAAAAAGACCAAAAATCAGCAGCCAAGTGATGGATTACCCACAAAAGAATATATTCGCCATTAGCTTTCCTAAATAGTCGTAACCGAATTGGACTTTCATTTCTCAAATTAAATGGCTGACGTACGGCCGATTTGACCTCCTGTTCCAAAAAATTGCTGTCGGTATAGGATTTGCTGATGAGAAAATCTTTTTCCGAAAGCTGCCGAGGGGCCTGAAATGGCTCGCCTACCCGATCATCATACTTCATTCTTAATGATTCATGGCGTTCCAAAATATCTTGGAAGGCCTCCGCCAAGGCATTTTCATCCAAGCGTCCTGAAATCTTTGCAGCTACGGATATGTTATAAGCCGGGCTGCTTGGATTCATTTGATATAGATACCACAGTGCCTGCTGCCCATAAGAAAGCGGGTATGGCGACTTCACTTCAGGGAGAGATTGTAATTCGATATCAGATGGATTAGTCAAAAGATTTTTTTCGATTTCTTTCGCCAATTGCTGGATGGTAAAATTTTCAAACAGTACACTATAGGGAATATCCGCGCCCAACTGCCGTTTAACGCGATGTCGAAAGTCAACTGCCATCAAAGAATCAAATCCAATCTCACTGAGATCAAAGTTTCCCTCTAATGCCGTAACATCCATCTTGAACATGGATTGGAATACTTCAACCAGATATTTTTCAAGAAATTCCCTTCGGGAAGCACTATCGAAATTGATTAAATCTGGCAGCGATTTACTTTTTTCCGAATCGCCTGACGTTGGGCCATCCATCACTAGCGCCTCCAACTCATCTTTAACAAACAAACGACGACAAAGATGCCGCTGAATTTTGCCACTTGACGTTTTTGGTAATTGTCCCTTTCTAACTAAAACAATCGTATGTACGAGCACCTCATGGTCTCGCATAATTGCTGTTCGGATAGCGGCGGCAATTTCCTTTAAGAAATTTTTGGCGGCGTGCCGGTCCACTTCATGAACGACCACCAAAGATTCCTCACCGGCGAAATCTACGGAAAACGCGGCAGCAATTTCACATCTCAATAAAGGATGACTGATGGACGCCGTAAGCTCAATGTCCTGGGGATAATAATTTAGTCCTCGGACGATAATCAGATCTTTGAGCCGACCTGTAACATAAAGGTCACCGTCAATCATGAAACCGAGGTCACCTGTTCTTAAATAAGGTCCCGATTTGGCATCGTCAGCCAAACATGCTGAAAAGACGTCATCTGAGATTTCACGTTTCTCCCAATAGCCGCGCGTCACGCTCGGACTCGCAATCCATATTTCTCCTATTTCGGTCGACGGCACAATCCTCTTGGTTCGTGGGTCAACGATACGAATTAATGTCGAAAGCTCCGGCTTTCCACAGGCGACCACCCCTTGGCCAGCATCGGGTTTCGCAAGTTCAATTCGACTTTGCTCCAAGTCTCTTCTGGAACAATATACTATTTTAGGTTCCCCCAATGGCTTACGGCAACCGCTGACCATTAACGTTGCTTCCGCCAATCCGTAACAAGGCAAAAAAGCTCGGCGCCGAAAACCACACTGTGAAAATGCTTTCGTAAACCCCTCAATAGTTTCAGCCCTTATCGGCTCCGCTCCGTTGAACGCAATGTCCCACGAGCTTAAGTCCAAATACTGTTTTTGTTCTTCAGTGATCCGTTTTATGCACAGCTCGTAAGCCGAGTTGGGACCGCCACTTGTGGTCGCTTTTTCATCAGAAATTGCCTTCAACCATAAGAACGGCCTTTGCAAGAATGTCGCCGGCGACATCAACGTCACAGGGAAACCGGCATATAGCGGTTGAAGGATCCCTCCGACAAGGCCCATATCATGATATGGTGGCAGCCAGATAACACCACGACTGTTCGAGGAATGGCCAAAGGCATTACAAATGACTTCGAGATTATGCATCAAGTTACCATGTGTCACCATGACTCCCTTAGGTTCAGCGGTCGATCCTGAAGTATATTGCAACAACGCCACATCAGCTTCCACGACTGTAATAAAATCTGCCGCCGATGATTCATCGCTATTTCCGTCAGTGGTAACTACCAATTCTAACTTATCAAATTGACGCGCTGCTTGCGCAAGTGATTCGAGCGAGGCCTTTACGGAGACATCACACAGCGCGATTGCTGGACGTGCATCTGCCACAATGCTTTGCAATCGCTTTAATTGGCGATTGGCGCGGCCAAATGTCGGCGGATATGCCGGCACGCCAATTACCCCGGAAGAAAAACACGCAAAAAGCCCAGCAATATAAGCGAGTCCTGGAGGATATAATAAAACAACCCGATCTCCTAGCCGCACTTTTTCTTGGATTTGAAAACGGATTTTATTAACAATACTATACAATTGGCCATAAGTAATAGAGGTTACCGATCCGTCTCCAGCCAAAAAGGTATATCCCGTCCTATCACCTGAATCTTCTGCTCTTCGGCGCAGGATTTCGGCGACATTTAACAAAATTTTGCCCATAGATTATCGCCTTTTCAAGAATATTATTTTATTCGTTTTTTCCAGCCGATTTCTGCGCCTTCATTCGCTGCCGTAAACTAAGAGGTCGCATATCGGTCCAAACTTTCTTGATGTACGCAAGGCAATCTTCTTTAGAACCTGATTCACCGGCGTCTATCCAACCATGCGGATTTTTCCGATACAACGGCAAGATGGAATACTGTTCCTCATGATTCACAACAACCTTGAACAATGCTCCAATATTTTTATCATTCATAATTTGGAAATAATATCTTTCACGGTCTCATTAATAAAAAACTCGGCGCTATTTTATTGATTGCGTTCAAAACAGCTTTCGTTTTATTTTTATCTTAACGGCCTCTGGCAGGTCATGCTTTGTGACGAAAACGAGGTAGCCACCGCCACCCGCTCCTGAAATTTTCCACCCCGAACATCGATTAGCATAGCGATCAATCACATTTAAAATAGCTGAATTGACCATATCTGGGAACATTTTAACCTGTTCTTCAAATGAAGCGCGAACCATGCTGCCAAAAGCCGCCGGGTCGCGCTGAAGTATCGCGTTCCAACACCGATTTGAGGCCTCGGAAAGAGCTTTGACCCTATTGCCGCTGATTTTTGCATTCCGCAATACGTCGAAACCTTCCGGACGCGGCCCCAAAGGAATTAAATATAGATACTTCTCAATCCAACTTAGGGTCGTTTCGTCCGTCAACGAATCGATTTTTCTTGGCCAATATCCGCCGGCATAATCAAGACGATTCGCACCGGGAAACACAATGCCAATAGCATCTTGGGATCCTGAACATTCATCGGTGCCCGGGGGATTATCGTAAGAAAACAGAATTTTGGCGAGTTTTAACGGGTCATCTGCTGGAACGTCCGTTTCCCATAAATCAATGGCTCTACGTCGCGTGCTCGATGCCAAGCCACTACGGTTAGTAAACTCAATTGTTGGTTCAATCGATATGGTAAGGACAGCGCCTGCCGCGTGTCGGGAGACAAATGGCTGATCAAGCCAGCCGCCAGCGATATCTAATCGGTAGGGAATCCGACATTCTTTCCGTAAACTTGTTGTTGACCTCGCGGGCAGACCTTCTTTCGGATCGCGTTTCAACACCAGGTAATCAATGCCCAATTCCCGACAGTACTGTGCCTTGGCTACTGCATTTCCATCCTCATTGACGATAAAAACATCGGGATTGATCTTTTTTAATTCATTCAGAAAATCGATTGTACCCAAGCCCGAATTGATGAAACATTCCTTGACGTTCTTTAAAGAGCCGATCATGTAAAGCCGTTCCTTTTCCGTGTTAACAGGCGGACGACCTTTTAAATATACGACCGTTTTATCAGAACCGATACCGACATACACATCTCCGTAAGCTGCCGCCTCCTCAATAAAGCGGATGTGCCCGGCATGTAACATATCGAAGCAGCCAGTGATAAAGACTTTTTTGTGGCGTGTCTTTCCTTTCATTGGCCTGTCAGTGAGAATATATATTTTTAATTAACCGTCAACGGTAATTGAAATGTTTTATGAACATAAGTGCGATCAGAGCCAGTGCCTCGCAATATAAAAGAGGGGCGCTCTTTTATCGCATACTCAGACGGCAATCCATACGTTTCGTCAGCCAGCTGTAGAGTCAAATCTTTTTGAATCAGCTTGAATTCCACTTCAACTCCAGATGACGGAAGTCCGTTATAGTAAAGGATTAGCCCCTTGGGAAAAGATATTGATCCTTTGGCGCCGTAAATTATATTATTATTCAATCGGCATTCAACGATTTCATTCCCCGTTCTCAACTGCATTAACGGCGCTGCCCGATTCGAGCGGATGCGGAAGTGTACATCCCGGATATTTCCAAGAACTTCGTCGCTCAACACGGCCAACTCAGGTGGTTTGAGAGAAAGCGTTTGAGCATTTGTGACGTAGTATGACAGGTTTTCGAGCGTATAATTCGTCAGCAAACTTCTGGTCGGCGCCGGTCCGAATATCGCGGCAGTCCATGAATCTAAAAATCGATCGGGACTTGCCAATACTGCACGATTCTGATCCGCGTCTAAAGCATAGACTACATTATCCAATTGAGGATGTTCTGTTGTGTATTTGTCTTGAATGAATCCTTTTCTAAAAAAAATCAAACCAGACAAAACCGATCCCAAAATAATCCATCTGATCCGCATTTTACCTAGAACGAAAAAAGGCACTAATAACAGCGGGATCGCCATACCAGCCAATGTTATTGTCAACACCATTACCTTAAATCCCATTGCAATCATAAGGTTATAAAACACCGGGCAGACTAACATCATTATAGGCCCAGAGAAAAAAAGCGTAAGAAAGATCGCCTTCCATGAAGTCCCTGGCACGAAAAATCCGCAGCATCCGACAAGACCGAACGCAAGGGGCCATAAAAATAAATAGGCAGCGGCAGGAAAGATAAGAATACTTACCCACATAAACAGCATCCACCATCCGAGTGCTCCAACGGCAAAATCAAGCAATTCATTTTTTCCGGCCGCTACATTACCGATCGCAATAGGAATCGGCAATATTAGAAGAATAACACCACAGACAGTTGAAATACTATGAAAAGAAAGCATTCTTTCATCATAAAAATGTGATAGAACATAGAAAGAAACTTCTGCCGTCAACAGGTAAAGCAACACTATCAGTAGCGGAATAGTCACCCAGAAAGCTGCCCTTAAGAAAACAATCCTCTTCCTTGTCATAGAAACTCCAAAAAGAACCAGATAAAAAACCGACAGAATCACAGCTATGTAAACTGTCCACGCTGTCGGATATCGAATCACTGTAAAACCCAACACATCGAAATAAGTCATATTTATGTGCGGTTGAGCGCGAAGCGGGGTTAAATCAGCACTTCCGAAATATTGCGCTAATGATAGAGCATAAGATCCCTCATGCTGAAGGCTGCGCTTACTTAAATTTTCCGGCGTATCAAGGCCATTGTGGTAGCTGTTCCATCCATCGATACATGCAAAATCAAAACCAGGAAGGCCGACTTTCTTGAATGCATTGAAATCAGTTGCGTTGGGCATACGCTTATAAACCTCGGCCGCTAGAGAGGTGGTTACGGGATACGGAGCGCTCTTAGCAAAATCCCGGATCAGCAAATCGTTCATTTGACTGCTTTCAAACATGATAAATGGACCACTATTTCCTCTTGCATCAAAATTCACCACCAACGCAACGTCTTTGATTTCGGGGTATGTTTTCACGAATGCATCCGCTCCAAACCCACCGCCCTCTTCATCATCGGTCAACAGAAACAGCACATCGTTTTTCAATGGCAATCCTGATTTCAAAGCTCTAGCCGTCTCGAGAAGCGTTGCGACCGCCGCGCTATTGTCCATCGCTCCCGGCGACCATGGCATTGTATCATAATGACCGACAAATAATATTTCACCGGTACTATTGGTCCCCCGGAGAGTGGCTATAACATTCTCAACCGTTGCTGCTCGAATGGTTTGACCTGTAGTCTTCATCGAATTGGTTGACTGGATTTTGACTTCAAGGCTCAAAGATTTTAGACGATCGGCAATGTATCCCCGAACTCTAAAGTGTTCATCGCTACCTACCGGATGTGGCTTTTGAGCAATGATATTCACGTCGAGAAAAGCACGTCCAGCTGAAAACAATTGAGGCTGAGCCGTTGCCTCGGCAACAGCGGGACCATTTGGCTGCAATATGATTAAACATCCGGCAGCAAGCAACACTGCTAAAAGAATCAATCGAATAACTTTTAGCCCGTGATATATTTTGCCGTTATTTTGCACTTTCTTTACCATAAAAGGGGGTTTTATACGATTGGAATATCGACGCGAGCAAGGTTTTTAACCAACCCTCCAAAAAAAGCAGCTCCAACCCGCGCGAAACGTTCTGGCATATCTGTTACAAGAAAGCGATGGCTGCCCTTTCCCTGTGTTAGTGGGATAGAATGAATTACTTCGTCAGCTGTAGATCGCGCACTGTCTACGATCAAAACTTTGTTTCCCAGAAATTGTTTTATCGCACCCGCAAACAGCGGATAATGTGTACATCCAAGAATAACGACATTCACTCCACGTTCGCAAAACCCTTCGAGATATATTTCAATGGTACGTTTAGCGACTTCGTTATCGGTCCACCCTTCCTCCGCCAGAGGTACAAAAAGGGGACAAGCACATTCAATGACGACCGCGTCCTTTGCAAAATGTCGAATTGCCCGCGCATAGGCACCTGACCTGACAGTTGTCTCAGTTGCGAGAACGGCGATGGTCCCTGTAGGCGCCAAACATGCTGCCCGCCTAGCGCTCGGTTCGATGACGCCAAATACTGGAATCGGCAAATCTCTTTTGAGATCTTCAAGCGCAACCGCCGTTGCTGTATTGCAGGCAACAACCAGTGCCGATATGCCGTGCGTCATCAAGTAACTCACGTTAGCGTGCACGTAACGCCGGATGACATCCGGTGAACGCACCCCGTAAGGAACTCGGGCAGTATCTCCAAGATATAGCAAATCAAGTTCCGGTCGCAACGTAGCAATTTCCCTAAAGACCGTCAAACCGCCCATTCCCGAATCAAATATACCTAATGTTCCATGTTCACACATCGTCGTCTTTTATTGGAGCATCGCATTTGGATTGTCCAGAATTTCGAACACAATACATTTAAAGTCTTTGACCATTTTTTCGATATATTTCTGAGAAAATAGCCGAGCATTATATAAGATATAACCGGAAAATTGTGACGAGGTTTCCTTCATGTATAAAGAAATATGCCGAGTAGATCCGCCATAACCACGCTTTTGAATATTAATGGGTGAGATTTTCAATTGGTTTAATTTAAGTGGCGGCATGGGAAAATTTTGATATGCAAAGCGAATATCATAAATCGGAACATATTCTTGCGTTTGTTGAAGCGCTTGCATTATAGCCGGAAATGGAACATTCTGATTTTCTTGGACATCCAGTGCCATTTTTTGAATTTGGCGGATTAATTGCCAGAAGGTTTCGTCGTCAGACAACCTGACACGAAATAAATGGGTGTCTGATATATATCCAATAAAATTTTCGAATTCTTTACAAGTCCGCCGGGCCAATGGACTTCCAATAAGAATGTCGCTTTGATTAGAATATCGACTAACCAAAGTAAAAAGGGCTGCTAAAAAACCAACAAATTCTGTCACTTTATATTTTTGAAAAAACCGCCTTAAGCATTCTGAAATTTCTTTGTCGAAAGCGAAACTAAACCGAGCTGCTTTAAAAGGCTTACTAATTTGCTCCGGAAACTCTAAAGGAAATTTCAGCGTTGGTGGATTAGATAGTTGGTTAAGCCAATAATTAATTTGCCCAGAAAATTTTCCAGTTTTTAAACTATTGTTTTCCCAGCGGATAAAGTCTTTGAAGCCAAAATTTATATTCGGAAGATCTATTTCTCTTTTTTGAAGGATAGCTTCATATATTAGTTTCAATTCTTTAGCTAATATGCCTTCCGACCAGCCATCGTATACTAGGTGATGTACCGTATAAGATAAAATATGCTCATCGTCTGTTAATCTAATTAATGAAAACCGGATTAACGGACCTCGAATCAAGTCAAATGGGGTTAATGCTTGTTTTTCAAGCACATCTATTGCCATTTGTTCCCGCTGACGTGCGTCGTCGAATTTTGAATAATCAGACGATTGTATTGTTACAGCGGAAACACCATTAATTACGATTGTCGGAAACTCACTATCGGAAAAACTCATCCTCAATGCGTCATGCCTGGTAACAAGGTGTTTAATAGCAACATTCATTGCTTCCACATTAAATAATCCTTTAAGGCGGACAGTTTGCGTAAGGTTGTGACGGCAATCCTTTGGATTTAATCTTTCAACCATTAAGAGTCGCTGCTGACTTAAAGATGGCTTCACCTGCTCCTCATGTCCCAACAGCGAGAAAGTTGAGAACAAGCCATTGCTTTTATCAGTTTGCTTTTTGACAACCAAATCTGCTAATAACTCAACCGATGGTCGAGTAAATATCTCCTTAAGCGAAATCTTTACCTTAAAGGAATAGCTGATTCTTGATATAAGTTGGATCGCAAGTAATGAATGACCCCCCAACTCAAAAAAATTGTCTGTAACTCCTATTCTATCCAACTTCAATATATTCTTATAAATCTCCACCAGTAACACTTCCGTCGGGGTTCGTGGGGCAATAAATTCGTCGCTTTTTTCCTGTAGATTAGGGTCTGGCAACATCTTGCGGTTGACCTTGCCTCCGGCCGTCAATGGAAATCGATCAAGCGCAATCAATTGTGTTGGGATCATGTAGGCAGGAAGCTTTTTGTGCAAATATCTCCTCACATCGCCAATTTTGGTTCTAGCTTCGTCTAAAACTAAATATCCGACGAGCATTTTCTCGGAGGTATTTCTATCAATAGCAACCACTGCACTTTGCCGGACGTGCGGCAGCTCATTTAATGCACTCTCAATTTCCCCAAGTTCAATTCGTTGACCACGAATCTTAATCTGATGATCCTTTCGGCCACGGAAATCAATATTGCCGTCAGGACGATAACGAGCCAGGTCTCCGGTTTTATAAAGTACGGGATAAGGGATTTCAGGGAATGGGTTGGGAACAAAAACTTCGTCAGTTTTCTTTTGATCATTTAAATATCCAAGTCCCACACTTTTGCCAGCTAAATACAACTCTCCCACAACTCCCACTGGTACGCACCGTCTTTGTTTGTCCAAGATGAGCGCGTGAACGTTGGCAATTGGCTTTCCAATCGGGATGTCATTTGTTTCCAAGTGCGGGATTTCATAAGCGATGCAGCCAATGCTTGCTTCCGTGGGGCCGTATAAATTCACTACCCGCACTGCCGGAAAATGAGTTTGGAATTCTTTGATACAAGAAGCAATGATTTCCTCTCCTCCAACAATCAAGCAATGCAGTGTGTCTAACGAGCCTTCTATTTTTTCACTGGAAGTAAATGCCGGAATCATCGCATTTAAAATCGAAGGGACAAAATCTGTCATTGTGACCGCTTCTTTACCAATCAGTCCTGCGATTGTCTCAGCTGTCATTAAAACATGGGCAGGAGGGATGACTGTTTTTCCTCCCAAAATTAGTGGCCACATCAACTGCCATACGGCACTGTCAAAGACGTGGCGAGTAGTCTGCAAAACCGATCCCGCTACTTCTCGTCCAAAGAATTCATTCATCCATAAGAATCGATTGGTAATCCCCCGATGAGGAATGACTACTCCTTTGGGCCTCCCCGTCGAACCAGATGTGTAGATTATATAAATCGGGTCTTCCAGATCAATGGTGACTCTTGGGTTCTCTGGATCGTTCATATTGGTAAACGCATCAAGTACAAGCACTCGTTTACACAAAGAGCCAGCCTTGGACTTGGATGATTTATCCGTAACAATCACACTAGATTTTAAATCTTCAAGTATCAATCGGATACGTTCCAGCGGCCAATTTACGTCTAGCGGAACAAAAGCTCCTCCTGCTTTCATAATTCCAAACATGGATATCGGGACTCCAACTCCTTGCTCCATTAAAAAAGGGACTTTTGCTCCTTTGACGACCCCTTCCACTGCCAATGCCCTCGCTAAATTGTTTGCCCGCCAATTCAATTCGCGGTAACTGAGCCGTTGTCCACCGCAAACAATGGCAATAGCGTTTGGACTGCATTCGACCTGATCCTCAAACATTTCATGTATGCATTTACACCCGACATAATCATGCGCTGTATTATTCCAGTCGATGAGTATTTGCCGACGTTCCATTGGATCGAGAATTTCGAATTTCGACAAATGCTGACCAGGATTGTTTACAATCTGCTCAAGTAAATTAATCCAGTGTTTTCCAAAACGTTCTATCCTGGGAACATCGAAAAGATCATGGTTGAATTCCAGCGCTCCTTCCAAGCCCCCAGATCCTTTCTGCAAGGATAATACCACATCAAATTGAACTGTTTTGCGTTCATGCGGCATCCATGCAAATTCCAACCCGGATATTTTCAATGTCTCTCGCGGCGTATTTTGCAATACAATCATTACCTGAAATAAAGGCGTTCGGCTTAAATCCCGCGCGGGTTGTAATTGTTCAACCACCTTTTCAAAAGGCAAATCCTGATGGTCGTACGCCTCCAAAGTAATTTTTCGCTCCTGCCCCAGCAACTCCAAAAAGGTCGGATCACCAGACAGATCTGTCCTCAACACCAATATGTTAACAAAAAAACCGATCAACGTCTCGGTCTCCTTATTGGTCCGATTGGCGATTGGCGTTCCAATGGCTATGTCTTCCAATCCGGTGTACCGAAACAGTAATACTTTGAAAGTCGCAGACAACAGCATAAATAGTGTTGCGCCTTCACTTTGCGCTAAAGCTTCAAGATATTTTAATAATTCACCTTCTATCTTTAGCCGATGATTGCTGCCGCGATAGCTTTGCGCCGCCACCCGAGGCCGATCCACTGGTAATTCCAACAAGTTCAACTTCTTTAATTGTCCATTCCAATAATTCAGCTGTCTTTCCATCACCTGACCGGACAGCCATTTCTTCTGCCATACCGCATAGTCGGAATATTGAATGGGCAATTCGGCCAGTGGCGACTCTTTCCCGGCCGCAAATGCTTTGTACAACTCCACAAATTCCTTCACCAGTATACCCCCCGACCAGCCGTCAAAAATGATATGATGTAATGTCAGCAGTAGAACATGCTCATCCTCCTTAAGCTTCAACAAACGCACACGCATCAATGGCCCAGTGCTCAAATCAAATCGGTGGTGTCCCTCCGCCGCTATCAACTCCCTTACCCTCTGCTCTACGTCTTGCTCTGCTTGTAAATCAACCTCTTCCAATACCAAACCTTTCGCTGGATGCACTACCTGTACCGGCACCCCAGATCGCACTTCAAACGTCGTCCGCAAAATCTCATGGCGCCGGACTATTTCCCCAAGGCATCGCTCCAACACCCCCACCTTCAATTCTCCACGAATCCGTAACGCCCCAGGCATGTTATACGCAACATTCCCAGGCTCCATTTGGTCCAATACCCACAAACGCTCCTGCCCATAAGATAATGGTAAACTTCGATCACGGGCGGCAGGTTCAATTGCCACTTCCGCAAGGTCTTTAATCAAGTAGCCACCTAAAATCCGCAGCAATTCCTCCTTCCTTCTGGCAATCTGCATCCGCAATTTGGCGGTCATCGCCCCGGCAGGCGCTTTAAATCGCAACTGGTCTTTGTCAGCCTCCAGTTGAATGCCACGTTTCGACAACACATTCAAGAATTCTCTTGCCTGCATATCGCTTTATCTGATCAAAACGACATTAAATCAAAGTATGAAATTGATGTACACTGGAAGAACAAGAGTACTTTTAGAGCACTCCGATTTCAAATCGCTCCTCCAATGTATTTGATGTCCCTTTAATTTTCTCCTGGCAGGCCTCTTCAATTTTCAACGCCATCCTCCCAAAGGTTGAAACTTCAAACAAAATCCGAAGCGACAGCTTTACTTCAAACGCCGCTCTTATTCTCGTCATCACCTGCGTCGCCGAAAGCGAGTCACCTCCAAGATCAAAGAAGTTAGATTCTATATAAATTTCATTGGTGTTTAATACTTCACGCCAAATCTTTGCTAGTTGTTTCTCAACCGACGTCCGCGGTTTGGTTCTTTCCGTCACTCCATTTTCGAATTGTGGCTCCGGCAATTGGCTTAAATCAATTTTCCCGCTCCGCGTCAAAGGTAAAGCTTCTAGCCGTATGAATGCCCGTGGCAGCATGTATCCAGGCAAACGTTCGGTCACATATCGCTTCAATGCTTCGGTTTTGAATGGATCATTTCCTGTCACAATGATATACGCGACCAGATCCTTGGAATCATTGAAGACCTCCCGAGCAACAACTTTAACATTTCGTATCCTTGGAAACGAACAAATCACATTTTCCACCTCATCCAATTCCACGCGAAATCCTCTAATTTTTACCTGCCTGTCTTTTCGCCCGAGAAATTCGAGTTGCCCATCCAAACCTCGCCGTCCTATGTCACCCGTACGATAAATTCGTTTATTGTGATCGGCAGACAAGAATCTTTGCCGTGTCAATTCTTCCTGGCGCCAATAACCGGTGGCGACGTACTCACTTTTGATGCCTATTTCTCCACACAACAGCGTTTCATTGCCCTCATCATCAAAAAGAACGATTTCTGTCTCAGGCACAGGATATCCGATCGGCACAACCCCCCTGTGAATATCCTTAGGACCACGGAAGAACGCTTGCACACTGACTGTTGATTCAGTAGGTCCATAACCGTTTACCAAAATGCAATTGCATCCGAAAAACCGACTAAAAAGTTCCACGTCAGCCTTTATAACTTCTTCGCCTCCCAAAACGACAAGTCGCACACTCTTAAGAAGTTCTGAATTCACCTGACCCCGCAAAAAGTGTCGAAAAACGGTCGGAGTACAGTGAAAAACAGTGATTTGTTCATCAAAAATCCATTTATCTAAGCCGTCCACACCATCGCGTCGCATGTCTCTCGGACATAGACATGCCCCGTTCAGCAGAGCGCCGAAAACATCCATCACCGCTGCGTCACAACTATACGGCGCAAGAAGAGAGATTCGATCATTTGAACTAAGTTTCAAATTATTGGTATATACGCTAATAAAATGTTGGAGGTTTCGATGATTCTGCAACACTCCTTTTGGCGATCCAGTTGAACCGGAAGTATATAAAATGTAAGCAGGCGAGTTTGCAGAAATGGCGGGACTTTTGTCCGGGCTAAGCGCATCATTCAAGACATCAAAATAAATAACCTGGCCTCGGAATTTAAGGCCACTTTCCTCTATGAGATCTTCATTTTCAACAATTAAAGCCTTCATATCGGCATCTTCTAAAAAGAACTCCGAGCGCAATTTAGGATAAGAGGAATGTAACGGGACATAGACGTCACCAGTTTTAAGCACCGCCAGGATCGCGGCAACCATGGGAGCGTCGTGCTGAAACAATAGCCCTACCCGTTCGCCAGCATTCCCGCTTATTTCTGCCAACCGACTTGCCAAACGGTTCGCCACCATATTGAGTTCGGCGTATGTCCAACTATATCGATTGGTTTTAATGGCTTCCCTTTCCGAATATAGCCCCACTTGTTGTTTAAATCGTTGATCCACACTCTGCTCGATGTCCATTCTCCGATATTCACGAAATCCTTTCGGTTCTGGAACAGTTGATTCATTCCAATGCTCTTGCCGTAACGTAATCGCGGCAATCGGAATGTGAGCTGATTTAACCATCTTGTCCAACAGCTCTTCAAAACAAGCAACCAGCTTATGAATCGTTTCCGGATCAAAAAGATCGGCATTGTAAACTACATTAAAATGCATCTCATTATTGAGCTCTTTGGCATAAAAAGTAATATCGAATTTGGCGCTGGGCTCAGCAAAACTGATTCGTTCAAGAACAAGACCATTGATTTCTAACTTGGATTGTTGATAGTACGACAAATTGAAGAAGACCTGAAAAAGTCCGTTAGCTCCCATCTTTTGCGCCAGCTGGAGTTCCTGGATCAATTTTGCAAATGGTAAGTCTTGGTTGCTATAAGCCGCCAATATGATCTGCTGCTCCTGTCTCAATAATTCTTGAAAGGAAATATTTCCTCTAATGTTTGTCCGCAACACCAACACATTCAGAAAATAACCAATCAAAGATTCTATTTCTCGCCTCGTCCGGTTGGCAGCCGGAACACCGATAGTAATATCTTCTCCGCCAGCATACCGATGTAAGAGAGCTTTTAAACCTGCGGAAAGCGTCATGAAAAGAGTCACTCCTTCTTTTTTGCTGAAATCCTTGAGCTTTTGCGTTAAACCTGCCGAAAAGAAAAAGCTGTGCTGGCGTCCGATATAGGTCTTCGCCTGTTGACGTGGCCGATCTGTCAGCAACCACGCCGAATCATTCAGTCCTTTCAATTGCTCCTTCCAATAGCCTAACTGCTTCGTATAGTTTTGGTCAGCCGATTTCTTCTGCCATACCGCATAGTCGGAATATTGAATGGGCAATTCGGCCAGTTGCGACTCTTTCCCGGCCGCAAACGCTT
>Ga0335078_10006610_pt1 | contig 17149 bp, 13 predicted proteins | sample Lox_Sample_32_FD_206711 | JGI IMG/M metagenome (GOLD analysis project Ga0335078, IMG submission 206711) | Soil microbial communities from Loxahatchee National Wildlife Refuge, Florida, United States - Lox_Sample_3.2 | ecosystem: Environmental > Terrestrial > Soil > Wetlands | place: USA... | reverse complement strand
CCTTGATCAGCATCTGCTTTTCCCAGTCGCGCGCCCGCCCGCTGTAATAATCGCGCGCGCCATCGCCGGAAATCGCGATCTCACCCAGCGTGCCATCCGGCCGCAGGCGTAAATCGACCCGGTAGCATTGGCCCTCGGCGGTGTATGTGGAGAGTAACTGAGTATACTGGTTGGCGACCTTCTTATAGAACTCCTTGTTAGTGATGACTTCCGGGCCGGCGGTGCTGCCGTTGCCGCCATAGACGAACATGAGGTCGATATCGGAGCTGTAATTCAGCTCCTGCCCGCCCAGCTTGCCGAGGGCAATCACGGAGAAACCGCAGGATCTGCCATCCGGCAGACGGGGCTCGCCGTGGCGCGCGACAAAATCGTCGCGGAGGTGGCGGTAGGCGACGCCGAGAATCGCATCGGCCAGGCTGGAGAGCTCGCCGGTGATCTCGGCCAGGCCGGCCACACCGAGCACGTCGCGCAGGACAATGCGCAGCAACTGGCGGCGGCGAAACCGCGCCAGCTCGACTCCGGATGGCACGCCGCCATCGCCCGCGCCAAGGAAATCGTAGAGGCGCTCCTCATACTCCTCGACCGAGAGGGCGCGATAGAAACTGCCCGAACTGGCGACCTGCAGCACCTGCTCCGGGTTCTTGAGGACGGCGTCGGATAAGAAGGCACTGAACGAGAAAACGTTGGCCGCGGCGCGCAGAGCCGCCGTCGAACTGGTAATGCGGTCGAAGGCGGAAGGGGAGGACTGGCGCAGCCGCTCGAGGCAGCGAGTGGCGGCGTCCTGGTCCGGGACCGACGCCAGCAGCAGCTGGATACGCGCCGCTACGCGTTCGGGAACGCGATCGAGCAAGGTCATCATCGGTCAGATACGCAGCGCCACTGGCGCAATTATATCGCCCGGCGCCACCGCGCCCGGCGTGAGCACACGGGCGTAGAAGCCGCTCATGCCCCAGCGGGGCGAACCGGTGTCGCCGGCCTTGACGCGCGCGTCGAACAAATCGGCTTTGAGCGATGGGCCGTAAACATCGAGCTGGCTGCAGGGCACGCGTATTTGGGTGATCTCGAGGATTGCGCTTCCGGCTTGCAGCTGATGGCCGGCGCGCAGATCGCACAGCGCAATACCGCGGATTGTCAGATTCTCACCCAAAGCACCGTAGAAAACCGGATAACCGCGCTCGGCCAGGCCATCGACCACTTCGGCGGCGATCAGCAGCACGGCCTTGCGCTCGCCTCCGTGGATGCTGGGATGGCCATGGGCGTCGCCTTCCAGCCCCTCCGGGCCGAGCAGCCCGCGCGGAATGGGGCGCTTAGGAAGGCCTCCGCGGGAGATGTTGATCTGAACGATGGCGCCTGGCATCGGAATGCGACCCGCTGTGGGCCGCGCCACCATTTTAAGCCGCGGGCGCGGAGTCTGGCAGCCACCGGGGAACGCGGGCGGACGCAAGAAGCGACGCCGGCGCCGCCATCAAGCTCTAAACCGCAGGCAGGAATGCGAACGCCCTTGCGCTTCACAGCGGCATGTTGCCGTGCTTCTTGCGCGGCGTGGTGTCCACCTTGGTTTCCAGCATTTGCAGCGCGCGGATGACGCGGGGGCGGGTTTCGCGCGGCTCGATCACGTCATCGACGTAACCGCGCTCGGCGGCCACGAAGGGGTTGGCGAAGCGATCGGCGAACTCGACTACCTTTTGACGGCGGAGCGCAGCGGGATCGTCCGCGGCGGCGAGCTCGCGCCGGTAAACGATGTTGACTGCTCCTTCGGGTCCCATCACGGCGATTTCCGCGCTCGGCCAGGCGAGGTTGATATCGGTGCGAATGTGCTTGGAGCCCATCACGCAGTATGCGCCGCCGTACGCCTTGCGCGTGATCACGGTGACTTTGGGAACGGTGGCTTCGGCGAAGGCGTAGAGGAGCTTGGCGCCGTGGCGAATGATGCCCCCGAATTCCTGGGCGGTTCCGGGCAGGAAGCCGGGCACGTCCTCGAGCGTGAGCAGCGGGATATTGAAGGCATCGCAGAAGCGGACGAAGCGCGCGCCCTTGGTGGAGGAATCGATGTCGAGGCAGCCGGCGAGAAACGCGGGCTGATTGGCCACCACGCCGATGGAGCGGCCGTCCATGCGCGCGAAACCGACCACGATATTGCGGGCGAAGTGCTCATGCACCTCGAAGAATTCGCCATCGTCCACCACCCGGCGGATGACATCCTTGATGTCGTACGGCAGGTTCGATTCGCGCGGGACGATGGTATCGAGCGCCGGATCCATGCGGTCGATGGGGTCGGACGAGGCGCGCCGGGGGGGATCGTCGCGGTTATTTTGCGGCAGGTAGCTCAGCAGCTCGCGGACCATGCGGAGGCACTCGGCATCGTCGGAAGCGGTGAAATGGCCCACGCCGCTGACCGAGTTGTGAGTGGCGGCGCCGCCGAGTTTTTCCTTGGTGACATCCTCATGGGTGACGGTTTTGATGACGTCAGGGCCGGTGACGAACATGTAGCTGGTGCCTTCGACCATGAAGGTGAAGTCGGTGATGGCGGGCGAGTAGACCGCGCCGCCCGCGCACGGGCCCATGATGGCGGAGATCTGCGGGACGACTCCGCTTGCCAGCGTGTTGCGCAGGAAGATATCGGCGTAGCCGGCGAGCGAGACCACGCCCTCCTGAATGCGGGCGCCGCCGGAATCGTTCAGCCCGATGATGGGCACGCCGGTCTTGAGGGCCAGGTCCATAATCTTGCAGATTTTTCGAGCGTTCGCTTCGGAGAGCGAGCCGCCGAAGACGGTGAAATCCTGCGCGAAGACGAAAACGGCGCGGCCGTCGATTCGCCCGTGGCCGGTGACGAAACCGTCGCCGGGGACCACCTGCTGTTCCATCCCGAAGTCGCGGCAGCGATGGGTGACGAGTTTGTCGAGCTCCTCGAAGGAGCCCTCATCGAGCAGTAATTCGATGCGCTCGCGGGCGGACAGCTTGCCCTCCTGGTGCTGCCGATTGCGGCGCTCGGCTCCTCCGCCCTGGCCGGCGGCCTGATGGCGGCGGCGCAGTTCTTCCATGCGGTCCATGGCAACCTATTGTAGAGGCATCGGGGAGGGGGCGGCACGGCTACAATAGGGGTGTGCTTCGGTGGGCAATTCCGGCGGCTCTGGCGTTGAGTGCGGGGCTGACTGCGCAGACCTCCTTCTTCCCGCTCAAGGATGTCCGCGCGGGCATGCGCGGCACGGGCCGCACGGTGTTCACGGGCAGCAGAGTTGAGGAGTTCCAGGTCGAGATTCTGGGGGTGCTGGATAACGTCGGGCCCAAGCAATCGCTGATTCTGGCGCGGCTTTCCGGCGGACCGCTCGACCACTCGGGGGTGATGGAAGGGATGAGCGGCAGCCCGGTTTACCTCGACGGCAAGCTGGCCGGCGCGGTAGCGATGGCTTTTCCTTTCGCCAAGGACCCGGTGGCGGCAATCCGGCCGATCGAAGACATGGTGCGGCCTTCGATGGCGCCCGCGGCCCGCCCAGCCGGCCGGGCGAGCTTAGCGGACCTGGATCTGATTCACCTGTTCACGAAGCCGGCGCCTGCCATGGCAGGCGACGCGCGGATGGTGGACATCGCCACGCCGCTCAGTTTCGGAGGATTCAGCCGGGGGACGATCGGAGCCTTCACGCCCCAATTGCGGCAACTGGGGCTGGAGCCGCGGCAGATGATTTCCGGCGGCGGCGAACCGGGGAGGGCAATGGGGAATCCGGCGGACCTGAAGCCGGGGTCGATGATCAGCGTGCTGCTGCTTTCGGGCGATTACAGCGTGGGCGCGCAAGGGACGGTGACCGACATCCAGGGCAGCCGGGTGTTCGCGTTCGGCCACCGGTTCATGGACCTGGGCCCGACCGCGCTGCCATTCGCGCGCGCCGAAGTGGTTTCGGTGATCGCCAGCACCAACACTTCGTTCAAGCTGGCCACGTCAAAGGAATGGATGGGCGTGATCCGCCTGGATCAAGACACCGCCATCGCGGGCGACCTGGGCAAACTGCCCGCCATGGTTCCGGTTTCGATCGCCGTTTCGCGCGCGGGGCATGCGGTCAACAGCTATCACATGCAGATGGTGGGCGATCCGCTGCTCTCCCCGCTGCTGTTGCAAATGGCGGTGTATTCGGCGATCGATTCGACGGAGCGGGCGGTTGGCGCCTCGAGCATGCGCGTCAGCGGCGAGGTGCAGTTCCAGAATGCGCCGGCCCCATTGCGCATCCAGAATCTGTTCGCGAGCGACACGGGCGCGGCGCAGCAGGTGTCGTTGAGCGTGGCGATTCCCGTTGCCTTCGTGATGCAGAGCGGATTTGACGCGATGAAGCTCAAAAGCGTGGCGCTGGCGGTGGAGGCGTTCGACCAGAAGAAGGAATGGACGATCGATTCGGTTTCGGCGTCGCGCCGCGAGGTGCGGCCGGGCGAGCCGATACGGCTGCGAGTGGTGCTGGCGGGCGAGAACGGGGCCGAGGTAGCTCGCGCGGTAGATTACCAAGTGCCCATTGGCGCCCCGGCGGGACCGCTGTATTTCACGGTGTCGGATGCGGCCACCGCGAACCTCACCGATCTCCGGCCGGCGCTCAGCGCCAGCCCGCACAACCCGGGCGACGTGCTGGCCATCGCCAACGACCTGCACGCCAATACCAGGGTATACGTGCGCGTGTGGCGCGCCGACCCGGCATTTGAGCTGGAAGGCGTGGACCTGCCCGCGCCGCCCGCTTCGGTGGCGCTGGTGCTCGAAGGCGCGCAAAACAACGTTGCCGGCATCACTCAAGTGCGCAATTCCAAAATCGCATCGATGGAAATCGATGGGGGCGACAGGGTGATTTCCGGGGTCAAAACCATTCAAGTGGAAGTGAAACCATGAGCGCCGGACGCGGGAAGGCGCCCGGTTGGGGGATCGCGCTGTTGCTCCCGTGGGCCGCAATGGCGAGCGGCACCACGGCCTGGGAGATGGGCTCCTGGAACGACTTCATCCGCGGCCGGTTTCAAGGCGTTTCGCTGAGCCGGGAGGGCCGGTTATCGCTGGCGCCCAAAGTGGAAACGGTCTTCAGCTCCGACCAGCCGGTGATCTGGTCTGTGGCCGAAGCGCCGGATGGCACGCTATACGCCGCCACCGGCAACCGGGGCCGCGTGTACCGCATCGGGCGGGACGGCGTTTCCAGCCTGCTATGGACCGCCGATCAACCCGAAGTGTTCGCGATTGCGGTGGGCGCGGATGGGTCGCTTTTTGCGGGTTCGTCACCGGACGGCAAGGTGTACCGCATCCGCAACGGCCGAGCCGAGGAATATTTCGCACCGCAAACGCGCTACATCTGGTCGCTGGCGGTGTCGGCGGACGGCGCGCTGTATGTCGGAACGGGCGACCAGGGCAAGATCTTCCGCGTGGACGGGCAAGGCAAGGGCGAGCTGTACTACGACACCGGGCAAGCGCACGTGACCGGGCTGGCGCTCGATGCCCAGGGCCGGCTGCTGGCGGGGACGGAGCCGAACGGCATTCTTTACCGGATTTCGGCCAAGGACAAAGCCTTCGTGCTGTATAACGCCAGCCTGCCGGAAATCCGCGCGATCGTTCCCATGCCGGATGGCACGGTGTACGCGGCGGCGCTGGGCGGGTCGGTGGCGAAACTGGCGCAGGCCGCCAACCAGGCGCAGCAGAACACCACTTCGAGCCAGCCGGCGAGCGCGGTGAGCACGAGCATCACGGTAGAGGCGCAAGCGGCGGGGCCGGGGGGCGAAATCAAGCCGCCAAGCGCCGCGCCGCCCGGCCAGACACAGGCGCCCGCCCAGCCCGCGCCGCAGGTGAGCACGCAATTCACGCCGGTGGTGGATCTGAGCAACGTGGAAAAATCCGCGGTCTACCGCATCAACCCGGACAACACGGTCGAAACCCTGTGGAGCTCGAAGGAGGAAGACGTTTACGACGTGCTGGCGCTGGAAAAGCAGATTCTGTTCTCGACCGACCTGGAGGGGCGCATTTACGGGCTGGCGCCCGACCGCCGGGTGACGCTGGTCACCCAGACCAATGAGAGCGAGACCACGCGGCTGCTGCCGTCGGATCATTCGATTCTCGCCGCCACGGCGAACATGGGGCGCATTTTCCGCCTGGGCGAAACACCGACCGCGAGCGGCGTGTACGAGGCGCCGGTGCACGATGCCGGCACCGCTTCCCGTTGGGGGAGCCTGAGCTGGCGCGCCGATCAACCTGCCGGCTGCGCGCTGGTCTTCCGCACCCGCTCGGGCAATGCGGCCAAGCCCGACCGCACCTGGAGCGAGTGGTCCGAGCCGCTACGCGATCCATCCGGCTCGCGCATCACCAGCCCCAACGCCCGCTACGTGCAATGGAAGGCCGAGATTTCGGGCGCGGGCGGCGCCACCCCGGCGATCAACAGTGTGACCCTGGCTTACCTGCCGCAGAATAATCCGCCGGTCATCCACAGCATCAACGTGGTGACGCAGACAGCGGCGGTTGCCCAGAATGCCCGGCCCGCGGCGGCATCGAGCAACGCGCCATACAGCGTGACCGTGACGGATTCGGGCGATGGGAGCGCCGCCTCCTCCGGCACCACCACGCAAACCATGCCGCGCGCGGCGCAGCAGCAGATCACGGTAGTTTGGCAGGCCGACGATCCCGACGGCGACCGGCTGGTCTACAGCGTCTACTTTCGGGGCTCCGACGAAACCCAGTGGAAGCTGCTGAAGGGCGACCTGCACGACAACTCGATCACCTTCGACGCCGACGTGCTGGCGGACGGCCAGTATTACTTCCGCGTGATCGCCTCCGACCGCGAGGTCAACCCGCCGGCCAGCGCGCGCGAGGCGCAACTGATCAGCTCGCCGGTGATCATCGACAACACGCCGCCCGCCGTCACCGTGCTGGGCTTCACGCGCACCGGCGCCAGCGCTCACATCGAGTGGCAAGCGGTGGACGCGGCGTCGCCGCTGCGGCGCGCGGAGTACTCGATCGACGCGACCGGCTGGGTGCCAATGGATGCCGCCGACGGGGTGATCGACTCGCTGCGCGAGAGGTTCGTGCTCGACCTAGCGAACCTCGCCCCGGGCGAACATGTGGTGGTGCTGCGCGCGGCCGACAGCGCGAACAACACGGGCACGGCCAAAGTGGTTTTGAAATAGAAGCGGAGCCGAGCGCGGGCCGGCACTGGTTCCGCGGCGGCGGCCAGCCTTCAGACGCTGACGCCGGCCCGCCATAAGAGGTAGCCGACCGCCTGGCGGAGATAGTTCCACTGTTCGCGCTGCGGCGAGTTGTGATCTTTGCGGGGGGATCCGTACACCTTGAGGCCGCGGAATTGCAGCATCCGCTTCACGCGATAGATGTGATATCCGTCGCTCACCACGATCACCGAGTGGAGCCCCATGCGGCGGATGATCTCGCCCGCGAGCGCAATCGATTGCACCGTAGTGGCGCCTTCGGTTTCGACCACGATGGCCTCCGAGGGCACGCCGTGGCTCATCAGATAAGCGCGGCCGACGGCGCCTTCGGTGAACACGGGGTCGCCGCCGGAGCCGCCGGTGGTCATGATGCGGGCAGCCAGGAGGCGCTGGTACAAGGCGAGCGCGTGGTCCAGACGCGCGCGCAGCACGGGTGACGGCCGGCCGTTGTATTCGGCGGCGCCCAGCACGAGGATGATGTCGGCCGGCTGTGCCTCATCAAGGGTAGACTGCCGTTCGATGCGGTTGGCCAGACGAACGATGTCGATGGCGAGCACGACGACCGCCACCACCACAACGAGCACCGCAGCCCATGCCACGTGTTTCATCTGCGATAATCTGAACGTCCGAACCTATTGTAAACGCATGCCCCGGCCGGAGACGATCTCGAGTGCGGCCAACCCGCTGGTCAAGGACGTGCGCCGGGCGATTGCGCGCGGCAGCGTCACGGCCGAGGGCTGGTGCGTCGCCGAGACGTTTCACCTGCTGGAGGAGGCGCTCAGGAGCGAGTGCGAAGTGAAGGTGGTGCTGGCGGCGGAATCGGTTCGCGCGGCCGCGACCGGCCATGTGCGCGGCCTGGCCGGGGTCAAAGTGGCGGTGCTCCCCGACAGCCTCTTTCAGACGATTTCCGGGACCGAAACCGCGCAGGGGGTAATGGCGCTGGTGCGGCCGCCGCAATGGAAGCTGGAGCAACTGTTTCGCGGCTGCCCGCTGGTGGTGGTGCTCGACGGGCTGCAAGACCCGGGCAACGCCGGCGCCATTGTGCGCGCGGCGGAGGCTTTTGGCGCCACGGGCGCGCTCTTCATCAAGGGCACGGCCAGCCCGCACAATGCGAAAACGATCCGCGCTTCGGCGGGCTCGGTGTTTCGCCTTCCGTACCTTTCGGGGATGGATGCCGCGCTCGCGCGCGCCGCGCTGCAGCAGAACCGGGTGGAGCTTTATGCCGGGGTTCCGGCCGGATCCGGAGCCGCGGCGCAGGCGCTGGCCGAGGTGGATTTCGCGCGCCCGTGCGGCCTGGTGATCGGCAACGAAGCGCGCGGGGTGGGCGGCGAGCTGCGCGCGGCGGCGCTCGACGTTTCGATTCCCACCGTGGGAGTGGAATCGCTCAACGCCGCCATGGCGGCGGGAATTCTGCTTTACGAGGCCCGCCGCCAGAGGACGATGCGCGCGTGAGCCTGTTCGATTCCACTTCGCCCGCTTCAGAAGCGCCCGGCGCGGCGGACGATAAGCGCCCGCTGGCCGAGCGCATGCGCCCCGAACGCCTGGAAGACTTCGTGGGGCAGGAGCACATTCTCGGTCCCGAGAAGCCGCTGCGCCGCCAGATTGAGCGCGACGAGCTGAGCTCGGTGATTCTGTGGGGCCCTCCCGGAGTGGGCAAGACGACGCTCGCCAAACTGATTGCCCGCATCACGCGCTGCGAGTTCATCCCGTTCAGCGCGGTGCTGAGCGGCATCAAGGAAATCAAAGCGGTGATGGCGGACGCCGAACGGCTCCATCGCATGGGGCGGCGCACCATCCTGTTCATCGATGAAATCCACCGCTTCAACAAAGCCCAGCAGGATGCGTTCCTGCCCTATGTGGAGCGCGGCGACATCATTCTGATCGGCGCGACCACGGAAAACCCGTCCTTCGAAGTGATTTCGGCGCTTCTGTCGCGGTCGCGCGTTTACGCTTTGCGGCTGCTCAGCGTGCCGGAACTCACCACGCTTCTGCGGCGCGCTTTGCCGGTGGTGCGTCTCGAAGCGGCGGACGAGCTGCTGGAACAGATCGCCATCTACGCCAACGGCGACGCGCGGCAGGCATACAACACGCTGGAAGCGGCGGCGGCGGCTTCGCAGGGAACGCTCACGGGAGCGGCGCTCGAAAGCGCCATCGAGCGCAAGGTGTTGCTGTACGACAAGGGTGGCGAGGAGCACTACAACCTGATTTCGGCACTGCACAAATCGGTGCGGTCGAGCGACGTGGATGCGGCGCTGTACTGGCTGGTGCGCATGCTCGAATCCGGGGAGGACCGGCTGTACCTGGCCCGGCGCCTGGTCCGGATGTCGATCGAAGATATCGGGCTGGCCGATCCGCGCGCGCTCGAACAGGCGATCGCGGCCATGCAGGCGGTGCATTTCCTGGGTATTCCCGAAGGGGATCTTGCGCTGGCCCAGGCCGCCATTTACCTGTGCGCGGCACCGAAGAGCGATGCTTCTTACAGGGCGGTGGGCGCGGTGGCGGCCGACGTGGAGAAGACGATCGCGGAACCGGTCCCGATGAACCTGCGCAACGCCGTTACCCGCCACATGAAAGACTGGGGCTACGGCGAAGGCTACGAGCACGCGCACAAATTCGAAGACGCGATCACCGATATGGAATGCCTGCCCGCTTCGCTCGCCGGCCGCCGTTATTACTTCCCCACCGGCCGCGGCGTGGAAAACAGAATCGCCGAGAGGCTGGAAGAGATTCGCAAGGCCAAAGCGGAGAGGAGCAAGAGCGCCGGATAGCCTTGCGGACGCCCGGGGCGCCGGCGCGCACGCGCACCTTCGCGCCGCGCGAGGTTTTGCGGGGCCGGCTCTCATGGTCTCGGGGAAGTGTGCTAGGTTAGTGATTTCACGCTCGCTGGGAGGAAGAATGGAAGCCCTTGGCATGATCGAAACGAAGGGGCTGGTCGGCGCCATTGAAGCCGCCGATGCCATGGTGAAGACCGCCAATGTGGTGCTGACCGGCAAGGAATTCGTGGGCGCCGGCCTGGTGATGGTCACAGTGCGCGGAGATGTGGGCGCCGTCAAAGCGGCTACCGACGCCGGCGCCGCGGCGGCCCGGCGCGTGGGCGAACTGGTCAGCGTTCACGTAATTCCCAACCCGCACTCGGAAGTGGAAAAGGCCCTGCCCACCAGCGGCCTGAAAAAATAGGCGGCTCATGCTCGCCGACAAAGACCTGCTGTCCATTCAGGAGGTCCGCTCCAAGGTCGACAAGGCCTACCAGGCGTCGCTGAAATACCGTGAATACACGCAGCAGCAGGTGGATGCCGTGGTGGAGGCGGCGGCGGCCGCGGCGCGCGCCCAGGCACGCCGGCTGGCCGAGCTGGCGGTCGAGGAAACCGGGTACGGCAACGCCAAAGACAAGTACATCAAGAACCTGCTGAATTGCGACTGGCTGCCGCGCCGCATGCGGGGGATCAAGACCGTGGGTGTGCTGCGCGAACTGCCGGAGGAAAAGATCGTCGAGTTTGGCGTTCCGGTGGGCGTGGTCGCAGCCATTTTGCCGACCACCAACCCCACGTCAACGGCGTTCTTCAAGATTCTGATTTCGCTCAAAGCGGGCAACGCAATTGTATTGAGCCCCCACCCTCGCGCCCACAAATGCACCTGCGCCGCGGCGGGCGTCCTGTACCAGGCCGCAGTCCAGACGGGCGCGCCGGAGGACATCATTCAATGCATCGACACCGCCACGCTCGAGGGCACGACGGCGTTGATGCGCCATGAACGCACGGGCGTTATTCTCGCCACGGGTGGGCCCGGCATGGTGAAGGCGGCCTATTCGAGCGGCAAGCCGGCATTCGGAGGAGGCCCCGGCAACGTGCCGGTCCTGGTGGATCGCTCGGCCGACCTGGAAGATGCCATCCCCAAGATCGTCGCCGGGAAGAGCTTCGACTACGGCACCGTGTGCTCGAGCGAGCAGGCGATTGTCGCGGAAAGCTCGCTGCGCGACCGGATCCTAGGGCTGCTCAAAGCGAGCAAGGCCCACATCGCCACCGAAGCGCAAAAAGAAGCGCTGGGCAAGCTGCTGGTGATGCCCAACTTCAGCATCAACCCGCAATGCGTCGGCCAGGCGCCGGCGAAACTGGCGCGCATGGCGGGTTTCGAAGTGCCGGCGGACACTTCCATCATCTGCGCGGAAGTGGGCGGCGTCGGCAAGCAGCACCCGCTTTCCATGGAGAAGCTGTCGCCGGTGCTGGCGCTGATCTGGGTGGGCGATTTTGCCGCCGCGCTCGACACCTGCTACGCCCTGCTGAAGTTCGGCGGGCTGGGCCACACGGCGGTGATCTACTCGCGCGACGAAGCGCGCACGCGCGAATACGGGGCGCGGATGCCGGCCATGCGCGTGCTGGTGAACACGCCGGCGCCGCAGGGTTCCACGGGCATCACCACCAACGTATTCCCCTCGATGACGCTCGGCTGCGGCGCCATCGCCGGCAACATCACGTCGGACAACGTGGGGCCCCGGCACCTGGTGAACATCAAGCGGCTGGCGTACGTAACCCGCAGACCGGAGGAAGCCTTCGAAATGCCGCTCGATATCAACCAGGCACCGTCCGGCGCAGCGGTTTCCGGACCCGCAGTGGGAATCGAGCGTGGCGCCGTGGTGGCGGCGGTCGAGCGTTACCTGGCTTCGCGCGGCGCGGCGCCGGCAGCGCCAGCTTCCGGCGGCCCGTCCTGCGACGCATCCTGCGCGGCGCCCGCGGCGGTGAAAGCGTCGACCGTGCCCAACGTCGCCGCTCAGGTTGTGGACCGATTCCTGGCGCGCCGCAGCGGCGATTCCAGCGGCGGCTACACCTGACTGACCGAGCCCGCGCCGGAGCACGCGCCACCGCCGGCGCCACCACAGCCGACACCCCCGCCCGCGCCGGTGGCTTTCGTGTGCGAGGCCGACGTACGCGATGCCATCCGGGGAAACCGTAAGATCTTCATCGGGCCGAAGACGATCGTCACGCCGTCTGCCCGCGATTTGGCTGCTCCCTCTGATATTCTGGTGTTGGTTCAGGCCTGAGGCGCCCGCAAGTGGACTCGAATCTCGATACCCTCAAGCGCGAAATTCTGGATTATCTCGACTCCGCCGGCTTCGCGGTCTTTCACAACCGGCCGGGCGGCCTGGAAGGGCTGCCGTTGGTCCTCTGGGATACGGAGAAGCATCCCGACTTTCAGGTTTTTCTCGACGTCGCGCAGAAGTGCGGCGTCAAGCTGATTCTTTTCGCCAGCGCTGAGTTTGAGGCGTCCGACATTGAAGAGCTCGAAGCGCAGCTCGACGATTGCGAACTGGGCCGCGAGGAGCGCCGCGACTACGAATCGCGCCTGCGCGAGCTGCGGGTTTTCACCGGGCTGACCTGCTCGCTGGAGCTGGCTTTCGATCTCAACTCGCGCCTGTACGTCTACGAGCTGCAGCCCGACTGGTATGACGAATTCGGCGGCATCGAAGACGAAATCATGGCCCGGATTCCCGAAGACGACGAGCCCGATTCGCTTCCCGGTTACTTTTCGAAAAACTGATGCCAGCAAGACAGACGGCCGATTCATGTCGTCTGCCGGGTGGCGGTCTCTCAAGCCGCCGCTCGGTGGCGAAGCCCGGTGGCGGATGTTTTGACTTGCCGACGCCCGCCTGGGGGCGAGTGCATTTGCAGGAGGTCAACGCGGCGGCAGGAAACCGATGATGACTCCATGGGCAGCCCACGCGCCTGCCCGCTGGCTGTTCCCCAACGCCGAGGCCGGCGGCGCTATGCCAAGCAGCGAACTCGGCATCGGCTCCCTGGCGGCCAAGGTGCTGGCGGCGCGCGGCTACACCGATCCGGAATCCGCCCGCCGTTTTCTTCACCCATCGCTCGCCGACCTGCACGACCCGTTCGCGCTGCGCGACATGGAGCCCGCCATTGAACGCCTGCGCGCGGCCATCGCGGGTCGCGAGCAAATCCTCATCTACGGCGATTACGACGTAGACGGCACCACCGCGGTGGTTCTTCTGCTGACCGCAATCCGCCTGGCCGGCGGGAGCGCGCGCTATCATGTGCCGCACCGCCTGAAGGAAGGTTACGGCATGCGCGCCGAAGTGGTGGAGGAAGCGGCCGCGCGCGGCGTCAAGCTGATCGTCAGCGTGGACACGGGCATTCGCGCGGCGGAGGTGGTGGCCCGCGCGGCGGAGCTGGGCATCGCGGTAATCGTCACCGACCATCATTTGCCCGAAGCCGGGCTGCCGCCGGCGCTCGCCGTGATCAATCCCAATCGTCCGGATTGCCGGTATCCCGACAAAGACCTCTGCGGCGCCGGCATCGCGTTCAAGGTGGCGCAGGCGTTGCTGGCGCGGTCCGGTTTTTCCGAGCAGAAGCTCGCCCGCATCTCGAAATCGCTTTTGAAAATGGTGGCGATTGCCACCGTGGCCGATGTGGTCCCGCTGACGGGTGAGAATCGCGTCATGGTGAAATACGGGCTCCAGGGTCTCGGCGATGCGCGCAACCTGGGGCTGCGCGCGCTGCTGGAGGTGGCCGGATTTACTCCGGGTGCGGTACCCGGGGCACGGCAGGTGGCCTTTCAGCTGGCGCCGCGGATCAACGCCGCGGGCCGCATGGATACCGCGGAGAGCGTGATCGAGCTGCTGTTGACGGCGGACGCGGCGCGCGCCCGCGAACTGGCTCAACAGCTTCACGAACGCAACGCCGAGCGCCGGCAGCTGGAGGCCGGAATCTGCGGCGCCTGCGAGCAGGAGCCGCTCGAGGAAGGCGCGGCGGCTCTGGTGTACTATGGCGAGGATTGGCACCGCGGCGTGCTCGGCATTGTCGCCAGCCGGATGGTCGAGCGGCGGCATCGGCCGGTGTTCGTGCTGGGCCGCAATCCAGAGGACGGGCTGGCACAAGGCTCCGGACGGAGCATTCCCGCTTTTCATCTGGTCGAAGCGCTGGAGGCGATGCCCGATCTGTTCGTGCGCTTCGGCGGCCACGAGTATGCCGCCGGGGTGACGCTGGAAGCGGGGCGCGTGGATGAATTCCGGCGGCGCCTCAATGAGTATGCCGCCGCGCGCCTGGGTCCCGACGACTTTGCGCCGCGCGTGGAGATCGATGCGGTCGTGAATCTCGGCGAAATCACCACGGCGGCAATCGAGGATGTTTTCGCTCTTGCGCCGTTCGGAACGGGAAATCCGCCGCCGCTGTTCGCGGCGCGCGCGGTCGAAGTTGCCGCCGCGCCGGTGCTGATGAAAGAAAAGCACCTGCGCATCGCGGTGCGGCAGAACGGCCGCACCATGACGCTCAAGGCATGGAATTTTGCGGAGCGCGCCGCCGAATTCACCCCGGGCGCGCGTCTGGACATCGCCTTCGAGCTGGAAGAAGACGCCTACTCCGCCGCGCGCGGCTATCCGGCCTGGGCCGCGATTCTCCGCCATGCCCGGCAGGCCGCCGCCTGAAATCAGAGCGTACCCGGCGCGTCGCGGCCGACCGGACCCCGCATGCGAGAAAACCAAGCGCCGATGCCGGTCATTCTTTCCATCCTTGCCGGCATCTCCGGCTTAACGGCGGCAAGTGAACACGCGGGCGGGAGGCAGGTTGACGATCACCCGTTCGGAAACCACCTGGCGAAAATACTGGCGGAGGAAGCGCTCCTCGCGGAAGCGCATGACTCCGATTCTGGAGAGCCAGTTAGGCTCGCCATTGGCGTGAAGATATTGGTATTGGGCTAACACGCCGGTTCTTCGCAGATGCCGCGCCGCCTGCGCCATGATGCGCGCCCTCTGAGTCTCGGCCATATTCGTCAGCCCGAGAGAAGAAACAATGGCGTCCGCCGGGCCTACCCTCAACCCTCCCAGAATATCGGCCAGGTGCTCGGCTTCGCCCACGATCGGCACCAAGCGCGGGTCCTGCATAACTTTCTTGATATGCACGATGAAGGAAGGGTTTATGTCAATCGCATAGAGCCTTGCATCGGGCCTCATGCGCTTCAGGATCTCGCCGGTGACGGCGCCGGTGCCGATGCCTAACTCGACGAGGACGGTGGCCTTGCGGAAATTCACGTGCCGGATCAAGGCACGGGACAGATGGCGCGAGCTGGGGAAGAGCGATGCGCTGATGGAAAGGGAGCGGATCGATTCGAGGAAGAAGAAGCCATGATCGATTCCCCAAGGCCGAAACCTGCGGAACCATGGTTGTGGGAACGCCCAGACGGGCGCGAAGGGAGCGCTGGCGGATTCGTCGGATCTCATTGGGCTCTCTGGCTGCTATGGGGTGACGGTGGCCGTGGAATGGGATGCCAATCCGGAATCCGGGCGGCCGCTGCGGCGAAGCTCATCCGGCGATCGCGATAAATTCCGCAACTCATGAAACGGCCGCCAGGTTGGTTTCGAGTTCGGGCACCTCGATCTGCACCCGGGTGCCCTGCCCCGGCTGGCTTTCGATCCACATGCGGTAGTCGGTGCCGAAGAGCACTTTCAGGCGTTCGTGAACGTTGCTGACACCAATCCCGTGATCGAGCACGGTGGCCAGTTTCTCTTCCGAAATTCCCACGCCGTCGTCCTCTACCGCGAGATGCAGGTGCGATCCGTCGCGGCGGGTGCGAATGCGGATTGTGCCGCCCGCCACCTTGCTGCTGAGCCCGTGCTTGATTGAGTTCTCGACCAGCGGCTGCAACAGCATGCTGGGCACGAGCATGTCGAGCGTATCCTCGGCGATGTCCTTCTCAAAGCGCAGCTTCTCGCCGAAACGAACGACCTCGATCGCCAGGTAATCCTCGATGAAGCTCAGTTCCTCGCGCAGGCCGGTGAAGTTCTCGTGTTTGCGCAGCAGCCGCCGCAGCACCTTGGAGAGCTTTACTACCATGACTCGCGCCTGGTTCGGGTCGGTGCGGATCAGGGAGGAGACGGAGTTGAGTGTATTGAAGAGAAAATGAGGGTTGATCTGGCTGGTGAGCGCGGCCAGGCGCGCTTCCACCAAAAGGCGCTGCTGTTCTTCCAGCTTCTTTTCATTGCGCGTGTTGTTCCAGATCTTCAGCGGGATGGTCACGGCGAAAACCGTAGTAAGGTACAGCGCCACCCAGGTGAGCGGGTGATCGATATTCGGGCCGTTCGGGTAGAGGCGGAACACGCTGGCCATGGCGCCCCGGCCGAGGTTGGATTGGGCGAGGATCTGCCTGAGGAACTCCGCTACCAGAATCGCCGCGAACAGGAGCAGGTGAAAGGCGGTGCGCTGATAGTTGCGGCTCTCTTTGAAGAAGCGCCAGATGTTGAGGTCGAAGTACGGAGAGAATCGCCAGATCTCTTCCGGGTCCGGCGCCAGGTCGCGCACCAGGCCGCCGAGCACGCCCACACCCGCCAGCAATGGCAGAGTCAGCATCTCGCGGGCAGGGAAAAGGGCGGGGATGGAGATGAGCACTCCGGAAACGAGCCCGGTGACGTAGCCGCCCAGGATGCCCGCCATGAGACTGCCTTCCAGGCCGAGGTCGGCGCCCTTGTACGTGTCGTGACCGGCGACTCGGGTGGCGACGCTCGCACCGAATACGATGCTCAGCCAGATCGCCAGCTCGAGGCGCTGGCCGATTGTGCGGTTCTCGCGCATCAACATGGCTTTGAAGCGGTTAGAACGGGCCAGGACGCTTGCGATGGCGGCCATGGTGGCCAGCTTGACGAGCAGCGAAACCAGGTAACCTTGCAGCATTCAGTGCTGCAAGCCATTATAATGGAGGGAGTAAGGGTTCCCCTAGCGAATCATGGACAGTCACTCCGCGCCGCCGCTCGAAAAAGTGGCCGAAGCGGATTTCCCGACCGAGTTCGGTGTCTTCCGCATTTACGGCTTCCGGGGTGGCGACCGCAATTCGGCGGGCGAGCCGGCTGAAGAAGCCATCGCTTTGAAGATGGGCGATCTCGGGGACCGCGTCCCGCTGGTTCGCATTCATTCGCAATGCCTCACGGGCGACGTCTTCCACAGCTTGCGCTGCGATTGCCGCGCGCAACTCGAGATCGCGCTGGAGA
>Ga0335078_10006609_pt1 | contig 17151 bp, 11 predicted proteins | sample Lox_Sample_32_FD_206711 | JGI IMG/M metagenome (GOLD analysis project Ga0335078, IMG submission 206711) | Soil microbial communities from Loxahatchee National Wildlife Refuge, Florida, United States - Lox_Sample_3.2 | ecosystem: Environmental > Terrestrial > Soil > Wetlands | place: USA... | reverse complement strand
ACCGCGTGCAGGAAGGGCGCGAATTGCCGCTCGAATCCAAGCGGGCCGCGCTCAGCCTGGCGCGCGCCCGCCAGATCGCCAATTCTTTGAATGACGATCGCGAGACCGCCGAAACCTCGCTGGCCATCGTGCTGGGTTACGGCGCCGAGGATCGCGTCCGGCCGGTGTCCGAAGAGAGGACCGCTCCGCCCCTGCCGGCTTCCGAGGAGGCCGCGGTGGACGGCGCGTTGCGGGCCAGCGGAGTGTTGCGCCGCTTGGAATCGCAGATTGCCGCCAAGGCGCTGGAGGGCCGCGCGGCAAAAGCCGCACGCCTGCCGCACGTGGATCTGGTGGCGCAGTACGGCCTGTTCGCCACCTTCAACCACTACCAGGATTACTTCCTCAAATACCAGCGCAATAACGGCGAGATCGGGGTTTCGTTTGTGTTCCCGCTATGGCCCGGAGCCGGAGTGAGCGCGCTGGCCGCCGCGGCCGATGCGGAAGCATCCAAGCTGCGCATCCAATTGGCCAATACGCGCAACCAGATTATCGCCGGCGTTCACCAGAGCTACCGTGAGGTGCGCAAGGCGGAAGAGCAGCGGGATATCGCGCGACTGGATCTGGATGTCGCCCGCGAGCAGCTTTCCGTGAATCTGGCGCTGCTCGAAGAGGGCCGCATCCGGCTGAGCCAGGTCGCGGAATCGCGCATCGCCGAGAGTGGCAAGTGGATCGCGTTCTACGACGCACAGTACGCCGTGGAGCGTGCGCACTGGAACCTGGCGCGGCAGACCGGAGATCTCCTGGCGGCGTTGCAGTGAGGCAGGCTGCTTAGCCGGCTATGGAAGCCGGCCGGAACCCGCCGCCGACCGCACCTTTGGCGTTGCGGCTGGAGTTGGTGTCTTGCGAGTTGGTGGCCACGCCCATCTGAATGCGGTAGAACGCCAACAATTCGGCCTCGTCGAAGTCGATGGCTTTGGCGTACTGACGTATGTAGCTGGTATTATAAATGCCGCCCGGTAGTTTCTTGAAATCGCCGCCCTCGATGGCCTTCAAGCTGCGGATGTTGATCTTCGTGGCTTCCGCGATTTGCTCCAGCGAAATGCCTCGATTCCGCCGGATGGTAGCCAAGCCCAGGACGCTGCTATCTTCTTCGTGCATCGGCCGGTTCTCCCTAGGAGTGCTGTACACCCATATCCTTTATGAAAAAGTATTAAGAAAGCACGTTACCATATTTCAGCCAGGATTGCTAAACTCTTACCCGATGGCCATTTCCCGTAGACGGTTCGCCGCGGGCGCCCTGACCGGACTGGCAGGCTATCTGCCGGGCCGGCTGCAGGCGCTGCGTCCCCGGCCCAAGCTTTTCGTTTTTCTGATTGCCGAGCAGTTCCGGCAGCTTTACCTGGACTGGGCGGGGAAACTCCTGAGGCCCGGCGGTTTCCGCGAGCTGATGGCCAATGGCGTCTATTATCCGGACTGCCGGTTGGCGGCCAGCGGCTTCACTGCCACCGGCCTGGCCACACTCGCAACCGGCGCCTATCCGAACCAACACGGCATCGTCGCCGACCGGTGGTACGATCGCGGGACCCAGTCGTTAACCAAGGCCCGCGCCGATATGCTGTTGGCGGCCACCCTGGCCGATGAGCTGGAGCGTGCCGGATACCGCGAAGAAGCCGCGCGCGGCCCGTACAACCGCGTTTTTTGCCTGGGCCTGAATGAAGGGCCGGCCTCGCTGCTGGCGGGCCACTCCGGGGCGCAGATATTCTGGATGGACGCTCAGGGCCAGTTCAACACGCGCGGCAATGCGCCGGAGTGGCTGGCGCCATACAATCTCGAACGACCGCTCGAGAAGTTGCATGACCAGAGGTGGGCGGCGGTGGGGGCGGGTAGCGGCTTGCTACCTCTGCGCAGGCTGACTTACGATCCCAAGCGTCCAGAAGATTTCTTCGCCCTCTACCAGGCGTCGCCTTACTGCCAGGATGCGCAATTCGACTTGCTGCGCGCGTTGGCCGAGGAGGAGAAACTGGGCCAGCGCCAAGGGTTGGATTTTGTCTTCGTCACCCTGGGTTCGATGGCATTGCTGGGCTACGAAACCGGATCGGATTCTGCCCTGATGGGCCAGATGGCGCTGCATCTCGACCGGCAGATCGAGCTGACGTTGGGCGCGCTGAACAAAGCGCCGGGAAAGAACAAATACAACCTGATCGTGGCCGCCGCGCATGGCGCACCGCCTGAACCGGATCCCCGGCTGCGCGCGCAAAAAGCGATCTCCGGGGAAGGGGTGGCGCGCGCCATCGGCAGAGCGCTGACCAGCCAGATCGATGCCGGCGCAGTGAAGAACGTGTATGTGGAGAAGTACGTCTACCCGTTTCTTTATCTGAAACTGGAAGCGCTCCAAAAGCAACACGCTCCCTTACGCGAGGCGCGCAGACTGGCGGGCGAGGCGGCCTTGCGCCTGCCCGGCGTGGCGGGCTATTACACGGCGGATGGAGACTGCTCGCACACCGGCGAGTGGCGGCGGCGGTTCGAAAACAGTTTTCACGAATTGCGTTCCGGCGATGTGATGCTTTCCTACGAGCCGGGATCGGTGGAGGATTTTGGCGAGGGCCGCGGCGTATCGTATGGCTCGTTGTATAACTACGATACGCGCGTGCCTCTGTTTCTGTATGGCGCGCAGTTCGGCAGCAAGCTGATCGAGCGCGCCATCGAGTTGGTGGACCTGGCGCCCACGGTGGCGCGCGCCGCCGGGATCGCCGTGCCGTCGTCGGCGACCGGCGAGGTGCTGGCGGAAGCATACGCGGAAGGCGAAGAAGAGCTCGTGAAATGAGCCGGGACGATGCGCGTCTGGCGGTTTCGTTGTGCGGCATCGCGCTGCCGAATCCCGTGTTGGCGGCCTCCGGGACGTTCGGCTACGGGGTCGAATTCGAGCGGCTGGTAGATCTGAACGCGCTGGGCGGGCTGGTGGTGAAGGGCTTGTCGCGCGAGCCCATGGAGGGCAATCCGCCGCCCCGCATCTCGGAAGCCGAAGCCGGCATGCTGAACTCGATCGGCCTGCAGAACATCGGCGTGCGCGCCTTCGTGCGCGAGAAGCTGCCGCAATTGGCGCGCTGGCGGATAGCGGTCTTCGCCAACGTTTTCGGCTATGCCGCCGAAGACTACGCGGAAGTGGTGCGCGTGTTGGAATCAGCCGAGGGACTGGCAGGCTACGAGCTGAATGTTTCGTGCCCGAACACGAAACACGGCGGCATGCACTTTTCGAGCGATCCGGCACTGCTGGCGGAGGTGGTGGAGGGCGTGAAGCGCGTGGCGCACCGGCCCGTGATCGTGAAGTTGTCGCCGAACGTGGCCGCCATCGAGCCGCTGGCGCGGGCCGCCGAACAGAGCGGCGCCGATGCCATCTCGCTGGTGAATACGTTCGTGGCGCTGGCCATCGATGCGCATACACGTCGTCCGCGGCTGGGAGCAGGTTTCGGCGGGCTCTCCGGACCGGCGATCAAGCCCATCGCGTTGCGCCTGGTGTACCAGGCGGCGCAGGCGGTGAAGATCCCGGTGATCGGACTGGGGGGCATTGCGACCGGTGAGGACGCCGCCGAATTCCTGGTGGCCGGGGCCAGTGCGGTTCAGGTTGGCACGGCCACTTTTTGGGATCCGCGCTCGCCCGTGCGCGTGGCGCGAGAATTGGGACGCTTCTTGCGGGCCGAAGGCGTCGGAAATGTGGGGGAGATTGTGGGGACGCTCGAGCCGGTAGGGCACGGCTAAGGTGAGCGATAATAAGGTGCGAGGTGCGCGATGGCCGTTGCGGCCGAACCTTTATTGATGACGGTCGACCAGTATCGCCAGTTGCCGGATCGGGAAGATGTCGTGCAAGAACTCCATTGGGGGATGGTGGTCACGATGAGTCGGCCCAAGATGAGGCATGCGAAGCTGCAGTCTCGTTTGGCGAGACTGCTACGCCCAAAGGCGGAGCACCTGGGAGTCGTCGAAACCGAGGTTGCCTTCAGGGCGCTTCCCGAGTACGACCTGCGCGGAGCGGACGTGGCGTACGTTTCGCAGCAGCGATGGGAGGACACCGCCGATGAAGACAACCTGCACGGTTCACCGGAACTGGTCATCGAGGTGTTATCGCCTTCGAACACAAAGACCGAAATCCGCGAAAAAGCCGTCCTCTGCCTTTCGAACGGAGCACAGGAGTTCTGGGTAGTGGACCCGAAACGAGAAACCGTCAGCGTCACGCGGCGGGGTGGTGTCCCAACGGTTTATCGTGTGGGCGACCGTATTCCGCTTTCGATGTTCCAAAGCCATCTGGATGTATCCGAGATTTTCGGGGCTTGAAGGAGCGGCCCCGAATCGGCTGGGGGCGGCTCGATTCCGTGGGTGTCGTCATCGCCATTCGGTACAGGCAAGCTACCCAAAGGATTTTACCCGTCTGTTCAGCCGACTTAACTTTGAGCCCGCCTTGCAATGGAGGCATCCCGACGCCGAGGCCGCTCCTTGCGTCGTGCCGGGCGCTCCGGCATTTTGAGGCGTGCCGCTACCTTCGTTTATGATGGGGAAGGTGTGGCGGAGCTTCGCTGGTTATTTAGCCGTGTCGTGGCTGGGCTGCGCGGGGGCGGGTCTGGCACAGACCGCGAAGAACGAAGGCGCGATCATCGCCGATGTTCAGTTCGCGCCGCCGGAACAGCCCCTGACAGCCGCGGAACTGGCTAACATTGTCCCGCTCAAGAAGGGCACGCCGCTACGGCGGGCGGATGTGCACACGGCCATCGAGCGGCTGTATGCTACCGGAGCCTACGAAGACATCCAGGTGGATGCGGAGCCCGCGCCGGCGCCCGCCAGCGGCGTGATCCTGCGAATTATCACCAGGAACAGCTGGTTCGTGGGCAACGTGGCGGTGGAGGGCCACATCTCCGATCCGCCCAATCGCGGACAGTTGGTGAACGTCACGCGGCTGAACCTGGGACAGCCGTTTATGGAGCCAGACGTGGCCCCGGCACAGACCGCCATCGCGCATCTGCTCGAAAGCAACGGCTTGCACGCCAGCCAGATCCGGCCGGAGGTGTCGTACGATCCGCACACGCAAGAAGTGAGCGTGCACTTCGTAGTGGATTCGGGGCGGCGCGCGCACTTCACCATGCCGGCTATCGGCGGCGACACGAAGATGCCGCTGGGGGATATCGTGAGCGCCACGCACTGGCGGCGGTGGCTAATCGGGGGATGGCGCACAGTCAATCAGTCGCGCGTGAGCAAGGGCGTGGAGGAGGTGCGTTCCCGGTACGAACAGCGCGGGCGGTTTGAAGCGCGGGTGACTTTGAAGGCGATGGACTACGATGCGGACACCAATCGCGACAAGCCTGTGCTGGATATCGACGCCGGGCCCGAAGTGGAGGTGCACGCGGTAGGCGCCAAGGTATCGCAGGGCAAGCTGCGCAGCCTGGTGCCCGTATTTGAAGAGCACACGGTGGACGAATCGCTGCTGCTGGAGGGCGAACGCAACTTGCGGGACTACTTTCAATCGCAAGGATATTTCGACGCCGAAGTGGAATTCAAACCGCAGCGGGTGGTGAACGACAAGGCCATCATCGACTATACCATCAACCCCGGCACGCGACACAAGCTGGTGCTGATCGACATTCAGGGCAACAAGTATTTCCGGACGGACGCCATTCGGGAGCGCATGTTTCTGATGCGCGCTTCCCTGCTGCAGTTCCGGCGGGGGCGCTATAGCGGGGCTCTGCTGCGGCGCGACGAGCAATCCATCGTGAGCTTGTATCAATCCAACGGATTCCGCGACGCGGCGGTCACGCACAAGATTGTGGATGGCTACCAGGGCAAGCCCGACCAGTTGGCGGTATTCCTGCGTATCGAAGAGGGCCCGCAGTACTTTATCCATAGCCTGGATGTGCAAGGCACAGCCAAGCTGGACAAGGCGCACTTGCTCTCCCAGCTCAGCTCGGTGGAAGGGCAGCCTTTCAGCGAGTACAACGTGGCCATCGACCGGGACAGCATCCTGCAGCAGTACTCCGCACGGGGGTTCCCGAACGCCACGTTTGAATGGAGTTCCAAGCCGGCGCCGGATGCGCACCAGATGGACCTGACTTACGTGATCCACGAAGGGCAGCAGGAGTTCGTGCGCGACATCCTGATCAGCGGTCTGGGCCGCACCCGCCGAAGCCTGGTGGATCGCAACCTGTTATTGAAGGCGGGCGATCCGCTGTCGCCTTCGGCCGAGCGCGAAACGCAGCGGCGCTTGTACGATCTGGGCGTTTTCGCGCGCGTGGATACGGCGATCCAGAATCCCGACGGCGACACCAGCGAGAAGTACGTGCTCTACGACATGGAGGAGGCGCGCAAGTATTCGATCGCCTGGGGCTTTGGGGCTGAGTTCGCCAGAATCGGCGGATGCTCGACTTGCCTGGAGGCGCCGCAAGGCCAGACCGGATTCGCGCCGGACGCCACGCTGGACGCTTCCCGTGTGAACCTGTGGGGCCTGGGCCAGAGCCTCAGTTTCCGCGGCCGCATTTCGACTCTTGAGCAGCGCGCATTGGTCACCTATACGGCGCCGCGCGTGCGCGGTAACGACAAGCTGACGCTCTCGTACACCATCCTCTATGACAACAGCAAGGATGTGCGCACGTTCACCGCGCAACGGGAAGAAGGCTCGGTGCAACTCTCCGAGCGGTTTTCCAAGTCGATCACCTTTCTATACCGGTACACTTACCGGCATGTCACGGTGGATCAATCGACGCTGAAGATCTCGCCTTACCTGATTCCGCTGTTCTCGCAGCCGGACCGGGTGGGAGAAGTTTCGTGGAGCATGATTCAAGACCGGCGGGACGATCCCATCGATTCGCACAAGGGCATTTACAACACCCTGGACGTGGCGGCCGCGCCGCGCGCTTTCGGCTCCGAGATCACGTTCGGACGCATTCTGGCGCGTAACGCGACGTATCACCCGATCGGCAAGAAACTGGTGCTGGCGCGGGCCACCAGCTTTGGGATCGTGCATCCATTGCACAATGTCACGGACCCGAACACGGCGATTCCGCTGCCTGAGCACTTCTTCTCCGGCGGCGCCACTTCCGAACGCGGCTTCCCTGATTTGCAAGCCGGACCCCGCGACCCGACAACCGGCTTTCCGCTGGGCGGCACGGCGCTGCTGATGAACCAGACCGAGCTGCGCTTCCCGCTGCTGGGCGAGGACATCGGGGGAGTGCTGTTTCACGATATGGGCAATGTCTACGCCAACCCGTCGAACATCTCGTTCCGCACCGACCAACATGGGCTGGGGGACTTCAATTACATGAACCACGCGGTGGGCTTCGGGATCCGCTACCGCACGCCGATCGGTCCAGTGCGGCTGGACTTTGCGTACAGCATCAATCCGCCGCGCTTCATCGGCTTCCAGGGGAGCTTCAGCGACTTGCTGAATGCCGGGCCGAAACCGTGCGACACGCAACCTTATAACTGCGTGGCGCAGAGCATCAGCCACTTCCAATTTTTCTTTTCGATAGGGCAGACATTCTGATGCGGCGGCGTTCCATCGTAGTGTGGCTGGCGGGACTGGCGGCGGCCGCGGGCGCACGGGGGGAGATCATCGACCGCATCGCCGTTTCGGTGGGCAATCGGGTGATCACAGAGATGGATCTGGACCGCGAGATACGGCTCACGGCGTTTTTGAACAACGGAAAACCGGACTTCAGCCCTGCCAACAAGCGCGAGACCGCGGAACGCATGGTGGACCAGACGCTGGTCCGGAGCGAACTGGAAGCCAGCCGGTATCTGCCGCCTTCCGCGGCCGACACGGAAGCGGCGCTGGCAGAGGAGAAGGCGCGCTTCGGAACCGATGCCGCGTACCGCCACGCGCTGGCACAGTATGGCGTGAGCGAGGAGGACCTGAAGGCCCGGCTGGTGTGGCAACTGACACTGCTGCGGTTCATCGATGTGCGTTTCCGGCCGGGCATCCAGATCGGCGACGAAGAGATTCGAAAGTACTTCGATCAACACATGCGCGCGGGACTGGCCGCGGCGCATCCCGGTCTGACACCTTCGGTGGACGAGCATCGCGCCGGCATCCTGCAAAAACTGATCAGCCAGGCGGCCGACCAGCAGGTGGAGCAATGGCTGAAGGAGTCCCGGCGGCGCACGCGCATTCAATTCCATGAGGAGATCTTCCGATGAGCCGCCGCGCGCGCAGAATCTGGATCGCGGCGGGGAGCCTGGCGGCGCTGGCGTTGGCGCTGGTGACGGCGCCGATCCTGATCGTGCGCAGCGATTGGTTTCGCGGGAAGGTGCGCGACCGGATCGTAGCGGAAGTGGAAAAGGCCACGGGTGGGCGCGCCCAGATCGGCGGCTTCCGGTTCGACTGGAGGCGGCTGCGCGCGGAGGTGGATGGTTTCGCGCTGCACGGGAACGAGCCGGTGGGAGGACCGCCGCTGGCGCGCGTAGACGCGATCGCGGTGGGGATCAAGGTCATCTCCGTGCTGAAGCGCTCGGTCGATCTCGAATATCTAGAGGTGCGGCATCCGCAGGTTTACCTGATTCTGTATCCGGATGGGCACACCAACGTGCCGGCGCCGAAAGTGCGGCGCGCGGGCAAGGGCACGATAGAGACGATCTTGGATCTGGCCATTCGCCGGTTGAGCCTGCAAAACGGCAGCTTCGAAGTAGCGGGCCAGGGGAAGACTCCGTTCGACGCGGAAGGCCGCAACCTGCGCGCGCAGTTCGCGTATGACGCGGCGGGGCCGCGGTATAGCGGACAGGTCTCGTTGGCGCCCGCGCAATTCCATTGGGGTGTTTACCGGCCCGCGCCGCTGGATGTGAGCGTCACGCTGGCGGTGGAGAAGAATCGGGCGCGCATCGACTCCGCGCGGGTATCCACAGGGCAGTCGCAGGTGGAATTCAGCGGCGCAATCGATAGCGTGACGGATTTCGCAGGCGCGTTCCAATATAAGGCGCGGGCGTCGCTTGGCGAAGTGACGCGCACGCTGGGCTGGCGCACGGTGCTGGAAGGCCCGGTGACGCTGGCCGGAAAGGCGAGCTTCCATGGCACTGCCGATTTCCGGGCAAGCGGCGCGCTGCACGCGGCGGGCGTGCTCTTTAGCCCGGACCCGCACTTTATTTTGCGGGACTTCCAGGCGGATGGCGCCTTCAGCGTCGACCCCCGGCGGATCGCGGTGTCAGGCTTGCGGATTGGCGGCCTGGCAATGGCCTCCCTGACGGGCACAAATCGGGCGCTCGAGCCATTCCCCATGAGCGGACGGATGGAAACCGTGGTGCTGCGGCACAAGACGGTGGAGGCCAGCGGTATTCACATCGACACCTTGGACGGATTTTTTGATGGGCAGACGCAAATCGCGGACCTGAAGCGGGTGCACGTGGAGGGCGATGTGGCCGGCTTCGATGTGCGGAAAATGATGCGCGTCTACGACGGGCAAAGCGTGCCCTGGGACGGGGCCGCATCCGGCGCGATGCAGTTGAGCGTCACGTTAGGCGACACCAGCACATTGCAGATCGCGGGCCGCATGGGGATTTCGCCCGCGGGGACCAGCGCGCCCGTGCGCGGCTCGATTGAAGCGACTTACGACGCAGCCAGCGAAACCCTGGATCTGGGAACGTCATGGCTGGCGCTGCCCTCCACACGCCTGGATTTTTCCGGCGTGCTGGGACGGCACTTGCGGGTGCACGCCGATTCGCGAAACCTCGACGAGGTGCTGCCGGCTTTCGGTATCCAGTCGCTGCCGGTAAAGCTCCTGTCGGGCGAAGCGGTGTTCAATGGGTCGGTTACCGGCGAGTTGGAAGAACCGCGGATTACGGGACACGGCAACGCTACGAACGTGGTTTGGCAGGGGCGGGCCTTTGAGGCGCTGAGCGGCGATATCGAGTTGGACAGCTCGGTTCTGTCCGTGCGTAACGGCAGCTTGCAGCAAGGGGCCTTGCACGTGCGTGGAGCAGGCTCGCTGGGTATGCGCGAGTGGAGGGTGGAAGACGCGAGCCCGGTCTCGTTCGCGGGTTCGATCCGGAATGCCCCGGCGGCGGAGCTGAGGCCGATGGCGGAGATCGAGAATGTTCCGGTGGAGGGGACCGTCAGCGCGGAAGGGAAGATCGCGGGAACCTTTGGCGATCCGCACATCGAAGCGACCGTCACGGTCACCAAAGGCGCAGTCGCGGGGGAGCCATTCGACCGCTTCGTCGGCACGCTGGATTACTCCGGCACAACCGTGGAGCTGGCACATGGGCAGGTGGCGGCGGGCGGTAAGCGCGTCGCCGTCGAGGCGCGCTACCAGCATCAGCGGGGCAACTTCGGAAAAGGTCAGCTGCGTTTGCAGCTGGACAGCAATGCCATGCCGCTCGACCAGTTTCGGATGGTGAGCAAGGAATACCCCGGCATCGGCGGCACAGCCGAACTGCATTCCGCAGCGGTGGCGGAGATAGCGCCCGCCAAGCCCGGCCAGCCCGGCTTGCGCCTGATCAGCCTGGACGGCACGCTGGCCGGACGGGGCTTGCGGATCAAGGATCAGACAGTGCGGAATGGAACTCTGACCGCCACGACGAAAGGCTCGGAGCTGACGGCGCACTTCGATTCCGAAGTGGCGGGGTCGGTGATCCAAGGCGATGGCAAGTGGAGCCTGACTGACGATTATCCGGGCAGCGTACAGTTGAGCTTCAAGCGCCTCGACCTGGAGCGCTTGCGGGTCTGGCTGAGAGGCAGGCAGCCTCCGGGGGGCATGCTGGTGGCGGGGTCGGTGGAGGGCACGTTGGCTATTGCCGGCCCGGCCCTCCAGCCGGATCTGTGGAAGGCGCAGTTACGCATCCCGTCACTCGAGGCCGGGCCGGGCGCCGCGCTGGCTCCCGCGGGTAATCCGCTGGCGCTGCACAATGCCGCGCCGATCGTGGTCAGCATGGAGCGCGGCGTGGTGAAGGTGGAGAGCGCCCGCCTGGTGGGCCAGGCCACCGATCTGTCGCTGGCCGGAACAGTGAACCTGCAACAGAACAACGCGCTGAACTTGCGCGTCACCGGCACCCTCGACCTGGCTAGCCTGCGGGATCTCACCCAGGACATTTACGGCACGGGCACGATCGACACCGGCGTCACCATACGCGGCCCGTTGGCGCAACCGCAGATCGCGGGCCGTATGGATATCAAGGACGCCACGCTCAGCCTGGCCGAGCTGCCGGTGGTGGTATCGAAGACCAACGGCGTGATCCTGTTCGATGGCAGCCGCGCCACGATACAAAGCTTATCCGGCGAAAGCGGCGGCGGGAAGGTGACGCTTTCCGGATTCGCGGGCTACGGCGGCGACGTACTGGTGTTCCGCTTGCAAGCCACGGCGCACGAGCTGCGGGTGCGCTACCCCGAGGATTTCAGCACGGTGGCTAACGCTTCGCTGAGCCTGACGGGCACCAGCGACAACAGCACGCTGTCGGGTCACGTTACAGTGCTGCGGACGGGATTCAACCCGCATTCGGATTTCAGCTCGATCCTGGCGAAGTCCGCCGAACCGGCGCGCACGCCGTCGGCGCAGACCGGCCTGGTGGCGAACATGCACTTCGACGTGGCGATCGACAGCGCGCCGGACATCACGTTCCAGAGTTCGCTGGCGCAGGGACTGCAGGCGGAAGCCAGCCTGCGGCTGCGGGGCACGGGCACCAATCCGTCGCTGCTGGGACGCATCAACCTCACCGGGGGGCGGCTGGTTTTCTTCGGCACGCCATTTACGGTGAACCAGGGGTCGATTGCGTTCTACAATCCGGTGAAGATCGAGCCGGTGCTGGACATGGATCTGGACACCAAGGCGCGCGGCATTGACGTGATCCTGAATATATCCGGGCCGATCAACAAGCTGGCGCTGACGCCGCGCTCGGACCCGCCCATGCCGTTTTCCGATATTGTGGCGCTGCTGGCGACCGGGGTTTCTCCGACATCGGACTACGCGACGCTGATGTCGGGTCCGGCGTCGCCGCAATCCATGCAGCAGATGGGCGCGCAGGCGCTGCTGGGCGAAGCCATCGCCAGCCCGGTGACCGGCCGGCTGCAGCGCTTCTTCGGGGTGACGCGGCTGAAGATCGATCCGACGCTGACCGGAATGACCGGGGTGGAAAACAACCCACAGGCGCGGCTCACAATCGAGCAGCAAGTGACTCCGGAGATCACGTTCACATATATCACGGATGTGACTAGCACGAACCCGCTGGTGATCCAGGTGGAGTGGGCGTTCAGCAAGAACTGGTCGGCGGTGCTGCTGCGGGAAGAGAATGGGCTGGTGGGGCTGAACTTCGTGTATAAGCGGCGGTTCAAGTGAGGGGCGGGTTGCGCGCGCGGTAGCGCGGGCTAAGATCCTCACCTTTGAGAGTTGGGCGGGCTCATTTCAGCTCCACGCTCGCGATCTGCTTGGAGATCCTGTCTTTCAATTGCTCTTCGTGGAAGGTATAGGGATGCCAGGGATTGGCCGGCAATTGCGCAACGATCGCGGCGATGGTGGGCTTTTGGGCAAGGGCGATCGCCGGATAGCCGAGAGCGTCGGCAAGGAGGCAGGCGGTGTGCGTCAACGACACCAGGTCCTGCTTCGCCGCGGGCAGTTCTCCATGATGGCAGCCCGCGACACGCGAATAGTCCGATGGAAAGCCCCAGCGCTGGGTGAGCAGCAGGCCGGCCTGGCAGTGGTCCATCTCGAACAGGCTGCGCTCGGCTTCCAGGCAATCGGCCAGGGTGTCGTGAACGGCCGCGAACAGCGGCGCGTACCGCTCGCCATAGGCCCTCAATAATCCCAGCCGTCCCACATCGTGTATCAAAGCGGCAATGTACGCGCGGTCCTTGGCGATCTCATATAGCGGCGCTAATTCCTCGGCCAGGAGAGCGGTAGCCATGCTGTGCTGCCAGCAAGCCTGCATCACCTTGGCGTTCGCCGGATGGAGGGTGAAGGACCTGAGGGCCACGGTCAGCGTCAGAGATCGGGTTCGTTCGAACCCCAGCACCAGAATCGCCCGCGCCAGGTTGTCGATATATTGCGGCGTGCCATAGAACGACGAGTTGGCGACCGCCAGCACCTCCGCGCTTAGCGCCGGATCGGAGCGCAGCAGACCCGCGATTCCGCGCACCTCGGCCTCCTGATTTGCGAGCAGGTTCAACATCTTCAAGGCCACCGGCCCGAAGACCGGCAATTGACACAGACCGTTGCGGGCCTGAATCGGCGGCGGCACTGCACCCATGCCACCATTCGGAGGTTGCGTCGCACATCCCACACACATGTATCGGCGGGCGGAGGCACAACTTTAAGGGGGAATGTTCCCCGTGGTAGTAATAACCCGACGTGGCTATCCTATTAATATGCCGGACACAACGGGGAAGTTTCGCGAGGCGGGCCGCGAGCAGGAGAGCTTCTTCGCGCCCATCGAAAAGCGGCTGCTCATCCGCATGGCGCACGCCACGCCGCGCTGGATCAATTCCGATCACCTGACGCTCGTCGGGTTCGTCTCTATGTTCTTCGCCGGCCTTTGTTACTGGCTGGCGCGCTGGAATCGGTACATGCTGCTGGCGGTAATATTCTGGCTGGCGGCCAACTGGCTGGGCGACAGCCTGGATGGCACGCTGGCGCGTGTGCGCAACCGGCTGCGGCCGCGATACGGCTTCTACGTGGACCACGTCACAGACGCGTTCGGGACTTTTTTCTTGGTGGGCGGGATGGGGCTGTCGGGTTACATGAGCCCGGTGGTGGCGGCGGTTTTGCTGGTGGCGTATTTCATGCTGTCGATCCAGGCTTACCTGGCGGCTTACGCGCTGGGCACCTTTCAACTCTCGTACTGGAAGTTCAGTCCGACCGAGTTGCGCGTGCTGTTGGTAGCGGGCAACATCGCTTTGCTGCGCTGGCCGATGGGTAATCTGTTCGGGCACCGCTTCCCGCTGTTCGACGCGGGCGGGGTGGTGGGGATTATAGGGATGGGGCTGATGCTGGTTGTTTCGAGTGTCCGCAATACCGCGGCGCTGTACCGTGCCGAACCATTGCCGCCGCTGTGAGGTTGGGCGGCGGGCGGGAATTGCGTTCGGGGCAGGACTCGGCCGGGCGCTACCGCCAACATTTCGATCGCATCGCCACCGCAGCCCCCAAGACCTCGAATATCGTAATCGGCTGGTCCGCGTAAGGCATGATCAGGCCCAAGGCCCGAATGTAATCGGCGGGCTCCGGATTAACTAATCAGGGCGCAGCCATCTACGACCTCCTGCGGCCACAGATGAGCGTAGGCGGGCGGAGACGCCGGAGGACCGGGGTGTAGGACTCGGCCATCGGGCCAGCGGGGCCTTTCGCAATGCCGCTATGACCTCGCTGCGCAGCCAAAGCTATCTGGGTGCGCAATATCGGCGGCTGCATACCCGTCTCGGAGCGCCCAAAGCCATTACCGCCATGGCGCGCAAACTGGCCTGTCTTTACTACCAGCTCATCAAACACGGACAGCGGTACGTCGGCAAAGGCACGGCATACTACGAAGCCCGCTATCGTGACCAGCAAATTCGCGCGGTACTGAAAGAAAGCCAAAAAGCTCGGCCTTCAAGTGGTTATCCCGCAATCTGCGTGATTCAGCGGTGGAGGTTTCTGGAGAGAGGCCGCCACAGTCCGAGGGCGCGCCCCACTTCTTACTTGGAGCCGGGAGCGGCCGCGCGCTTTTTGTGAGCGGCGGGCGCATCCTTGAGCAGAGCCTCGATCTGGTCGCGGAGGTGCTTTTGCTGGTCGTCGGCGAAGAACTTGTCGTCCCCCGCATACTGCGCGCGAATGGTTCCCTGGCGGTCGATGAATACGACTTGGGGCATCAGCAGCCGCAGAATCACCGAATGCTGCAGGTATTCCTGCACGACTTCCTGGTTGTTGAAGCCAACCGGAAAGGGAGGCTGAAAGCGTTTGACAAAATCAGGAACGTTCATGGCCGCCATGGATTCAATGGCGCTGGCCAGCACCTGAAAACCGCGCGGACCGTACTCGTTCTGCATGGCGGAGAGAAATCCGACGGTCTTCTGACAATGCGGGCACGTGGTCAGGATGAATGCCAGCGCACACACCTTGCCCTTGTACTGGCTGACGTGGATTTGTTGGCCGCCGACCAGGCTGACCACGAAATCCGGAGAAGGACGCGGCAGTTCCGCGGCGCGCGCCACGGCGGCGACGGCTGTCATGGCCGCGCAAACGCCAGCCAATGCACGCAGAAGACCACGATTCGGCATGCCCACAGTTTAGCGCACAGGCGCGACAGGGTTCTCCGCGCCTTCCAAGCTGGTTACCACGTTGCCGGTCACCTGAACCAGAAAGTGGCCGTCATCGCCCACGCCGGCTAGGGTCGTAGCGTCTTCGGAATCGATCGCCAGGTGTGTCCACTTCTTTCCCAGCACTTGGCGGTACAAGTGGAAATAGCGGGCCGCGGAAGCCGCGCCGTCCCATGCGACGGCATACAGCAGGACCACCCTCTGCGGAGAGCGGCGCTCCAGCAGAGCGTACGCGCCGCCCCGCCAATGGGGCGAAACTGCCTTGGACTCCTCGCGGCCGGCATACTGTTCGAGCAGGATGGCGTGATCCAATTCGCCGACCGTGCCTTCCGCAATCCGCTTGTATCCGCGGGCCTCGGGGAACTGGGGCAACTCGGGCTGGGCAGGCTGCAAGCCGGAAAAGTAAGTGTCCGGATGCAGGATTTGCTGGGTGGACACAGGCGGCCGGCGAAATACCTCCTGGAAGGCCTTCTGCTTCATACGCTCGTACACCGCATTCTGAAACAGCAAGCCCTGGCTGTAAGGGAACACCAGGGTCTGCCGCAGGTACAACGGCTCGCTCCCGAAAACCGGATATTCGGCGGCGCCGGATTCGGCCGCGCGCGCCATGGTTTCGAGCAGGGCCGGCGAAGTGGCCAGCGATTGACCGGCCTTGCGCGCCAGGTACTCGGTCATCAGCCATTGCGCCTGTCCCTCCATAACGGCCAGACGGGCCAGGGAGCCATCGTCGCTCGAGCGGCCCTGCTTGATAAACTTCTCCAGGTTGACGTTCTGATCGGCGAGCGCGTGCCCGAGTTCGTGCACCAGGGCGGGCTCGCGTGTGGCGGAAGGCGTCCAATCGGTGATGAACATGCGCTTGCGATGAAAATCGTAAAACGCGGCGGCCTGTTCGGTGAGCAGATCGACCGTGTTCTTGGCCAAGTCGAAGTCCCGCGGCACCAGGCCGAATTTCTTGAGGGTGAGTTCCTCGACCCGGATTTCTTCGGGCGAAGTCGCTTCCTTCAGCCGCTGTTGGAGAAACTCCTTCACCTTATCGCGGGTGATGATCTCGGCGGGCACGCGATGCTTGATGCGGTATCCCGTGATTTCATGCAGGTCCTGCAAGATGCCGCCGATCTCGCTGAAGATCTCGCGGGCCTGGCTAACATCGACGCCGGATTGCGCGGCGGCGGGCGCGGCCAGGAGGAGAGCCAGCAGAAGGGTCGTCACGCGGTTCGCCGGCATGTTAGCGCACCTCCCGAAATACGTTCCACTTCATCCTGAAAATGACGGCGGCGGCGATGGCCAGCAGACCGCCGGCCAGAACGGTGAGACGTGGGCCGTAGGCATGCGCCAAGGCCCCCGCCGCCAAGCTGCCGAATGGACCAAGACCGACTACGGTCATGGTGTAGAAGGCCATGGTGCGGCCGCGGAATTCATCGGGAATCAAGGTCTGGATCAGAGTATTGGCCGAGGCCATTTGCCGCATGACGCTATATCCAATCAGCGGCATGGCCGCCAGGGAGAGATAGAATGCTTTGGACCACGCAAAGAAGCAGAAGCTGGCGCCCAGCAGGAGGGCGCTCGAGGCGATCACTCTAGGCAAGGTGGCTACTCGCGCGCGCCACGCCAGCACCAGAGTCCCGGCCACCGCTCCGGCACCCATCGCGGCCATCAGAATCCCCATGCCGCGCGAGCCGCGGTGAAAAATGGCGTCGGCGAAGAACGGCATCAAGACCAGGGCGGGCATGCCGGCGATGGTGGTGGCGGCCATCATGCCGAGCAGCGTGCGCACGGCGCGGTGGTGGTGAACATACTTGAAGCCTTCGACCAGGTGCGCCCAGGGAGAATCCTGCGCGTGCACCGTGAATTTCGGCAAACGCATGGCCAGCAGGCAGCCGATGACAGCCAGAAAACTGACGCCATTCAACAGGAAGCAGACGCCTTCG
>Ga0335078_10006608_pt1 | contig 17153 bp, 11 predicted proteins | sample Lox_Sample_32_FD_206711 | JGI IMG/M metagenome (GOLD analysis project Ga0335078, IMG submission 206711) | Soil microbial communities from Loxahatchee National Wildlife Refuge, Florida, United States - Lox_Sample_3.2 | ecosystem: Environmental > Terrestrial > Soil > Wetlands | place: USA... | reverse complement strand
GGCGGGCTGCTGAGCAGCTCACCGGTCAGCTGCTCGCCAAGACCGGTGCCCGCCTGCAGCTGGCCGATCGCCGCGGTCCGGCTGGGGTCCAGGTACCCGCCGCTGAGCGCGTAGTCCGCCGCGATCACGTCGTCGGGCACGCCGAGCACGGCCAGCACCATCGCGATCACGATGCCGGTCCTGTCCTTGCCCGCGCTGCAGTGCACCAGCGCCGGGAACGCGTGCGCCGCGCACAGCGGCCTGATCGCGTCGGCGATGGCCGTGCCGCACTGCGTGACCACGTAGGCGTAGATGGCGTCCAGCTCGAGCGGCAGCGACTGCAGATCGCCGCCGAGGATCGAGACGTGGGTGTGCCGGGCGCTGAGCCGGGCCTGCGGGCTCGGCGCGATCTCGGCCTCGACGTGCGTGCGCAGGTCGACGATCGTGCGCAGCCGCAGCGCCTGCAGGCCGGCGATGCCGACGGCGTCCAGCCGGTGCAGCGCGTCGGATCGCAGCAGCGTTCGCCACGGCAGCGGGCCGCGCGCGGTGGGATAGCCGCCGAGGTCGCGCAGGTTGTAGATCCCCGGCAGGCCGATCCGCCTGCCGTCCGCCCCGGCGGGGTCCGCCGCTCGCTGCTCGTCGTCTCCGGCGGGCCGTGTCTGCCCGGCAGTCTGCGTCAACAAAGTGCTCCTATCGGCGGGCCGCTCCCACTGGCACGATCTCACACGGCGGCCGCCGCTGGCCGGCGGGAGCCCGCAGTAGAGTCGGCGGGTGACCAGACTTGGCGGCATGTACGGCCCGGATGCCACGTTCCTCGGCGTCGGGCGGGCGGACCTGGCCGACCCCGCGTCCTGGGCCGGGGCCGACATCGTGATCATCGGCGCGCCGTTCGACGGCGGCACGTCGCACCGTCCGGGCGCCAGGTTCGGGCCGCAGGCGATCCGGTTCACCGACTACCTGCCGCACGACTCGTCCAGGCCGCACCTCGCGCTCGGCGTCGATCCGCTGGCGGAGCTTTCCGTGCGGGACGCCGGCGACATCGAGATGCCGTCCGGCGATACCGAGAAGTCCCTGCGCCGGCTCGAGGAGGCCGTGCACGCCGCATGCCGGGGCGGGGCGCTGCCGGTGATCCTGGGCGGCGATCACACCATCGCGCTCCCGGACGCCACCGGAGTGGCCCGGCACGTCGGGTGGGGCCGGGTTTCCATGATCCACTTTGACGCGCACGCGGACACCGGCGACACCCAGTTCGGTGCCCTGTACGGGCACGGTACGCCGATGCGGCGGCTGATCGAGTCCGGCGCGGTCCGCGGCGACCGGTTCCTGCAGGTAGGGCTGCGCGGCTACTGGCCGGAGCCGGAGACGCTCGGCTGGATGGCCGGCCAGCGGATGCGCAGCTTCGAGATGACCGAGGTGGTCAGCCGCGGCCTGGACGCGTGCCTGACCGAGGCGTTCGCGATCGCGACCGATGAGTGCGAGGGCGTGTTCCTGTCCGTCGACGTGGACGTCGTCGACCCCGGCATGGCGCCGGGCACGGGCACGCCCGAGCCGGGCGGCCTCACCGGCAGGCAGCTGCTCGACGCGGTCCGCCGGATCGCGATGGAGCTGCCGCTGGTCGGGATGGACGTGGTCGAGGTTGCCCCGCCGTACGACCACGCCGAGGTCACCGCGTACCTGGCGAACCGGGTGGTGCTCGAGGTGCTGTCCGGCATCGCCTGGCGGCGCCGCCAGCTCGCGGCGGACCCGGCCAGGCCGGCCAGGGACCCCGCGGCCCCGCTGCTGGAGGGCCGCGGCGCGCCCTGATGCGGTCCGCTGCGCACCCTAGCGCAGCACGAGGATCGCGATCAGGAACGCCGTCGCGTCGAACAGGAAGTGGGCGAGGATCGGCCGGCTGAGCTTGCGGTGCTTCTGGAACGACCGGGTGACGAAGTACCCGAACGGGATCGTCAGCAGGACGCCGACGCCGTAGTACAGGTGGTAGGACGTGCGCAGCGCGAGGCTGAGCCAGAACGCCTTGCCCGGCGACCAGCCCAGCTGGTCCAGCCGGGTCAGCAGGTAGCCGTTGACGCTTACCTCTTCCGCCACGGCCGTGATCAGCGACTGGCTGAGGCCGAAGATCAGGTAGTAGGCAGGGACGTGCAGCACGCCTGCCTGATTCAGCAGCCGGGAGTGGTTCAGCGGCGCCAGCAGCACCGCCACGACCAGCTCGCAGCCGAACGCAGCCGCCGCGAGGCCGACCCCGGAGCCGAAGTCGGGCCAGCTCAGCCTCGTCAGCCCCAGGCTCGCGGGCGGCTGCCCGGTCCGCGCGAGCAGCAGCAGCACCAGGGGCACGACGGCCGCCGTCGGCAGGTAGCTGAGCAGGCCCAGGAGCACGTTGAGCACGGGCTGCTTCGGCGTGAACGTGGGCAGCTGGCTGAGGCTGTTGCCGAGGTCGAGGTGCACTCCGAGGATCACGACCGCGCTCACGATCCACGGGAAGAGCGCGGCGATCATGACGAACCTGGTCTCGCGCACGAGACCCTGCCTGGTGAGCTCCGCCGGCACCACCGGCGTCGGCACCCGCGCCCTGGCAGGCTGCCAGAAGACCCAGTCGGCGGGCGCGGGCGGCCACTCCGGCGGTGGCTGCCAGTCCTCTGGCGGGTACCAGCCGGGCGGGCAGTCGGGCCAGCCAGGGGCCGGCCGCCACACCATCCTGTTCGCGCTCACCCGGACATCATGCAGGATGACGCCGACCGCCGGTAAAGCCGCAGGCCATTGCGGGTCGATGGGTCGCGGGCGCTGATTCGAGCGGATCTATAGTTGGTGGATGCTGGACGTGACCAGGCTCCGGGTGCTGGTCGCGATCGCCAGGCACGGCTCGGTGACCGCGGCTGCCCGAGCCCTGAACTATGCCCAGCCATCCATCAGCCACCACATCGCCAGGCTCGAGGCCGAGACCGGCGCCCGGCTGCTGGAGCGGGCGGGCCGCGGGGTCCGGCTCACCGAGGCGGGCCGGATGCTGGCCGAGCGGGCCGAGGAGATCATCGGGCGGCTGGACGCGGCCGAGGCGGAGCTTGCCGCCCACGTCGGCCTCCGCGAGGACCGGGTCCGGCTTGCCGCCTTCCCGTCCGCGCTCGGGACCCTGGTGCCGGCCGCGGCCGCCCAGCTGGAAGCCGAGACGCCGGGCCTGGACCTGCGGCTCACCGAGGCCGAGCCGCCAGAGGCGCTGCGCATGCTGCGGGCCGGCTACGTGGACGTGGCGCTGGTCTTCGAGCACTACCAGGAGGGCCTGGACGCCGTTCCGCCCAAGCCCACGGAGGAAGGCACCAGGAGCCGGCTGATCATGGATGAGCCGGTGCTGATGGTGACCATGGCAGACGGCGACCTGCCCGCCGGCACCGGCACGATCGTCGCCGGGCCCGGCGCCGGCGCGGTCACCGCTGGGTCTGGCGCCACCGTCGCGGCCGTCGTCGGGCCCGCGGCCGGCAACGGTGCGGGTGAGCCACCGGACCTGGCCAGATACGCGGAAAGCCGGTGGATCGCCGGCTGCGAGCGGTGCCGCAGTTACCTCGTGCGGCAGTGCGAGGCGGCCGGGTTCACGCCCAAGATCGCCTTCACCACCGACGACTACGTCGCCGTGCAGGCCCTCGTCGCGGCCGGCCTGGGCGTCACCACGCTGCCCGGCCTCTGCCTGCAGGCGGCCCGGCACCCCGGCCTGAACACTGCGGAGCTGCCCGGTGCCAGGCGGCACATCTTCGCGATGACCTACGGCCAGCCGCCGGATCCGGCCATCACGACCCGCCTCATCGACGTGCTCGAGCGCGTCGCGAGCCCCGACAGCTAGCCGGCCGGTCCCTAGATCTGCGTCGTCTGGTCGGCCCAGTAGGGATCGCGGAGACGGCGCTTGAGCAGCTTGCCGCTCGGGTCCCTGGGGAGTTCCACGGCGAAGTCGATCGACCTGGGCCACTTCATCTTCGCCAGCCGGCCCTCAAGGCCGGCCAGGATCTCGGCGGCGAGCGCCTCACCCGGCGCGACGCCCTCGGCCGGCTGCACGACCGCCTTGATCTGCTCGCCCCAGTCCTCGTCCGGGATGCCGAAGACGGCGACGTCGGCAACCTTCGGGTTCATGATGATCTCGGCCTCGATCTCCGCCGGGTAGATGTTCGCGCCGCCGGAGATGATCATGTCGGACTTGCGGTCGCAGAGGAAGAGGAAGCCCTCCGCGTCCAGGTAGCCGATGTCGCCGACGGTGAAGTAGTCCCTGAGCCGGTTGGCCCTGGTCTTCTCCTCGTCGCCGTAGTACTCGAAGCTCGCCGCGCCCATCTTCATGTAGATGGTGCCGGGCAGGCCGGCCGGCTGCGGCTCCCCGTCCTCGTCGGCGATCAGCAGCTCGCTGATCGGCCAGGCGGTGCCGACGGTGCCCGGGTGCTCCCGCCACGCCTGCGGGGAGGCGATGGTGCCGCCGCCCTCGGTCGCCGCGTAGTACTCCCAGACACAGTCGCCCCACCAGTCGAGCATCTGCTGCTTGATCCCGATCGGGCAGGGCGCGGCCGCGTGGATCAGCCAGCGCATGGACGACAGGTCGTATTTCGCCCTGACTTCGTCGGGAAGCGACAGCATCCGCTTGAACTGGGTCGGCACCATGTGCGAATTCGTGCACTTGTAGCGCTCGGTGAGGGCGAGCGCGGCCTCGGAGTTCCAGCCGTCCATGCACACGAGCGTGTGCCCCATGTGCAGGGCGCCGCCGCCGAACACGGTCACCGCGGTGTGGTAGTTCGGCGAGGTCAGCAGGTGCGCGTTGGGCTGGCCCTCGGTGACGCCGAAGAACTGCAGCAGGAACGACGCCAGCGCCATCGCCTCGTCCGGGTCCATCCCGGACAGCGCCCGGCGCACGCCCTTCGGCCGGCCAGTCGTGCCGGAGGTGTAGTGCATGGTGGCGCCCGCGGTGCGGTCATCCGGCAGGCTGACGGGCTGGCCCGCGCGCAGGTCCGCTACCGGGCCGAAGCCGGGTACCTCGCCGTAGCCGAACCGGGCATCGGCCGGGACGCCGGCCTGATCCGCCGTCTCGGTGCCGAGCTCCGCGAGCTGCTCGTGTACGAAGAACGCCTTCGCGCCGCAGTCCTGCACGATGTAGGCGGCCTCCGGCGCCGTGAAATGCCAGTTGATCGGCGTGAGATACCAGCCCGCCTGCAGCGCCGCCAGGTATAGCTCGACCGGCGCGACGCCGTTGGGCAGGATCGACGCGATGCCGTCGCCGGCCGCCAGGCCGCGGGCCCGCAGCGCGTGCGTGAGCTGGTTGGCCCGGGCCAGCACGTCACCCGCCTGGTGCTCGGTGCCGTCCGGCTCCACGACCGCGATCCAGCTCGGATCCTCCAGCGCCCGCCGCCAGAACCCCATCGAGCTCACCGCCACCTCCAGGCCTCTCGCATCCGCCGTCCGCGCGCCGCCCCGCCGGTAGCCCTAGATTAGAACATGTTCTAGTCGCCGCGGCCGCGCGTAGGCCTAGAAGATCACATCTCGGGCTGCCAGGGCTAGACATGAGCTACTAACTGGTAACAGAACCACCCGGCTGGCGCTACCCCTCCGGCTTGGCGATGAAGTGGCAGGCGAAGTGCCAGTGCGGGCCGACGCCGGGGCGGGGATCTGAGGCGAGGAGCCGGGCGCCGGCCGGCTCGACGATCCGCGCCGCCCGCCTGGCCGGCAGCGTGTGCATCTGCATCGCGGCCCGGTATCCGAAGAAGGTGCGCTGCAGGAACCCGATCAGCGGCTGGGGCGCGAGCGAGTAGACCAGGCCGCTCGGTGTCCGCAGGTGCGCCCGCGGGACCACGATCGCGATGGCTCCGCCGGGGCGCAGGATCCGGACGAACTCCCGCAGGTAGCCGGCCGCCAGGTCGGGCGGCAGGTGCTGGAGGACGAGGCTGGAGTACACGAGGTCGAACGTGCCGTCAGCGAACAGGCCCAGGTCGGGTACCTCGTTGGCGATGAACGTGCAGCCCGGCCGGCCGGTGTGCAGCGCGCGGGCCCTGGCCAGCATCGGCTCGGCGATATCCACGCCGGTGACGGAGCCGAAGTGGTCGCTGAGTGCGCCGGTCAGTCGGCCGACGCCGCAGCCGAAGTCCAGCGCGGCCGCCCTCGCCGGGCAGATGCCGAGCTGGTCAAGCCGGTCCATCACGACCGCGACCTCGGCCGCGCCGGTCGCCATGAACTCCGCGAGGTCCCAGCGGCCGCCGCGCCTGTCCCGGTCGACGCACACCGCCCAGAGCGGATCCTCGGCCCCGAGCGTGGTCCAGGCCTCGCGGATCTGGTCCAGGCGGCCGTTACCACCCGCGCGGCCGCTAGCGGCGGCCACGGGCCGACCACCAGTTCCCAGTCTCATGCTGTCCATCATTCCGGCGGTGCTGCTGACGGGCTGGCCAGCCACGATAGCCGAGATGGGCAGCGCGGATGACCAGCCTCGGCGTCAGCCGGACGGCGGCCGGGCCAGGCGGGGCTAGGCCGGGACTTCCCCGGCCTCGACCTCGTCTTCGTACTCCTCCTCGGTCTCCTGCCGCCCGATCACGAACAGCACGAGTCCCATCGCCAGCAGCACGAGCCCGACGAGGCCGACCACGACCGGGATGATGACCGAGACCAGGTCGATCTGGTTGTCGTAGTTCTTCGCGGTGTGGACGGTGCTCGCGACGGTGGCCGGCGTGGTGTTGAAGGTCGCGTTGATCAGCGTCAGGACCTCACTGCCGCTGCTGTCCTGCAGGTAGACATGCTGAGACGTGCTGCCCTTGACCGGCGCGCCGGTGATCGGGTCGACCCACTCGGTCGTCGTCGACGAGTAGTACTCGGGCAGCGTGACCGAGGGCGAGCTGGGCTGGCCGATGAGCGCTCCCGGCACGGTCTGCGTGCCGGCCTGGGTCGGGGCGATCGTCTCGACGTACTTGTAGGTCTTCTCGCCGAGCACCGTCGCCGTGCCGGTGTAGACGGCCGGCTCGGGCTTCAGCAGCGTCGTGTTGTAAACCTGGTAGGTCTTCGGCTGCGCGTCCAGCGGCCAGACATATCCGAGCCCGGATACGTGTGCGCTGGTATTGGTTCCGATCGCGGTGCCGCAGCAATTCACCAGTTCGCCCGAGCTCCGGTCGAATGCGAGCCGCTCGGTGGAGTACTGAACGGTCTGCAGATTGGTCCGGTCGTAGATGTAGTTGAACTGGTTCCAGACCGCCGTCCCCGAGCTCCCGGCCGCGCTGTCACCCTGCGTCGTCAGCGTGTCTTCCAGGGTCGCGCCGGTGCGCTCGCTCGCCGTGGACGGGCTGAAGTAGCTGGCGTTGTTGGCGACGAGGGTCGAGACGGTGTTCTCGTTCAGCGGGAACTTCACAGCCTCGCCGACTACCAGGAAGCGGGTAAGCAGGGCCAGGACAATCAGGAAGGTACCAAGGGCGCTCAGAACGAGGCCGGCAACCCTGCGCATCCATCCTCCAGGAGTGAGGCATTTTAGTGGGTCATGCTGTAGATTCGCTGGATCTGTTTCCGGTGGATCATAGTCCGATCCGCGTGCGCAGTCATCGTCAATCAGGACACATAGCTGTAACGGGTTCTAGTTCGGACACGCTCCTCGGTACTCAGCGGTAACATACACGTGCATACAGGTCAGACGACATGCAGGTGGACGGCTCGGCCGGGAAACAGGGCATGACGGATCGGAATTCTGCGGACGGGACCCGGCTCCGTCCTGTCCGCCCTCCGGCGGCGCGGCCGTCCGCCGGCCGGCCGGGCCGGCCGCAGCTGGCGACCGGGCAAGGCCGTAACACCGGGCTCGACGGCCTCCGCGTCGTGGCGGCGTTCGCCGTGCTGGTCACCCATGTGGGCGGCCAGACCGGATTCGAGTTCACCGGCACCCCCGCGTCCTGGACCGTCGACCGGGGGGACGTGGGCGTGCCGATCTTCTTCGCGCTCTCCGGGCTGCTGCTGTACCAGCCGTGGGCCAGGGCCGCGCTGGCGGGCGAGGGCGGCCCCGGCGTCGCGTCTTACCTGGTCCGCCGCGCGCTGCGGATCCTGCCCGCGTACTGGGTCGTCGTGATCATCGCGCTGCTGACGCTGAACCGGGCGCACGTCGGATCGCCGGCCGCCTGGGCGCAGTACCTGCTGCTGCTGCAGAACTACATCCCGCACCCGTGGTGGCCGGGCACCGGCGCCCCCGGGCTCGCGCAGATGTGGAGCCTCGTCGTCGAGGTGTCGTTCTACGCGGTGCTGCCACTGCTCGCCGCGCTGCTCGACTGGTTCGCGTGGCGGGGCTCCACGAGCGTCGCGAAGCGGGCCCGGAGGCTGCTCGCGGGCGTGACGGTCCTCGCCCTCGCGTCGTATGCGTTCGCCGTCCTGATGTACTACCCCGCGAGCGAGCCGTGGCTTGGCGTGACCCTGCCCAGGCTGATGACCTGGTTCGCCGTGGGCATGGTGATCGCGGTCGCCGCGGAGTGGGCGCGCGCCGACCGCGCCGCCGGGCCGGCCGGCCAGGTCTGCCGCGCGGTCGCCGGATCCGCCTCGACGTGCTGGCTCATCGCCCTGATCGCGTTCGCGATCGCCTGCACCCCGGTGGCCGGGCCGGAAGGCTTCGTGCCGCCGACGCTGTGGAGCGTCGAGATCAAGACGGCGCTCTACACGATCATCGCGGCGGCACTGGTCGCGCCCGTCGCCTTCCAGCCCGCGGGCCCGACGCCGGTGGCGCGCATACTCGGGAACCCGGTCATGAGCTTCCTCGGCCGCATCTCCTACGGGATCTTCCTCTGGCAGTTCGTCGTCATCTACGGGTTCTTCCGGCTGGTGCACGCCAGCACCAACATCGGTCACGTGCTCTACCCGTGGCCGGCCGTGGCCGGCATCCTGGCCTGCTGCAGCATCGCGACGGTGGCGGTGGCGGCAGTGAGCTACTACGCATTCGAGCAGCCGGCCCAGCGCCTGCACCGGCTGCTGCGCCGGACCCGCCCGCTCGCGCCGCCCGACGCCGGGCCGGCCCCGAGCCAGGCATGCATACATCTTTAGTAGCCCGAAGGGTGCCATAGAGGTACTCTGTGCGCCGTGCTACAGCGCGTGCGAGCAACTCGCTGGGTGAGGCCGGCACTACTGCTGGTAATCCTCGCCTTCTGCTGTTACGGGCTCGCAGCGGAGTGGCCGCAGGTGCATCCGGCGCTCAGCCGGCTGCGCTGGTACTTCGTGGCGGGTTCGCTCGCCGCGGCGATGGCCGGCTCCGCGTGCATGATGCTGGCCTGGCGCGCGCTGCTCGGCGACCTCGGCTCCAGGCTGCCTGTCCCGGCCGCCGCCCGGGTAACCTTCGTCGCCCAGCTCGGCAAGTACCTGCCGGGTGCCATCTGGTCGTTCGCCGCGCACGTGGAACTGGGCCATGACTACCAGGTGCCGCGGCGGCGCGGCGCCGCCTCGGTAGTCGTAGCCCTCGCCGTGTCGGTGGCAGTCGGGCTCATGATCGCGGCGACCGCGCTGCCGCTGTCGTCGCCGGATGTCCTGCGGCGGTTCCTGCCGGCCCTGGCCCTGGTGCCGGTGATCGCCGTCTGCCTGGCGCCCCCGATCCTGCACCGCATCCTGAACAGCGCGCTGCGCATCATCCGCCAGGAGCCGCTCGAGCACCCGCTGAGCTGGCGTGGCCTTGGCGTGGCACTGGCCTGGAACGTGCTCGGCTGGCTGCTGTACGGCATCCAGGTCTGGCTGCTGCTGGCCGACGTCGCCAGGGACGGCACGCGCTCGCTGCTGATCGCGGTGGGCGCGTACTCGCTGGCGTTCTCGCTCGCGCTGGTGCTCGTGATCTTTCCCGGCGGCATCGGCGCGCGCGAGCTGCTGCTCGTCGCGGCGCTGGCGCCGCTGCTCGCGCACGGGCCCGCGCTGGCCGTAGCCCTCGTCACCAGGCTGGTCACCACCGTCTCCGACCTGACCTGGGGTGCCATCGGCGTCGTGCTGCGGCGGGCGGCGAGCGTCACCGCGCTCGCGGGCGAGAAGCCCGCCGCGGCCGCAGACCGCCGGCAGGCTGGCAGGCACCGCAAGGCCGCCAGCTCCTGGCGGCCCCGGTCGGGCCCGCAGCCGGCCGACCCGGCCGACCCCGGCATCCCCCCGCTGCCCGAGGCCGCCGCGTAACACCCCTACGGGCGCTCGCCCTTGCGCGCGCGCACCAGCAGGATCGAGGCCGCCCCCGGCCAGGCGCAGAAGGCCGCGTCCAGCGGGCGGAGCGGCCGCGGCACGTCGTGGTAGCGGGCGCCGGTGACCTTGATGGCGCAGAAGCCGTGCGCGGCGAGCAGCCCCGTCAGCGCTCTCCTGGTGAACATGTGCAGGTGCCCGGCCACCTGGCTGCCCGGCCTGCCGTACACGCCGCGGAGGCTGACCTCGGAGAACACGGGCTGCACGCCGAAGGCCAGCAGGGCACGGTTGTACCAGGCGGCGAGGTTCGGGGTGGACAGCAGCAGGCTGCCGCCCGGCTTCAGCACCCGCCAGGCCTGATCGAGGACGGAATCGGTGTCGACCACGTGCTCGATCAGCTCGCTCATGATCACCACGTCGGCAGCCTGCGACGCGATCGGCAGGCGCCGGCCGTCCACCCCGGCCCGCAGCAGCGTCAGGCCGCGCGCCCCGGCCTGCCGGATGGCGTCCTGTGACCAGTCCACGCCGACGAAGCGATGACCAGGGTTCAGCCGTGCTGCCACGCTGGTCGCGAGCCCGTCACCGCAGCCGATATCCACGATTACCGCCGGCCCGGCGACGGCGCGCAGCACCCCGGCCAGCATGTCGGCCTGCCGGCGGGCCCGGTCAGGTCCCGAGCTCAGCGGCACGGCCGGGTTCTCATAGAACTCGCGCAGCCCGTCGGCGACGGTGGTCACGACTGCCTCGCCGCCTCAGTGCTCGCCCCTGCACCGGCCCGGTGCGCGCGGGCCAGCGCCTCGGCCGCCACCGCCGCGAACCCGTCCACCGCCGCGGACCAGTGCAGCCGCTCGGCCCGCTCCCTGGCCACCTCGCCCATGGCCTCGGCGCGCTCGCGATCGAGGGCAAGCGATGCCCACGCGGAGGCGAACTGGCCCTCGTTCTGCACGAGCAGGCCGGTCTGGCCGTTTACCACCGAGTCGCGCAGGCCCGGCACGTCGAAGCCGAGGGCCGGCGTGCCCCGGATCGCCGCCTCGGCGATCACGATGCCCCAGCCCTCGACCAGCGCCGGATGCAGCAGCATCCACGCCGAGCAGAGCAGCCTGTGCTTCTCCTCCTCCGAGACCCGGCCGGTGAAGACCACGTCCGGCCCGGCGAGTGCCTCCAGCCTGGCCCGCTCGGGGCCGTCCCCGGCGATGACGAGCCTGCCGCCGACCACAGGCCTGACCCGCGCCCAGAGCTTGAGCAGCAGGTCGATCCGCTTGTACTCGGTCAGCCTGCCGAGCGCGAGGAAGAGCGGCTCACCCGATCGCGGCGTTAGCGGGTCTGGCTGGACGACGCCGTTGCAGATCTGGCGGATGCGCTCGTCGGCGACGCCGATCTCGCGCAGCGAGTCCGCGGTGGAGTTGGACACGGTGAGGAAGAGGTTATTGCGATGCACCCACGGCATCAGCCTGCTCTCGGCGAACTGACCGAAGGCAGCGACGGGCCGCGGGAACATCATCCGCCATAGATCGGTATGCATGTGGTTGACCAGGCAGATCTGCGGCCGGCCGCACCACGCCGGCGTCAGGAACGGCATCCCGTTGCAGACCTCGACGACCAGGTCGCTGGCCCGCAGCCGCCGCGCGTAGGCCAGCGGCGCGCGCAGGAACTGGCTGTAGGTTCCGCCGCTGCGGATGACGGTGTACGGCCGCGGCGCGGACGGGCCGCCGCACAGCAGCGTGACGTCATGGCCACGGCTCGTCATCCCCGCCGCAAGGCTGTCCACCAGTACCTCGGAGCCGCCTGCCCGGCGATTCGCGAGATCACGCCAGGCGACGAACAGGATGCTGCGCGGGCCCCGGCCGGCCTCCGGCGCGGCGGCCTCGATGGCGGCGGCCGCGACGTGGCCGGGCGCGACCTCCGGCGATTCCAGCGCGGCCGCGGCTGGCCCGGCAGGCGAATCCTGACTCATGTCACTGCGCTCCATGTCGGGCTGAATCCAGACGGCCGGGGTGCTTAGGTACTAACGAGTAATGTGTACCGGACATTGACGTATCATCCTGGTAATTTCACCGAAGAACTTAGTGCTCGTTCCCCGGCGTGACGGGGCGAGGCTCGCCCGTCGGCCCGGTCGTAAGCCGGGGTGGCCGGCGGCCGCCGTGACGCCGCCGGGGCACCTGAAGAAGGGCGTACCAGGATTCGTCATGAGCCTGCGATCGCTGCCGGGGCCGCCGAGCCCCGGCGCTGAGACCGCGGCGCCGGACGATCCGGCAGGCCGGCCGCGGTCGCGGGGACTTGCCAGGTCGATCCGCCTGTTCAGGCTGTTCAGGCTGGAGCAGACCGAGCCCGAGGCCTTCTATTCCGGCCTTGCCGAGGATTCCGCCGACCAGGTGGCCAGGCACACCGACCTGGCCGGCCGCACCGTCATAGACGTGGGCGGCGGCGCGGGCTACTTCACCTCCGCCTTCCGCGGCCGCGGCGCGCACTGCTTTCTGTTCGAGCCCGATCAGGCGGAGCTGACCAGCGGCGGCAGCGTGTCCGGCGCGGTACAGGCCGACGGCTACTGGCTGCCGGTGGCCGACGCCTGCGCCGACGTCAGCTTCTCGTCCAACGTGCTCGAGCACGTGCCGGATCCGGTCGGGCTGATCGACGAGATGATCCGCGCCACCCGGCCGGGCGGCGTCATCTACCTGTCCTTCACGAACTGGTACTCGCCGTGGGGCGGTCACGAGATGTCCCCGTGGCATCTCCTGGGCGCGGGCTTCGCCGCGCGCCGCTTCGCGGCGCGCCGGGGCCGGGAGCCCAAGCACCAGGTGGGCCACAACCTGTTCCGCGTGCACATCGGACCCACCCTGCGGATGATGCAGGCGCGGGGTGACGTCGAGATCCTCGACGCGCTCCCGCGCTATTACCCCAGGTGGTGCAAGTTCGTCCTGCGCGTTCCCTGGCTCAGGGAACTGGTCACCTGGAACCTCCTGCTGATAATGCGGCGCAAGGCGTGACGCCGGCCGGCCAGGACCGGCCAGCGCCGCCGGCCGGCCAGTGGCAGCCAGCGGAGCCCGCGGGCTCGCCGCCGGCCGCTGCGACAGGCATGACCGCGACGCTGGCCGGGGAGCGGGCCGCCCGTCCCGGCGCGGCGGAACCGCCGCGGCGCCCGGCCCTGCGAGACCGGTGGCTCTTCCTGATCGCGTTCCTGGTTGCGCTGACCATCCTCTGGGGCACCGACGCTGGCCGTATCTTCTTCGACACCAAGCTCGGCGTGGACATCGACGCCGGGGAGTTCCTGGTCCGGCTGTGGTCGCTGTGGAACCCGCAGGAGTGGCTCGGCAGCCTGCAGGATCAGTACATCGGCTACGCGATCCCGATGGCACCGTTCTTCCTGATCGGCCAGGCGCTGCACGTGCCGGTCTGGCTGATCGAGCGGCTCTGGCTCTCGCTGCTGCTCGCCGTGGGCTGCACCGGCATGGTCAAGCTGGCACGGGCCCTCGGCATCGGCAGCGACAGTTCCCGGCTGCTGGCCGGCGTGGTCTTTGCGCTGTGGCCCACGTTCACGATCCTGATCGGCTCCACGTCGGCCTCCGCCCTGCCCGGACTCGTCGTGCCGTGGGCGATCCTGCCGCTGGTCCTGGCGGTGCGGGGCCGGTACCGGACGGGCCGGGCGGCGGCCCTGTCCGGCCTCGCGATCGCGGCAATGAGCGGCGTCAACGCCGTCTCCACCCTCGCCGTGCTGGTGCTGCCCGCGGCTTACATCCTCACCCACACCAGGTCCAGGCGGCGCCTGCTGCTGACCGCGCAGTGGGCAGCCGCCGTGGTGGCGGGTACCGCCTGGTGGGCTCTGCCGCTCCTGCTGCAGGGCCGCTACGCGTTCAACTTCCTGCCCTATATCGAGCAGTCGGCGACCACCACCCGCACCTTGTCCGCCGCCACGGTGCTGCGCGGCACGGGAACGTGGACCGCCTATTTCAGCCTGGGCGGATCCCCGTGGCTGGCGGCCGGCTGGGCCATGGTCACCTCCGCCGCGGGCATACTCGGGTCGGCGGCGGTCTCCGCGGTCGGGCTAGCCGGGCTGGCCCGCCGGGACATGCCCGAGCGGCGCTGGCTGTGCGTCTGCGTCGGCCTGGTGACCGCGGTGGCGCTGGCGGGCTACTACGGCCCGCTCGGCGGGCCCTGGCACGCGGCCGTCGACGATCTCCTGAACGGGACGCTCGCGCCCTTCCGCAGCCTCTACAAGATCGAGCCAGTGATCGCGGTAGCGCTGGCGCTCGGCTGCGCGCACGTCATGCCCAGGGTCTGGCAGCTCAGCCTGCCCCTGGGCCGGTACCGGCTGGCCGCCAGCGCCGTGACCGCGCCGCTGCTCGCGCTGGCCATGATCGGGCTGGCGTGGCCGCAGCTCACCGGCCAGACCCTGGAGGCAGGGTCGTTCCAGAACCTGCCGCGGTACTGGTACCAGACCGCGGCGTATCTTGCCCGGCACTCGGCGAGAGACACCGCGCTCGTCGTTCCGGCCGACCCGCATGGCCAGTTCACCTGGGGCAACACGATCGATGATCCGCTGGAGCCGCTGGCGACGTCACCGTGGGTCGAGCGCGGCCTGGTCCCGTACGGCGGCGCCGGCTCGCAGGTGCTGCTGGCGACGGCGGAGCAGGCGATCGAGTCCGGCCAGCAGGTACCCGGCCTCGCGCCGTACCTGGCCAGGGCCGGCATCCGGTACGTGGTCGTGCGGAACGACATAGCGACGAGCATCAGCGGCTACACGCCGCCGCAGGTAGTGAACGAGACCCTCGCCCAGTCCGGATTCCGGCGGGTGGCGGGCTTCGGGCCGGCCGTCGCCGCGGCGCCTACCTACCCGGCTCTCGCCGGAGCCGAGCCCGGGTTCGCGCTGAGCTATCCGGCGGTCGAGGTCTTCGAGGCCGCCGACAGCCAGCTACGGCCCGCAAGCCCGGTCACCAGCCTGCCGGTCAGCCAGACAGTCCTGGTCAACGGCGGCCCCGACTCCCTGCTGCAGCTCGACGGGCAGGGCATCCTCGGCAGCCAGCCGACCGTCATCGCAGGCCAGCACCTGACCGGGACCCCGGCGCTCTGGGCCGTCACCGACGGCCAGCGCAGGGCCGACAACGAGTTCGGCGCCACGGCCGGCAACCAGTCCTACACCTACACCGCGACCGGCACCAACCCGGTCGACGATCCGCTGGGCGGCGGCGGCGGTCCGCCCCGGCAACTGCTGCCCGTCGCCGCCGCCGGGCATCAGACGGTCGCGGCGCTTGCCGGGGCGGCGAGCGTTACCGCCTCGTCGGCCGGTGCCTGGCTCAGCGAGGCGCCCCAGTACGATCCCGCCAACGCGTTCGACGGCAGCGCGTCGACGGCCTGGGCAGAAGCCAGTCCCGCCACGCCGGTCGGGCAGTGGATCCAGGTCAGCTTCGGCCGCGAGATTCAGCTGCCGTCCAGCGTCGGCATCCGGCTGCTCGACGACTCCCCCAGCCGGGCGATCGCGGACGAGCTGAAGGTCAGCACCGCGGCGGGAACGGCCATCACCGCTACCGCCCGGACCGGTGCTCGGCAGCAGCTGCGGGTGCCGCCTGGCCCGTCGAGCTGGCTGCGCGTCACCATCCTCGGTGCCGACCGGGTGCGGCCCGGCGGCTCCGGCGCGGGCATCGCCGACGTGCTCATCCCCGGCGTGCGGGTAACGACCTACCTGCAGCCGGCCGAAGACCTCGCCGCCGGATCCCGTGCGCCCGGCGTCGCCTACTCCTTCGGCCAGCAGGCCGGCGGCGGCACCGGCGCAGCGGCGGCCGGCCAGCAACTTGACCGGGTCTTCGTCACCCCCGCGCCCGAGGTGCTGACGGCCCGTGTCTCCGCGGTGCCGGTCGCCGGGCGCGCTCTAGCCACGCTGCTGTCCCGGCTCACCCCGGCCGGGAAGTCCGCCTTCCGGGTGACCGCCGACTCGACGTGGAAATGGCTGCCGGTATTCGGACCGGACGGCATGTACGAGCCGGCCAGGCTGCCATGGATCTCCCGGGCCGGCGACCGGTTCCCCCGGCTGACGTTCAGCTGGCACGGACGCCGGACGATCACCAAGATCGTGCTGCGGCGCGCCTACGGCGTGGCTTCCACCCCGACCTCCGTGCTGATCGGCGCTCCGCACGCCTACCGGCTGGCGAACGTCGGGTCAGACGGCGTCGTGCGGATCAGGCCGCCGCTGCGCACCGACAAGCTGTACCTGATCTTCCGCGGGACGTCGCCGCCGGCCGCGGGACGGCAGCGGGCCCCGCTCCCGGTCGGGCTGGCCGGGGTCACGATTCGCGGCCTCGCGGGCCTGCATCCGGCGGTCCCGGATCCGGCCACGCCGTTCCAGCTGAGCTGCGGGCAGGGACCCGACGTGGTCATCAGCGGACGCGCCTACCCGACATCCGTGCGCGGGACTCTCGGCGACCTGATCCACCTCGAACCCGTCCAGGTGCGCCTGTGCTCACCAGCCGGGACGGTCACGCTGGCCGCCGGGCAGCAGCGCCTCAGCACCGGGGCGTCGAGCGTGTTCACGGTCACGAGCCTGAGCCTGAGCAGCCCGCCGGCCACGGGGCCGGCGGCGACGGCACCAGCGCGGAAGGTGGACATCCTGGCTTGGGGCGCCGACAGCCGGGCCGTGCGGGTCGGGCCAGGGCCCGCTTCCTACGTCGAGATTCACGAGGACTTCGACGCAGGCTGGACGGCCACCCTGAATGGCCGCCGCCTGCAGCCAGCAACGCTCGACGGCTGGCAGCAGGCATTCATCGTCCCGGCCGGCCAGGGTGGCACGATCACGCTCAGCTTCCGGCCCGCCGTCGTCTACCACGCCGGGCTCATCGCGTCCGCCCTCGCGCTGCTTGTGCTGGCCGGGTTCGCGCTGGGCGTCCGGAAGCGTCGCGGCCGGGCCGGCGGGCGGCCCGATCCCGGCCGCCCGGCCGGGGAACTTCCGGGCCAGGCGCCGCCGAGAGCCCTGGCCAGGACCGCGCTGGCCTGGGCCGGGCTCGCCGGGAAGGCGCTAGCCAGGACCCCGCTCACCAGGACCGGGCTGGCCAGGAACGGGCTGGCCAGGACCGGGCTGGCCAGGA
>Ga0335078_10006607_pt1 | contig 17156 bp, 12 predicted proteins | sample Lox_Sample_32_FD_206711 | JGI IMG/M metagenome (GOLD analysis project Ga0335078, IMG submission 206711) | Soil microbial communities from Loxahatchee National Wildlife Refuge, Florida, United States - Lox_Sample_3.2 | ecosystem: Environmental > Terrestrial > Soil > Wetlands | place: USA... | reverse complement strand
CATCAGCGCAATTTCCCGTTTCTTTTTGCCGGCCTTGGCAACCAGCTCTTTCTGGAGTGCAATCAACGACTGGCAGCATTCCTGGCCAAATTTCAGTGCGGCGTTGAAATCCGCCTCGCTGATTTCCCTGGCCGACCCTTCGTACATGACGATGTCGCTTTCGTTACCGACGTAAACGAGGTCGAGATCACTATCCTTCATTTCGGAATGGGTCGGGTTGGCCACAAATTTGCCGCTGACGCGACCGACACGCACCGCGCCCAGCGGCCCGGCCCACGGAATGTCGCTGACCATGAGCGCCGCGGAGGCGCCGACAATGCTCAAAATATCCGGATCATTTTCGCCGTCTGCACTCAGCACGATGCTCTGCACCTGGACTTCGTTATACATGCCCTTGGGAAAGAGCGGACGAATCGGCCGGTCCGTCAAGCGCGAGGTGAGGATTTCCTTTTCGGTCGGGCGGCCTTCACGCTTGAAGTAGCCGCCGGGAAATTTACCCGCCGCGGCCGCCTTTTCGCGGTAATCCACGGTGAGGGGGAAGAATTCCTGTCCTTCCTTGGCTTTGGTAGCAGCCACCGCGGCGACCACGACAATGGTTTCGCCGAGTTGAACCGTGACGGCGCCGTCGGCCTGCTTGGCCAGTTTTCCGGTTTCAATAATGACTTGTTTGTCGCCCACCTGGGCGGTGATTTTCTCTGACATTTTCCAACTTTCCACGTCACCTCCGGAGGAACTTCAGTGAACCCCGCGCTTCTGCGGAAGGGCGGGACTGAATGAAATTTCCCGGGGGTAACGAATTTTTCATACGCGATATGTTTGGTTGGGAATGGGCCGTTCGCGTTTCCCGGCTCAAATCCGAAAGCGGAAGGCAGCCTGATTTGAAAGACCAAGGCCGACCTGCCGCAAATTAGTGGCGCAATTTCAATTTCTTTGTGACCGTCTGGTAGCGCTTTCTGTCCTTGCTCTGCAAATAATCCAGAAGCCGCCGGCGCTGGCCGACCATCATGAGCAATCCGCGTCGTGAACTATGGTCCTTCTTGTTGGTCTGCAAATGTTCGGTCAGGTGATTAATCCGCTCCGTCAACAGTGCAATCTGCACATCCGCCGAACCTGTGTCCCCGGCGTGTATTTTAAATTGTTCGATCGTTTTCGCCTTCGCTTCCATAAATTCCTAATCAATACGAGCGGCGGAGTGTAGCCGCATCGCTTCCCCGTGTAAAGCGCTTTTCCGGAGCGGTAGTGGTACGTTTTGCGACTTTCGGTGGGGCGAGCGTCCTCGCGCGAGCCGGCTCGTCAGTAGCCTCGCCCCCCAAAACATACCAGTATCTCCGGAGCCACGGCGAATACAGCGGGCGCCGTTTCCGGCGTTTTAATAGCCAAACTGTTCAGCTTGAACCACATCGCCAGCGCCAGACCAGACGGCGCTTCGTCGCCGGGGTCAGCTTGAAAGGTTCCGACATTCGCAAGCCTTGCACCCAGAAAATCTTTCCCTCATCAGTTTCGGCCACGACCAGGTGATGCCGTCGCGCCCGGGGAATCTTCTGGTTCGTGAATAGATCCTGAAGTTTCACCGCCGATTTCAGGCCAATCGGTTGAAACCGGTCTCCTGCACGCCAATGGCGCAAGGTGATTCGCCCGCCAATCTTGTCCGCGTCAAAAAACTCGCGCCCGGTTCTCCTGCCCGAATTTATGGCTGTCTTGCGGTTTACAAAATACCAGCGAAACTGGATACCTTCGAACTCCACCTCCCCTGCCCTGTCCGCCAGATTAATCGTAAGCTCATTGATTCTGAAGCTCATCGGCGCCTGCGTCTGCAATTCTACGGTTCCAGCCGCATCGCGGATGACCGAAAACCCAGGGCCCGCTGCGATTAAAATCTCCGCTGTGCGCCGCAGCCGCTCGACCAAATCAAAATCCGCCCAAACCCCCAGCTCAACCAACTGCAACTGCAACACCCGCCGCTGGACGGCGACTGGCAATTTTTCAAAACAGTGGGAGACGACGTGAGGAGTCTCTGATTTTCCTCCTTTCGCCTGCCGCCTTCCGATTTTGACTTGAGCCCCGTCACCTCGATTCCTGCAATTCGTTTTCAGCCATTGTTGCGCAGCTTCACCGATCACTTTCGCCTCCGCGCCGACGATTTCCATCAATCGCAAAATCGTCCGGGTCAGCGCCGGCTGATATTGCCGGCGTAACAGCGGCAACAGTTCGTGGCGCACCCGGTTGCGCGGCAGATCCAGGCGCGCATTCGTACCATCTTCGCGGAACTGGATTTTGTTTTCTTGCGCGAATTCCCTCAACTCGGCCTTGGGCACGTCGAGCAATGGGCGAATCAACGTGATTTTCCCATCCACCGGCGATAGCGAGCGCCGTTTCATGCCCGCCAGGCCTTCACCGCCCGCGCCCCGCAGGACGCGCAGAAAAAAAAGCTCGACCTGATCGTCGGCGTGATGCGCCAGCGCCACCGTGGAAATGCTTCGTTCCCGGGCGGTGCGCGCATAAAATTCGTGGCGCAACTTTCGGGCGGCCATTTCAATCGAAAGCTTTGACATTTTGGCGAATTTTCGAACATCAGCCCGGCCAACCGCAAACGGGAGCTTTAAAGCCGCGGCCGTTCGGCGGACAAGACTTTCATCGGCATCGCTGCTCCGCCCGCGCAGTTGATGGTTGAAATGCACAACCGTCAATTTCCACTTATGCCACATCGCAAGCTTTCGAAGCAGTTGCAGCAGCGTCATGGAATCCAATCCGCCGGATACCGCGACCAATACGGCCTGGCCCCGTTTCAGCAATCGCCGATTCAGGATGTTCTGGTCAATGCGCTGGAGCAGGTCGGACACGGCGCCATGCTACTTCATGGCAGAATGGAAGCAAGATTGCGGCGGCATAGGCAGTTGACGCTTCCTTCTTCGGTGGGGCGAGCGTCCTCGCGAGCCGACTCGTCGGTGGCCTCGCCCCACCTGCCCTTATTCCCCTTGAATCATTCATTGGGAATATCCATGGGAAAAAATTTGCCTCCCTGCTTCATGGCCATTAACGTCCGTCTGTGGCCGTTAAATTCACTGTTCTGGGCAGCGGTTCCGCCGGCAACTGCGCCTATCTGGAGACCGAGGAAGCCCGCGTGCTCGTGGATGCGGGATTCAGCCCGCGCCAGATCCGCCAGCGCCTGGCCGGCATCGGGCGCACACCGGAAAATCTGACCGCCATCCTCGTCACCCATGAACACAGCGATCACATTTACGGCCTGACCGGCATTGCGCAAAAGTTGAACATTCCGATTTATTGCAACCGCGCCACCCAGGAGGCGTTTGAATTTCAACTCCAGACCAAATTCAACTGCAACCTGTTTGAAACCGGCGCGAGCTTTGAAATCGGCGATCTGCTCGTGGACACTTTCTCCATCCCGCATGACGCGCAGGACCCGGTCGGATTTCTGATTCACACCGTTGCCGGGAATATCGGGTTCGTCACGGATCTGGGCCACACGACAAAGCTCGTCATCGAACGCATCCGCGCGGCAAAGGTGCTGGTGTTGGAATCCAATCACGATGTGAAGATGCTGCGGGAATGCCCGCGCCGTTCCTGGAGCCTGAAACAGCGCATTCTCGGCCGCCACGGCCATCTGTCCAACGAAGCCGCCGCCGAAGCCGCCGCGCAAATCATGTCCGCCGATTTGCACCATCTTTACCTGGCCCACTTGAGCCGCGAATGCAACAAGCCGGAACTGGCGCACTACGTCATGGCCGAGCAGCTCCATCACATCGGCGCCAGCCATGTAAAACTCCGGCTTGCCGCGCAGGAAGTGCCGTGCGCCACTTTGGAATTTTAAAATTTCAATTTGTAATCTTCTAAATTGAGTTGGCAAGCTGACGCTGAAAGGGTCGTACTTCCGGGTGTTATTTTCTCCTTTGCGATTGAAGCGTATCGCGCAAAATCTTCGAAATGTTTCATGTGCAGAAAATCTCGTCCTTCGCTGCGCCCGAACTCCAGCCCTACGCCACGATGCGGCGTCCACTGGAGCACGAACGACAGGGCATTTTCGTCGCCGAAGGAACCAAAGTCGTGCGGCGGCTGCTCGAAAGCCAGTTCACTGTCGTCTCGGTCGTGTTGCCGGACAAATGGCTGGAAGATTTCCGGCCGTTGCTCGAAGCGCGACCGGAGCCCATCACGGTTTATCTCGCGGAAAAGAAATTACTGGAAACCCTGACCGGTTTCTCGATGTTTCAAGGGGTTCTGGCTGTCGGAAAAATCCCACCACCGGTTGCGCTGGACGACGTTCTGTCGAAAAATCAAAAGCCGCTTCTCTTCGTGGCGGTGGATGCACTCACGAACGCGGAGAATCTGGGCGCGCTGGTCCGGAATTGCGTGGCGTTTGGGGTCCAGGCGTTGTTGGTCGGCGAGACTTCCAGCAGCCCGTTTTTGCGCCGGGCTGTCCGCAATTCCATGGGCACGATTTTTCAATTACCCGTCATTGAATTGGCAAGGCTCGGTCAGCGGCACCAGTTCACCACCAAACCGCACGCGACCAGCCAAACGCTCACGGAATGTCTGAAGGAACTGCAGCGACGCGGTGTCCGCTGTATCGCCGCACATCCGCACACGGACAAAATATTACTGGCGCAGGCAGATTTTACCGGCGATTGCTGCCTCGTCTTCGGCAGCGAAGGCGATGGCATCTCCCCGAAGGTTTTGCAGACGTGCGACGAAGCAGTGGCTATTCCCATGCCGCCAGCCGTGGATTCGTTGAACGTTGGCGCCGCCGCCGCGGTGTTTCTTTACGAGGTCACACGCCAACGCAAAAAAACCTAACGCCAAGGCGCAAAGATACAAAGGCGCGAAGATTTCATTTCCCTCTGCGTCGTTGGGTCTCTGCGTTAAAGACCTTTTCGTAAACATCCCGGATCGCTTTGCGCCATTTCGCCAACGCGCTTCGGAAGTCGTCGGGCCCGGCAAATCCGCAACGGACGGAGACGCGATAATAGGGTGCCGGATCATCCGGCAGAACGACTTCGCCTTCATAACTCCACCGGCGCAAAATGCCTTCCACCCTGCGCAGCTGGCGATACGGCTCAAGCAGTTTCTCCGCATCCGGCAGTTTTTTTTCGTCTTGTCCACGTTCCAGCGCGCGGAGCGTGTTCGGTTCGTGCCAGCAGTTTTCCAGGCATAATGTTTGCGCAATGAACTCGGCATCCATTAAACCGCCTTTTCCGGTCTTGATGGCCAAATCATCCTGCCCGGGCGGCGTGCGTTCCTTTTCGATGCGCAACCGCATCTGGTGGATTTGTTTTTTCCAGTCCGAGGTGAAACAGACCGGCAACGCAGGACGGGCTTCCAGCCTGCCTCTCTTTTGTTTCAACCGGGACATAGACAGGGGTGACGCCCGTCCTACTTTTGAAAAATCCGTCAAAACCGCCGCCAGTTTTTGAAATTGCTCACCCAACGCCCCATCCCCGGCCAAGGGCCGCGTGCGGGTGAGTGCCTGGATTTCCCAAAGCTGGGCCCGCCGGCGATAATATTCCTCATACGCGCCCAGCGTGTTGACCAGCAGTCCTTTCTCGCCATCCGGCCGCAGCCGCGCGTCGGTATGGAAGACAATCCCCTGCTCCGTCCGGCGCGACATCAATTCCATGATCTCCACCGCCAGCCGGTGCATTTTGGGCAATTCCTTCGCGGGCGAATTTGTCACAAACAAAATGTCCAGATCGGACCCGTAATCAATTTCGCAGCCGCCCAGTTTGCCCAGGCCGATGACCACCAACGCCGGTTTTCTGATTTTGCTTTTGCGGATCACGACCTCGAGGGCGTATTGCAGGCAGGCGTCCGCCAGCGCGGAAAGTTCCCCCAGGTTTTGTTCAAAGTCGGCCAGGCCAAGAATGTCACGCAGACCAAGCCGCATCAGTTCCGTTTCGTGATAACGGCGCAACCAAAGGAACTGGTCGGCATCGTTCCGTCCGTAGCGCAATTCCTTCAAAATGTGCGCCGTCGTTTTGCGCAGGCGCAGACGTTCGCCCGCCACCACGTCATCAATCAAATCCGGTGTGCGAATGGCCATTTCGGCCAGGAATTCCGAACGGTCGAACAGCATCAGCATCAGTTCAAACAAGGCGGGGTTTCCGCTCCACAGTTCGAGCAACGGCACCCGCGCCGCATAGGCGCTGATGAAACTGGCCAATCGCGTCAGCACACGGTCGGGATCAGAAAGCCGGAGGTCGGAAGCCGGAGGTCGGAGATCGAGAGCATATTTCCCGGCATCTGTCCTCTGCCGTCTGACTTCTGACTTCTGCTTCGGGCATAGTGCCAGGAATTTGGGGATCAACTCCCGCGCCAATTCGGCTGTGCGTGGCGAAACATGCACGTCACCCGGTCCCTCGGCAAATTCCTTGAATATCCGGAAGGCGGCGGCCGGATCGCGAAAGGAATGCGCCGCCAGCAGTGACTCCCAATCCGATTCGGCACCGTCAAATTCCGGTGGCAGCCCGGTTCCTGCCCCGGCCGATTCGCTTTTCAACAATCGACCGTAAATCCGGCGCACGTTGTCGGTGTGCGTCTGTAATGCCGCTTCGAATTTTTCCAACGACGGGAAATCCATCAGTCGCGCCAGTCGCAACCGCGCCCGCTCCTCCACCGGAAGGGTGTGCGTTTGCAGGTTGCTTTCCATCTGCAGGCGATGTTCCACGTCGCGCAGGAACCGGTAAGCATCGGCCAGTTGCCGCGCTTCGTCGTCGGCCAGCAAATGGTATTGCGCCAGTTTCTCGAGGCACGGCAGCGTTTGGGCAACTTGCAGGAACGGCGAACGGCCCGCGTGCAGGACCTGCAGGGACTGGACGACAAACTCGATTTCCCGGATGCCGCCGCGGCCGAGCTTTACGTTCCTTTCCAGCTCGTCCGCTCCCACCACTTCCCGTTCGATGCGGTCCTTGACCACCGTCACTTCATGCAGGACCCGTTCGGTGATGAAATGGGGATAACGAAACGGCTGGATCATCTCGATGAATTCCGCCACCAGACCTTTGTCACCGGCCACGTGCCGGGTTTTGATGAGCATCATGCGTTCCCAGGTTTCACCCCATTGCGCATAGTAGTTTTCATAGCTTTCCAGGGAACGGACCAGGGGCCCGGAGTCCCCTTCGGGCCGCAGGCGCAAATCCACGCGGAACAAAAAACCGTCCTCAGTCGTCTGGAAAACTTCGGCATTGAACGCTTCGGCCAGTTTGCCAAAAAACTGATGGTTCGACATGACGGCCCGTGGCGGTTGTTTGCCTGCGGGCGGTTCCTTGAACACCTCGCCTTCGTCGTCATATACAAACATCAGGTCCACGTCCGAATTGTAATTGAGTTCCTGTCCGCCGAGCTTGCCGAGGCCGAGCACGGCAAAAGCCGTCGGTTGCCAGCGACCCTCGACGTCCCGGTGGAACGGGCGGCCAAACCGGGCCGTGAGTTGCAGCCGGACGATTTGCAGAACGGCTTCCAGGCAGACATCGGCGACATCGGAAAGCTCGCGGGTGATTTCCACAACATTGCTCAAGCGGGCGAGGTCGCGGGCGGCGATGCGGAACAGCTCGCGTTGCTTGAACCGGCGCAGTTCGGTCAAGGCCTCGGTATAATCCTGCGCTTTCAACGCCGGGCCCAGCAGCCTTCCCAGTTCCTGCTGAAAACCCTGTGCCCGGCGCGGAAATTTCAGGCGCTCGATGTCAAGCAACGCCAACCAATCAGGATGAAACAGCAACAAGTCGCCGAGCGCCTGCGACCCGCCGGACAACGCGGCGAAGACGCGCAGGGAATCGGCAGAGAACTTCTCCAGTTGCGCCCGCGCGCCCGCCGAGGACAGCGATTCAAACAAATGCCGCGAGCGCTCCGGGTCGGCGGAGGTTTTCAACGCCCTGGTCCAAAGCGGGTTTTTCACAATAAGTCATGTCCTTTGTCGACCGGATGCCCGCATTCAACCTTCATTTCCAAATTTTCCAGGGCGCACTGCCGGATTTCCAGAGATTGTTCAACAGCTCAAATTCGTGCGGCGTGTCCATGTGCTGCCAGAAACCTTCGTGCGCGTACATCATCAACTCGCCCGCCTCGGCCAGGCGCTGCAGCGGCTCGCGTTCCAGCACCAGATCCTCGCGATCGTTCAGGTAGCGGTCGAACACGGTGGCGTTGAAAATGAAAAAACCGCCGTTGATGTAATGTGTGGTCTGGGGTTTCTCCTGAAACTTGACGACCCGGGAATCTTTGACGACCAATTCTCCGAACCTGCCGGGTGGATGAACACCGGTCAGCGTGGCCGTCTTTCCGTGGGATTGATGGAATTTTCTGAGCGACGTGATGTCAACGTCGCCGACGCCGTCGCCGTAGGTAAGGCCGAAGACGCCTTCTGATTCCAGATAACGCCGGGCGCGCCAGAGCCGCGCGCCGGTCATCGCTTTCTCGCCGGTGTCCACCAGCGTCACCCGCCAAGGGTCGGAATTTTCCTGATAAAAGGTCAGGCAGTTGGAATCGTCCCGGCTCAATTCCATCCGGGTGCCTGCGGCGCCGTCCAAAAAGAACTTGCGGATCGCATCGCCCTTGTAGCCCAGCAACAGGACAAAATCATGGCAGCCGTGCACTGCGTAAATCTTCATGATATGCCAGAGAATAGGTCGATCACCAATGGGCGCCATGGGTTTGGGGATGACGTCGCTGACCTCGCGGAAACGGGTGCCTTGTCCGCCACAGAGAATGGCTGTTTTCATGCGCTGACGGCTGTTCGGTTTTGACGGTTCACACTCACACCAACACGGTTTCAAACCGGATGTCCTTTTCGGCCGCGGCGGGTGGCGGTGGAATTTTTATAAACAAACCGCGCCAGAAACCCAAGCCGTAAAGGATGTTGGTCAGAATCATCAACGGCAGTGCCAGCACAGCGAGCGCCGGATTACTCCATGTCGCCACACAGATGGTCTGGCCTGACACGACGAGAAGATAGAGCGTCAGGGGCAGCAGCGACAGCAGCGCCGCTATTTTCACAGACCAGAAGGCAGCCAGTGCACACGGCAAGGCGACCAAATAGAGGCAAAATAGCGGCGGGATAAAATTGGTGAGCATGTAGAGACCCGGATACAGGCGGAATTGTTGCGCCCGGCCGCCGCCATAGAAGAGCAACATTTTTGCGTAAGCGCGAAGCGTACGACGCGGTCGGCGGCAGGAAAGGAATTCGGGGTCGTAAAGCAGTTTGCCACCACGTTGCTTGACGCCGTTCATCATGGCGTTTTCTTCGTTGGGCCAAAGTTTGGGATCAAAACCAACTTCCATGACCGCGCTCCGCCGGGCAATCAAATGGCTGGAAATCAATTGCTGCTCGCCACATTCACGGAGTTTGCCGACGGGACGATACCGCGTGCGACTGGGGCCAAAGGCCAGCCAGGTGCCCATCACCAGACCAATAACCCGCTCAAAAAGCGGCGCGTCATCCGGGCAGACATTGGGACCGCCGATGATTTTTACCTGCGGGTCGGAAAAATGGCGAACGGCGCGCTTTACATTGCCGGGGTCGGCAACCGAATCGTCGTCCAGAAAATAAACCAGTTCGCCGTGAATCGCTTTTAATCCGGCGTTGCGTTTGACCCCCGGCCCAATGGACAAGTCCGTGGTGCGCACGATCACAATTTCCAGTTTGTCTCGTGGATAATCGAACCGGCGGGCCGCCTCGGCGGATTTGACTTCCATCACATGCGGATGTACTGGAATAAGCACGCTGACCAGCGGCAACTCGTCGTTCATGGTGCCCGGCGTTATAGAGTTTGAACCGGACAGTTCCAAGTCAAAACGTCGGGCTGGCCTGCCATCCGTAGCTCGGAACTCGCGGCGTAAGGTCCTCCTGCGCCGAGGCTACGCCGGACACCATTCTTTCCTCAGAACCTCCGAGTGTCGGTTCCGAGCAAAGGATGGTGGAGCCGAGGGGATTCGAACCCCTGACCCCCACAATGCCATTGTGGTGCTCTACCAACTGAGCTACGACCCCATCTGGAGTTCAAACAGTCTAAATAGCCGGCGGCCGTTGTCAAAAGAAAACGGAATCATTGCCTCTTAGCGCCCGGTTGGATCTTCTGTCGTGCCGGCCTATTCGACCTTGTAACCCTGTTCGCGGAAGTGTTGCAGTTTGTAAAGCAACGCGCGACGGCTGATGCCCAGTGCCTTGGCAGTCTCGGTACGGTTGAAATCATGCTTCTGCAAAGCCTGCAGGATGGCCTGCCGTTCGATTTCCTCCAGCCGCGCCGGGTCGGCGGCTTCGGCGGCGACCGGTTGTTCCGCCGCCGCGCGCACGCGCGCTGGCATGTGCTCCGGCAAAATCAGCTCACTGCGCGACAGCAATACCGCCCGTTCCATCGCATTGCGCAATTCACGCACGTTGCCCGGCCAGGCATAACGCTCCAGACAGGCGGTCACCGTTTCCGAGAACCGAGCGCGGCCCTTGGTCAATTCCTCGATGAACCGGCCGGCCAGTGGCAGGATGTCTTCGCGCCGCTCGCGCAACGGCGGGATGTTCAACTCCACAACGTTCAAGCGGTAAAATAAATCCTCGCGGAACCGGCCGCTTTTGACCTCTTCCTCCAGATTGCGGTTGCTGGCGGCCAGAATGCGGGCGTTGGTCTGGATTTCGCGGTTCGAGCCGACGCGTTGAAACCGTCCGTCCTGCGTCACGCGCAACAGCTTGGCCTGAAGCGGCGGCGACATCTCGGCCACTTCATCCAGAAAGATCGTGCCCTCGTTCGCTTCCTCAAATCGGCCGATGCGCTGGGCACGCGCGCCGGTGAATGCGCCTTTTTCGTGCCCGAACAATTCGGCCTCGAGGAGCGTTTCCGGGATGGCGGCGCAATTAATCTTGATCAACGGTCCCCGGGCGCGCGAGCTCCAGGCATGGATAACATCCACCACCACTTCCTTGCCCACGCCACTCTCGCCGGTGATCAACACCCGGGTCTCGGACGGCGCAATCAACGAGGCATCGCGGAACACGGCCTGCATGAGCGGACTACGGGCAATCACCGATTCCGGCAATTGGTATTCTGCGTTGTATTGGAGCGGAACGGGTTTTGCCATGCCGACGGCCTGGCGCACGGAATTGAGCAGTTCATCGAGGTCAATCGGTTTGGGCAGATAATTGACCGCGCCATCGCGCATGGCGGCGACCGCATCGCGAATGTCGGTGAAGGCGGTGACCAGCAGGACCGGCAGCGTGGCGTGTTCCTGGCGGGCGCGCCGCAGGGTTTCCAGGCCGGAAAGCCCTGGCATCCGCACGTCGGAAATCATCATGGCGAACTTCCCGGCGCGGAGCATTTCCAGGGCGCGTTCGCCGGAATCCGCCAGCGCCGTCTCAAAACCCTGGGTGCGCAGAAAAGAATTGAGCAGGCTGCGCTGACCGGGATCATCGTCCACAATCAGGATCCGCGGTGTTTCGGCAGAATGGTTGCGGGTTTCGGCCACGGCTTAAAGCTATCCCATTAAGCCGCTGCGTTTCAAGCGGCGGATACAAAGGAAACAGACACGGATTTCACGGGTTAATACGAATTCCAAATCCCGTCATGATCCGGAAGCTGCCTGAGGATGCCTAAAATGTTCTCGACACATTTCGGCATTGGGCGTATCCCCCAATCAATCACGGAAGTTCTAAAGTCCAAACCGGTTTCAACTTATGAATGAATCCAATCCTGAAGCCACTCCTGTTGAATCCACTCCATCGCCATCCTATAAGGACCGTTCCACGGGATTGACCGTATTCGGCATCTTTACCCTGTTGCTGGGCGGCCTGTGTGCGCTATTGGTTCCGTTGGTGTTGGCCGGGCAAATGGCTGCCGCCCGGGCAAATCCGTCCCAGCCCAACCTGGCCATGATGCTACCGGGAATGATTCTCTACGGCGGTCTGGGGATCGCGCTGGTATGGCTGGGAATCGGCTCCATCCTGGCCCGGCGTTGGGCCAGGGCATTGTTGCTCATCTTTTCCTGGAGCTGGCTGCTGTGCGGATTGATGGCTTTAGCGTCCATGGCCTTTATGATGCCCCGGGTGCTGGCACAGCAATCCGCTGGCAATGGGACCCCCGGCAATCAGGCCATGCCGGCGGCAGCCTTGGACGCCGTAATGGCCTTTATGTTTTTCCTGTTGGCCATTTTTTTCATCCTTTTGCCTGTGGTATGGATTTTGTTCTACAGAAGTCCGCATGTGAAGGCCACGTGCGAGGCGCGCGACCCCGCGACGCGCTGGACTGATGCGTGTCCGTTGCCGGTGCTGGCCCTTTGTCTCTGGCTGTTGTTTGCCGTGCCGATGCTGCTGCTGATGCCCATTGCGGCTCACGGCGTGATGCCGTTTTTCGGAATGTTCCTCACGGGCGTGCCCGGTTCGCTCCTGTGTCTGGCGGTGGCCGCCCTTTGGACTTATGCCGCGTGGTTGCTCTACAAGTTGGATGTCCGGGGCTGGTGGCTCATTCTGATTGCGTTTCTTTTATTCATCGTCTCAACGCTTTTGACGTACGCACGCCATGACATCATTGAAGTGTATCGCCTGATGGGCTATCCCGAGGCGCAGATAGAACAAATTCAAAAGATCGGCCTCCTGTCGGGGCACCGCATGAACTGGTTGATGTTGTTTTGCATGGTGCCGTTCGTGGGCTATATCCTTTTCGTCAAAAAATATTTTCAGCCAAAAGTTTAGTCTCAATTTTATTCGTGACCAAGCCGGGAGGTCCGAATCAAGCAGCGATTTTCAGGTGGGTGATGCGGAACAGGGCGCCTTTGGGCTCGTTGGCCAGGCATTCAATCTCCCAGCCGTGCGCGAGCACAATCTGTTGCACCACGGCCAGGCCGAGGCCCGTCCCCTTCTGGTTGGTGGTGAAGTATGGCTTGAAAATTTCCTGCCGATGTTCCGGCGGCACGCCGGGACCGTCATCGCGAATTTCGAACACAGCTTCGTCGGCACTGAGTCGCCGGGCTGATATCTGAATCCGGCCATTGGCGCCGACCGCCTGGATGGCGTTGAGCAGCAGGTTGAACAACACCTGGCGGAGCAATTGTTCGTCGGCCTCGATGGCGACGGGGTCGCCACCGGTCTCGACCCGGAGTTTCTTCTCGTCGATGTCGTGGGCCAGAGTGCGCACCACTTCGGTGATGGCGGAGTTGAGCGCGATTTTCGAGCGGCGGACCTCGCGCGGGCGGGAGTAATTGATGAACTCGTTCAACTGGGCCGTCACCTTGTCGGTCTCATTGACAATCGCCCGCGATTTTTCCCGGATATCCTCCGGCGACACGGCCGTCTGCTTGGAAAGCATCTGCGCCATGCCGCGAATGATGTTGAGCGGATTGCGGGTTTCATGCGCGAGGCCGGCGGCGGCGAGGTTCATTTCGCGAAGGTGCGAATTCAATTCGCTGGCGCGGACGAGGCGGATCTGCAAATCCGAGGTCTCGGAGACATTGCGCCACGCCAGCCCGATGCCGGCGGCCGAGATGGTGGCGAGCAAAACAATGATGGCGCGAAGCCAGAAATCCTGGCGGCTGAGGGCGTGAACGGGTTTGGTGGACATGACGATGACAAAGCTGTGCACGCCCTGTTTTTGAAGCAACGCCTGATAATCCGCTTCACTCATCCATGGAGGCCGGCCAAGACGAAACCGGAAATTCCGCTCGCGGGGAGGCTCGTGATTGGCACCGACCCCGGCCGGCGGCGGGGGCATGGCTCCCCCTGCAGTCAGGGGGTTGGTCTGGTTGTCTTCCGGCCGCGACCCGGGTGGTTCACGGGAAGGCTCCGGCGGGGGCATGGCAAAGCGGTTGGTGGCGAGGCGATTGGTAAATTCCTCGCGGGACATGATGATGGGCGGATTGGTGCCTTCAAAGTCGTAGGTAAGATTCGCGCCCAGATCCACCGGATTCACCAGGGTAACAGTCTGCGAATCCCAGCGTTCGGTTTCGTCCGCGGCACCCCGCGTTTGAAAATCGGTCCCATTTCCGGCGGAGGCCACCATTTCGCCCGCCGCGTTCAGAAGGGCGATGCCGTTCAACTCAATGGATTCCTGTTTGACCAGTTCGGTCAATGACGCTTCGAGCCGTTCCTTGGAGACCACCCCGCCAAAGCGTCTTTGCGAGCGGAGCACGATGCCGAGCGTGGTGGAAATGTCCTTGGCCCGGTTGACGAGCGCCGCGCGGGCCTCGTTCCGAACATGGACGTGTTCCTCAACCTGCCAGATCGCCACCAGCGCCCAGACTCCGAGCAGCAGGCTGTAGATCAACAAGCGCTGACGTTGCGGTTGCATAGTTGTCTTCTGACAATGACTGGAGCGGAACCATCAGCCCCGGTCCGCCGGTCTTACTTCGCCGGCAAGCGGTCCAAAAACCGATCCAATTCCTCTTCCGAATAGGATTTGGGCACAAGCATATTCTTCTGCTCGCTGGCGGCCAGCGAAGGCAGGTCGCTGGGCAGCCGCACGATGCGCGGTGTCAGGAAAATCATCAACTCGTTTTTGGTCTCGCTGGTGGTCTTGTGTGAGAACAAACGTCCAATCACCGGAATGTCACCGAGCAGCGGGATCTTGGTGGTGTTGGAGGCCTTGTCATTCATCATCAGGCCGCCAATGACGACCGGTTGGCCGTCGGGGGTGATCACGACGGTATCGGCGGTGCGGGTATCAATCACCGGTGCGTCCACGCCGGCGGCAATCGGTTCGGTCAAGGTCGGGTCAATTTCCGAATCCTGGGGCGTAACGATCATTTCCACGTAGCCATCCTGGGAGATGTAAGGTGTGACGTTCACCTGAATGCCCACGGGCGTGTAGGTGACATTGTTGATCGGAATGGTCGAGCTGCCCACCGCTGTGTAGCTGACGCCGGTGATCAGCGGCACCTGTTGGCCGACCAGAATGGTGGCCGGCTGGCCATCGCGGGCGAGCACCGACGGACGGGAGAGGACCTCCACCTTTCCCGCCTGGGCGATGGCGCGCAATGTCGCCTGAAAATCACTGCCCATAATCTGGTAAAATCCGTTGGCTCCCCCCAAGGTCGTAGGTGAGAGCGCCGGCGTAATCTGGGCCGGACCGACGGGCATAAAATTGGTCACCAGCGAGTTCAGCGGGTTCAACCCGAACACGCTGCCAGCGTTGTTCGTTATCGCACTGCCGAGGGCGCCGCCGTATACGCCCTCCACTCCGAGGTCCAGTGAATTGTTATGGGACAACTCGAGAAAGACGACCTTGATGAGCACTTGCGGTTTGGGTCGATCCAGATGGGCAATGACGTTGCTGATCTGTTCGCTGGTCGGCCGGTCGGAGATGACGATGATGTTCTTGGTGTCCGGGTCCACATAAATGGTCGCATTACCGACGCTGCCGTTGTTGTTATATTCACTACTGTTGGCACTGCCGGTGTTATTGCGGTTCAAATTGTTGAACCCGCCGAATCCACCAAACCCGCCAAACCCGCCGCCGCCAAACCCACCGCCGCCGCCACCCGGCCGGACCTGGGCCTGAACTTCCGTCGCCGCACACAGCAGCACCGCCAGGATGCCACCGAAGTATTTCCAATATTTGTTCGTTTTCATAATCATTTTGGGGTCAAAGGGATTTATCCTACGGCAAACGGGAACCTCCGCCCAAACCACTGCCAGAGGTCATGCTCGAGCCGCCGGTGCTCCCGAGTGCCGAAGTGGTGTTGCCCGCCGAAGTGGCACCGGCACTTTCACGGGTTGCCAGGGCGCCCTGCTGCGTGCTGGAGGTGGAGCGGCTGTTGTTCCCACCGAACGTGTTTTGTAGTACTTGTTCCACCTGGTTCGGATCACCGTTGTTGAGGTGATACACATAAACATTCTGGTCTCGCTGCGAAGGAACATCCAGGTCGTGCATCATCCCCGCAATCTGGTCCATCAAATCCTTCGGCGCCGTTACGATGACAGCCTGGATGCGCGCGTCCGCCACGGCGGTAACCTGGGTGGCCTTTTTGATGCGATCGCCCGAGCTGTTGCTGTTGGCGGCATTGGCAGCAGCCATACGCGCAAAAAATCCGCCCGGGCCGCCGCCCCCGAAGCCACCGCCAAAGCGAATCGGCAACTGGGTGTTGCTGCCCGAACCGCTGGTGGGAAAGATGTTGCCCAGCTCGGTCGCCACGTCCGTGGGGTTGGCAAATTGCAGGCGGAACACCCGGATTTCCGTTTCTGCTTCAGCGCTGTTGTCCACGGCCTGGATGATTTGCACCAGATGTTTGATGTTGGACTGGGTGTCGGTCACGACGATGGAATTGCCGGCTTCATTGGCAACAATCGTTGCTTGCGGCGAAACGAAGGTCGACAAATCGGAGGCGAGTTGGCGGGCTTCCACAAACCGGATAGGAATGATTTGCGTGACGATCTCGTCGTTGTCAGGAATGGCATCGGGGTCGTTGCCGGTTTTTACGGGAATGTTGCGTGTCTTCGCGTCATTCTTGTCCACGATGGTCAGGGTTCGACCGTCGCGAATGGCGGCGTAGCCGTTCTTATTAAGGACGGAATTCAACAAATCCACGGCCTCATCCTTGCTCACGGGCTGGTCGCTCCAAAGATCCACACTGCCATGGACTTGCGTGTCGAGCACGATGATGAAGCCGGCGGCGTCGCTCAGGTAATCCAGAACGGATTCAAGTGGCGCACCGCGGAAATGCAGCCGTAAACCGGTGGCGTTGGTGGCATTGGCCGTCGCCGCTTCGGGAGCCTCAGGCGCGGGACCGGCAATTGGCATCGTCGTGGCAGTCGTCGAGGCCGGCACCGCCACCGCAGCCCTCGGCTTGGTCGCATTCCCCTCGGCTGCGGCGCCGGATTGCGCATGGGTATTTAAAGCTCCGGCGGTTAAAACCGCCGCCCAGAGAAAGATCATGTTGGTTTTCATTGTCCTTGTCCTAATTGTTGTTCTTCCTGTGCACGCCGTTGCATCAAACGCGTCAATGCGTCATTGGCCCCTCCCGAAACAGGTGGTGCCGGCCGCGCACCCACGTCCGTCCCCATTTCGGTTACGCCGGCCGGAGCGGATGTGCTTGAACCCTCCGTCTGCAAATCATCCGTCGCGGCCGCCGAACCTGCCGGAACATCGTGAAACCGTTGGTGATTGAGTGACCTGCGGTTCGCCGCGGACGAACCAGCCGTGCTGGCATAGGAGGCTGATTCAGCGGAAACCACCCATTGG
>Ga0335078_10006606_pt1 | contig 17156 bp, 16 predicted proteins | sample Lox_Sample_32_FD_206711 | JGI IMG/M metagenome (GOLD analysis project Ga0335078, IMG submission 206711) | Soil microbial communities from Loxahatchee National Wildlife Refuge, Florida, United States - Lox_Sample_3.2 | ecosystem: Environmental > Terrestrial > Soil > Wetlands | place: USA... | reverse complement strand
ACTCCGCAAATACCGCCGCGTCTTCGTGAGCACGACGGCGCCGACAATTCCCGCCACATAAAACGCCATGGTGAATTTCGTCATCGCGCCCAGCCCGATCCCTGCGCCGATCGCCAGCCACCACCTCGCGTCCTCCGACTTGAGCAGCCGGATCATGAAGTACGCGATCAGCACCCACCACAGATAATCGAACGAGACATACTGAAACATCGTTCCCGACGCGAGCGAGACCGGCGTGATCGCCGCCGCAAGCGCTGCCACGATTTGCCAGAATCGTTTCGCGCCCAGTTCGCGCGTCATTAGCCCCGTCAGCACCATCCCGCCGCCCTGCGCCAATAGCGCGAACAAGCGCAGCATCACCAGCGACGGCCCGAAAAGTACGAGCGACACGCGGCAAATGAACGGCGTCACCGGCGGATACACCACATATCCCCACGCCAGGTGCTTCGCATCCTCGAGCGTGGCCAGTTCGTCGCGATGCCAGCCATAGCGCCCATTGAAAACGGTCTGAATCGCGATTCGCGTCAGCGCCACCAAAATCAAAACCCCGACATCGCTCGCCACCCACCGTCGCATCCTTTGCCCCGCACTCATCCCGGCGACGTTTGTCTTGGCGTTTGTTGCCTCGTTGGTTGAAACTTCAGCCATAAGCTTTTCCTGGGCCGTTTACCTCGTGTCTTCCCTTTTCGGTCTCTGTGCCCTCGGCGTTCTCTCAGTGTCCTCTGTGGTTCACGGTTTTTCCTTGCCTTATCTATCTTTGCTATGTGTCTCTGTGGCAAACGGCTCTGTTCCTCATTGCAGAAATTCGCTCACCGCCTTCACAAATTCCCCCGTATGTTCCTGCGGCGGCACATGCCCGCACTTGTCATACGTGACCAGCTTTGCCCCCGCAATTCCCGACGCGTACCGCTCGGCCCCCTCCACCGTAATCAGCTGATCTTGCTTCCCCCAGACAACCAGCGTCGGCGTCTTGATATTTCTCAGCCGGCTGTCGATCCGCTCCGAATCCAGTCGTGGGTTGCTCAGGATGGCATGCACCGTGTATCCGTCGTTGAGCCAGCTCGTGTCGTAGTACACGAGTTGCATGACATGCCGCATCGAATCCAGCGTGCTCGGATTCAGGTCCGAATCCGCGCGTGGGAGCCAGGGCTTGGCGAAGTCGAGAAGCGTAGCCGCCGAACTGTGCGTTGCCTCGGACGCTAGGAGCAGGAGTTGGTACTTCCGCGTTAGAGAGACGGGCAGGGTCACGGGTCGCGCCGCACGAGCGTCGGCTCGTCAAATGTCGAGCCACGGTGCGTATTATACGGTTTGGCAGACTAGTGTGACGAGCGGGCCCGCTGGCACCCATAGCATCTTCGCTTTGCGTTCTCCATCGACGCGATCCCGGGGGCGGAAAAAATTGTGACTTAAACTGTCGTCCGCCCGCTGATGATGATAAGTCCTTTGGAACTGCGCTGCGCGACCGATTTATGCTCTTGGACCGCACGCTGCATGGCAAACGGAATTCCATCCGCACTGGTTCCGATCCTCGGAGACCCAACAGCTGCCGTTAGCTTCGATATCTGCGGCTAGCGAGCCGCAGGTTGCAAGCGTTCGGAGTGTCGAACCTCAGGCATACTTACTGCTTCAGAACGAGGCAGAATGAGGATGCAGCACGACCGACCAGATTTCCCGACCATGGAGCAAGTCGAAAAGGCCAATCACGAGCAGCTTGCACGGTGGCATCGCTTCCTACCGTCCGGCGATACCAAGGAACAGCAGAAGATCCTGAACAGGATTGCGGAGCGATTCAAGAAGTTAGGGGGCATGACTCCGGCCCTGGAGAAAAAGATCGGTTTCTGAGCCTAATTTTTGCCACCGTCTTGTTACCACTTTTGCGTATTTTCTGGATTTCGGAATTTCAGCAAACACTTTGTTTATGAGGGCTTGAGAGGGTTCAAAATAAATCCTTGGGATGCAATAGGTTGCGGTATCGGAAAAACGCATCCCAACGCGTCCCAACAACAAATTGCGTTGGGTATAATCCCACCCTCTCCGCCACGATATTCAACCGCGAATGAGAATTTTCCTCGCGATCCGACCGCTCCTATGAACTCTTTCTGCGTTTTGTTGGCGCTGGCGGGAGGGTTTTGAGCTTTTCCTGAGCGAGCGCCTGGTAGGGGTTTTTCACCGATGCTGCTTGTGTGAGGGCCGTTCGCGCGTCCGAAATCTTTCGGAGGTTCAAGTAAGCGAATCCGAGGCGGTACTGGTTGCGACCGTAACTGGCGTCGTCGGATTTGAGCAAAGGGGCAGCCGCCTGCAAACTTTCCACGGCCTTCGCGTTTTCCTTCTTAAATAGGTAGATTTGGCCCAGAGCGCTCAACGCAATTCCTTTTTGCAGAATAATTTCGTTCTTCCACTTTTCGTCAGTAACCCCTTCTGGTTTGGGAGCAGTATCGGCAAGAGAAGCGGCCTTTTGAGCGTAGCCCTCTGCTTTGTCCAGTTGCTCGCCTTTTTCGCTGTAGTAATCGGAGAGAAGCAGGAGCATTCCAAGATTGTTCGGGTCCTTCGCGAGAAGTTCATCTGCAACGCTTAACATTTTCGGAACGTCCTGGGCTTGCTGATAGGACGTGGCTGCCAAACCCATGGCTACTTCCGCGTAACGTGAATCGGGAAAGGCGTGCGCGAAGCGCATGAGCTTTTCCGCGCGCTGTGCGGGAGCGGGGGTGTTATAGATGCGGTTGTAAACGGTCCCCTCGATGTACTCGATGTTTTCCGCATTGCTCGCCAAAGTCTGCGTTTTTTGCGTTTGCCAATTTTCGGGAGAAGTACCCGCTGGCGGTGGAGATGCCTGGTAGCGTTGCAGGATGGCTCCCGCTTTCTCACCGTAGGCGAGCAATTTATCCGTGTCGCCCTGTTCAGAAGCCGCGCGAATCATGTTGACGGCATTATTCAGGTTGTCGGGGTCAATGGCGAAAAGCTTGTCGCCATACTCAATGGCCTTGTCGTAGTTTTTCTGCGAAAGATAGTAGTTCACATAGAGATCATCGGCGATCAGCGCCATATCGCCCTGACCCGGCCCGGCAGCGAACTTGTCAATGAGCGAAAGCTTCTGTGCGGGGTCGGTCGCGGCGTTGATCTCCTTCATGATGCGGTCCGCCTCCGAACCCGCATCAATGGGCACGTATTTGCCGATCTGCTGAGCTTTTGGAGCGCTCAAGGGGATCACGAGGAATAGGAAGGTGGCAATCAGCCGCCCAAAGAAACTGTAGTACCGATGCATGGTAGCCTCCGTTGTGGCTCTTCTGGCACGCATCTTAGTTCTCTCCGTATTGCACTGCAATTGGATTCACCCCGCCGGCCCATGATGCTCCTGTGGAACATTGGCCTTTACGGCCACACAGACGCTTGGGTATGTTGGAAGAGGGTGATTCCTGCGGTTAGCTTGAAGTCCGTAAGGTCTCTGCTCAATTCCCGGCAAAGGAGTTCGGAAGTCCTTACTGTTGCGAGAGCGAACTGCGCGGGAGAGAAGACTTCAGTGTGCGCCGGCTATTGTTTCCCTTGAACCGCCAATGATCCTTCGAACCGTAGAACAAGTCCGGCGCATCTTCCGCATCGTGGCAGGTTTCACGCTGCTTGGCGTTGGCATCGTGATGATTGTCACTCCGGGACCGGGATGGCTGACGATTTTTCTAGGCCTTGGACTTCTCGCGGCAGAATTTGTGTGGGCCCGGCGACTGATGGATCGCATCAAGCATAAGGGCAATCGGATCAAGGAAGCAGTGCTTGGTTTGGATAAAGATTCGAACTAGTTGCTCCTCGAAGGACTGAGACTAGATCGGTCACAGTTGGGCATGTGCATTTCGGGATTGTCCCTCAATCTATTTCTGTAACTTCATCTCCTTTGCAAGAATCACACATTTGCGGGAAATCGGCTCGATCAGTTCACGGGAGGCAAAACAGTGGACGCGGGATTGATTGGATTGGGAAACATGGGTACGGGAATCGCACGGAGTTTATTGCGCGGAGGCCATCAGCTCACCGTCTACAACCGCACGGCGCAGAAGGCCGAGGCCTTGCTTTCGAGCGGAGCGAGTGTCGCGGCAAGCGTTTCCGAGGCTTCGCAGCATGAAGTTGTGTTCACGATGCTTGCGGATGACGCGGCTCTGCAAAGTGTAGTTTATGGCGAGCCGGGCATATTGGCGTCGCTTGCAAGAGGTGCCGTGCACGTCTCTCTGAGCACAATCAGCGTGGCGCTCGCGGATCGCCTGGCTCAGGATCATGAGAAGAACGGGCAGGGATTCGTTTCCGCGCCTGTTTTCGGGAGACCTGAAGCCGCCGAAGCGGGACGGCTCGCCGTCGTAGCAGCGGGCCGCGACGAATACGTGTCGCGATGCAAACCACTTTTCTCCGCGATGGGCCCAAGGCTTCTTGTTGTGGGTACGCGGCCGTCTCTTGCCAACACCGTGAAACTTGCCGGGAATTTTCTGATCGCCAATGTGCTTGAATCCCTGGCCGAGGCCACCGCGTTTGCCAGGAAGTCCGGCGTTGATGCGCGGGCACTGATGGATTTTCTCACCAGCACACTTTTCGATGCGCCGGTGTACAAAATCTACGGGAATCTGATTGTCGAAGGGAATCACGATCAAGTCGGGTTCGCCGTGCCGCTCGGTTTGAAAGATGTGCGCCTGGTTCTCGAAGCTGCTGGAGCCAAAAACGTGCCGATGCCGGTCGCGAGCGTACTTCGCGATCGCTTGCTGACTGCGCTGGCGCGCGGACACGCGAACCAGGATTGGTCGGTCTTAGGAAGGATCGCGGCAGAAGATGCGGGATTACAGCCCGCAGGGTAGAAATTCTTGATTGCGCACGCACCGGAGCGGCATTGCTCCGGCGCGTGCGCGCAGGGAAGACTAGAGCAGCGTGACCGACTGTACTTTGATCATGTTGCCCTCGACGTCGCCGGTGACATCCACGCGAAGATGATCCTTCTGGTCCGATGATTTCAGTTCGGCCAGGACTTCCTTGTTTCCCTTCTTATCGAATTTCAGATACTTGCCATCCTGCGTGAAGATCCCATAGCCACTCGTGGCGCATTTGATGGCGCAAGCTCGCGGATGGGAATCCGGATCTTTTGCGAATTTGCTGTGGCATTTGACATCAATCACCGAAACGTTTTTGAAAGTTTCTGTCGCCGCGAAGGCTGGCAGGCTGAAGAACGAGCAGAGCAGAAGCAACGGCGCGATTCGCATTTATTCCTCCCATTTATTTTGTGTTGAACTCCGCCCGTGAACTACCGGGCGGGAAGGCCAATCTTGCGCGAGCGTACATGCCAAATCGGAACTGCGCCCTCCTTCCCGGGAAAATTTGACGGCGCTCTGGCCCCTTCCGGTAAGAGGCATGACTGGGATGCGGGGTTGCTATGGTGTTGTCGCGGAAAACGGAGAAGGATTGTGCGCGAAAGCGAACAGCCGCAAAGAAAATAGGAGAGAATATGGCTCGCTAATGTTTCGAGCGTGAATCAGGAGGAGTCCGGCATGGAGGAATGGAAAAATAAGTGGGCATTGATCACCGGCGCGAGCGCGGGCATCGGCATGGCGTTGGCGGAAGTATTAGCTGCTGGCGGAGCGCACCTCGTGTTGACGGCGCGGCGAAAAGAACGGCTTGAAGATTTGGCGAAGCGGCTGCATGCGCAATATCGCATTAACGTGGAACTGTTCGCGGCCGACCTTGCCCAGCCGATCGCGCCCGAAGAGATCTTCCGGTACACGAAACAGAAGGGAATTGAAGTCGAGCTTTTGATCAACAACGCCGGCTTCGGCCAGTACGGCGAATTTCATAAAGTCGAACTCCCACGGCTGCTGGATATGGTTCAGGTGAATTGCAGCGCCGTGCTGCATCTGACGCGGCTTTATCTTCCGGATATGGTGGCACGGCGCCGAGGAGACATTCTGATTCTTGCGTCCACGACGGCGTTTCAGGCCGTTCCGTATGTCTCCACGTATGCGGCCACAAAGGTCTTCGACCTTTTTCTAGCCGAAGGATTGGCCGAGGAATTGAAGGCATACGGGATCCGCGTGTGCGCTCTTTGTCCTGGCACCACGACTTCCGAATTTCATGAGGCTGCTGGTCATCCGCCGGGCGCAAAAGGACGCGAGGAAAGCGCGGAAAAGGTGGCGCGCACGGGTCTGGCGGCACTGACGGCGGGGAAGAGTTACGTTATCTCCGGCCTGGGCAACTATCTTGGCGTTCAAGGCCAAAGGCTGGTGTCCCGCAGGTTTGTTACTCGGATCGCGGCAAACATGTTGCGTCCCCGCAGCTAAGTAATTACACATCAATGACATACAATGGTCATGGACCGAATTTCGCGTACTTGACGGGAACTTTTTGCGTTCCGAAGGGGAAGTACCATTCGAAGACGCGCAGGACGTCTAACAGGAGAATGCGGATCTCTACGGACGAACGCGACGACGTTCTGCTGCGCCGTGCCGCTCGCGGCGAGGAGGATGCCTTTACCTGTCTGTACAAGCGGCATCAGGCGGCTCTTTATCGCTATGCGCTTCGCATGACGGGTTCAGCCTGGTCCGCCGAGGAGATTGTTCAGGAAGTGTTCATGACTCTGATTCGCGAGCCGAAAAAATACAACGCGGAGCGCGGAGCGGTAGGGGCTTTTCTCTTTGGCATAACGCGCAATCGGGTTCTGAAACACCTGGAGCGCAGGCCTCGCGAATTCTCCATCGAGGATGCCAGCCCCAATGGCTCTTACTATAGGGAGCCGGTAGATCCGGTAACTCCTGCGGTATGGGCCGAACAACGGGAAAGGGTCGCGCAGATTCGCGACGCGGTCCTGAGTCTTCCGGAGGAATTTCGCGAGGCTGTGGTGTTGTGTGAGCTGGAGGAATTGAGTTATGAGGAGGCGGCGCGCTTGAGCAGTTGTCCCATTGGGACCATTCGCTCGCGTTTGCATCGGGGACGCGCGTTGCTCCTGGCCAAATTGGAATTGTTGCGTCAAACCCCCCGGCGGGCGACTGCCAACGGGTGAAAGAAGTTTAGCCATGAATTGCGATGAATTCGAAAACCTCGGGCTGGATTTGAACCAGAGCGGCGCCGATGCCGAGCAGCGCGCCGCCGCCCTCGACCATCTGCGCCACTGTTCGCATTGCGCCGGGCTCGTTGAATCCTGGGAAGAAGCCCGCGCGGAGCTTTTCCTTCTTGGCGATGCAACACGTGAAGCGCAGACGCCCCTGCGGGTCGAGATGCGGCTTCGCCAGGAATTTCGTGCGCAGCGGCGCCCCTCAGTTTTCTATCGCCGGACGGCCCTGGTAGCGGCGTGGAGCTTGGCGGTTGTGACTCTGGTGGCCGGTGCGTGGAATTGGGAGAGCTGGCGCCATCAGCAGCCAAAGAAACCTGCGATCACTCCTGTCGCTACAAACGGCACGCAGCAGGTTGCCGCGCCGAACGATGTGCTGCTCGCGGACAGCGACACCAGCGCCTTTATTCCTCTGCCGGGCACCATTCCCATCGAGAGCGGAGATGCCTCCGTCATGCAAGTGCGTATGCAGCGCGGTGCCTTGTCCGCTCTTGGATTGCCGGTGGATCAGGAACACGTTTCGGATTGGATTCGGGTTGATCTGCTGGTTGCCGAAGACGGTGTTCCCCAAGCCGTACGTTTACACCAGGCAACGACACAAGAAGGGACTTCTCAATGACCGGGTCGCGAACAAATTGGCACAAAGAGGAGAGACGATGATGAGTGCAACGGCGAGGACGCTGGCCGCCCTTTGCGCCGCCTTGATCAGCGCGGGCGTCTTGATGGCACAAAACGCGCCGCCTCCGCCCGCGCCGCTGGAAGGGGGAGGAGGGGAGCAAGGGCCTGGCCCCGGCCCGTTCGGCGACCGGATCGAAATCCTAGGGTTTGGAGGCTGGCATGGAGGAAAAGTTGTGACGGGCGCGCCCTTCAGCGCACTTGCCACCACCGAAACTGTGCAGACCCTCCAGAACGGCACCACGATCACCCATAAGACTCAGGCGAGTCTCTATCGGGACAGTGAGGGGCGATTCCGCAAGGAAGTTACCGTGACCGCCATTGGTCCCCTGGCCGCACAAGGACAGCCGCGCACCTTTATCGTGATTCAGGATCCGGTCGCAGGGACTTCGTATGTTCTTGAGCCCGATCAAAAGATTGCGCGTGTTTTGCCCGGTCGTCCAGGAAGGAGAACCGGGGGAAAAGACCCAGTTCCGTTTCGCGGATTGAACCGGGAAGAAGATGTGGATGTGAAAAAGGAATCGCTCGGCACGCGAACCATCAATGGGATCAACGCGGAGGGGACACTGTACACGAGGACGATCCCTGCCGGTCAGATCGGAAATGACAAACCCATTACGGTCACGAACGAAACGTGGTACTCGCCCGGCCTTCAGCTTGTGGTAATGAGCAAGCGCAGCGATCCGCGTTTTGGCCAGACGACTTACACGCTGACGAATATCCAGCGGGCGGACCCTGCGGCGAATCTCTTCACCGTTCCCAGCGATTACACCGTGAAACAGAGGGTATTCGGCGGGAGGCGCGGCTCCACGAGGCGAGGGGGAGCGCCTCCTCCTCTGCCGGATACAAGCGGCCCGGAGGACTAACAGGCCGCGAACGAGCTTCTCTCCTGAAGACAGCCCGCCCTCTCTTACGCACGTTGCCAGAAACGAGCGGAGGGGAGGGCGAAGCTGTTTTTGGAGGCGCCAAGTCCGCCTATGCGGCCCAGGCTGGAGTGATCCCGGCCGCGAGAGCCTTGCGGTAAACTCTTGTCGTGGATGAGCGGCTACTCTCGCTTCAATTGAATCAGGAAGGTTTTTCCCGCACATACGTCTGGCAGGATGACGCCGATGCGTTCTATCCCGATCACACGCATCCTCAGGAGACGGCGCATATTATTTTGAGCGGCGAAATGTCCCTCACCGTAGCGGGGAAAACAACGACTTATCATGAGGGAGAACGCTGCGATGTCCCCGCAAATGCAGTGCACTCGGCGAAAATGGGTCCGCAAGGCTGCCGTTATCTGATCGGGGAACGCTGACTCAGGCAATCGCGCGGTCGAGCAGTTCAACGAGGTGAAGCACTTCCTGTCCCGTCCCATGCAGAGTGACGCCCGCGCGCAATTGCAGCAAGCAACCCGGATTGGCCGTGGCGACGATCTCCGCCCTCGTCTCCTTCGCACAAGCCATTTTTTCCGCAAGCAAATCCAGCGAAGTTTGCGTCTGCGTAACGTTGTACACGCCCGCCGAACCGCAACAGATGTCGGAGTGCGGCAATTCTACGAATTCCAGATCTGGAATCGCTCGCAACAGTATTCGCGGCGCGTCCTTTATTTTTTGCCCATGCAAAAGATGGCAGGAATCCTGATATGTCACGCGGGCGGGGAGGCTCTTTAGTTCGGCGGAAAGTCCGAGCTGCGCCAGGAATTCAGTCGCGTCTCGGACTTTTGCCTCGAACGCATGCGCCTTTTCGCTCTCCGATTCGTCTTCGGAGAACAGATGCGAGTATGCCTTGAGCGTCGAGCCGCATCCCGCTGCGTTGGTCACAATTGCGTCGAACTCTTCTTGCAGAAATGCCGCCATGTTTTTCCGGGCGAGCTTGCGCGCGGATTGCCGGGCTCCGGCGTGCCAGGCGAGCGCTCCACAGCAAAACTGCATCTTCGGCACCACGACCTCGCAACCGTTGGCGGTCAGGACCCGAATCGTCGCTTCGTTCAACGCCGTAAAGGTGACATTCGCGATGCATCCCGCAAAGAACGCCACTCGAGCACGCCGCTCGCCGACGGCCGGAAAAGTCTGGCCGAGCCGGCTAAAAAAGAAGTGTTTGTCAATTGCCGGCAAGAGGCGCTCGCGCTCCGCGGCTCCGACTAGATTCAACAGACCGGTCTTTCGCGCGAGTGTTTGCAAACCGGAGCGCTGGTAGAGGCGCAGAAGCTGCGCGGCAGCCGCAATGCGCCGTGGATAGGGCAGCAGGCTCCGGTACGCAAAGTATCTCGCCAACCGAGAGGAAATCGGCCGCTTGTATTCCGTTGCAATGCGCGCGCGCGCATATTCGACGAGCTTTCCGTACTCCACACCGGAAGGGCAAGCGGTCTCGCACGCGCGGCAATCCAGGCATTTGTCAATGTGATCCACAAAATTGGGATTAAGCGCCTTCTCGCCGTTCTCAATATGAATCATCTGCCGAATTCGCCCGCGCGGCGAATCCGCTTCCAGGTGCCAAAGCCGGTAGGTTGGACAATGATTGAGGCACAGCCCGCAATGCACGCAACGCGCGTAATCCTCGTAAGCAGGATGGAGCCCGGGAACTTGCTGTGCTTTGCGCACCGGTTCAGATGCCTCCCACGAAACGGCCGGGGGCGAAGAGGTTGTGCGGGTCGAAGGAACTTTTCACGCGCCGCATCAAGGCAAGATCAGGACCATCCGCGCCCCAAACACGCAGTTCGGTTTTCCATTCGGATGGGCACGAGAGAATGGACGCGCGGAAATCAAGCTTCCCGCGCAACGATTCCACGCTCTTCCAGAAGTAGGCTACCTGCTTGAACAAGGATTCCTCCTGTCCCTTGGGAAGCAGCGCCAGGCATAGCTCGGAACTTCCGCGCACAATTTGTACGCTGGGGATCCACGAAGACGCCACAAAACTTCTGAGCGCGCGCAGGAGCGTGGTGGTTTCCGCAGGCAGTCCGCTGAAGCGGAAGAGAACCGCCTGCGGTGAATTCCGCGACAACAGGGGGACAGCTTCGCGCATGCGCTCGGCGAGTCCCGTGTATTGCGCCTCCCGCAAAACCAGGGCATCATGCGCGCCGGATTCCTGCGCCAGCCGCTGCAGCTCTCGCGCATAACGGTCGCAGACCTCCGGTGTTCCTTCGAAGCCCGCGAACAGATGCCAGGAACGTTCTCCCGCAAGGAGCGAGGCGATCGGCGTCTCCGTGCCGAAGAGGATGCGCGTGGCCTCGGGCGAACAGATTTCCAGGACCACCGGAGTGAGCGGCGAAGCGATGATTTTCTGGCGGAGGCTGACGGCTTCCTGCTCATTGTCAAACGCGGCAAGAAATCCGCGTTTAGCTTCCGGGAGGGGGAATGTCCGGAAATTCAGCCGCGTAATCACCGCCAGAGTTCCGAGTGATCCGATTAGAAGTTTGTGAAGGTCGTATCCGGAGACGTTCTTCACCACTCGACCGCCGCTTTTGTTCAGCGCTCCGGATCCGTTGATGAACTCCGCCCCGATAAGAAAATCGCGCGGTGTTCCGTAACCGGGCCGCAGCAGGGAATCCGCCCCCGACGCAATCGTGCCTCCCACGGTGCAGTTTTCAAAGAACGGCGGCATGAGAGGCAGGAACTGATTCTTCTTTGCCAGTATTTGACCGAGCTTTGCAAGGCCCATGCCCGCTTCCACGCTCAGGGTGAGGTCGTCCGGGTCGTAGTGAACGACGCTGTTAAGCCGAGTCAAATCCATCGCGATGTCGTATCGCGAAGCCGGCATCCCTACCCCGAGCTTGGTGAGCGCACCGCAGGGTATGAGGGAGAGTCTCTCCGTCCCCGCATAGCGCACAATTTCTGCGGCTTGTTCCGCGGTCTCCGGACGGACTATTGCCGCCGGAACCATTCCGTCTACCGCGTACTTGGCGCATTCGTGCGGCGCCGGGTGAACATTCGCCCTGCCCGCAATCTGCTCCAGTTGACTGCTTGCGATGGTGTTGGAAGCTTTCACGTGGCCGCGCCTGCATTGATTTCGTGCGGACGGATTCGCGTTTCACCGCAACCCTTCCCGAGTGGAAACACTTTTCCGGGATTCAACAATCCCACGGGATTGAACGCATCGTGGATGCGACGCATCAGCGCAAAATCTTCGTCGGAAAATAGCAGCGGCATCAGCTCGCTCTTCTCCATCCCGACGCCGTGTTCGCCGGTCAATGCGCCGCCGATTTCCACGCAATAACGGATAATCTCCTCCGAAGCCTGCATCGCGCCCTCAAACTGCTCACGATCGCGCGGATCGTACAAAACCAGCGGATGCAAGTTGCCGTCTCCCGCGTGGAAAATGTTTCCGATGGAAAACCCATATTTCTTGCCGATCTCGGAGATATGTTGGAGCGCTTTCGGGAGCTTCGAGCGGGGAATTACGCCATCGAGCACGTAGTTACTCGGCGCCAATCTTCCCAGAGCGCCAAAAGCATTTTTTCTGCCTTTCCACAACAATTCGCGCTCCTTTTCGTCCTTGGCGGTTCTCACCTCTCTTGCATCATGCTTCTTGCAAATCTGTTCCACTGCCTTCGCCTGCGCTTGCACGGCTTCCGCTAATCCTTCCACTTCGATAAGCAGCACAGCGGCGCTGTCTCTCGGGAAGCCCGCGTGGACATAATCTTCAACGGCGCACAGCGTCAAGCCGTCCATCATCTCGCAAGCTGCCGGAGTAATGGCACGAGCCGTCATCTCCGCGACCGTTTCCGTTGCGTCGTCCACCGTTTCGAAAATTGCAAGCAAAGTCTTCACCGCTTCAGGTTTCCGCGAAAGCCTCGCGGTGATTTCCGTGACCAGCGCGAGAGTCCCTTCGCTGCCGACAAACAGTCCGCAAAGGTCGTATCCGGCTGCGCCGCTCACTTTGCCACCAATGCGCACGATCTCGCCGTCCGGGAACACGAGTTCCAAACCGGTTATGTGATTTGTGGTCACACCGTAAGCGAGCGTGTGCGGCCCGCCGGCATTCTCGCTCACGTTGCCGCCTATGGTGCACGCCTTCTGGCTCGACGGATCAGGCGCAAAGTACAAACCCGCGCTCTCCACCGCGCGCGTCAGATCCAGATTCACCACACCCGGTTGCACGCGCGCCCTTTGGTTCTCCAGATCAATCTCCAGAATCTTGTTCATGCGCGCGAATACGATAACGATCCCGCCGCCGCGCGCCAGAGCTCCTCCCGAGAGTCCCGTTCCCGCGCCTCGCCCCACGATCGGCACGTCATGTTTCAATGCCAGACGGACGATTGACGAAACGTGCTGCGTGCTAAGTGGAAACACCACCACATCCGGCCGCGCTTTCTCGACCGATCCGTCGTACTCGTACATCGCAAGATCTTCGGGTTGCGAGAGCACTCCGTCGGCGCCAACCAGGGCGAGCAGCTCGCGCACCAATTCCTTTTTGGCCGCTTCTACCATCTTCTTCTCTGCATCTCACTATAGTGAGACTCCGTGCATTTCTGCAACGCTTCCCTGAGCCCGGCCCAAAGTGTGCTAACGTAATTGCCCGTCCATTCTCTCGGAGCCGACCATGCCGAAGGCCAAAGTTCTCGCCACTCATCCGTTGTTCGACAGCGCTTGCCAGATCCTTCAGGATTCCTGCGAAGTGGAATATTGGTTCCGCCCTGAACGGCCCACGCGCGAAGAGTTCCTCAAGCTTGCGAAAGATAAGGAAGGCATCGTTTGCCTGCTCACGGAGAAAATCAACGATGAGCTGCTTCGCGCCGCTCCCAAGCTGCGAATCACCTCCAATGTCGCCGTAGGCTACGACAATATTGACGTGGCGGCCTGCACCAGGCGCGGGGTCGTTGCCACGAATACTCCCGGCGTTCTCGATGAAACAACAGCCGATTTTGCCTGGACGCTCTTGATGGCCGTGGCTCGCCGCCTTGGCGAAGGCGAGCAACTCGCGCGCTCCGGGATGTGGAATGGCTGGAATCTCGATCAACTGTGCGGCGCGGATGTCTGGGGAAAAACCCTGGGCGTTGTCGGTTTTGGCCGCATCGGGCGCGCTGTTGCCCGCCGCGCCTCCGGCTTTCAGATGAAAGTGATTTATACCGACGCTGTGCGCGCTCCCGAGGAAACGGAAAGATCAGTTCACGCCGAATTTCGCGACATGAATGCTCTGCTCGCGGAAGCAGATTTCATTAGCGTTCATGTTCCTTTAACGCCCGATACGCGCGGCCTTTTCGACGCTCCCAGATTTTTCCGCATGAAACCCACGGCTTTTCTCATCAATACTTCGCGCGGCCCCGTCGTGGACGAGGCTGCGCTGGTTCATGCGCTCGAAACAAAAAAAATCGCGGGAGCGGCACTGGACGTTTACGAAAATGAGCCGTTCATCCATCCTGGCCTGAAGCGCCCGAACGTCGTCCTGGCGCCGCATATCGCTTCCGCGTCCCTCGAAACGCGGACCAAGATGGCTTCCATGGCCGCACAGAATGTTGTCGCGCTCTTCAAAGGGCAGCGCCCTCCCAACATGCTCAACCCCGAAGCGCTTCAGGTTGATTGAGGATTTGTGGTCCTTCTCCCGTGGCCGACCTAAAGCAACTCGCGCGCCGCATTTTCAGCGAAACCTTGGCTGCGATAGACATTCCGTTGGCAATCGAAAACATCCTCGTACGCAACGGCCGTCAGCTCTGTCTGGAGGACTCCGTTTTCCCGCTGGACAATTTTCGCGATGTAACTGTCATTGCTGTCGGCAAAGCGTCGCATGCTATGGCGGATGGTCTTGTGCGCATTCTCGCTCCTGATGTTGCGTTCCGCGGCGTTGTCTCCGCGCCGACCGCGCCGCTAGCTCCTCTGCCCGGATTGTCCTATTTCACGGGCGGGCATCCGCTCCCCAATGAAGCCAGTTTCCAGGCCGCTCAGGCAATTCTTTCCGCCCTGCATGACTGTACGGAAAATTCCCTCGTGTTCTTTCTCTTGTCTGGAGGAGGATCCTCCCTGATGGAGCTTCCTCTGGATCCATCGCTCACCCTGCAAGATGTGCGGGAGTTCTACCGCGCCCTCGTAAATTGCGGCGCCTCGATCGAGGAAATCAATATAGTTCGCAAGCATTTCTCGGCCGTGAAGGGCGGGCGGTTGGCCGTCGCTGCTGCGCGCGCCGCAAAGATCACGCTCGCGATCACGGATGTACCTGTCGGAAGGGAATCGGCTTTGGCTTCGGGCCCTACGCTTCCGGATCCCTCCACTTGCATGGACGTTTTCAAAATCCTGCACAAATATTCTCTGCTTCCAAAATTTCCGGACCGAATCCGCCTCTGGTTTGACTCCGGCAGTATGAAGGAAACGCCCAAGCAGGATCATCCGGCTTTTGTTGACGCCCGTTTTTCACTACTTCTCGGCATGCATGATCTCTTTCATCGCGCTCACCACGCCTCGGAAGCTGAAGGCTTTGTCACCTGCTGTGACAATTCCATGGACGATTGGCCAGTCGAGCGCGCCGCCGACTCGCTGCTCGCCCAGCTAGACGATTTTCAAAGAGGAAACTGCGGAGCTCCCGTCGCCCTAATCGCGGACGGCGAACTCAGCTCAGTTGTGACCGGCGATGGAATTGGAGGCAGGAATTCGGCTTTTGTCCTCTCGTGCGCCGAAAAAATCGCGGGCAAACGCATTGCAGTGCTAAGCGCCGGAACCGACGGATTGGATGGCAACAGTCCTGCGGCTGGCGCTGTGGCCGACGGGACCACGCTGGATCGCGCCCGAGCAGCTGGGCTGGATCCGCGCGACTATTTCCGCCGGAGCGACGCCTATTCATTCTTCAAACGTCTCGACGACACCGTGGAAACCGGCCCCACCGGAAACAATCTCCGCGATCTGCGCATTTTTCTCGCCGAAGCCCGTTAGCCTCCGCGCAGCACTCCAGCCGCTTGACAAAATGGGCGGCGAACACCCGCCCTTTTTGTTTTCAATGGAAATGCAGAACTACTTCTTTGGCGGAAGCCGGTTTTCGATCGTCTTCAGCCGATCGTTCATCTGCTCCATCAATTTTTCGAGCTGGTCCAGCCGTTTTTCGACTCCGGCTTGTCCTGCAGCGACGCCTTCATTTCCTTCCGCGCCTTCGCCTTTTCCTTCTGGCCCTTTCTTCAGCCGCGCAATTTGGCGCTTAATCATCGGCGCGATCTCGATGCTCAGGTCGTTGCTGTTTAGCAGCGCCTCCAGCGAGGGAACGGCCGAGATATCTCCGCGTCCGCCCAGCGCAAAAATGGCCGAGATGCGAATGCGAAAATGAGGATCGAACAGATAGCCCGCGATCTGTTGCGTAATCTGCTTGTTGGTCTTATCCAGTTGCGCGAGGCTGCTGATCGCCGCTTGCCGGGCCTCAAGCTCCTTGCCGGAAACGATCCAGGCTTGCAGCGTTGGCACTGCTTTGTCGTCTCCAAGCGGACCCATTGCTCTCAGTGCCGCGTTGCGCAGGAAGCCATCAGGGGATTCTCCCGCCACTGCGGCATTCAGAATGTCCAGCGCCCCGGGCGCTTTCATTTTTCCGAGCGCCTGCAAGCCCGCCGCGCGTGCCCGCCAGGATGAATCGTTATTCGCCACGGAAGTTAATTTCGCGGCGAGTTCCGGGCTCTCCTTGAAATTACCCAGGGCCGTTACCACGCGATTGCGCACCCACGGCTTGTCCTGCTTCTCGAGCGTCTCGATCAGCTGCTTCTCCGCCGCCGGAGTTTTCATCTCGCCCAGAGTGTCTGCCGCGGTAGCGCGGATGCCCCAGTCCTTGTCGTCGCGTGACGCCTCTCCGAGAGCATCCGCGACGTCATCCTCTTTCATCTTTCCGAGCGCTTCTACAGCGTCCGCGCGATCGGCAAAGTCCGCTGCATTTTTCAGCTGGTACAGCCATTCCTTCTTTTCCTTATGGAAATCCGCCGACTTGAGCACGTGCCCGCCCTTGTCGAATAGCACCATCAGCGGCGCGCTCTCTGACGGGAACGTAAAGACTTCTTCCGCCTTCGAAACGGTGATCGGATACAGCTTCGGTCCGGTCGCGGTCGTGATCTCCACGTCCACGGGAATTTCAAATAATCCCACGCGCCCTTCCATCTTCTGCATCTGCTTCACCGTCAACGCAACCTGATGCTTTGCGTCGTCGTACGCGTAGCTCAAGTCGAATTTCGGCGCTCCCGCTCCGTATACCCACTCGTTGAAGAACCGGTCCACATTGATGTGTGTCGCTTCTTCAATCGCCTTGATTAAATCGGCGGTGACCACGTTTTTCCCGCGGTTCACCTCCAAGTAGTGTTTCAAGCCGGCGTAGAAATTTTCTTCGCCGATCTGGTGCCGGAGCATGTACAGCACCCACCCGCCCTTCGTGTAGGCATTCCCGTCGAACTCGCTCGAGTCGTTGAAATCGAATCGTACGATCGGTTTTTCATACAGATTCTGCTCTCCGAACCAGCCGCGCGCATCCGCCCACCGCT
>Ga0335078_10006605_pt1 | contig 17160 bp, 13 predicted proteins | sample Lox_Sample_32_FD_206711 | JGI IMG/M metagenome (GOLD analysis project Ga0335078, IMG submission 206711) | Soil microbial communities from Loxahatchee National Wildlife Refuge, Florida, United States - Lox_Sample_3.2 | ecosystem: Environmental > Terrestrial > Soil > Wetlands | place: USA... | reverse complement strand
CAGCGATCTGCGCCAGCCGGGATGCGCCCGCGAGCAGCGGCTCACCGCCGTGCAGGATGATTCGCACCCCGGGCAGCGAGTGCACGCGGGCGTGCTCAGCGATCCGCACGCCCGCCTGCGCGACGGCCTCGGCCGAGATGACCTTGGGCTTGCCGCGCCAGCTCTGATCAGCGTGCTCGTAGACGTAGCAGTGATCGCAGGCCAGGTCGCAGCGGCTGTGCACCTTCAGCACGAACTGCCGGAATGGCAGGACGCGCGCGGGCATGGTCAGCTCCGGTGGTAACGGAAGGGGCGAGTTCAGATCGATGAGTTGAACGCGGAAACCGGGGTAACCGATTCACCGTCCTGGATACCGATCCGTCGCATAATACGCATATATTCCAGGCCATCAATATTCACTTCTGCACGCAGCGGTACATCGCTAACGTCGGTGACTCTAGAAGGGATGACCTCGTCGGCCTGTGCAACTGGCATGGATCGGCTCCTCTGGCCGGGCCGACGACCACGCCGTCGCCGGCTTCTCATTGATAACGCAGCGTACTATACGCTGCGCCCTACGATCGCGCAGCGTACCCGGGCGCGTGCAGTTGCACTCGCATACTCAAGAGTAGGTCCCATGATATCTCGCTGAGATTTTCCGGTCGGCGGGTCCTCGGCAATAAATTCGGCGGGAAGCGCGGTCAGCCGTCATACGTTCCACGATGACGCGACACAACCGTAAGACATGTTGATTGCCTTCCCAGTAGAGCCGCTTGGGGTGCCAGTTACCGCACGTTGCCCTGAGGCCCCGGACGCGCCACCGTCACGGGTGAACCGTCTCGATCCCGTAGCACTTGAGATACGCGGTATTACTCGCGCAGCGCGGCATCCGACTCCCACGCGCCCGGCGTGGCGTCGAGCGCGAAGATCTCGTTGAGCGACCCGTGAGTCTTTGCCAGCACCCAGGGGCGGTGCGGTCAGGAGCGGGGCGCCGGGACCACCGCCGAGCGTCGCGCCAGGCAGCACTCGGCTGACCGCGGCCGGCCTCACGAACCCTGCAGGCGCTGCCACGCTTGCCAGTGCTCACCGATCCACCTTCGCGCCGCAGCCTCGGCGGGCCCGGGCACCGGCTCGTCAAGCCACGGTGTGACGGTGGCGCGCATACCTGCCACGAATCGCTGTCCGAGCGAGGTCAGCGCCCCCGAGCCGGCGAGGGTGTCAATCGCCTCGGCGGTAAGCGCGCGCCAGCGGGCGAACTGCTTGGCGGCGTCGAGGGTCGCGTGGCCTGCCGCGCGGTGCCTGCGCAACCGCCAGTAGTCGGTCACGCCCAGATGCGCGTACGTGCCCTGGAGCAGGGCCTCGACAGGGCGCGGATCGTCGCGCCAGGGCGCGTAGAACAGCCGGCGGTCCGTCGCGTCGCACAGCTCGAACAAGTCAAGCAGCACCCCCAGCTTGGCGTGCTGGAACTCGTGGATGATCGAGAGTGCGAGGGCCTCGCCGTCGGCCGGGAGCGTGGTGGCGATCGCGCCGAAGGCAGCCCGGGCGGTCACGCTGTGTGCCTGCCCGTGCTCACGCTCTTCCAGCGGCGTGATCGTCGTCAGCCCGGCGGCGATCCCGGTCGCGTGGCCCGGGTACTGGGACTCGATCAGCCGCCAGGCCTCCGGGAAGAGCCCATGCCATCGGCATGCGAGACCGGCCAGCCGGGTCGCGACCGGCCACTGGTAGCAGTCACGGTAGGGGTCGCCGTCCTCAAGGCGCACCGCGAACTGGCCGGCCCGCAGCTCGCGGACCGGCTCCCACGCCGGGTCCGCCTGCTGCCCGTCCGGCGCGATGTGCCAGGTGCCGGACGGCGCCCGCACCGCGAAGCCGTCGAGGTTGACGACGACCGTGGCCGTTCGGACCCGGCCGACGCGTAGCCTGCCCAGGGTGGGCAGGCAGAGGTACTCCCCTATTACCGGCGCGGCCAACTCGGCGCGCGTCCCCGACCGAACGGCGGCGGCCACGGCGATCGCTGCCAGGTAGCCGATGCCGCCCGCCTCCTGCTGGAGATCACGAGCCGCCCGGTCGCCGGGCGTGCCGCCGACGCGCAGGCACTGCTCGGCCCAGACCCGCACGTAAGGGTGGGCGAGCACCTCAGCGACGGCGACCGGGTCTTGCCGTTCCGCGCGAAGTAGCAGGTCCCAGCTCGCCAGGAAGGCGTGGTCGGTATCCGCCGCCCGCTCGCGCAGTAGTCGCAGCAGCATGCGGTACAGGCCGCGCTCGGCGCGGACCAGGTGCGCCACAGAACCGGCGTTGCCGTATCCGGACGCGCACGCGTCGAAGTCGGCGGCCGGGAGCTCAAGCGGGGAGACCTGTTGGGCGGCGGCAGTGGCCGAGGCGGCACCGCCCGGGGCTCTGGAGATAGCCGGCGGCCCGGTCCCCGATCGGACGTGCGTAATGATCGCCTTGAGGTCGGCGCAGTATACGGACGGATTGCCGAAGCCGGTGCCGGCGCGGTAGCGGTGCGCGTACAGGCCGCCACCGCAGCTGGCGACGAGCGGGCAGGCCTGGCAGGTGGCGCACAGTCCGGCGATACCGTGCTGCCGCGCCCGGATGCCTGGGTGAGCGGCCGCCGCATCCAGGTCGTGCCGGAAGACGTCGAGGCCGGTAGCGGGCGCGCCGTCGTAGGTGACCTTGAGCGAGTCGACCTGCTCGATCATGCCGTCGGTCTCGATGACCAGCACGTCAGTTGGCTCGAGCCCAAGTGCCTCGGTGCTGCTGGCGCCGCCGCGGGTGGTCGCCATGATCGACTCGAACGCGCGGACAGAGATGCGCCTGCCGTCGGCGGTCCACTCGTCGAACGCGGCGGCGAGCCAGTCGGCGTACGGCGTCGCCGCCATGCCGCGCGGCGGTGGGCGGTCCCAGGTCGCGTGCGGCAGCAGGAAGTCGATGGCCGGCGGCTCCAGGGCGGCGAGCGCCCGGTAGCTCGCCACCGGGTCCGCGCGGATGTCGACCGTGCACAGCAGGCCCGCGTAGATCCTGCGGAACCGGTCGGTGCGCAGCAAGCTCACCGCACGGATCGCCTGGTCGTAGCTGCTGCGCCCGCTGGCGTAGCGGCGGTGCAGGTCGTTTGCCGCGCGATCGCCGTCGAGCGAGATTCCGACCTTGATGCCCATCGCGGCGAACAGCGTGCAGAATTCCTCGTCGAGAAGCATCCCGTTCGTCTGGATTCGCAGGTCAAGCAGGCAATCTCGGGACATGGCAGCGTGCAGTGCGCCAGCGATCTCGGCAAGCCGTGGCGCTCCAGCGAGCAGCGGCTCGCCGCCGTGCAGGATGACGCGCACCGACGGCAGCCCGTGCCTGGCGGCGTGCTCGGCTATGCGCCGGCCGGCCGCCGTGACGGTGTCCTGGGTTATCAAAGGCGGGCGAGCGCGCCAACTCTGGTCGGCGTGCTCATAGACGTAGCAGTGATCACAAGCCAGGTCGCAACGGCTGTGCACTTTGAGGACGAACTGCCGGAACGGCAGGATGCCCGCCTGGAGGGCCAAAGCGGCTAGATCGACGAATTGAATGAGGCTAGCGGTGTAACCGGCCCTCCGCCTTCCGCACCGATCAGGCGCATGATGCGTGAATATCCGGCCGCATTCGTTTGCGCGTTCGCATCGAGCGGCAGGTCATGAACGTCGGAAATTACGGAGGTAATGGCGTTTTCCGCTTGAGGCTCAGCCATGGGCTTAGGCTCCCCTGCACTCGTGCCGGCGACCATCGTGTCGGCATACTTGGCTCCTAGCGGTAATGGTACGTGGCTTCCGGCGGCAGGCATAGCAGGACGAGGCCGGGATGGTGCGTCATAGTGCAGGTCCGCCAAGCAGTCAAACAGTAACCGCAATGGCGATAGAATGATCATGGCGCACACGCGCCTGAAATGTTCATCGCTCTCAATGGCCGCTCGCGCAACGCGCCACACGAGTCATTTCAGTGCTGAACGAGCATCGGTTACGTGGCGTACTGCGGGTAACGCTCTACGATGGCGCACGGTACCCCCACGGCACGAAGCAGCAGGCACATTCTCAAGAGTAGGTTCAGATATTTCGCTGGCGTTCCCGCTGTTACGGGTGAGCTGTTTCGACCCCGTGGGACTTGAGATACGCGGTATTCCTCTGGTCCAGGGTGACGTAAGCGGTGTTCTCGTCGGCAGCTCGCTCCACCGGGCCGGCCTGGCCGCCGTCAAGGGCGACCTCGGCCCGATAGACGACCGTCGCGTTCCCCTCAAGCCGCGGGTACCAGCCGCCGTCGCGGACCTGAACCGACGCGGCGGCCACTCCCCCGGCGTTGCGGACCACCACACGCCGCTCCGGGTCGAGGCCGGTCACCCTGGAGTAGGCGGCGCGGGACGCCACTACCCCTGAGCCGCACGACGGGGTCAGCCCCGCGCCGCGCTCGAAGGTGCGGACGAAGACCTCGGGCGTGTCACCGTCCGCCAGCGGCTGGAGGAACGAGACGTTCGCACCCGCGGCGAACATCTCGTCGGCGCGCTTGCCGAGCTCGATCAGGTCCGTTTCCGAGTACCGCTCGACGATGGCGATGACGTGCGGGTTGGGCACCGCCACCGCGGTGTAGTCATGAAACGGATCAGGCAGCGCCGCGTCGTCGAAGCGCAGCGGCGGCAGTTCGAGCAGCACCTGCCGGACGCCCTCGGGCGTCGACGCCTCGCGGTGCACCGTGTAGTCACGGCCGCCGCTGGCGATCACCTCGGTGTCGGTGCCGCGCAGGTCGAGGACGAGCCGCGCGAGGCCGCGCATCCCGTTGCCGCAGAACTCGGCCGAGGACCCGTCGGGGTTGAAGAACCACGCCTGCGCGTTAACGCCGTCGGCGTCGTAGAGGTAGATCCCGTCGCTGCCGCCGGTCCACGCGGAGCGATCGCAGACGTGCCTGACGAACTCGCGCAGCGCGGCATCCGACTCCCACTCGTCCGGCGTGGCCGCGAGTGCGAAGATCTCGTTGAGCGACCCGTGGGTCTTAGCCAGCCTCATCGCACCTCAGCCTACCCGGTGCGGCCGGAATGAGGATGTCCAGGCGGGTGCCGGTGCATACCGCGGTCGATTGCGCGGTCGACTGGCCGGCGAGCCGTCAAAATTGGGTAAAACATGACAATTAACTGCCAATCCCTTATGTCCGAGTCGCACCTTAGATACCATGAGCTTGATCGGGGCGGAGCGGGAGGTGGTGCGCGTGGTGACCATCTTGCAGCCGTTTTTCATGAGCTATGCGCACGCTGGCCCCGATTCGAATCTTGCGGCGGAACGTTTCTACAAAGAGCTGCGCGGCGACCTTCAGACGCTGGTGGGCCTACCGGTGGGCACCGACATGGGATTCTTTGATACCGAAGGGCTGCGACCCGCCGTGCGCTGGCGCGACGAATTGGCGGCCGCGCTCGGCAACTGCCAGGTACTCGTCGCCTTGCTCTCCGTGCCATACCTGCACAGCGAGTGGTGCGGGAAAGAATGGCATGCCTTCACCCTGCGCGAACGGGAGCCTCGGCCGGGAGGCAGGCCTGTCCAGAACCAGGGCGCGATCATCCCGGTGCGCTGGGCTCCCATCCCCTTTCCGCTGCCCTCGGTGGTCCAGGACGAGGTACAGATCTTCAAGCCGCAGAGCACACCGGGCCTGCCCGACCTTCCGCAACTGTACGAAAAGGAGGGGGTTTTCGGCTTGCTGCGAATGAGACAGGAAGAGGCCTTCAGCCGCATCGTCTGGGACCTGGCCAACTGCATCCAGCAGATCTACTACAGCCAGCGACTAAAGCCCAGGATATTTATTCCCGACGAGCTGAGGAATATCTTTGAAGGAGGCTTGCCGTGAGCCAGACCTATGATATCCCTGCGCCCTACTTCTTTCTTAGTTACCCGCGCATAGACCCGCTCGCCGGCAACCCAGATGAGAACCCCGACCAGTTGGTCGAGACGTTCTTCGGCGATCTCACGCACGCCGTCAAACGCCACGCCACCGGTGGCGGCGAAGGGGTCTCCGGGTTTTACGACCGGGCGATTCCGATCGGCTCGGACGTGAAGCAGTTCACCACCAGGGCGCTGAGCGCGGCACAGGTGTTTGTCCCGCTCTACTCCGTGGCGTACGTGAAGAACTCGTGGCCGGGGCGGGAGCTTACCTGCTTCAGGAAACGCGTCGAGCAGGCCGGCCGTGATAACCCGGAGCACCGGTTCGTGCCCGTGCTGTGGACGCCGCTCGCCGGGGTACAGGACCCGCCGGGACTTCGCGAGTCCCTGGCCAGCCGGGTCACCGTGCCCGACTACGCCGACAACGGCCTGCGAGTGCTGCTGAAGCTGCGGTCCTACCACAACTCATACCTGTCCGCCATTGACCGGCTCGCGGTGCAGATCGTCGAGTTGGCGGAGCGTGATCCCATCGAGTCCGTGGAGCCGTCGAGGGTGGGAGACGTGGCAAAGACGCCGAGCGAGTTCCCGGCAAGCAGGCCGCTTCCGGTCTTCAACGTCGACATCATCGCGCCCACGTCCGCCAGCGCGCCGCCGGGCCGCGATCCGCGCTCCTACGGTGCGACCCCCGCCCAATGGCGACCCTTCCCCGTGCAGCAGGTCTCACTGGCCGAGCACGCCAGGCAACTCATCGAGCAGTTCGACTTCGACGTGCGGGTCGGCGCCGCGACCGGCCCGGTTGCCCGGCGACCGGGGATCATCATGATCGACCCCGCGTTCATCGCCGACAAGGCCGGACGGGACTCGCTCCGGGCCGTCGCCGACGCGCTCCCGCGGTGGGTGCTGCCGTTGGTTGTCGTGGCACCGGATGACGCGCCCACGCGCGACCTCGCGGCCGGTGTCCTCGATATACTGACCAAGGCTAGGGCGTTGCCTGCAGAACGGTCGGGTAAGGCAGCGCATCGTGTCAATTCGCTGGATGATTTCGTGTCCGCTGTCCCGGTGCTAGTGGCGGAAGCCGAACGGCAATACTTTAGATCACGCGATAGGCGCGTGCTCCCGTCGCAGGGGGCACAACGGCCCAGCCTGAGGCAGCCTGAAGGGTCGGACGGAGCCGCTGCGGCAGCAGATCCGTGAGGGGGGCAAGATGCCTGATGTGAGCGCGCAGCAATCCCAGCGCGTCGGCCAGATCGTTACGTTTTACTCGTTCAAGGGCGGAACGGGACGAACGATGGCCCTCGCGAACGTGGCCTGGATTCTCGCGGCCAACGGAATGCGCGTGCTGATCGCCGACTGGGACCTGGAGTCACCCGGCCTGCTCCGGTTCTTCCAGCCATTCATGGCATCGACGGCTAGCGCACAACCGGGTGTCGTTGACTTCATCCGCGGGTACGAGTGGGCGGTCTCCGAGCTTACCGATGGGGAATCCGAGGAGCCGGACCAAGAAGCGATCACCGGGCTTATCGACGAATATGTCCATGAGGTAAGTCGCCTCGCGGTCCCAGTGAGCTGGCGGTTCCCTGACGATGGCGCTATCCATTACCTTTCGCCTGGCCAGCAGGATAACGGCGTATACAAGCACGCGCTGAGCGCGCTCGAATGGGACATCCTCTACGACAAGCTGTATGGTGGCGAATTCCTCGACGCGCTGCGCTCGTACCTGAAAAGCAACTACGACTACGTCCTGATCGACAGCAGGACGGGCCTGTCCGACATCGCCGACATCTGCACGCTCCACCTGCCCGACATGGTGGTCGACTGCTTTACCCTCAGCACGCAGGGCATAGTCGGCGCGGCCGAGGTAGCCAAGCAGATTCAGCGGTTCACCGGGCGGGAGATAGCGATACTGCCCGTGCCCATGCGCATCGACCACTCGCGGGAAGACAAGGTTGCCGCGGGCATGGAGTTCGCCGAGCGCCAGTTCGCTGGGCTGCCCGTCGGCATGCCTGAGGAGCAGCGGAGCCAGTACTGGGCCGATGTGGAGGTGCCCTACCGGGTGAGGTACGCGTACGAGGAGACGCTTGCATCCTTCGGCGACAGGCCTGGCGCCGCGGACACGCTGCTGTCGTCGTATGAGCGGATCACGGCCAGGATCACCGCGTATTCCATCACCCGGCTCCCGCCGAGGCAGGAGTGGCTACGGCTGCGTACCTGGCGGAGGTTCTCCAGGACGCCGCTGGCCAATCCGCCCGAGATCATCATCGACTTCAGCCCGCCGGACCAGCTCTGGGCCGAGTGGATCGCCGCAGTGCTGGCCGGCGCGGGGCTCGCGGCCCGACTGGTCGGCGAGCAGGTGGGCGGGCTGGCCGAGGCTGGGGGGCGAGCCCAGGTCGTCGCGGTCTTGTCAGACTCCTATCTCTCCCGGCTTGAGGATTCTTCGCCGGCGATGGAGACCGACGCGGGGCCTGACTTGTTCATCGCGGTCACGGATACCAGCATTCCGCCGGGAACGTTCGACAGGGTGCCGGTTATCTCCCTTGTCGACCTGTCCGAGACGGAGGCGGTGGACCGCCTGGTCGACCGGTTCGAGGGCAGCCAGTTGCCGGAGCGGGAGTCGGTAATCGGTGCGATGCGCTACCCGGCCGACAGCCGCGACCAGATGGACAACCTGCCAACGCGCAACTACAACTTCACCGGGCGGGATGCGGTGCTGCGGCAGCTTCGCGAGGAACTGCGGTCGCGCAGCAGAGCGGTCGTGCTCCAACTGGCCGGCATCCGGGGGCTCGGCGGCGTCGGCAAGACGCAGGTGGCGCTCGAATACGCGCATCGCTTCAAGGACGACTATGACGTCGTCTGGTGGCTGAACTGCGACCCACCGCAGTACATCGACGCGTCGCTGGTAGACCTTGGCAAGCGGTTGCGGGAGGTGTTCGAGGCAGGCGTGCCCGAGGAGGGCGGCGTGGCCGCAGTCGCCGAGCAGGTGCTGCATTACCTGAGCGAGCGGGCTGGCGAGCGCTGGCTCCTCGTCTACGATAATGCGGAGGACATCAAGGCGGTAAAGAACCTGCTGCCCACAGGTGGCGGCCATGTGCTGATCACGTCGCGTAACGATCAGTGGGAAGACCAGAGCGCCGCCATCAAGACGGTGAAGCTCGGCTTCTTCGAACCCGCGGAGAGCATCAGCCACCTGCTCCGGCGGCAGCCCGCCATGACCGCGGCTGAGGCCGGCCAGCTAGCGGAGGAACTCGGCAACATGCCGCTCGCCGTGGCCTCGGCGGGCGCGCTGCTCGCCGCCGAGGACATGCCGGTCTCCGAGTACCTGAGCAGGCTGGCTGCTGAACCGGCCCACTCGCTGCCCGAAGAGCACCCTCTGCTCGCGTACCCGGAGGCGGTCTCGAAAGCGTGGCATCTTTCGCTCGACCGGCTTGAGCGGCGATCGGCCGCGGCGGCACGGCTTCTAGAGATCTGCTCGGTGATGGCGCCGGACATCAGCTTCGATCTGATCTACAGCGGCGCCATGGTGGACGTGCTGCGGGACCTAGACAGCAGCATCTCTGAGCCCAATATGATCTCCAGGCTTGTCACGCAGATCGACCTGCTCGCGCTGATCAAGGTGGAGTACACCGCGCGCCAGATCGTCGTGCACCGGGTCATCCAGACGGTTGTGCGTGAACGCATGTCGCCGGAGCAACTCCAGGCGGCGCGCCGGGACGCGCACACGCTGCTTGTCGCCGCCCGCCCGAAAGGCGACGTGGACGATCCTCAGTTGTGGCCGGCTTTCCGGCAGATCTGGCCGCACCTGCGGTCGTCGCAGGCAGAGCTGTCCACCCGTGAGCAGGTCCGCGACCTGCTGGTCGACCGGGTCCGTTATCTTTACCTACGCGACGACCTAGAACCTTGCTACAGGCGCGGGCAGACCGTCGAGCGCGCCTGGGTCCCGATGCTGGCCAGTGAGCGAGACCCCGAGGTCACCTGGTCGCTGCGAAAGCAGCTATGCCGGCTCCGGTTCAACATGGCGAATGCCCTGCGCTCCCTTGGGCACCTCGGCCAGTCTCGCGAGCTAGACGAAGCGGTGCTTAACGGACAGCGTGAGCTGCTCGGGGAGAACCATCCGCACACCCTGCAGAGCCGCAGCAGCCTGGCCGCCGACCTACGGGCCCTCGGCCAGTACCAGGAGGCGCTCGCGCTCGACCGGACCACGTACGATTCCTGGGCGCAGCTAAGCGGGTTCGGCGAGGACTACGCGGGAACGCTCATGGCGGCGAATAACCTGGCGCTGTCGAGCCTGGTGAACGGTGACTTCCGTGACGCGCTACGGCGGGACAGGCAGACACTCAAGCGGCGTTCTTCGCTCTACCGGTCACCCGGGCACCCGCTGGTCCTGAACTCAGAAATAGCCGTCGCCCGCGACCTGATCGAAGCCGGCCGTTACCGGGAAGCCGCGCGCACCCTGGGCGAGGCAGTCGTGCAATCCCACGAGGCACTAGGCGACGATGCCCGTATCACGCTGAACGCGCGACTCTGGCTCGGAATAGCGCAGCGCTGCGCCGGCGAGCCAGAGCAGGCGGCGGTGAACATTGACGCGGCGGCATCCGGGTTGATCCGTGGCTTCGGGCTGGACAGCATCGACGCGCTGGCGGCCCGGCTGAACCGGGGGCTGAACGATCTCGCTCTTGGCAAGGTCACGGACGGCAGGATCCTCTTGGAGGAAGTCATGGCCTCATACGAGCGACGACTGGGGGCCGGTCATCCCAACGCTCTCCTCTGCCGGCTAGACGTGGCCACCGCACTGTGCCTTGAGGGCGACTACGCCGCCGCGCGGCCGCATGTGCAACCCGCCACCGACCGGCTGGCGGCCCGACTCGGCCCGGAGCATCCCTACACGCTGAGCGCGTCCCTGGTGCTTGGCAGCGTCCTCGCCTGCCTTGGGGAACTGGAAGATGCCACGGCAACGGAAGAGGTGGTGCTGGCCAAGCGGACAAAGGTGCTCGGCCCGCAGCACCCGGACACGCTTCGCTGTCACGCGAACCTGCTGCTGACGCTGCGCCAGCGTGGCATAGGCGGCCAAGCCGACGAACGGCAGCACGCAATCGCGGAACTGGCGGACCTGCTAGGGCCTGAGCACCCCGACGTCACCGCCGCCGGCAGCCGCCGGCTGCTCTGCGTGCTCACCCCACAACCCTTCTGAGGAGTCACTGGGCGAAGTGCCGGCTGGCGTGAACGCAGCCGGGTCGGCCACGTTCGCTTGGCGGAGCACCCAGCCGAGAATCTCCGGAAGGACCTTGATCGCCTCAAAATGGGCGGCACCTTGACGGAGGACGAACTCGGAGCCGGGAATCTGCTTGGCGAGCCACTTGGTGTGGTGAGTAGGCGAGAACATGTCATCGCCGCCGTGCCACAGCAGCACTGGCTCGGTGATATCGGAGAAGGTCACCGACCACCGGCGGCTGAGGGCCAAAACGTCATCGACCCAGCCGTCCACCGACTCGCGCAGCGCGTCCGCATGAGTTCGCGCGATGATGCGGCGGAGCGCGGTGTCCCCGATGACGTGCCTGTCCGAGTCGGCCAGTTCCGGCCGAAGCGTATTGAGCAAGCCCTGTGAACTATCCCGAAGCCTCTGGGCATGCTGGTCAATAGTGGCGATCAGTGCTTGCAGGTTGGACTCGGCGGCTTCGTGATACGCCTGAACGTTCGACGGAACCATGTCGGCGTACCAGTCCAGGTCCTCGGCGTCACACGGGGCAAGGCTGCTCAAGGCGGCGGTACATATCAACCGGTTACGCAGGCGCTTGTCGGCGGCGCACGCCAACGCGTGCGGGGCGCCGCCCGACCTCCCTATCACGCTAAATTTATCAATACCGAAATGATCAGCGATTAGTTCGACATCGCCCGCGGCGTCCGCCACTATCCGCTGTGGGACACGATCTGACCCTGGATAGCCGGGCCGGTTATAAGAGATCAGACGGATTCCGAGCCGGTACAGGAAAATTCCGCGCGGTCGCGGGCCGAGGAGCGAGCCTGGCGTGCCATGCATCAGGAACACGGCTATCCCCGTGGGAGCCCCGGAGATCTCAACTGCCAGCCTGCGCCCATCCGGAGCCTTGACCACCTGCGCCACGGTAGCCCTCCCCATACTATCCCAGCCCTGACCGGCTCACATTAGTACATTGCACGTGCACTGCCGATCGCTTTCCGGACCGTGCCCCGATCTTACCTCCGCCGACGCGCGCGGGGGAGTGGCGGGTGCCAAAAAAATTCTAACCATATCACTACGCCATCGAGACGCTTGTGCAGGTGACGAAGATGGCCTTGTGCAGGTGACGAAGTGCCGCCACGGCAAACCTAGCGCAGCACGATTAATAGGCGGATCGTCTGTTGCAAACGGCTTTTAGAACTGAAAATGGGATTGAAGCGTGACCAAAATGCCTTTACCTCGAAATGCGGCGAAGCTAGCCAGATGGCAAAACGCCGCACTTCCGCCCGGCCTCCGGCGCCGGGCCGCGGCCGACGGTGAACTACCACGGCCGGCCGGGCGATGGGGGCATGCCGGGCGGAGCACGCCTCCGTTCTGAGTCATCGGTTTGCAACTACATGCCGAAGGCGGGGTAGGTGGAGAAGCGGGCGCCCGCCGCGTAGTTGCGGACCGCGACGCGGGCCCGGTCGATCATGTTCGCCGGGAGGTCGGTGAGCGGGTACCAGCCGAAGTCGCTGTAATTGCCCGCCCCGGCGAGCGGCACCGGGCTGGTGCCTGCGGCGCTCGTGTTGTCAGGCCAGCCGTCGGCGGTCAGGAAGAACGCCATCCGGCCCGCGCCTGACACGTCGTGCAGCACGTGGGCGAGCGACACCCTGGCCGGGTCGAGCGCGACCCCCACCTGGGCCGCGGCTACCCGGACGGCGGCCTCCACAAGGGTTTCCCGCTCGGCAAGCCGTCCCGAGGGCGGCTCGTACGCCCCGTCACCGTACCCCGTGTTAGCACGCCTGCCGAGCAGCAGGTCACCGCCGCTGACCAGCAGCAGATGGATGTCAACGATGAGCTGGAAGTGACGAGAGTGCCTGGCCGCGTCGGCGGCCAGCGGCTGCATCAGGGTTCTGGTCATGACGTGAATGTCCCGCCCGGCTTGCCGTCGTGTTTCCCCGGTCCCCGTGAGGCGGTGCGCCGCTGCGGACTCGCCGCGCCCCGGGACAGGTAACGTACTCCAGGCCGGCTGTGGATCACCATGTGCGTAACCCGGGCTGTCCTGTGGAATACCCGCTGGTTAGGGATCCCTGGCTGTGGACACGCGCGGCCGTCCAGCCCGCGCACGCTTGCGGTACGCGCTGTGGACAGGCCATGGATGGCTGTGGATGAAGATGTCGCGGAAAATCTTGCCTGGCACCTCTTGCCGGCCCCGCGCTCAGGCCTGGCCGCCGGTGTTTTCCCGGATCTTCTTCGTCTCCTCGTAGATCCGGAACACCACCATGAACATCTCGAGCACCACCCGGTAGATGCCGAGCGTCAGCAGCACGAAGATCGGCTCGACGATGATCAGGGTGAACAGGCCGCCCGCCACCCCGCCGGTCTTGAAGCCGATGATCAGGATGCTCAGGCCGATCAGCGCGGTCCAGATGGTGAACAGGATGTAGAGAACCTTGATGATCTTGGGCGTGACCAGGGACGTGAAGCTGAAGTCGAACAGCGAGCCGAGGAAGCCCTTCTCGCCGGCGCTGTGCTGCCTGGGCTTCGCCGGGGTCGGGGTGGCGCCCTGCCACTGCGGCGGCGGTACGGCCGTGCCCTGGCCGGACTGGGCGTAGCTCGGCGGCTGGTAGCCCTGGTACTGGCCCTGGCCCTGGCCGAGGGAGGTGTACGTCTGGTCCTGCGGCGGGTAGCTCTGCGCCTGGGCCTGGGGCTGGTCCTGACCGGAGGCGGAGTAGGACGGCGCGGCATACCCCTGCTGGCCGCTGCTCCCCGCAGGGGGCGTGTAGCTGGGGGACTGCCAGGCGGGACGGCCCTGCGTCAGGCCCTGGTCCTGCTGGGCCGGCTGGAAGGAGGGTTCTGGCGGCTGACCGGCCATGTCAAGCTCCCGGGGTTGGGTCATCAGGTTGTCGATCAGTTCACGTTATCCTGCCAGGTAAGCGTGGGGGGCGATGAAATACGGCAACACGCCCAGTCATATCCGGGTGAGAAGCCGTCTGGTAGTTGAACGAGGATTCGATCCATGGCTACTATAGCCCTGGTACCTCGAAAAAACTAGGGCTTCATTCCGACAGGGAGTTCGTTAACGGGAGAAGGCGGGCGTCATGACTGCGGTGCGGGTACTTGCCGGGACGCGCAAGGGCGCGTTCGTGCTTACCTCGGACGAGAAGCGGGAGAAGTGGTCCGTCACCGGGCCGCACTTCGGCGGCTGGGAGATCTACCACCTCAAGGGCTCGCCCGCGGACCCGGACAGGATCTACGCCTCGCAGAACACGGGGTGGTTCGGTCAGCTCATCCAGCGCTCAGACGACGGCGGGCTCAGCTGGCAGCCGGTCGGCAACGACTTCACGTACGCGGGCGCCAGCGCTGGCCAGCAGGGTCCAGGCACGCACCTGTGGTACGACGGCACGGCTAAGCCGTGGGAGTTCAAGCGTATCTGGCACCTGGAGCCGTCAAGGACCGACCCGGACACCGTGTACGCGGGGGCGGAGGACGCGGCCCTGTTCAAGTCGACCGACGGCGGCGTGACCTGGACCGAGCTCACCGGGCTGCGCACGCACCCGACGGGTCCCTCCTGGCAGCCGGGCGCGGGCGGGCTGTGCCCGCACACGATCATCCTGCAGGAGCCACGGATCTACGTGGCGATCTCCGCGGCGGGCACGCTCCGGTCCGACGACGACGGCGAGACCTGGCGGGTAATCAACCGCGGGCTGCTCTCCGAGGGCATCCCCGACCCAGACGCGGAGGCCGGGCACTGCGTGCACCATGTCGAGGCGCACCCGGCCAGGCCGGACACGCTGTTCATGCAGAAGCACTGGGACGTGATGCGCTCCGACGACGCCGGGGAGAACTGGTACGAGATCAGCGGGAACCTGCCGAGCGACTTCGGCTTCCCGATCGGCGTGCACCCGCACGAGGCGGAGACGCTGTACGTCGTGCCGATCACCAGCGACAGCCTGCACTACCCGCCGGACGGCGCGCTGAAGGTCTGGCGGTCACGGACCGGCGGCAACGAGTGGGAGCCGCTCACCGAGGGGCTGCCGCAGCACGACTGCTACGTCAACGTGTACCGGGACGCGATGTCCATCGACACGCTCGACGAGGCCGGGGTCTACTTCGGCACCACCGGCGGCCAGGTGTACGTGTCGCCTGACTCCGGCGACACGTGGGCGCCGATCGTCCGTGACCTGCCGGCCGTGCTCTCCGTCGAGGTCCAGGTCCTGCCGTGACCGCGATCCGCGTGGTGCTGCCCGTGCACCTGCGGAACCTGGCACGGACCGGCAAGGAGGTGACCGTGTCCGTGCCAGGTTCCGGCGACGGCGTGACCCAGCGGGCGGTGCTCGACGCGCTGGAGCTGGCGTACCCGGTGCTGCGCGGCACGATCCGCGACAGGCAGACCGGGAAGCGCCGGGCCTTCGTCCGGTTCTACGCGTGCGAGCAGGACCTGTCGAACGAGCCGCCGGACGAGCCGCTGCCGCCGGCGGTGGCCGCGGCGCTCGCCGCGGGGACGGAGCCCTTCCTCGTTGTGGGGGCGATGGCCGGCGGCTAACGTGGTCGAGTGACCACACCCAGCGCATTCGGCGCACCTGGCGCACCTGGTGCGGCAGCCGGACGAACCTTCCTCATCACCGGCGGCAACACGGGGATCGGGCTTGCCACGGCCGTCGCGCTGGCGCGGGACGGCGGCCTGGTGCACATCGCGTGCCGCTCGGCCACCGCGGGCGAGGCCGCGGTCGCGCGGATCAAGTCCGAGTCGGGCTCCGCGGACGTCTGGCTGCTGCCGCTCGACCTGGCGTCGCTGTCGTCGGTGCGCGCCTGCGCCGAGGCGTTCCTCGCCCGTGACGAGCCGCTGCACGTGCTGGTGAACAACGCGGGGGTGGGCGGGCAGCGTGGCATCACCGAGGACGGGTTCGAGCTGCACTTCGGCGTGAACCACCTCGGTCACTTCGCGCTGACACAGCTGCTGCTCGACCGCATCGCGGCGAGCGGGCCTGGCGCGCGGATCGTCAACGTGTCGAGCGAGGCGCACTACGGCGCGCGGGGCATCGACTTCGCGGCGGTCAGGCGGCCCACCGCCACGTTCACCGGCAGTCAGGAGTACGCCGTCTCCAAGCTGTGCAACGTGCTGCACGCACAGGAGCTCGCGCGTCGGCTTTCCGGTACGGAGGTACGTTCCTACGCGCTGCACCCCGGGGTGGTCGCCTCCGACATCTGGCGGCGCATCCCCCGGCTCGCCCGCTGGTTCCTCACCCGGCGGATGCTAACCATCGAGCAGGGCGCGGTCACCTCGGTGTACTGCGCCACGTCGCCGGACGTCGGCGGCGACAGCGGGCTGTTCTACGACAAGTGCGCGGTGCGGCCCGCCAGCCCGGTGGCGACGCCGGAGCTCGCCGGGCTGCTGTGGCGGCACAGCGCCGAATGGACCGGGCTCGGCTAGCCGGCCCGGCTTTCTTGCGGTGCGGTATGCGAGGCTGGTGACCATGGATCTTCCGGTGATGCCCCCGGTAGCGCCGATGCTGGCCAAGGCCGTGCCCACGATCCCCGATGGGGACTACGTCTTCGAGCCCAAATGGGACGGGTTCCGGTCGATCGTGTTCCGCGATGGCGACGAGGTGGAGATAGGCAGCAGGAACGAGCGCCCGATGACCAGGTACTTCCCTGAGATCGAGGCCGCCGTGCGCGCCGAGTTGCCGCCGCGCTGCGTGATCGACGGTGAGATCGTACTGCCGGACTTCGCCGCCGGGCGGCTCGACTTCGAGGCGCTGCAGCTGCGGCTGCACCCCGCGGCGAGCCGGGTGCGGCTGCTCGCCGCGCAGACCCCAGCGCACTTCGTCGCGTTCGACCTGCTCGCCCTCGGCGACACCGACTACACGCAGCGCCCGTTCGCCGAGCGCCGTGCCGCGCTCGAGTCGGCGCTCGCCGGGGCGCGCCCGCCCGTGCACCTCACGCCGGTCACTACCTCCCGCGCGGTGGCCGGGCAGTGGTTCACCCAGTTCGAGGGCGCCGGGCTCGACGGCCTCGTCGCCAAGTCGCCGGCCGGCGTCTACGAGCCGGACAAGCGGGTCATGTTCAAGATCAAGCACGAGCGCACCGCCGACTGCGTGGTGGCCGGCTACCGGCCGCACAAGACAGGCGACG
>Ga0335078_10006604_pt1 | contig 17161 bp, 12 predicted proteins | sample Lox_Sample_32_FD_206711 | JGI IMG/M metagenome (GOLD analysis project Ga0335078, IMG submission 206711) | Soil microbial communities from Loxahatchee National Wildlife Refuge, Florida, United States - Lox_Sample_3.2 | ecosystem: Environmental > Terrestrial > Soil > Wetlands | place: USA... | reverse complement strand
AAACAGGAATGAAGGCGGTCATCAGACGACTGCGCAGGCTTGAGGATCGATTGGGGCCTGCGACTGAAGCGGAATTCGACCGGCAGTTGCGCGAGAGGATCGAGGCAGGACCACAGCGTGTTGCCTCGGGCGGCCTGATATTCGCCGTGTTCCCGCACTTCTGGAGTGGGCCGCTCGCTCAAACCCGGTACCGGCGGATTCTGGAGTAATAGCGAACGAGGGGATGGCGAGATCGGGGCGAAATAGTTAATGTGCTCCATAACGCCCGTCTTGGCCGTGCATCTGTGAGGCTTAGATTACATCTTCCGGACCAGTCGCTCCGAAGGTGTATCGGTGGTAAGACTTCCGGTTAGCCGACAAGGGACCCCTGAGACCCGTCTCAACAGATGAAGCAGTTTCACGGGATTTGGCGCCGCAGAAATCGTCGATCGGTACCCGGGGAAGGTACCCGAGAATGTGCAAGTATGTGCATATATGCCAAGCAGCAAAGTGTCACTCGCAGAAGACGGGCGTGCATTTGCGGGGAGCCGCCGGCAGTTGCAGATTTTCGTTAATCACCGCCAAGACGAGCTAAACCGCGTGATTATTGACGGCATCCCCGAACTTGACGACGGGCACGCAACGCTGACCTGGGTCTCGCCTGTCGCGAAGACGTACTACACCGAGTTCCGCGACAGCGCGTTCCTCCGCGTCCTTGGTCTTAGCCACCTTAGACCGTCGCTTGCAGACTTCTGGCCCGAGGGTGGACCATGCTGGGATGGACTCGCGCTTGTCAACCGGCCCGCCCTGGCGACTGGAGCACTGCTGGTTGAGGCGAAGAGCCATGTGAAGGAGGTCGTCGCGAGCTGCTGCTCCGCTCAGGGCGCCTCGCTGGTTCAGATCGAGAAGTCACTCGATAGTATTAAGGCCGAACTAGGCGCATCGCTGGAGTGCAATTGGCTCGGCCCACTTTATCAATCCGCGAACCGGCTCGCGTTCGTGCAGTTTCTCCGCAAGAATGGCGTCGAAGCGTGGCTCGTGGACCTGTTGTTTGCCAATGATCGCTCGATCCGAACGCCGGTCAACGAGGAGCAGTGGCTTCAACTACACGAACGCGCAATTGAGGGGCTGGGGTTGAGAAGCGAGCCCGCATATGTGGTACGCGTTGTCAAACTGGCCATCGATCCACACGCTAGCGGTATCGACTGGCCCTTGAAACCGCCGCGACTTGACAGATCGAAAACGCCGACTTTATTGGGACCTCTTGCAACGAGCATCCTGGCCGGCGTTGACGACCTCGTTGACAGTACATTGAACCTCTGCGATGGAAAGCCACCGCGCTGGCAGCATAAGACCAGCTTCTTGAATCTCTCGCCAATCAGCGCCGCGCGGGCGGCGGACTTGATACCGCAGATCTATGCCGGGATATCAAACAACTGGAACGGAACCAGGCGGGGCGAAGGCAAGAACTGGCGCTGGTCCAAAATGCTGGATTGCATCGGACTAGAGGGCGAGGTCGGTCTCCAGAAGTGGATTGTCCTGCTCACTGATGATACCTGGGTCAATGCAATACCCACCGCTTCCGGGTTGATCCCTCTTGAAGAAGAAAAGCAACGCAATGTTGATCTCGCCCACCGTCGTGCGCCGAGTGAATACGAAATGATCGAACTCAAGCTCGGCATCGGCAATCAGCATCCCCTAGGAGCGGCACTACAGCTAGCCCAATATGGTTGTCTGTATCTCCACGCTCGCCGCAATCGCGTCGACATGGCTCTTGATCTTGAGTCACATCAGCTGTTGGGGGCCTCGTGCATTCACCTGCAAGTGTTAGCTCTCAGGCCATTTTATGACAAATACCAGCCGCAGGCTGACGTAACGCAGACGATTGAGCGTGCGATGGAGGATGGTTTCGTCAACCTCGTAGGGCCGGCTGACAACCTGGCTATCTCGTTCCAGTTCATACAGTTCGACGGCGGCTTTGCCTGGCCAGATGCTTCCGACGCCACAGTGTATGATGCCTTGAATCGCCGCTCTGGGGTGTTCGACATCATGCGCTAGACCGCTCCGGTTTCGCGGCTGGCAACCACCATCGCAGCCCAAGTGACGGATAGCTAATGGGATGGTCCGCTGCAGGAAAACTCTCTGAAGTGGGGAGGTGCACAGTGCGGAGGAAGGCGACGTGTCAAGGGCGCTGGGCGAGCAACGTCTCGACGTGCGGTTACGTGAAGACGAACAAGAATGATTACATCGATGCGGAAGCCATCGCCGAAGCCGTGCAGCGGCCTGACCATGGATTTTTGTGCCGTTCAAGACCCGAGGAGCAACTGGATCTGCGGGCCGTCCATCACGTGCGCGAGGGTTGGGTGATGCGAAGAACAAGATCCTGGCGGATGCCACGCTGAGGTTGTCCGACGCCTTCGGCGTGCTGCTGGCTCAGCTCGGGCTAGAACTCGATCAACTCACGGCACGCATCGAACAGATGGACGCGGTCATTCACCATTTGGTGACAGAGAACGAGGCTTACCGGCGACTCACTGCCATTCCGGGAGTCGGCCCGGTGACGGCGAGATCTGGCGGCGTGGGTAGGGTACCTGAGAGCCAAGAATACCGTACCTTCCGCCAGGTAGGGTTAGTATAAGCTCAAGCGCCCGACCCGAGCAGTGAAATCGGAAAAATCTTACCTGAATTACCGGCGCGGTCCGTTGGCCGGTTTTCAGGTGATCACCGAGGCCATTGCTTTATCTGTCGCAGTCAAGAAAACTATGATCAGCCGCGGATGAAGATCGGACACAGGTATATCGTCGTAACCACGCTCGCGATTGCTGCTCTCACCGGGCTGTACTACGTAATAAGACCTTGGCATCGAGCCCCTCCAGCCGCACGAGAGCCGACTACGCCGGGGTTCCATACTCAAAAAGCAGGGCCCGTACGCCTATACCCTAACCCAACACGCACGCCAGGGGCAATTGATCCTCAGGTGAATGACTACAACATCGATTCAACCATATGTGTACCCGGTTACACGAAAACTGTGCGTCCACCTTCAAGCTACACGCATGCCCTAAAAATCAAGCAAATGAGGGAATGGAAACTACAAGGGGATCCGAGTGATTACGAAGAGGATCACTTGATCCCACTTGAGCTTGGTGGTTGCCCGACTTGCATCGACAATCTGTGGCCTGAGCCCAGGCGGCCTGAACCCGGCGCCCGGCAGAAGGACGTAGTTGAAGATTACCTTCATAAACAGGTCTGCAGGGGCAGCATGACGTTGACCGAAGCTCAAAAGACAATCGCGGACGACTGGTTTGCCGTCTACAAGCGACTTGAAGCCGATCGTGCCGTTCCTTAGAGAACTGCTTCACTGACTCTCGAACCTGCTCGAGATTACCTTTCGACCCTTAGCTGAACCCGGCGATTCATTGCACGCCACGCGACTGGGTTCGCCGCCTGCTCGAATTCGTAAAACGCCGGTCTCTTAGAAAAGCCCGAGATGAGAAGACTTGATACAGCACCTTCGTCGATGAGTGCACGTCGACAAGCTTCCGCCCTTTGTAACGCCAAGATCGGCGCTTCGGTACCATCTGTGTAGCCAGTGATCACCACGCGCAGATAACGATTCCGAGCTGCCAACAACCAAGCAGCGGCCCGAGCAACCAGTTGGTGGGCCTGAGAGGACAAGGCAGAACTTCTTAGAGCAAAGAAAATGTCGTTAACCTCAGCTGGTGGCCAAGGCTCGTGTTCCGGAGGCAAAACAGGCTCGTGAGAAGGTGCGGACGAGACGACGAGGCTTAGGGGAAGACTGCTAGTCAATCCGTAAGAATTACGTGCCGAGATGAGATAGTTCGAGTCCCTATCCGGTGCCAGACGGGTGCGGCCGCTGGGTTCGGCTTGACCGACGCGGGGATCGAGTCGCAGTTGTTCGGCGTTGCGGCTGTTCCAGACTATATAGGCTGCTTCTCCGGCCGTGATCTTGCTTGGCACGACTTCAGCACGGATTGTGGGAGGTACTCCTGCGAATTCGAAGACGACGCCGGCAACGGGCTGAGCTGTGGCGCGGTTTTTGAAACTGGAATCTAGTGAAAGTGCCCGCAAAGTGCTGCTTCCGCTCCGCGTCATTCGCTCAAGCGCAATACCCCGCTGGAGCAGGTAATCGGCAACACAATCGCGGCGCCTGCTCATTAGCATCTGTTGTAAGCGCGCGTCGTGCCTTCGGTCGGACGGGCCGAACTCCCAGGCCATACCGACTACGCGAAAATGAATGGCGGTGTATTGGTTGAGAAAGGCAACAAGACGATCCAAGGCCGGAGCAGCGGCTGGGGGCAGAACAGCAGTGAAACGCCGCTCGGGGCTTGGTTCGCTGGGCCAGAAGAAGACTTCGGGGGCGGCCTGATCAAACAGTTCTTGATACGGCGGAGAATCGGCCATGGGTGGGGGCTCCGGGGGCTGGCGAACCTCCACGCTCGACTGCGCAAGGACAGCAGGTGCGTCTTCGCCAATTGTCGACAGCCTGAAGGTGGTGTTCTGCTGGATCCCGAATATCTCGGTCTGCCCAATCGCCTTAACGTGCAGAGGGCCTGGCTCAATCACGAAACCGGAGGCATTTCGGCCTCTCCAGGCCAAGAACACGGAATCGCCCGTCCAGATATGCGCTGGCCACAGGCGTAAGTCGCCCTCCGGAGGAGGGACAACGACCTCCAGGGTCAGAGGGGAGGGAGCAACCATCCAATCGCTCCAATCCGATTCGATCCGAATGCTGTAGGTAGTTGAAGCTGCGGGGTGAACACGAATCGAGCCGTACGGCGCAACTTCGCCCACATCCGGCTCGATTAGTACTCGCGAGGCACAGGAGGTGTACCAACTGACAACTGCAGAATCGCCGCGCCCAATGCGCTTTGGCGAAACCTTCAGCAGGGGAACCAATTCGCTGCGAAAGCGGCGCCGCTGCTCATCAAGGTTTGCGCGATCCCGAAGGCAATAGGTCGCATTAGCCGGATTCAACCAGCCACAAGTACGACAGCGCCATTTGCCGGGCACCCGGGTGCAGGGTTCCTGCGCGGCTGTAGATGGAGACAGCAAGAGGACGGCAAAAACTATTACACACAAGGAGCAGAGTCGAGTGCCGGCCCGTGCCGCCCGAAGGTCAGGCAAGTGCAATTTGAGCACCCACATTTTGCCTTACACACTCACGACAATCAGCGCCTTCTCGTTGTTCCACAGTCCACGTTCGGCATCTAAATAAGCCCAGCGGGTAACGTCGAGAAGCACGCTGGCAGGAAGTTGGCGTGCACCGGGCCACTTGGCGTGGAATGCCTCGGCCGATACCTTGTCACAGTACGACACATATTGAACAAGTGCCTCCGGCACGGGCTTAAACAAGTTGAGTGGCAGCGGCTGCACGCCGATTGCTCCCAGCGCGTCTCTTGCGGCGGCCTCGCTCTCGCGAAGCGCCGCGCAGGCCCTTTGGTAAGCCTCGGTGTCTCCCCCAGGCAGTTCAGAAACCACTCCGTAAGCAAAGAAGTGTTGCAATTCGCGTAGCGTGCGGTCAAAGCGGTTGGCGATCGCGCGGTAGTAGAAACGCTGGCGTAATTCTCTCAGTAGCTCGGGCGCGGACATTTCGCGTCCGCCCAAGTGCTTCGCGAGTTCCGGAGCGCCGGAGAAATGATGCTTCAGCAACTCCTCCAATTCCATCCTGCGGTCGCTCACCCATGTTTCGCACACCGGGTCGACGGGGTCGTGGCTAAAGCGGGCTCCATTGGGCCAGTTGCGCCACTCGTTGCGCAATTTCTGGAAGGTGGCACGTATGACGCCAAAGTGCCGTTCCAGGGCGGCCAAATTGTCGATCATCTGACTAATAGCGCCGTCACCGTCCTTCTTGAGGAACACGAGGATATGGCGAAAGGCACCGTTCTCTCTGTCCAGTTCTGCAGTGCGTGCTACCAGTCGCTCACGCTCCTGTTCTGCCAGCTTCAACTGCTGCTCTGTTTGGCTTTGCCTCAGGACCATTTGGTGCTCGAGGCGGGTCGACTCAAGAGTCTGCAACTCGTTGACCCGCACGTGAAGCTGCTTGACAACAGAATCGAATTCAGTTGCCAATGCCTTGTTGCTTCTCGCCAGCTCTTGTTCAGCCGACGCAAGATTTGCCAGTTTTTCAGTGATTGCGGCGGCAAAGCTCCCGAAATCTCCAGGGGCGATACTGGCGATCGCTGAGCGGTTTCCTCCGTCACTCTGAATCCGCTGAGACATCGAGGCGACCTGACCGACGAGGTTCTTAAGGCTATCGCTTGTCGAACCGAGTGCGTTCTTTATATCGCCCAAGGTGCCCATCGCCGTGGCCCAATAGTCCTGTCTCATAGTGCGTCGCCTCCTCAATTCTTCCCACCAACGCGCGACCGGTTCGCGTAATCCAAAACTTCCCACAACTATCAAAAGGATCAAAACCAGCACGAGAATGCTGAAAGTAATCTGCCGCCGCGAAGCGGTGAACGAAGTGCCGAGCCAGCCGGTGGCGACGTTCAGCCGGACGGGAATCTCAACAGCCGCACGATCGGGCATGTGCGCATAGACCGTACCAGCAAGTACCGAGCTCTTGCCTCCCTCGTTCCACGTATTGCCGTCGAGAATGAAGCGAACATGGTGCGGATCGCTGTCTGGCAGGGGACGGATTACTGGGTCACCGTCATAAACAACGGAGTCAGGTATTACGGCAGTCGAGAGCGTCGCCTCTACCGTGCGTGTCCCCCGAGTGGACAGCAGAATTGCCGAGGGGTCAATCTCGGCCCGTACACTTGGCGGAGAGAGGGGTATTGCCAAACGGCCAGAGACGCGTTCCCGCAACGGATCGCGCAGGACCAGCGTCCATTGCCGAAGCGCCATCGCGCGCGCAGCCTCTGGTATCAACAGCGTCGTCCGCACCTGTGGCCGCAATTCAACGTACGATGTGGACAAGCTCTCTCGATCGCCGTAAACGAGCAGCGCCTCGGTTGGCCTCTCCAGCTCAGCGGCGGCATAGAGAATCAGGGTAGAGCCCGCTGCGGAACTGACGAATGCGTAGACATGACGTGCCCAGTCGAACTGAGCGGCGTGTTCGATCGTCTTCACATCGTCTGCTCGGACCCAGCACGACTCGCAACCAGGCAGCAGCAGACGAAGCCAGTTTCCCTGCTTCCCGGCCCGGCTTTCCCCTATCTCGTAAACCTCACTCGGCTGTAAGCTAGTAATGGGTCGGCTGGGGTCCGCCTTCTGTACAACAGGGACGAGTTTCGGCGCCATTGCGAAGGCGCCAGAAGGCGGAGCGGCAGCTAGGCTGGGAAAAAGAGCAGCCAGCAAGACCAGTAGAGATTCGTATGCCAGGATCGACCTTTTGCACTTGACGTACATTGCAAATTGCTTAGAGATCGACATTAGCGAGCGGCCGCCACGGCCGCCGGCATGTCAAGCAGCCACTCAGCGCTTGGATCTCCCTCCTTTCGGATATCATCGACCAAAAAATCTGCAGTGGCCGCGTTACTCTCGGTACCCTGTTCAACGTTAAAGTGAAATCTGTCATCTTTCTCCAGCCTGAGACTAACGCGATCGATGCGACTGTCAGAAGAGAAGCGAACCGCGGCCAACACGCTTCTCCGCGTGTATCCGGCACTGTCTCTCACGGCTCGCTCCGGAGAGGAACCCATAACCTGAAGCAGCACCAATTCGTTGCTATTGTACGGGTATCTAGTTCGGGGGAATTCCAAGCCGCCTTCGCAGCTGCCATTCCGAAAGGGAGTACCCGCCGAAATGAGCGAATCGAAAACAGCACCACTTGGTTGTCGTCGCACCACACCGTAATGGGCGAAAGTCCGATCACTGAGAAGGTGGACGCGGCTTTGTTGCATCCCCCAAAGCGCCGCACCGCGCGCCACACAGGTCTTTTCCTCCCCGTGCAGAGGGACAATCTGCGCTTCGTGAGTGGGATCTAGACTTTGAACCTTTCTAGCAATCTGCTCTTTCAGTGCCGGAAACCGTGTACTTCGCCCGGAAAAAATGATCGTATCCACGCGCCAGTCTTCGGCACCGCACAGATTTCTCAACTCCTCAATACCGCTTTCAAGCTCGGCCAGCCGTGCCTGAATCCCTGTATCGGCGAGGAGAGACTCGGCGGATAGCAGTTGGCCCTTCCATTCACGGAATTCGGACTGCGGGAACGCATAAGCTTCGGTCGGCCGTTTGTCAGCCCAGGATTGGCAAGAGTGGACCTTTACTTTGGCGGCCGTGTTCAGCAGCAGGTTCCTCATGCGGCCTGGATGAACGCCCGCGGGAGGTATGTACGGATCAGGCTCGCCAGTGTGACGGATGCCTTCCCAAAGCAGCCGGGCGATCTCCCAATCTAAATGATCACCCCCAATTGCAAAGCCAAGGCGCTGCAGCGTATGTATCCGAGTGCGAACCTGCTTCTCGGCTCTCTGCTCAGCGTCCATCCCCGACTTGGTCTGCAAGCGTCCCGAGTTTGAACCGCTCAAAATCCTGTCGCTGTCTTCCTCCTTCTCCTCGATGACCGCGTATGTGAAGTTGACGCCTCCGCCGCCGAAATCCATGATCAAGACGTGCTCGCCAAGCTGGGAACGGAGCCGCTCAGGACGGATGGGTTGGGGATGCAGCTTCGCCGTGTGCCACCAGTAGTAGACTAGCACTGCCTCCGCTTCGTAGATCGTAAGCACACGCTGGACACCACGCACTTGGCAACAACGGCGCATGTGTTCTTTCTTCCCGGGAGTAAACATGTTCGGAACCGCTAGTACGAGCTTGTTGATTCGGATCGGCTCTCTCTGTGGCTGTTGCTGTTGGAAATAGTTGCTGGCTTGATCGACAAGGAAATCTGCAAGCATCGCCACTGCATCCTGCCCGCGCATCTTCACCGCACTTCCCTCGAACAAAACGCTGAACGGGTTACCATAGCCGATCAGCCGCTTCGCGGAGCGGAAGAGGCGAGAGGGTGCGTCTGACAGAGTGGCCCTCGCTGCTGCCTTGTCTCCCGCCAAGTACCGGATTTCTTGGCCGTCGACCGAGAATGGCAAGGCCGTCTCGTCTTCTCTCAAGCCAGTGCAAACGTAGACCAGGGAGGGGGCAACGCAGCGTTCCTCTTCAGCCTGACCGTGCCGCAGTGGAACTAGTTCCAGGTCGTCAGGATTCGAACCTCCCGCGATGCAAGCACCCGATGTACCCGGGTCCAGCCCTAACCAGAAATTACCTGGATCTGGAGCGAGAGCGAAGCTCCATTCACGCCGTGCCTTCTGGCCGGCCAGCCTCACCAAAAACCGAAATGGCCCAACGGTCTGCGGCGGCTCCGGCTGATTCGATAGGTCAATTACCAGAAGGGCCTCCCTGGAAGCACCCGCGCCAAGACGAGGTAGACAGACGGATTCACCCTTCGGTGCGGCGTGGCTGCCGAACTCGATCTACTTTGTCGAGCAGAATGAGGGGCATCGGACGCCGCAGGTTCAACCGGTCGCTCGCATTGATAATCCGAATTCGAATAGTGTAGCGGCGATTTCTGCCCCACGGAAGCACACTAATGGGATGTCCGACAGACTGAAACAGATCCGGCTCGATCGGCAGTTCAGCAGTTCCCAAATGCAAACGCCAGCGAGTCCGACGCCCAAAAGCAACCAACAGGAGGCACACAACCACAATGAAAGGCACGAGCAAGATTCGCCCTATCCGTTGCCAAAGCGGTGGCAAGAAAGAAACGGCGACAGTAGCTTGGCGGATGACGCGTGTAGTGTACAGCGTCAAACCCAGAGATCCGGGAAGAACGAAGCGAAGGCGAGCAACACCTCGCAGTTCCAGCGGTGGACCATCAGGGCGGACAGCTGAATTGGGAGCCACCTGCAGAGCTAGGCTTGTCTCAGCCGAACTTGCTGACCAGCGTCGCACGATGCGGCCACCGCCACCCTCGGCCAGTTCGAGATCGAGTTTGTCACAGCGCCAACCGGTAGGCAGCGACGGCCAGGCGCGCAGTTCCAGCTGCCAACCCGAAGCCGAAGTCTGTAGCAGCCGCGCCGAGTCGGGAAAGTCCAGCGACAACGGGGGTGGCCTGACCTCAAGAACCGCGAGGTGCCAGCCGCGCAATTCGTCGCCTGAGTGAAAAATTGTGCGAAGCCGCCCTTCCCATGGCTCGAATTCAGTACGTAACCGCCCAAGCGTCGCTGCGTGCATTGGCAACCGGCTATGCACCAGACCCTCATCTAGTTCCCGGAGTTCACCGTAGTCAGGGAAGAAATCGCTCAGCCAAAAGACATAGGTCGTTGCTGCGTAAGCCTGCGGCCAGGAGGCGACCAACGTGGGGACCGCGTAATACGAAAGGCTGTACCAGTACGTGGCGGTCGATGGTGACGGAAGATTCTGGGCGAGAAATGTTCTCGCCCGAGTCTCGTCTGTCGTCTGCAGCGGACTGCCATTCGCTTGGTGTAACAGTGTGTGGTTCCATCGTCTCCAGAACTCGGCGCTAGGGACACTGGGTAGTCGAGCCTCCACGTCGTCACGATCCATGCCGAATGAGTAGAAGGAGATGCAGTCGCCTGGCGCCCACGCGGGTACAGATTGTCCGTGGCCGAACAACAAATCCATCAGGCGCTGGTTGGCCACAGCGGGCCGACCGATGCGCTCGAGGGTGCGCCAGGAAAAATCGTAGAGGACGACAAGGTGCTTTCCGCAAACTGGTGGCTCTTCTGCACTCGCGGACCGGCCAGCACCAGCACCACAGATAACCATGACCAAAGCACCGCAGACAACGGACCACCACCGAGTACGGCAGGAACTCGCGCCAGTGACTGTTCTACGTTTCGCTAGTCGTCCACGACTGGCAAACGTTGCGATGGATTGGACCGCCACAAACATCCTAGGCAACCAAAGGAAAGCGCCGAGAGTGTCCGCTGCCCACACTCTCAATCAACCGGTCTCTGCCGTTGGCGGCAGATCTTCTTAATCACATTGATGGGCACCGCCCAGTGCATATTGGTGTCCTTGCTTGACCCTAGCTCGCGAGTGGAACCGATTAGGCCAACTACTGTACGATCAGAAGCTCTCAGCACTGGTCCGCCGCTATTGCCAGGATGGGCAGGCGCAGCTATCTTCAGTTCTTCGGGCGCGCTACGTGTGAGACGTGCACGTGTCTCAAACGGCATACCTGACGGATAGCCGAGGAGGATGACGTCCTCGCCGTCCACGAGACTGTCCGAATTGCCCAATGGCAGCGGTGTCAGTGACGGGTCGAGATCCTGGATCTCGACCAAAGCTACGTCGGTAGTCGTATCGGTGAACAGTACACGGCCGCGCACAGCTGCTTGATCGCGATAAGTGAGGGAAACGTCCGCCTGTCGACCTACTACCTGTGCAGTGGTCAGCACCAAACGGCCGGTGACGAGGAAAGCTGCTCCCCCGGCTGAGCCCGATGGCTGGATCCAGAACACAGCGGGACCAGTCTGTGCCTCAGTGGGCCAAAATAGATACCCGGCAAACACAACAACTGCTAGTCCGACGGCTCCGAATACGGCAATGCGTTGCCGCCGCTGCACATCGCTAAAGAAGCTGATGATCTTCTCCGCTTGAGAGACGCTGATTCCGTTTCGCATCGGTTACGCCCCCTCCGTTCGGGGCTGCCTCTGCTGTTCCTGCTCGAGTATGCGCAGGATAAAGCCTTTCTCCTTTAACTCACCCTGCTGACCGCCGGAGGGTTCGTAAAAGTAAAAGTCGCGTATATTGTCGATCTCCGATTGCTGCCGCCGTTCGCGAAGAAGCTGCTCGTTGACCTGTTCGTTGAAAATCTTGGTTAGGCCCGGCTTGCCGGTTTCTACGACGGCCCTTCTGACGGCACCGTTCAGCGCTGTGAATGCGTCTTCATCGGCAGCAACAGATCTGAGGCCTCTGTTGTCCTCGGGTTCCAGATCGACGCCGCGCTCAAGTCCCTGTCTGTCTTGGAATTGAAATTTTGGCGGCACCGGCGGCGCGCCGAGCCAAAGGCGCAGCCAATTCCATTGTGGCCCTCCTGCCTTTCGTCCTTGCTGGAAATCGTGCTCCCAGCGAATGCCAAAATCCAATAGGAACCGGATCAGCTCCCGCACTTCCTCGCGTCGCCTGCGCCGAACTTGTTTGTCGGGCTCGGTGGCATAAGCGAGCCGATGCGCTTTCCAAACCTCCCGCGAAAATGGAAAGGACTGGTCCTTATTCTCATAATGCTCCTTGAGCCGATCCCGGATCACGAGCAAATCCAACGGGCGTACGTTGGGCTGCTCGTCATAAAAAATGACACCGTGGTCGAGCAGGGGTAGAGCTCTGACTTGGTCAGGGGAAAACTCCTCGCATCCAGACTTGCGCAATGCCTGTACAAGATCTCGCAATTGCCCATCGTTTGGGCCAAGTACAAAGCGAGGAATGCCCTGAAGCTGCTGTCGAGTATATCCGCTGAGCCTTAGCAACCCAGCCGTCGCCATCCGGGCGTATTTGGCGGTGGTCCCAATTTGTTGCATGGCAGCCGAAACGGGTTTGAATTCCTGCCTTGAGATCACTGGGTACAATCGCTTTTGGTAGTTGGCCTTAATGACTTCAAAGAGCGCCATGGCGTCGATCCTGCCTGGCTCCCGGATATGGGCGGCAAACAATTCCCAGGAGGATTTGTCGCTGACGTCTTTTAGGTGGGGCACCTGTGCACCAAAAGCCTGGCGCAGCGCCTGAACATCGGTGTCAAAGCCGCCGGTCTGCCAAACGCGCATGACCGGCACACTTTTGTCGGCCACCTCACTCTGGATATCGGTGTCACGGTTAACCAGTCGGTTACGTGTTTCTTCGAGACATTGGCGGAACGACTGGAGTACCCCCGACGAGGGCACGGACGGACCATGGCCAGCGTGAGTGAAAACGCCCGTCTGGAGGGCGGTTTTCAGGTCCTCGAGCGTCGCGCGCAGTGCAAACATTTTCAGGATTTTTAACAGCTCACGCATGCGGTCGATCAGTGTGTCGCGATGAAGCAGGAACAAACGGTTACGCTGCTTCAGCAAGAGGTCGATCTGATGGCTAACCCAGTCAGGCCACTCGGAAGCGCTGCTAGGGATCTCAAGGGCTCCTCCCCAATAGCGGAGCGTTTCTTCTATGCGCTGTTGCAGGGACTCCAGAAGAAGTTCTGCACATGTCAGGTTCTGCGTCTCATCCATCAGCGAGGAGACGCGCTCTGCGATCTGCTTGGCAAGCAGTTGGCGCGCCATCGGCAAGTTCTCGTGAACAGTCAAGTAGTAGTTACCCGCGGAAGGTCGCGAAAACTGGTCCCTCAGCAGATCAGCCGCCGGCTTGATTTTTCGCAAGATGTGGTCGGCATCGCGCCCGATATCGCCATCGAGCGACGCAGCTTCTCCACCGCGGGCCCCCAGAGCATGAAAGACGTCTTCTAGGCACTTATCGAGGAGTGCGCGAGCCTTGTTAAGCAGCTCCCCGTGGACAATCTGCTTCTTTGCGCCGACCGGATCCCTGAGGGTATTTCGATCGAGCCAACGATCGCAAAGCGCCTGTCCCAATCGACAGGCGGCCGCCTCAGTAACGCTGGATTTCGGGTGCATGACTGCCGAAATACCGAAGCCGCCAAAGAATGTGTACGCAGCACTCGCTTGATCCGTAAGCTCTGAGCCGCGGAGCTGGCTCAGCCCGAGCAGCTCACAGAACAGCCGTAGCGCCACCACTTTATATAAGCTCGCGAGCCGCATGTCGCCGAGCTGCGCCTGCCCATAGGCGGTTGATGCTAGATAGCAGATTGTGTATGGGCCGACCCCAGGGTGAAGAGTGACCTGATTAGGGCACTTCATTGCGTATTTCTTAGTAGGGCCGCAATAGTAATCAAACTCCTTAAGCGCGCCATAGCAGTTCCCGAAGCCGAACGTCAAGTTGTCATCTTCCTTTGGCAGGAGAAAGATACCGTAAAGGTTGTGCCGATTGCTTGTGATCTTCTGGATCACGTACCCGACGTCGATGAAAATGCCGGAGCCTGTGCCGCCCACGAGCGAACCGACTACGAACGCTCTGGCCTGCTGGTCTAACTCCGCCCCGCTGCGGCGGTTTACCTCTTGCAGATCGGCATCCGGTTGGCGCACTGCCTGATCGATCTCCTGTTTGGCGTTTTGAATCGCCTGGTAGAAGTCACCAAAATTTGTCTCGCCCCAGAGCAGCATGCGCCCTGCCGGCCGCACACCACCAGCACCTTGCTCGGTCGAGGGGACCTGATCCGGTATGCCCTGTGCAAGCCAATCGAGATCCAGGTCATCTCTCGTCAACAGGTTCTCGTAGGTTTCCCTCAAACCATGCGGCGAACGCAACTTGACTGGCGTGATTTCAGAATCGGCCGGCGTCTTTTCCGGGTTCTCGCTGACGTTGGTCTCCACGTACAGACAACGGAAAAATGGCAGCCGGTTCTTTCCGAAGGTGGCGTAGATCAGCTTCTCCAGTTCGCTGAGAATTCTCAGCCCACTGGTTCCAAGCCCAACCAGCAACGTCGGGGCCAATCCCTGCGGCATGTCTTGCCTCCTCGAATCCAGACTTCAGACGTTGGGAATGGCCGCCTGCAATCGCTTCAGAGCGTGACGCCTTCCCCAATACAGTGCTCCCCAGATCACCAGTAATACCGCCATCACCGTCCAATGTGCCGCGACTGCCTTGCCCCTCATCCAGGTATCCTTCTCCGGCACTAGTTCGCCCCAGTACCACAGCCAAACAACGATGAGGGTTAGCACCAGAAAAACAAACACCAGTACCCAGCTCAGGCACAGTAAGATGCGCGAATCCACGTCAACTAATAGCTGCGTCCTTTCGCTGCGATAAAGATTGGTACGAGAAAGTAAGAGCACCGTAACGAGGTAGACTAGCGCTAGGCACACTAGCAGCATCTCCAGGCTGTTTCCAAACCACAGGCCGACGTAATTATCCGCTTCGGCGGGAAGCCCGCGGAAAAATAGGTTGTTGAAGAAATCAGCCATGGGATCCTCCAGTTCGGCGCAGATTGTGGAACCAAGTACTTACAATGATGGCGAGCAAGACCAGGGCCAATACCACCCACCACCACGAAAAGCCACCCTCAACAAGAAACGAGCGGCGCGCAGAAGCAACGCTGTTGCCGCCCGTTTTTGCGAACACCTGCCACTGGTACTTGCCTGAAGGCAAGAGCTGCGGTGCAGTCACCGCGGTCGCTTGGGTCGTGCTTTGAAGGACGGGAACCGGCGAACCAACTCGCGTCACGACCAGAAAGAAGTTCTCCGGGGGGCGATCTGGCCCCCGCCAGGAGAACGTCGGCCGTACGCTGTGGCGCAGCCGAGCATCATTGACGGGTGCCAGCAGCTCCGGTGCCAGTAGGTCAGGACTTGAGCTGGTCTGCTCTGAGTGTCCTGCCTCTGGCGCTGCCTGTCTCCTGCTTCGGTCTGATTCCAAGTAGATCTGCAGGTCGGGATCCGTTCGCCACCGAATAACCACGGCTGGAGAGCGTTCGGCGAACTCGCTCGCAAGGAAGGCGTCGCGCACTTGCCGCTCCTCCGGGTCCAGACTTCGGCTATCCTGAGCAAAGTCGGATACAACCAGCAAGATCCATTCACGGCTGCCCTGGTCAAAGAGATAGCGAGCCGCCGCCGCAATCGCAAGGTCCTTATTCGTTAGCTGTTCCCTTGCGTCCGCCGGGAAAGCACCGGATACTTTGCGCTCAAGCTCGTTTCGATCAGTGCTCGTGAAATCCTGGTGCCAGAAGAAGGGGACTTGGTGGTATTGGTCCCGAAAGCGAGTGCCAAAACGAATAACAATCAGCCGTGCCCCTTCCCCAAACAGCGGCGCGCTGCCGTTAAGCGCACGAGTGATTGCGCCTGAAGCTGTTTGTGTGGCCGGAACATTCCAATTTCCACTCACACCTCGACCAAAAACCAAAGACAACACGGCATCCCGTATCTCTTGCGGGTACTGGTATCCCCGGCGCGCAGACGAGACAGACTTCGAAACATCCCATAGAATGGCAACATCTTGAGCACTGGAAACTGCCACGCCAAACACGCCAAACAGGAGGAACGCGCAGAAAGTGCAGCGTGCGTAGGACCGCACGGAAACTCGTCTTACACCAGCCGCAACGCAAGAAACGTTTCGGGCCTTGGCAGTGAAGCAGCGCAACATCACCCCCATCCCTACTACTAGGCCATACGGGGCTCTACGCCCTCGGAAGTAGTCCTAGAGAGGCAACCTTGAGATCTTTTCCCCAAACCGCCAACGTTGGAAAAAACCCTGAGCCCGGGGAAGCAAGAATCTCCAGGTCCGTCATCGGGGACCTACCTCGCTCCACGGCATCGGGCAGTATAACAGTTCCAACGGCGTGTACGCTCGACCGCGAACGCGGGGTCTTCATCTGCCCCGGTACGGGACGAGCGATAATCGACGCTTCCAGTCTCGGCACAACAAATCATTTTGTTCTGGAATTTTTCTTTGCTTTAGTGACCGGTGGCAATGCTTGCAGGCGGGCGCACATCTCATCCACGGGTGACCAAAACCAGCCGTGTGGATCCCAAATTCGTGCGTATTTGAGCTTGCACCCAGCAGTGTATGCTTGCCGAGCCTGCTTAATCGAATCCAGCTTCTGTGCAGATCGGCCCTTTATGAAGTAGCAAGCCGCCGCATCGTTCAAGGGACCCCGCTCCAGGATTTCTTTCTTCTGTTCGGCACCCACCGCGCCCGTGGGTGGCGCCGGCACGCGATTCGCCTCCAAGTCGGCTTCCATCTTGGCGGCGCTAAAAGCATAGTCGTCTATGCACTTGTCTGCATGCTTTGCGGCCTCTCTGTAATCGGGCTTGTTGAAAGCTTCCCAAGCTGGCTGAAGAGACGGGTGCTGAGCTAGACACATTGGCACGATCGACCATACAAGGCACAATCCGTTAAGAATATTCGTGCGTTTCATGTTCGGAACCTCCCTTCGACTACCGATTGAACGAGCAAGCTGCGCTTGTTTTGACCAACTTCCGATCAGCAAATAAAGTACCCTCAGGCAATTTTTCAATGCCCATTCGGGCAGGGTCTCGGGCGTAGGCCTCCAGCGCAACGCGAGGCCCGCTAGTGTCCTGAGCGATAAATACGTTGCATAAGTCCAGAGCAAGCTGCATACTTGGTTGTGCGCACTGGACGCCCCAAGAAACCGCTGGAAATCGCC
>Ga0335078_10006603_pt1 | contig 17161 bp, 14 predicted proteins | sample Lox_Sample_32_FD_206711 | JGI IMG/M metagenome (GOLD analysis project Ga0335078, IMG submission 206711) | Soil microbial communities from Loxahatchee National Wildlife Refuge, Florida, United States - Lox_Sample_3.2 | ecosystem: Environmental > Terrestrial > Soil > Wetlands | place: USA... | reverse complement strand
CGCGCAGCAGGACAACACCAGCGTCGCCATCGCCAGCATGGACGATGAGGGCGCGATCGTGCAGCGGGACTGGTACGACGTGTTCGCCGGCGAATGCGGCTTCCTGATCCCGGATCCCCGCGACGCCGAGATCATCTACGGCGACAGCGAGAATCTCATCGGCCGCCTCGACCGCCACAACATGCAGCTGCAGGTCATCTCCGTTTGGCCGGTCGATGCCTCGGGCCATGCCGCCAGGGATCTCGAGCACCGCTTCAACTGGACCTCACCTCTCAGCATGTCGCCCTTCGATCCGGACACTCTTTATTACGGCATGGAGCGCCTCTACAGGACCACGGATCGCGGCCACAGCTGGCAGGCGGTGAGCCCGGATCTTACCCGCAACGACAAGTCGAAGCAGGAGGCGTCCGGCGGTCCCATCACCAAGGACATCACCAGCGTCGAGTACTACGACACCCTGTTTGCCATCGCGGAGTCGCCGCAGCGCCGCGGCATGATCTGGGTCGGAACCGACGACGGGCTGGTGCAGCTGACGCTGGATGGCGGCGCGCACTGGAGCAACGTCACTCCCGCCGGGCTTCCCGCCTGGGGCACGGTCAGCATGATCGAGCCCTCGCGCTACGATGCCGATACCGCCTACGTGGCGGTGGACCGGCACAAGCTTGATGACATCAAGCCCTACGTGTTCGTCACTCATGATGCCGGCAAGAGCTGGGCACGGCTGGATGCGACGCTCCCCGAGGGCTCCTTCGTGCACGCGGTGCGCGAGGACTCCGTCAAGCGCGACCTGCTGTACGCCGCTACCGAGACGGGCGTGTTCGTGTCGTTCGACTCAGGCAGGAACTGGCAGAGCCTGCAGCTGAATCTCCCGCGCTCGCCGGTGCACGATCTGGCGGTGCGCGGCGATGACCTCACGATCGCGACTCACGGCCGCTCATTCTGGATACTCGATGACGTGACGCCGCTGCGGCAGGTGAGCGCCGCGGCCGCGGCCGCGGGCGCTTATCTCTACGCCCCGGAGACCGCCTACCGGCGCTACTACCCCGATGCGGTCGATGCGCGTCCGCCGTCGGGCGAGAACCCGCCGGCCGGCGTGCTGATCGATTACTACCTCGCCGCCGCACCTTCGGGGCCGGTCGGCATCGAGATTCTCGATGCGGCCGGGCACGTCGTGCGCCACCTCTCGAGCGTCGAGAGCAAGGGGGCGGAGCAGCCGCCGGAATGGCCCGACTGGGTGCATCCGGCGACCACCCTGTCGGCAGGGAAGGGCATGAACCGATTCGTGTGGGATCTGCGCTATGACGATCCGGTGCAGATTCCCGGCGCCTTCTACGCGGGCCTCCCGCCGCGCGGCCCGATAGTCATGCCGGGCAGCTACACGCTGCGGCTCAGCTACGGCGGACAGACGCAGACGGCGCCGCTGACGATCGCCGCGGATCCGCGCGACAAGGGCTCGTTTGCGGGGCTGAAGCAGAAGTTCGACCTCGCGATGGAGGTCTATCACGATCAGGATGCGCTGCATCGTGCGGTGAACGAGATCCGCGCCCTGAAGGAGCAGACGGCTGCGCTCGCCGCCAAGGCGAAGGGTAAGCCCCAGGCGCCGAAGCTCGAGGCCGCCGCCGTCTCGATCGGCAAACAGGCCGCGACGATCGAAGCGGTGCTGATGCAGGTCAACATCAAGGGGTCGGAAGCGAATCTCAACTTCCCCGGCATGCTGAATGAGCAGATCTACTCCTTCGCCGGGCTCCTCGATGATGCCGACACGGCGCCCAACGTCCAGGAGGTCGAGACTTACGCGGGCTTCCACGACAAGCTCGGCCGGCAGCTCGCGGACTGGACGGCTCTCAAGTCCAGGGAGATGCCGGGATTCTGCGCACAGGCGCGGGAGGCGGGACTCGACACCGGGACGCTCTGCCCCTGACAGGCCTCAGCGAGGATCGGCTTGCATGTCCCTGAGACCCTATGTAGACTTACAACTATGGGTCGATGGGATGTGCGGATTTCCTTCCAGACTCTGAAGGTCCTGGAAGCGTTCCTCGAGAATCCGACCGGCGAGCTTTCCGGTGCGGACGTGCACAAGTCGAGCGCAATCGCCTCCGGCACCCTTTACCCGATCCTCCTTCGACTCGAATCCGCGGGATGGCTGGTCAGCCGCTGGGAGGCGATCGATCCGGCGAGCGCCGGCCGCCCGCGGCGCCGGCTTTATCGACTGACTCGGAACGGACTCGCGCGCGCAGGCGAGGTGTTCGCGAGCTTCGGTCGGGGAGTCACTGCATGAGCCAGAAGCACGGGTGGTTCGACGGCGTGGTCCTCGGTCTGATTCAGCACGCGGCGCACAAGGCCCCGCCGGCGCTCTCTGCAAGGCTCGAGGAAGAGTGGCTCGCAGACCTCGAGGGACACCGCGGCGGATTCGCGCGGCTGCGCTTCGCGCTCGGGTGCGCCTGGGCGACACGCGTGATCGCGCACGAGCTCGCAGCTCCCGTGGGCGCCGCCGCGTCAGCTGGCGCTCGGACCGCCACGCTCCTTGGGCCAATCGCTCCGCTGCTCTCGCGCCGCACCACGGTTGCCGCGCTGATCGGCGTGCTGCACGTGCTGGTGATCGTGGGACTCGCGAGCGGCATTGCGAGCGGAGTGCTGCAGGTGCCCGCGACGCCGATGCATATCGACTTTATCGTGAGGGCTGCCCGGCCGGCGGCGCCCCCACCGCCGCCCGATCCCACCCTGGTGCAGTTCCGACCCCATCTGCCGACGCCCCAGTGGACGGCGGCGACGACGGGGGAGGGGGCGATCACGGTTCCGACTGCGCAAGCTCCGGCCCCGACCGCCGCCGCCGCGCCGCCTCAGAAACAGGTGGTGCGCCTCAGCGGCGGACCGGGACGCGGCTTCCCCAACACGGCGGACTACTATCCGCCGGCCGCGATCCGCCTCGACGAGAAGGGCATCACGAGCGTCCGCGTCTGCGTCGACGGAGCCGGGCGTCTCACCGCGGATCCCGTGATCGCGCAGTCCTCGGGAAGCGCGCGGCTCGATGCCGCGGCGCTCAGGCTCGCGCAGGCCGGCTCGGGGCACTACCTGCCCTCGACCGAGGATGGTCGTCCCGTGAGCGCCTGTTATCCCTTCGGGGTCCGGTTCGAGCTCAAGTAACGACGCGCCAAACCGAAGCGGGGGTCGCATGCGAGGATTGATCGTCGGCATCGGCATTGCCGCGAGCCTGGCCGGTGCCGCGCCGCTCGGGGCCGCCACCCGCGAGCTCGCGGTAACCATCTATACGAACGATCTCGCGCTCGTGCAGGACCGCCGCACGGTGGACCTGAAAGGCGGCCGTCAACGGCTCGAGTTCCAGGACGTCTCCGCACAGATCCGCCCGGAGACCGTGTCGCTCGCTGCGGGCGACCTCAGCATCGTCGAGCAGAACTTCGACTTCGATCTGCTGACACCGGGGAAGCTGATGGAGAAGGCGGTGGGACAGGAGGTCACCATCGTGCGCGTCAACACCGCCACCGGCGCCGAGACACGCGAGCAGGCGCTGGTGCTCGCGACCAACGGCGGCGTGGTGCTCAGGATCGGCGATCGCATCGAGGTGCTGCGCGACGATGGTCTCCCGGTGCGCGTGATCTTCTCCAAGGTCCCGGACAACCTGCGTGCACGTCCCACCCTCTCGGTGACCATCGACAGCTCGCATGCCGGAGCGCATCCCGCCACCTTGAGCTACCTGACGCCGGGGCTCGGCTGGCGCGCCGACTATGTCGCGCTCTACAACGAGACCGAGGGCAAGATCGACGTGCAGGGCTGGGTCACGCTCACCAACACGAGCGGCACGACGTACGAGGATGCGAAGACGCTGCTGGTCGCGGGCGCGCCGAATGTCGAAAGGCCCGGCTACCATGCCCGCAACACGCACGTCACTCTCGTGCAGCCGGGCACCGAGAGCGGTGACCGGGAGCGCCTGGGCGACTACTACCTCTACCCGCTCGCCGAGCGCACCACCATCGCCAACCTGCAGACCAAGCAGGTGAGCTTCCTCGACGTACACGGCGTGCCGGCGGAGCACGGCTACGAGTACCGCAATCCCTGGCTCGGCACCACGCAGAATGCCGAGAGCGCCAAGACCGTGTACCGCTTCTCGACCAGCGCCCATGCCGGGCTCGGCGATCAGCTGCCGGCCGGGATCCTGCGCTTCTACATGCGCGACAAGCGCAGCGACCCGCAGTTCATCGGTGAGAGCCACATCGACCACACGCCGATGGGGTCCAGCCTGTCGCTCTCGACCGGCGATGCCTTCGATGTCAAGGTGCACCCGGTCGTGGTGAAGCGCACGCTTCTGAAGCCCTTCAGCTGGCAGACCGACATGCGCTACACGCTGAGCAACGCAAGTCCGAAGGCGGTCACGGTGGCGTTGATTCAGGCGGGCCTGTGGGGCGACTCATCGATCCTCAGCGAGAGCCAGAAGAGCAAGCGCACGAGTGCCGAGCAGACCGAGTGGACCGTGACGGTGCCTGCCAACGGCCAGACCGACGTCACCGCCTCCTTTACGACTCGCTTCTAGCGCTTAGCCTATGCCCCGCGTGCTGCCATTTGCGCTGCTGCTGGCGGCCGCGGCGCTGCCGCCGTCGGCAGCGGCGCTCGAGGTCACCGCCGGAGCGCCGACGGATGTGGCCGTCACGGTGTACCGCGCGCCGTTTCGCGCTCGAGGGTCGCTCGATCTCGATGAGCTGCAGGGTTTCGCGCTGATCAGCGAGAAGCGGCGCGTGTCGGTGCCCGCAGGGCTGACGCGCGTGCGCTTCGAAGGCGTGGCCGACGGGATCGAGGCGGCGAGCGCCATTCTCACCGGCTTGCCCGATGGGGTGCTCGAGAAGAATCGCGACGCGCGCGTGCTGAGTCCCGCGGAGCTCCTCAAGGCCGCGGTCGGCGGCAAGGTCGTCCTGGTGCGCACCAATCGCAAGACCGGGGTGGCGCGGCGCACGCTCGCTACCGTTCGCTCGAGCGAGAACGGCGTGGTGTTCGAGACGGACGCCGGGCTCGAGGCGCTGCACTGCTCGGGGCTCGCCGAGACCTTCACCTTCGGCGCCGCCACGGGCCTGCCGGCGAGCCCGACGCTGTCGGTACTGATCCGCAGCGATCGGCCCCTCGAGCTTCCCGTCACCCTGGCCTACTTGGCGCACGGCTTCGACTGGACGGCGAACTACGTCGCGACGCTCGCCGAGGACGGCAAGACGATGGACCTGGGTGCCTGGGTCACGCTCGCGAACGGCAACGGCAACGGCTTTCCGGGCGCGCAGACTCAGGTGGTCGCCGGGCGGCTCAACCGTGAGTCGGGTGAGGTGGAGCCCTATGTGCTGGAGGGGCCCATCATCGCGGAGTGCTGGCCGCAGGGAACGACGAGCGACATCCCGCCGCCGCCGGTCCTGCTCGAGGCCGACGCACGCGCGGGCACGCTCAGCGCGGCGTACCGGGCAGTGAACGCGCCGGCGGCGATGGCGGATATCGTGGTCACGGGGGCCAGGCGCGTCGCGGAGGAGGAGCTCGGCGATTTGAAGCTCTACCGCGTGCCGGAGCGCACGACGGTCGCCAGCCGCCAGTCGAAGCAGGTGCGGCTCCTCGACCGCGAGCGCATTCCCATCTCGATTCTCTACAAGGCGAGCCTTCCCGCCAACGCGCAGATGGAGGCGCAGCCCGCGCAGCGCCTGGCGCGCACCCGCAACGATCGTGAGCACGGGCTGGCACTGCCCTTGCCCTCCGGACAGGTCGCGAGCTTCGTGACCCGGGAGGGGGCGATGCTGTTGCTGGCGGAGGCGCCGCTGCGCGACATCGCGGTCGATGAGGAGCTCGAGATCGGCCTCGGGGAGAGCGCCGATGTCGCGGTGAGCTCCACCCACGAGCGCCGTACGATCGGCGCCGCAACCGAGGAGGAGGACCTGCCGCTCCTTCCCGGGATCAGGCACTTCGAGTCCGCGAGCGTCGATGATGCAAGCCGCGTGGAGATCGCGAACGCGCGCGGCTCTGCGGTGCGCTTCGAGCTCAGCATCCGCCTCGAGGGCGGCATGCAGCTCATCCGCGCCGATCACCCGCTCGGGAGCCGCAACGGCCAACCGCTCTTTGCGCTCACCATTCCTGCCGGTGCGCGCGCGACGCTCCGCTACCAGACCGAGCACACGCGCCTCAGAGCCCGCTAGACTGCTCGCCCCGTGAGCAACCCGAGAACACTCCCGGCGGAAGAGGGGGCGATCCGTGCGAGCCACAGCGACCCCGGGTGCGCCAGCCGGCGCGCGTGGGTGCTGGCGGCTGCGGTCACGGGCTCGACGCTCGCCTCGATCGATGAGTCGGTGGTGAACATCGCGCTGCCCCGGATCGAGTCCGACCTGCACGCAAGTCTCGCGGCCATGCAGTGGGTGATCAACGCCTACACCCTCAGCATGTCCGCGCTGCTGCTGGTCGGCGGCGCCGCTGCCGATCGCTTCGGGCGGCGTCTCATGTTCGTCACGGGCGTCTCGGTGTTTGCCGCGGCCTCGCTCGCCTGCGGTTTCGCCCCCGGGGTGCCGCTGCTGATCGGCGCACGCATCATCCAGGGCGTCGCGGCGGCGCTCCTCATTCCCTGCTCGCTGGCGCTGATCGGTGCTGCCTACGAGGAGCAGGAGCGGGGCGCGGCGGTCGGCATTTGGGCCGGGGCTTCCGCCATCTCCGCCGGTGCGGCACCGTTGCTTGGCGGCTGGCTGGTGGATCACGCCTCATGGCGCGCGATCTTTCTCATCAATCCGATCGCGGCCATTCCGACGCTGTGGATCGCTCTGCGGCGCGTGCCGGAGAGCCGCGACCCGTGCGCACCCGCGCGCCTCGACTGGGCGGGAGCGCTGCTCGCGTTCTCAGGTCTCGGCGGACTCGTCTACGGGCTGATTGCGTATTCGAGTCTCGGCTGGGGGAGCCCGGTGGTGATCGGCTCGCTCACGGCGGGTGCGCTGCTCCTCGCTGCCTTCGTGGTAGTGGAGCAGATGAGCAACTCACCCATGGTGCCGCTCGAGCTCTTTCGGTCGCGCCGCTTCAGCGGCATCAACCTGCTGACGCTGCTCCTCTACGGCGCGCTCGGGGCGGCCTTCTTCTTCCTGCCGTTCCTTCTCATCCAGGCACGCGGCTACTCGGCCGCCGCGACCGGTGCGGTGTACATTCCGTTCACGATCGTGCTCGGGCTCCTGTCGCGCTGGTCGGGAGGACTCGTCGACCGCTTCGGCGCCCGCGGGCCGCTGATAGTCGGGCCGGCCCTGGTCGCCGTGGGCTTCGTGCTGCTGGCCCTCGGCGCGGGCCACTACGGCGTCACGCTCGCCGCCATGATCGTCATGGGCTTCGGCATGGCCTTGACCGCCGCTCCCCTGACAACGGTGGTCGTCAACTGCGTGCCGGCGCACCGCACCGGGGTCGCCTCCGGCATCAACAACGCGGTCGCATCCGTCGGCAGCCTCATGCTGATCGCGCTCCTCGGCAGTCTCGCGCTCGCAGCCTTCGACCGCTCGCTCGATCGCGCCGTGGCCGGGCATGCCGTCTCTCCCGGCGTGCAGACGGCGGTCGCGGCGGCACGCGGGGGATTCGTGGTCCCGCCGATGCCCGCGGGGCTTAGCCGCGAGCAGCAGGCGCAGGCGCACGCCATCGTCTCGGACGCACTCGTCTCCACGGTGCGCGATGTCCTGCTGATCGCCGCCGCGCTCGCCGTGGCGAGCGCCCTGACGACGGCGGCAACCGTCAGCCCGCGGGCGGGAACCACCCGGACAGGAGGGAGGCCGTCCGCTTGAGCCTCGCGCCGCAACATTGAGCTGCTTTCGGCCCGCGCCCGCGGGGCGCAGAATCCGCAGCGGCTCGCTCCCTGTGAACGCTCAGGAAAAATCGAAAGGACATCCCATGAGCACGATGCGCGCGCGGTGTCTGCTGGGTCTCATCGCATCGGCCTGCCTGATACCCGCACTGGCGCAGGACAAGAGCGCCGATGTCTCCAGGGCGATCGCCGCCATGGAGAATCAGTGGCTCGATGCCGAGAAGGCCAACAAAACTGAGCTCCTGGCGCCGATGATTGCGGACCGGTACCTGTCGACCGAGTCGAGCGGCAAGCTCGAGGACAAGGCGAAGACTCTCGAGGAGGTCCGGACGCGCAAGTACCAGAGCGCCGAATACGAGGACCTGCAGGTCGCGGTGTTCGGCAGCAGCGTCGCGATCGCGCGCGGCGGCTACAAAGCCGTCGGGACCGAGCCCGACGGCAAGCCCTTCAAGGAGCATCTGCGCTGGACCGACACCTGGGTGAGGATGCCGGGCGGGAAGTGGCAGTGCGTCGCGAGTCAGTACACCGCAATCTGACGCGGCGCTTCAGCGGCGCAGCGCAGCTCAGCGGCTTGTGCTGCGGCGGCTCCTCGCGGCGAACCAGCCGGCGTAGACCACCGACAGGAGGCCGATGACGAAGATGCCGTCGAAGGTCCCGGCGCCGCCGATCGACGCGACGGGGGCGCCGAGGCCCGGTATGCGGCTGAGATTCATGAGGTCGGCGCCGATGAGCGTGCCGAGACTGCCGCAGATATAGGCCAGCGCTCCCGCGTGGCGCCGCGAGAGGAGCAGCGCCACCACCGCGGTTACCACGGTCGGAACGAAAATCGGCTCGGCGATGCCGAGGCCGGGCTCGGGAGTGGCGAGCGCGTGGCAGGCGAACGCCACCACCGCGGTTCCGGCCACGCTGAGCGCGAACAGCTGGTTGCGCACCATCAGGTAGAGCGACAGCACCGTCGGTATGACGGCCCCGCCCACGTTGACGGCGAGGATGGTCGTCGAGGTGCGCACCATCGGCACGACGTACGGCATGCCGAAGAAAGGCACGACCGTGAGGCGCGTCATGTGGTGCTCGGGGAGGTAGGCGATCGGAATGTTGATGTAGCTGCCGAGGAATGACAGCAGCAGTATGCCGATCATGGTGTGGGACGCGAGCCCCATGCTCTCGGCGGCGAAGGTGAGGAGCCGGCCGGCGACGAATCCGGTCACCACCAGGAAGAGGATCGCGAGCCCGAGGAGCGCGGGCGCGGCGAGCGGAAAGTAGTGCAGTCCGGGGTTCATGGGCGCTGCGTGAAGCGCCGCACGACGCGCAGCACCCAGGAGCAGGTGCAGACGAGGAACACCGCGAGGCCGACCAGGAACGCCTGCGAGTTCATGGCCGGCGGCTCGATGGCGTTGGCGCGCACCACCAGCCATTGCACGTAGCAGAGGAAGACGATCACCAGCCCCGAGAAGACCGCCATCTGCCGTGACAGGAAGCGCACGGTGTCCGTGCGCCGCTCCGGCGCCAGCCAGTAGCTGCGGTTGGGGACGTTGATGCGGGCCGCGGCGCGGCGCATCGCCAGGGTCGGCAGCACCGCGGTGAGGAGCGGTACTACCGCCGTGATGAGCAGCATGATCGTCAGATATGGCCGACGCGGCATGTGGCCGTTCGCCTCTCCCGCAGCGTTGAAGTGTGAGGCGACCTGCTCCGGCAGCTGCTGCCCGGTCCAGCAGATGAAGGCCAGGGCGCAGACGAGCAGCGCGAGGAGCGGTGCCGGGACGGGCGGCGGCGTTGCGGGCAGGGGCTCGTTCATGGAAGGGCGGATGTTAGCGTGAGCCCGGGCGGCCGGCCATTGCGCGCCGGCGCGCACAGTTGCCCCGGTTTATACGAGTGTATAAACTGCTCCCGATGAGCGCGGACCCCAATCGCCGCCCGACCACACGCGAGCAGCTGCTCGCCGCCGGCCGGCGCATCATTCTCTCGCGCGGCTTCGCCGCGCTCACCACGCGTGAGGTGGCCGCCGGCGCGGGCGCGAACCTCGGCAGCTTCGTCTATCACTTCGGCACGCGCGAGGCCTTCATCGAGGCACTGCTCGAGAGCTGGTACGCGCCGCTCTTCGCGCGCATCCGCAGCGTCGTCGCCAGCGAGGGCGGCGGGCTCGAGCGGCTGCGGGCGGCGATCCTCGCGCTGATCGAGTTCAGCGAGGGTGAGGATGTGTTTCTCGGACGTGTGCTGCTCGCCGCCGCCAATGGCGAGAAGGCGGCGCGCGCCTTCCTGCGCTCACTCACGAGCCGCCATCCGAAGCTGCTGGTCGAGGCGGTGCTGGCCGCGCAGCAGGAGGGGAGCCTCGAGCGCGAGGATCCGCTGCAGGTGCTGTGCTTCCTCATGGCCTCCGTGGGCCTGCCGCGCCTGCTCGCCGGCGCCTGGCAGGGGCCGCCGCTCCTCGACAAGGCACTGTCCGCGGCCCTCGGCCGCATTGCGCGTGATCGCGCCCGCATCGAGCAGCGGCTCGACTGGGGCATTCGTGGGTTGACGCCTCGAGGTAACTGACATGGCCGTGAAGCTTGCGCGTAACCGACTGCTGCTGCTTGCCGCACTGATCGTGCTCCTCGTTCTCGGGCTCGCCTGGGCGTGGGCACGCAGCGCGCGCGGCCGCGAGCTGGTGCTCTACGGCAACGTCGACATCCGCGAGGTGACGATCGGCTTCCGGGTCGCTGGCCGGGTCGAGAGGCTCGAGGTCGATGAGGGCGATGCGGTGACGGCGGGTCAGGAGCTTGCGCAGCTCGACCCCGTGCCGCTCGAGCTCGAGGCGAGTGAGGCGCGTGCCAACGCGGCATCGCTCGGCCGGCGCATGGACCTTCTGCAGAAGGGCTATCGCCCGGAGCTCATCGCCCAGGGCCGCGCCACGGTGACCGAGCAGCAGGCGGCGCTCACGCAGGCGGAACAGAACCTCACGCGTCAGCAGCAGCTCGAGGGTACGGGCGCCGTCGCCGAGCACGTCTACGACGATGCGCTCGCGGCGCGCGACGAGGCGCGCGCACGGCTCAAGGCGGCGCAGGAGAATCTCGCGCAGCTCGAATACGGCTACCAGCACCAGGAGGTCGCCGAGGGCGAGGCCAATCATCAGCGCGCGCTCGCCTCCGCCGCCGCGGCGGAGCAGCGCCTGAAGGATACGCTGCTGCGCGCGCCGGCGGATGGCGTGGTGCTGACGCGTGCCGTCGAGCGCGGCGCGATCCTCGCCGCCGGGACGCCGGTGTTCACCATCTCGTTGCGCTCCCCGGTATGGGCCGTGATCTACGTGGACGAGGCCAATCTCGGCGGCGTCGCGCCCGGTCAGAACGTACTCCTCTATACGGACGCGCGGCCCGACCGGCCGTACCACGGCAAGGTGGGGTACGTGTCACCGACGGCGGAATTCACGCCGAAGAACGTCGAGACTCCGGAGTTGCGCACGGCGCTCGTCTACCGGGCCCGCATCGTGGTGGCGGATGCGGATCAGGCACTGCGGCAGGGGATGCCCGTCACCGTGCACTTCGGCAGGCCATGAGCGCCGCCGTCGAGCTCAAGGACATCACGCACCGTTTCGCCGGGACGGAGGCGCCGGCGCTTGCGGCCGTGACGGCGAGCGTTCCCTCCGGTGTCATCAGCGGACTGGTGGGTCCGGACGGGGCCGGCAAGACGACGCTCATGCGCCTCATGGCCGGGCTCCTCAAGGCGAGCAGCGGCACGATCCGCACCGCGGGCCTCGATCCGATCGCTCAGGGGTACGAGCTGCGAGCGCAGCTGGGATACATGCCGCAGAAGTTCGGGCTGTACGAGGATCTCACCGTCGCCGAGAACCTCGGGCTGTACGCGGACCTGCGCGGCATCACGGGTGAGGCGCGCCGCGCGAGCTTCGAGCGCCTCCTCGCCTTCACGGATCTCGCCGCCTTCACGGCTCGCCCGGCGGGCAAGCTCTCGGGTGGCATGAAGCAGAAGCTCGGGCTCGCCTGCGTACTGCTCGGCAATCCGCAGCTGCTGCTGCTCGATGAGCCCTCGGTGGGCGTCGATCCGATCTCGCGACGCGAGCTGTGGCGCATGGTGAACGAGCTCGCGGCGGCGGGGATGTCGGTGATCTGGAGCACCTCCTACCTCGATGAGGCGGAGCGCTGCCCGCATATCCTGCTCATGAGCGCCGGGAGGCTTCTGTACCACGGCGCGCCACGGGAGCTCACGGCGCGCATGGCGGGACGCAGCGTGCAGATCGGCGAGACGCAGGGCAACCGGCGCTCGCTCCTGCAGCGTGCGCTGCGCGCGAGCGAGGTGATGGACGCAGTCATCCAGGGAAGCCGCATCCGGCTCGTGCTGCGCGATGCCGCGCGTCCGCCCGCACTCGAGGCGCTCGAGGCGGGCCCCGAGGCGTGGCTGCGGCCGGTCGAGCCGCGGCTCGAGGATGCCTTCATCGACATCCTGGGCGGGGGCCCCGGGGGCGAATCGGAGCTCGCACGGGTGATGAGTCCGGTCGTCCTGCCGCAGGAGAAGCGCGCGGCGGTGATCGAGGCGGTGAATCTCACCAAGCGTTTCGGGGCTTTCACCGCCGCGGCCGGTGTGAGCTTCCGCGTGCAGCAGGGGGAGATCTTCGGGCTCCTGGGGCCCAACGGCGCCGGCAAGTCGACCACCTTCCGCATGGTGTGCGGGCTCATTCCGCCGAGCGACGGGCATGCGAGCGTCTTAGGCATAGATCTGCGCACGCACGCCGCCGCCGCCCGTCAGCGCCTCGGCTACATGGCGCAGAAGTTCTCGCTCTACGGCAACCTCACCGTCGAGCAGAACCTGAGCTTCTTCTCCGGCGCCTACGGCCTCACGGGGGCGCGCCAGAGCGCGAGGATCGGCGAGATGCTCGAGACCTTCGCACTGCACCCCCATCGCGCCGCCCCGGCGGATGAGCTGGCGCTCGGCTTCAAGCAGCGGCTCGCGCTCGCCTGCGCACTGATGCACGGCCCGGCGGTGCTGTTTCTCGATGAGCCGACCTCGGGCGTGGACCCCGTGACGCGGCGCGAGTTCTGGAATCACATCAACGGGCTGGTGCAGAAGGGCGTCACCGTGATGGTGACGACGCATTTCATGGACGAGGCCGAGTACTGCGACCGCATTGGCCTCGTCAACCGCGGGCGGCTGTTCGCGACCGGCACCCCGGAGGAGCTGAAGCGCGCCGCCGGCCGCGACGGGCACGAGGCGCCCACCATGGAGGAAGCCTTCATCGCGCTCATCGAGCGGTCCGGTCAGGACGAGGAGCGGAGGGCGGTGGCATGAGCGCACCGGTAAGCTGGCGGCGCCTGCGGGCCCTGTGTCTCAAGGAGAGCCTGCAGATCGTGCGTGACCCCTCGAGCATCCTCATCGCCTTCGTGCTGCCGATCATCCTGCTGATGATCTTCGGCTACGGCATCAATCTCGATGCGAGCCGCATCCACGTCGGCGTGCTGAGCGAGGACCGCGGGCCGGACGCGGCGCGCTTCGTCGCCGCCCTCGGCGCCTCTCCGGTCCTCGACACCCGGGTCGCAACGGCGCGCAGCGAGCTCGACCACGCGCTCGCCGCCGGCGAAGTGCGCGGTTTCATCGTGCTGCAGTCGGACTTCAGCGCCCGGCTCGCGCGCCCCGATGCCACCGCGCCCGTGCAGGTGATCACCGACGGCTCGGAGCCCAATACCGCGAGCTTCGTCTCAGCCTACATCCAGGGTGTCTGGTCGACCTGGCTCGCGGAGCGTGCTGCCGACCGCGGCGCCGTGTTCACGCCGCCGGTGGAGCTGATCGCGCGCTCCTGGTTCAACCCCGCAGCCCTCAGCCGCAACTTCATCGTGCCGGGCTCGATCGCGCTCATCATGACGATCATCGGGGCGCTGCTGACCTCGCTCGTGATCGCGCGCGAGTGGGAGCGCGGCACCATGGAGGCGCTGCTCTCCACCGCGGTGACGCGCAGCGAGCTGCTGCTCTCCAAGGTGCTTCCCTACTATGCGCTCGGCATGGTGTCGATGCTGCTATGCCTGGTGGTCGCGGTGGCGCTCTTCGGCGTGCCGTTCCGTGGGTCGCTGCTGCTGCTGCTCCTCTACACGACGCTGTTCCTCGGCAGCGCCCTGGGACTGGGGCTGCTGCTCTCCACCGTGCTGCGCAATCAGTTCAACGCTGCGCAGGCGGCGCTCAATGCCGCGTTCCTTCCGGCCACCATGCTGTCGGGGTTCGTGTTCGAGATCGCCAGCATGCCGGCGCCGGTGCGCGCCGTGACCTATCTCATTCCGGCGCGCTATTTCATCAGCTCGCTCCAGACGCTGTTTCAGGCGGGCTTCGTCGGGCGGATCCTGCTCGATGACCTGCTGTTTCTCACCGCCTCCGCGGCATTCTTCCTCGGCCTGAGCGCGCTCAACACGCGCCGGCGGCTGGACTGAAGGCGATGCTCGGGCGCCTCGTCACCCTGATCCGCAAGGAGCTGCTGCTCGCCTTCCGCGATCCGCAGAGCCGGCGGCTGCTGATCCTGCCGGTGCTGCTGCAGCTGCTGCTGTTCCCGTTCGCCGCGACCCTCGAGGTGCGCAACGCAACTCTCGCCATCCTCGACAACGACCGCGGTGCCGAGGCCGAGGAGCTGGTGAAGCGCCTCGCCGCCGCACGCGCCTTTCCGACCGTGCACCTCGTGACCGATCAGGCGGCGCTCAGGCGCACCGTCGAGGAGCAGGATGCGCTGGTCGCGGTCGAGTTTCCGGCGGACTTCTCGCGCCGCCTGCAGCAGGGTGCGGGAGCTGAGCTCCTCGCGGTGGTCGATGGCCGGCGGTCCAACAGCGCGCAGATCGCGCTCGGCTACGTGCAGTCGATCGTCGCGGACTACGCGGACGAGCGAGCGCGCCAGGCCGGCGCCGCGGTACCGAGCCGCATCGTGCTGCGCAACCGCTACAACCCGAACCTCGAGTACCGCTGGTTCCTGCTGCCCTCGCTGGTCGCCATCATCACCACCATCGGCAGTCTGGTGGTGACGGCGCTGTCGATAGCGCGCGAGCGCGAGCAGGGCACCTTCGAGCAGCTGCTGGTATCGCCGCTGACGCCGGCGCTCATCATGCTGGGCAAGACCGTGCCCGCGCTCCTCATCGCCTTCGGCCAGGCGCTCATCATCGCCCTCGCCGCCGTCTTCATCTACCAGGTGCCGTTCACGGGCTCGCTGGTCGCGCTCGGCGTGTGCATGCTGCTGTACGCGCTGTCGCTCGCCGGCTTCGGGCTGTTCATCTCCTCGATCTGCGCCACGCAGCAGCAGGCGTTTCTCGGCGTGTTCACCTTCATGGTACCGGCCATCATGCTCTCGGGCTTCGTGGCTCCGGTCGAGAACATGCCGGCCTTCTTCCGCGGCATCGCCTGGGTCGATCCCCTGAGCCACTTCATCGTCATCCTGAAGGGCGTGTTCCTGAAGAGCTACGGGCTCGCGCTCGCCTGGCCCAACATGTGGCCGCTGCTGCTCACCACGGTGCTGACGGTGTCCCTCGCTTACTGGATGTTCAGGCGGCAGGTCGCCTGAAACGGAGCGTATCCCTATGCAGCCCCCGACAGCTCCCCGTCTCGCGCCCCTGCTCCTCGGCGCGCTCGCCGGTGGCTGCGCCGTCGGACCCGATTACCACGGGGCGCCCTCACTGCCGGCGGTGAGCGCCGCGTGGCCCGTCGCCGGGGGCGCCGCGGGCGGCACTGCGGCGGATCGCTGGTGGGAGGATCTCGGGGACCCCGAGCTCGCGCGCCTCATCGCCCGCGCGCTCGCCGACAATCCCGACCTGGCGAGCGCCGAGGCGCGGGTGCAGCAGTCGCGGGCCGCGGCGCGCGTCGCCGGCGCGGCTTTCTATCCTGCCGTGACCGCAGCCGCCGACATGTCGCGCGACAAGCTGAGCCGCAACGGCGAGAACCTCGCGCTGATTCCCTTCACCCCGCCCACGACCGAGTTCACCGACTACAAGGTGGGTGTGGATGCCTCGTGGGAGATCGATTTCGCCGGCAAGACGCGACGCGAGGTGCAGGCGGCGGTGGCGCGCCTCGGCTCGAGCGCGGCGGCACGCGATGATGCCCGTGCGGTGGTCGCGGCCGGGGTGGCCGACGCCTACGTCGACTATCGCGACAGCACGCTGCGCCTGAAGCCCGCGCACGACGCGGCGGATGCCGCGCGCGAGATGGCGCGCCTCACCGGCTTGCAGCGGCAGGCGGGCGTCGCGAGCGACAGCGATCGCGACCGCGCCGAGGCCGACGCAGACTCGGCGGCGGCTGCCGTGGCGCCGCTCGCGAGCGCGCAGCAGAGCGCACTCTTCCAGCTGGCATCCCTCGTCGCTACGCCGGTCGAGGAGCTGCGCGCCGAGCTCGCCTCCGAGGCACCGCTGCCGGCGCCGCCCGCCACAGCCCCGGCCGGTGTTCCGGCCGACATTCTGCGGCGGCGCCCGGACATCCTGCGCGCCGAGCGCGAGCTCGCGGCGGCTACCGCGGCGGTCGGCAGCGCGGTGGCGGATCAGTATCCGCGCCTCAGCCTGATCGGCGATGCGGGCTGGGACTCGGTGCACGCCGGCACGCTCACCGATGCGGCGAGCCGCTATTGGAATCTCTCCCCGCAGCTGACGCTGCCACTGTTCGCCGGCGGCCGGTTGCATGCGGCGGTCGAGGCGGCAGACGCCGCCCGCAGCGAGGCGCTGGCGAGCTACCGTAGCACGGTGCTCAAGGCGCTCGCTGACACCGAGAGCGCCATCGTGCGCTACGCCTCCGAGCAGCAGCGCGTGCAGACGCTGCGGGCGGCGAGCGAGCGCCTGCGGGATGCGGCCGGGCGCGAGGCGCGGCGCTTTTCCGTCGGTGATGCCTCGCAGATCGATGCGCTCACGGCGCAGCGCGCCGCCGACACGGCGCTCGATGCGCTGCTCGTGAGTGAGGCGCTGCTGGTGGAGGATTACGTGGCGCTGGCGAAGTCCCTGGGCAGCGGCTGGCAGGTGGCGCAGGCTCAGGCTCCGCGCTGACTGCGCTTCAGCAGGCGCGGATCGCCGATCCGCTCCACCCAGCGGGCGAAGGTGGCGGTCGGGCCCCGCCAGCGGAGCGACTCGGGGTCGGTGAAGAGCGCCGCGTCGCGTTTGAGCGTCGCGAGCTGTTTGAAGAGGAGGGCGAGACCGGCCTGCTCACCGAGCACGGCCGGAGGGAACGCCTCCAGCGCCCCATAGCGGCCGATGAGCCGCGCAGCGCCGACCCGGCCGATGCCGGCGATGCCGGGGTAGCCGTCCGCTGCATCGCCGACCAGGGCGAGGAAGTCCGGGATCCTCTCGGGCTCCACGCCGAACTTGGCGCGCACGCCCGCGGCGTTGCGGATCTGTTTGCTCTTGCGATCGACCTGCACCACGAAGTCATCGCGAA
>Ga0335078_10006602_pt1 | contig 17161 bp, 12 predicted proteins | sample Lox_Sample_32_FD_206711 | JGI IMG/M metagenome (GOLD analysis project Ga0335078, IMG submission 206711) | Soil microbial communities from Loxahatchee National Wildlife Refuge, Florida, United States - Lox_Sample_3.2 | ecosystem: Environmental > Terrestrial > Soil > Wetlands | place: USA... | reverse complement strand
TTACACCGAGCAAGAACAGATGGAGATTGAGAAGGCAGCGAAGCAGCAAAAAATAAGCAAGAGCGGCTTCGTTGCGACGGCCGCCCTGAAAGAGGCTCGCCGGATGGGTCACTAGCGCTGTCAACCCTATAGGACCCTTCAGCAAGACCCTGCCAAAAGATCAATCCAGTTGTACTGTACAACAACACATTATAACTGTGATGTCCGATTACCGGTGGCGCTCTTGGGGGCAGAGGAACTTAGAACGTCTAACAAAACTTCATTTCTCCAGCAACCCGTCAAAGGGTCGGAACATCCTTGCGGAAAGGAGCTGTCCAATGGCCATCGAACTCTTGCCTGACGGGTTGTGGGAACTGGTCGAACCGTTTATCCCAGTTGCCAAGGCGAAGCCCAAAGGTGGAAGACCGCGCTTAGCAGACAGGGCATGCCTCACAGGCATTTTGTTTGTTCTGCGCAGTGGTATTCCTTGGGAGATGCTGCCGCAAGAGATGGGCTGTGGCTCTGGAATGAGTTGCTGGCGACGACTGCACGATTGGCAGGAGCGTGGTATCTGGCAACTGCTCCACTTCGTTTTGCTGGACTGGCTGGCACGCTCCGGACAGATCGACTGGTCACGGGCAGTCGTGGACGGCAGTGCGATCCGGGCAGTTTTTGGGGGCGCCAGACGGGGCCGAATCCAACTGACCGGGCGAAGCTGGGCAGCAAGCGCCATCTGATTTGCGATGGCCAAGGAGTTCCGTTGGCCATCCAGCTCACCGGAGCCAATCGTAACGACTCGCAGCAAGCACTCTCGCTAGTTGACGCCATCCCATTGTTACAGGGAGAGCGCGGACGTCCACGCCATCGTCCTGATTGCGTGATGGGCGACCGTGGTTATGACGCTGAGGCGATCCGGCAAGGTCTGCGCGGCAGACGCATCATCCCTTTTCTTGCGAAGCGCAACACCGAACATGGCAGCGGGCTGGGCCGATGGCGCTGGGTAGTAGAACGGACCTTCGCTTGGTTGAATCAGTTCCGGCGGCTGCGTGTGCGCTACGAAAAACGGGCGGACATTCACGAGGCATTTCTATCCTTGGGGTGTGCTCTGATCTGCTGGCGCTTCCTGCGAGTCGATTGGGTGGCGGGTTGAAAGCTAGCTTTGCCGGGCAATGCATGACTTGCTGCTGCTTGGCCCCTAATATGGCCGCGCCAAGGGACAGATCGACCCTTCCCGCGTGCTCGGCCAAACCATTTCGCACTACCGCATCCTAGCGAAGCTCGGGGGACGGCGGGATGGGTGTGTCTATAAGCCAGCCCCCGCTTTACGACTGCAAATATTTGCATCTTGACGGGGCAACAACCACCGGACATGATCCCGCAACGTTTTGGGCCTCCTTATTCCTTCTCTTTTGCCCACAACTTAATTTCCGTCCCAGCTTTTACGTAAGCATTCTTTGCCCCATATCGAACCAAGGTTCGATTCTCGCGAAAAACAATCGGGAGTATGCCATGAAGAACTTGAAGATAAAGACAATGTGGACCTTTTTCCGTGGTTTCTTCGCGTTATCTAATTAGATAGGGGCCGAGTTTGGATTGTGGGGACGGAAGATGGCAAGTAAACATCAAGGTTCGCGATCTCTGCAGCGGCGCTCACGAAAAATGGACTGGAAAAGGAGCATCTATATTATGAAGAACACGCCGCAACATCGAAGCTGGATTTCGAGGATGCGTCGGCCAGCGGCGAGTGCCGCGCTGGCGCTAGCGGCCGTCCTGATGCCAGCGGTCATTATCACCCAATCGGCGCAAGCGCAGACCTTCACCGCGCTGTTCAGCTTCGACAATACCGACGGCTCCAACCCGAACGCGGCGCTGCTCCAAGGAACCGATGGGAACCTGTACGGGACTACGGTTGGTGGCGGGGCTAACGCCTATGGCACAGTCTTCAAGATCACTACGAACGGCACGCTGACCACGCTCTACAGCTTTTGCTCCCAAACCGGTTGCACCGACGGCGCAGAGCCCTACGCAGCGTTGATCCAGGCCACCGATGGAAACTTCTACGGCACCACAGTGAATGGCGGGGCCTACGCCGATGGAACGGTCTTCCAGATCACGCCGAGCGGTACGCTCACTACGCTTTACAGCTTTTGCTCGCAGAGCGATTGCGCGGATGGGGAAGAGCCATACGGGGCGCTCATCCAGGCCACCGATGGGAACCTCTACGGCACAACTTATCTCGGCGGGGCCAACAGCCATGGCACGATCTTCAAAATTACACTGACTGGCACGCTGACCACGCTTCACAGCTTTTGCGCCCAGACTGGTTGCGCGGACGGGGGATACACCCAGGCGGGGCTGGTCGAAGGCAGCGATGGGAATTTCTACGGCACTACGATCAACGGCGGGACCGAGGGCCCTGAGTATGGCACGGTCTTCAAAATCACACCGAGTGGCACCCTGACCACGCTCTACAGCTTTTGCTCTACAGGCGGCCTTTGCGAGTCTCAGCCCTATGCGGCCCTGATCCAGGCCACCGATGGGAACTTTTACGGGACTACAACCGGTGGGTCCTCCGCCGATGGATCAGTCTTCAAAATCACCTCGGGTGGCACCCTGACCACGCTTTCCATCTTCACCGGAGGCACGGACGGCAGTCAGCCCTACGCGGGGCTGGTCCAAGCCACCGACGGGAACTTGTATGGGACAACCTATAGCGCCGGGGCCAACGGCGATGGCACCGTCTTCGAAATCACCACCGGCGGCACACTGACCTCGCTTTATAGCTTTTGCTCGAAGAGCGACTGCACCGACGGGGAATACCCGTACGCGGGGATACTCCAGGACACCAATGGGAGCTTCTACGGGACAACCCTCAATGGCGGGGCCAAGGGTTATGGCACAGTCTTCAGCTTGTCTGTAGGTCTGGGGCCGTTTGTGGAAACGCATCCGGCCGCGGGCGCGGTGGGAACCACGGTTAATATTCTGGGAACCAATTTGACCGGCGCGACCAGCGTCAGCTTTAACGGCACTGCCGCTAACTTCACTGTAGTTTCCGGTTCCTTGATCACGGCTACCGTAGCTGCGGGCGCGAGCAGTGGCTTTGTCACCGTGACCGCCTCGAGCGGCACGCTCACCAGCAATCTGCCGTTCGTGATTACGGTGGCCACTACTTCAACCTCGGTGGTCTCATCGCTGAATCCATCAATCTTCGGGCAGTCGGTAACGCTTACTGCCACGGTTTCCTCGCCGTCTGGAACGCCCACCGGCAAAGTCACATTTATGAATGGCAGCGCAACATTGCATACCGTTACGCTCAAGGACTCCGTGGCCAGTTTCACCACTACAACCTTGGGCGCGGGCACAAAGTCCCTTACGGCGGTTTACCAAGGGAGCGTTTCATTCGCCGGCAGTACGTCGCCGGTACTCAGCCAGGTGGTGAACAAGGCTACGAGCACGGTCACGCTGACGTCGTCACAGAATCCCTCGACCTTGGGAGAGTCGGTGACCTTCACCGCAACCGTGGCACCGGAATTCAGCGGCACCCCTAAAGGCAAGGTCACGTTCAAGGAAGGAAGCACGGTATTGGATGCGGTTACGCTGACTGACGGAGTGGCCACCTTCACCACTTCGTCGCTGACTTCAGGAAAACACAAAATTATGGCTAAGTACGGTGGGAGCACGGACTTTGCAGCCAGTTCGGCGGCATTGACGCAGACGGTGAATTAGGGCTCTGCAGTCTCTATGCCAACGCTTTTGTGCAGCTCACTTTGGCGGAGGAATCGATTATGAAAAACCCATCGCAACATTGGAATTGGATTTCAGGGCTGCGTTTGCCAGCGGCCAGTGCCGCGCTGGTGTTGGCGGCCGTGCTGGTGCCGGCGGTCATTACCACCCAATCGGCGCAAGCGCAGACTTTCACCGAACTGAACAGCTTCAACATGACGGACGGCTTCGGCCCCGTCGCGGCGCTGGTCCAGGGGCGAGACGGGAACCTTTATGGAACTACGTTCGGTGGCGGGTCCGGCGACGCCGCCTCGTGCGTTTATGGCGAGTGTGGAACCGTCTTCCAAATCACCACGAGCGGCACGCTGAACTCGATTTACAGTTTCTGTTCGAAAAACAATTGTACGGATGGCTCCTGGCCCTACTCGACACTGGTCCAGGGTACCGATGGCAACTTCTATGGGACTACATTGGATGGCGGGGCCGGCAGTGCCTGTCCTACGGGCATTGACTGTGGGACGGTCTTCAAGATCACCCCAGATGGCACCCTGACCACCCTTTACATCTTTTGCTCGAAAAGCGGTTGCGCGGATGGGGGAAACCCTGCAGGCGGGCTGATCCTGGGCACCGATGGGAACTTCTATGGGACGACTGGGGGCGGCGGGACCGGCAGTGCCTGTCCTTACAGCATTTCTGGCTGTGGGACGGTCTTCAAGATCACGCCCAGTGGCACGCTGACGACGATTTACAATTTTTGCTCGCAAACCAATTGCGCCGACGGCGACAACCCCCAGGCACCGCTGATCCAAGGTGCGGATGGGAACTTCTACGGGACAACCGAGTCAGGCGGCGCCGATCTGTCGCTGTGCGGCGGTTACGGTTGCGGTACAGCCTTCAAACTCACGCCGAAAGGCGTGCTGACCACGCTCTACAGCTTTTGCTCCGAAAGCAATTGCGCGGACGGCGCAGAGCCCTACACGGGGCTGATCCAGGCCAGCGATGGAAACTTCTACGGGACTACGATCGAAGGCGGGAGCGGGACCTACGGCTCGCTTTGTACAGAATTTGGCTTTCAAGGCTGTGGGACGGTCTTCCAGGTCACTCCGAGCGGCACGCTGACTACGCTCTACAGCTTCTGCAACCAGGTCAATTGCGCAGACGGCGCCGGCCCCGGCGCGTCGCTGATCCAGGCCACCGACGGGAATCTCTACGGGACAACTGAATCCGGCGGGGCCTATGGCGGCATCGACCCCTGCAATTCGCTGGGCTGTGGCACGATCTACGAAATCACCACCACTGGCACTCAGACCAGGCTTTATAGCTTCAGCGGCACAGACGGCCAAGTCCCCGAGGCGGCGCTGATCCAGGACACCGATGGGAATTTCTATGGGACAACCTATGAAGGTGGAGCCTACACAGACTGCGCCTCTTCGCCGACGACTTGCGGCTCGGTCTTCAGCCTGTCTAATTTCCTTGGCCCGTTTGTGGAGACGCAACCCACCTCGGGCCCGGTGAGATCGGCGGTCAAGATTCTGGGCACCAATTTAACCGGCGCGACCAGCGTCAGCTTTAACGGCACGGCGGCTGCGTTCAAAGTGGTCTCGGCTTCGTTAATCACGGCCACCGTACCCTCCGCTGGCGTCAGCACTGGCCCTGTGACCGTGGTTACGCCGGCATCATCAAGCGGCACGCTGACCAGCAATCTGCCCTTCGTGATTACGTCGGCCATCACTTCCACCTCGGTGACCTCATCGCAGAGTCCCATAATTTTCGGGGAGTCGGTAACGTTTACGGCCACAGTTTCCTCGCCGTCGGGAAAGCCCCCAGGCAAAGTCACGTTTATGAATGGGAGCGCGACACTGGGTACGGCTACGCTGAAGGCCGGTGTAGCCACCCTCACCACTCTAACCCTGGGCGCGGGCATAAACTCCATTACGGCCGTGTACGCCGGGAACAGTCTATGGGGCGGCAGCACCTCACCCGCACTGAGCCAGGTAGTGAACCAGGCCACGAGCATGGTCGGGCTCACGTCGTCACAGAATCCCTCGACTTTGGGAGAGTCGGTGACCTTCACCGCAACAGTGGCCCCGGAGTTTAACGGCACGCCCACAGGCAAAGTCACGTTTTTGGAGGGGAACACGACGCTGGGTAAAGTTACGCTGACGAAAGGCGTGGCTACGTTCACCACTTCGTCGCTGACTTCAGGAGCGCACAAAATTACGGCTAAATACGGTGGCAGCAAAAACTTTGCCGGCAGTTCAGAGACGCTGACGCAGACGGTAAACTAGAAACCCGCGACAGTAGTGGAGATATTCCAGAGCACGGAAAAAAGCCAGGGTTGGTTGTGCAGCACGCAATACGAAGCCGCTTCCTCGGGAGGCGGCTTTCGTGTTGTCGAGGGTTTTGTTAGAGGCTCTTAGCAACCAACAGCATTAGGGCCCGGTCAGCAAGATCGTCGAAGGACCTCCAGTCAAAGCTCGCCGATGCAGAGAAACCCCTTATGCGACCTGCTCTGTGCGGAATTGGCCGGGCTGGTAATCGCCCGGAACTGTTCTGGCCGAAACGTTCAGGCGGTTCCAGCCATTGATACTTACAACGGCTAGCGTAAGATCCGACAACTCTTTTTCGTTGAAGTGTTGCCGCACCTTTTCATAGACCTCGTCAGGTACGTGGCCATTTGTGATCAGAGTGAGAAGATCAACGGCCGTGCGTACTGTATCGATATGCACTGGAAGGACCTGCGAGCGAGTGGAGAAAATGAACAACGGCTGTATTCGTTGGATGCTTGGCCGGCCTGATGGTTATATCGCCTACTCTTCGCACAAGATCGATACCGCAGCGTTCGGAGCGGTACGGTCCGTGCTTCAGCGCCAAACTTTGCTGCAATCGATCGCAGAAGAAGCTGCTTGAGGAAGACAAGCTGCGGCGCGAATGACGATTTCAGAGCGGCTCGATTCGCGCACTGATCATCGCCAATGCTCGACGAGCATGATGTCGCTGTCAGCCTGCTGAAGCCTGGCGTAGACGAGCGACCGCCGGTCTTGCGAGACAGAGATTCCCATCACAGGTTCACCACTGATTTCCACTAGGTGGCTTATTTTCCTAGAGGCAAAATCGAAATACTCAAGAGACCACCGGTCGTTGGGGAGAAAGAAAATCCCCCCTGGAACGACAACCCAGTTCGAGAAGTTGACACTGGGCATGCCCTCGACAGTTGACTCAGTGCCGGGCTTCTTGAGCGAAATCACCTTCAACGTCGAGTCACCGACGAGATTCGTGACGAAATAAATCTCGTCCCTGGCAGGCGCTTCCTGTGGAATCGAACCAGGCTGGCTCGACAGAGCCTCGGCTTGGCCGCCCTCGACGGGGCAACGGAAGATCCGGCCAGAATCGACGCCTCCAACGAAATAAATCCATTTCCCATCGTGCGACCAACTGGGTTGCGACATCTCGTCGATATTCGTCCGGACCCTGTGCGGCACGCGTTCCTCTATGTCTACGATGTATACGCCGGGGCGCCCTTCGCTACGAGAATCAAACACGATTCTTCGGCCATCGGGCGACCAGCGCGGACTGCCCGTTATCGCGTTGTTCAACTTCGAGATTTGCACCAGCCCTGTGCCATCCGCATTGCTCATCCAGATCTCGAGGGTGCCCGTTCGTTTGGAAGTGAATGTAATGTGTTTTCCGTCGGGGGAGTACTGAGGAAAGATGGAAGCTTGAGTCGAAGCAATGATCTTCTGAGCCGACACGCCAGCCGGAATCAGCTCTCTTCTCCAAATATCAACCCCTGAGTAATGCCACAGTTCGAAGGCGAGTTTGTCACCTCGAACCGATATCGCCGGGTCGCCGCCCCTCTCGCCGAACGGAAGTTTCCGTAACTGGCCGCTAGAAACGCTAATCTCGTCAAGTTCGCTGAACTCGTTTCCATCCACATGCCGGCCAACGACCAGCCGCTGGTTGTCGCGCGCCCAGGTGAGTCCTGCGGACCAACCCTCATATCGTCCGACCAAATGCGGATTCCGGCCCGCAGTATCGATAGTGTAAAGTGCAAAGCTGCCAGGCTTGGTAATGCATCGATAGGCCAGTTCCTTGCCATCGGGGGAAAACGCGGGCTCGATCTCTTCCTGGCATTCGGGCGTGTGAGGAAACGGCTTGGTTTCGAGGGATTCCACGGAAATCAGGTTGAGGCTGTGATTGCCGCCGACAACTGGCGAATCCGTGAAGGCGATCCACTGGCCGTCGGGAGACCAACTGACACCAAACGGCTTTGCGTTGGTCAACCGCAGGCGCCGTTCCGGCCCGCCAAGCGCAGGCACAAGGTAGACTCCGCTGTCTGATCCTGCAAGGCGCTGAAAAGCGATCTGTGCTCCGTCCGGGGACCAGGCAAGGCTGATCGAATCGGCAGGATGTTCTGTCAACCGGACCAAGGTTTCGCTTCCGGTCACCTTCAGGTAAATGTCGTACTTATGTTCCGCGCCTTCCTCCGTCTTGCCGTTCCACGCGAACGCAATCTGCGAACTATCAGGTGAGAAAGTCGGAGATTCGGCAATTCCGGTGTACGCCGTGAATGGAATAACTTTGAACTCTGCTGGGGCCTTTGTGGTTTCGGCCGCGCTTTCTCGCCGATGAAGGTACAGAACGAGAAGCAGGCAAGCCAGCCCGGCGAAAATACACGCGCCAACCGTCGGCCAAAGCCAGGGACGGCTCTGGACGTTCTTGGCCTGTTCGGGGACCACTGCCGACGTTGGCGCTATCTTTCCGATCAGCCGGTAGCCGCGGCGCGGCAACGTCTCCACGAAGCGTGGGCGGTCCGCCGAATCACCCAACACGTCGCGCAGGCGGTTGACGGCAGTGTTGAGGCCGTGCTCGAAATCCACATAGGTGTCTGCGGGCCACAACCTTCGCTGGAACTCGTCTCGCGTTACTACCTCACCCGGCTTTTCCAGCAGGATCACCAGTACTTCGAATGGCTGCCCGCTTAGCTTCAGTTTCCTGCCGTTTTTTCGAATCTCCCGCGAACCAAGGTCGACTTCGAAATCGCCGAAATGAATCGGAGGCGGAGATTGGGCAGCATCCTTCACGGTGACCTACGTCAAAAATCGAAAACAGTCTAGCATTGAAAACGACAGCACAAGTCGTTCTCGGTCGCTATCCGCCCGTCGCCGCTGGCCCGTAAGTCAGTTGCTATCCGTAATCTGCCGGAATGCCGCTCCTGTGATCTTCTTTCTATGTTTTTTTGACACCCGATCTATGGTGTGGGACCTCCAGTTTGTCCCATCTTGCCGACCAAGCCCATCCGGCTTGGAGACGATGAAATGGGGAGCGGTCAAACCTCTTGTGGGGTCACTGTCGAGACTCGCCAGGTTCTTCTCTTAGCATTCCCAGCGCTCATTCTGATGGTTGCGTGCGGCTGCTTTGCCGGGCGAGCGGCGGGCGCCGAACTGCCCGAGTTCAAGCCTGCTTTGACGATCCAGGTTTACAACTACCGGCATGTACCCACCCGCTTGCTGGTTCTCGCCGAGCGCGAGGCAGGAGAGGTTCTGGAAAAGGCGGGATTGCAGGTGACCTGGCAAGATTGCCCAGCCGGACCCACCTCAGCGATCTCGATCGAATCCTGTGGTAACGACGACCGAAGTGACCGCGTCACACTGGTTGTGGTTGCGGGACCGAAACAGAATCTCATGCTCGACACCATTTCCGGCGTGGCTTTGCCGCCTTCTTTGGTGGGAGTGTTTTACGACTATCTTCCACATCTGCCGAAATTCAACGATTCGCCCGAAAACAATGCGGTCGTGATGGGATGCGTCATGGCCCACGAGATTGGGCATTTACTGCTGGGCTCCCGCGGTCATTCCATCTCTGGAATCATGCAGGGAGCATGGGGAGTCGAGCAGCTAAGCCGAGCCCTGATGGGACAGCTCGTTTTTCTGAAAGAGGAATCAGAAATGATGAAGGTAGCGGCGCAAGCCCGGATGAAGCAAGGGCTAAGCAGCCAGATATCCGCACCGATTGTCCGCCCCACACAGTAGAAACCAGACACGGCGGTTACCAACCCTGAGCCGATGGTTGAAGCGCCACGTGCAGGCGCTCCCGCATCATTGCGGCGGCTGGCAAAAATCGATGTCACCGTCGAGAATTCGGGCAAGCTTCCGGTATATTCTGTAAGGCGCTCAATGACAATCCGATGTCTACTGCGTGCTCTGCGGTGGCAACGATTTCTGGCAGGTTCTCGCGTGCCCCGCCCGGCGCCGGCAGTTGAAGTGCCGGCCGGGGTGACCGGATTCAGACAAATCGCATCTTTAATTTTTCTTATCTCATTCTCCTTATTGAAACCCGCGTAAATCTGAATTTTCTGCACTGGAGCTGAAATGAAAATCTCTTACCTCTGGCTGACCCTGGTGCTGTTGATCGCCTCGTCTTCGGCGCAGGATTTCCAAGGAAACTGGCAGGCATCCGTTCAAGAGTCCGGCAAGGCCGTGCTTTACGTCTTGCGAATCAAGAAAACTAACGACGGATTCGCCGCAACTGTGAACGTCCCGGCCGCCTTCTTGTTCGACAATACCGTGGACTCGATTTCGGTGGATCACAGCAACCTGCAACTTCGTGAAGGACAAGTGACCTACGAAGGCGCCTTGTCGGCCGACTCTCAATCCATCGAAGGAACGTGGTCCTTGGGTGGCGAACCGCAGAGCGTGACCTGGCATCGTCTTGCGTCTGACGCGGGGGACCAGCTCGAGTCTGTCGCGAGGCATCTGCAATCCCTCATTTATCTCAATGCGGAGCAATGGAAGTTGCACGCCGGCGATATTGCTCATGGAGAGTCCGTCGAACTGGACGACAGTTCATGGCAAGTGGTCGGCCCGAACAGCTTTGCCCCCGATGGAGCTGTCTGGTATCGATGCTGGATCGAGATTCCAAAAACTCTCAACGGCTACGATGTCACCGGAGCCAAGGCCTGGTTCGACTTTCAATACGACGCTAACGGCCCGGTCACTGAGATTCTCTATTTCAATGGTCGCCGCGTAGCCATGGGGGATGATCTCGAACCTGTTGTCCTTTTTGAGCAGGCTCATCCGGGTGACAAAGTCCTGGTCGCGGTAAAGCTGTTGCGCTCGGTGGATCGCAAGCATTTTCTCGGAGCTCGAGTGCGTCTGGAGTTTCCCGGTTCACGTCCCGACCCATCCAAATATTTTGTGGAACTCGGAGCGGTTTCAATCCTCGGTCCACAGGCCGGACCCCAAATGGAAACTGCGTTGAAAAAGTCCGCCGATGCAGTCGATCTCGGCGCCCTCGCCCGCGCCGACCAGCGCGCATTCGACAGCTCGCTCGCCAAGGCCTCTGGATTCCTCGATCCCCTAAAGAGCCAGCTGCAGCAGTCTTCCATTCGTATGACCGGCAATTCCCACATCGACGCAGCCTGGCTCTGGCCGTGGACGGAAACGGTTGACGTAGTGCGACGAACGTTTGGCACCGCTCTTCAGCTCATGGAGGAGTATCCCCAAGCCACATACACGCAATCCGCAGCTGCTTACAGCGAGTGGATGCTGGAAAAGTACCCTTTCCTCAACCAGCAGATTGTCGATCGCGTCAAGCAGGGCCGCTGGGAGATGGTCGGCGGCATGTGGGTAGAGCCTGATCTCAACATGCCGGACGGAGAGTCGCTCGTGCGCCAGTTGCTGGTTGGAAAACGGTTCTTCAAAGACAAATTCGGAGTCGACGTGCGCATCGGCTGGAACCCCGACTCCTTCGGATACAACTGGCAGCTTCCACAAATCTATAAAAGGTCCGGCATCGACTATTTCGTAACCCAGAAGATGGCATGGAACGACACGAACCAACTTCCGCTAAAAACCTTCTGGTGGCAATCCCCGGACGGAAGCCGCGTCCTTACGTATTTCCCTCACGACTACGGCAATGAGATCGATCCGCTGAAAATGGCGAGGGATCTTGCCATCAGCCAGACTCTCAATCCTGGCGCTCGGGAGATGATGCATCTCTTTGGGATGGGTGACCACGGAGGCGGTATGACCCGAGCCATGCTCGAAGATGGAGTGAAGTGGTCGAACCCGGATTCGATTTTTCCCAAGGCCACTTTCGGCGTCGCCCAAGGCTTCTTCACAGATATCGAAGCGTCAGCCGACACGAAACATGCACCGATCTGGAACTACAAGACGCTAGCCGCCGGCGATACCCAGTTGCCAACAGCTCCGAGTGGAAAGTTCAGCCTCCCCATATGGAACGACGAACTGTACTTCGAATACCACCGAGGTGTCTTCACCACGCAGGCCAAGCACAAGCGCAACATGCGGGAGAGCGAAGAAGAATTGCTTGATGCCGAAAAGTTCGCGTCATTGGCCTGGCTTTCGGGCGATGCTTATCCCGGCACGGAACTAACCGCATCATGGAAGAAAGTGCTATTCAATCAGTTCCACGATCTCGCGGCTGGGTCCGGCATCGCTCAGATCTATCGCGACGCGCAGCGAGACTACGATTCCGTTCGGCTGGTAAGCGAACATGCGACCTCTCAGGCATTGGACACGCTGGAAAGCCAGATCGATACACGCGCCCCGCGCGGCGGAGTTCCCATCGTCGTCTGGAACCCGCTTGCTTGGCAAAGGACGGATATCGTTTCTATCGACGTGCAGTTGCCGGATTCGCCAAATGGCCCGATCTCCGTAATAGATTCCGATGGCCAGCCGCAACCGTTTCAGGTGCTCACCAAAGATCCAAACCTCAACAAGTTTCGATTGCTGGTGGAAGCAAAGGATGTGCCGTCTCTCGGTTATCGAGTACTCCGTGCCGTCTCCGGCGGAGCTGCGGCGCCTGCCGAGTTGAAGGTCCATGATCTGACTTTGGAGAATGCGGCGCTGCGCCTGACCGTCGATCCCAAGACGGGCTGTATCACGAGCCTGTACGACTTGCGATCTCACTTCGAGTCCCTCGCAGCCAATGGTTGCGGCAACGAATTGATCGCGTTCCACGACCAGCCGAGGGACTACGACGCTTGGAACATTGATAGTGATTTCGATCGCCAGTTCACCAAACTCGACACGGCAGATTCCGTCGAGGTCATTGAAAAAGGGCCACTGCGAGCAACGATCCGCGTAGTACGCACCTGGCAAAAGTCGAAATTCGTTCAGGACATATCGCTCTATGCCGGCATGGACCGCGTTGACGTATCGAATAACATCGACTGGCACGAAAGCCATGTCCTGCTAAAGGCGGCGTTCCCGCTTGCCGCATCGGGCAGCGAAGCAACCTACGAAATTCCTTACGGATCGATCGAACGGCCCACAACACGCAATAATCGCTTTGAAAGTGCCAAGTTCGAAGTGCCCGCGCTGCGCTGGGCAGATCTCGGCGACGGTAATCATGGTTTCAGTCTGATCAACGAATCTAAATACGGATATGACGCCAAGGGCAATGTATTGCGGCTCTCACTTCTGCGTTCCCCCACTTGGCCTGATCCTGACGCCGACCGCGGCCATCACAGCTTCAGCTATGCTCTCTATCCTCACCTCGGCGATTGGAAAAAAGCCCTGACTGTCCGCCGAGGGTACGAGTTCAACTACAAACTCTTAGCCTCGCAGGTTACCGCTCATGCCGGCATGCTTGGGGCAACGCACTCGTTTGCCGACATCAAGGAGGATAATGTGATTCTCACGGCTCTAAAGAAGTCAGAGGATGGCGATGCTCTGTTGCTCCGCTTTTACGAGTGGGCCGGGCAGACGGGTGACGTGCAGGTCACGGTTCCAAAAGGTGCGACTGCCGCACAGCAGACTAACTTGATGGAGCAGCCGGAAGGGTCTCCGATCCCAATCACAAAAGCGGATCAGGTGAGCGTGCTGGTTCACCCTTACGAGATCGTGTCATTGCGCGTTAGCTACAAGCCGGAGAAAGATAGGATACCGGACAGCAACTAGTCTGCACCGCGGTTTTCCTAGGAATGATGAGAACACCCGCTCGCAAAGAAGTGTCGGTGAATCCTCAAACCGGCAAACCGCAACTGAGAAGTTAGGGGTATTTCCCGGAGAAACGGAATGCCGCAAGACAAGCGGATCGGCTACGCAGTTATCGGAATCGGAGCTCTCGCACAAGCTGCGATTCTCCCTGCTTTTGCAAACAGCAGTAACTCCCGATTGGTGGCTCTGGTTACCGGCAATCCGCAGAAAGGCAAGAAGTTGGCCCGCCAGTTCGACGCAAAACACGTGTTCCACTATTCCGAATTTGCAGAATGCCTTCGAGACTCCGAAGTGAACGCAGTGTATCTATCCACTCCGCCCGGAGAACACGAAAAATACGCCGTCGCTGCCGCGAACATGGGCAAGCATGTCCTCTGCGAGAAGCCGCTCGCCGCAACGGTCGAGCAAGCCCGGGGAATGGTCCATGCAGGCCTCCGGAACAATGTCCTGCTCATGACCGCATACCGAAAATATCTTGAGCCTGCCAGTGTCCGGCTCAAGAAGATGATCGTCGGGGGGGAATTGGGGCGGATTGATATTATCCATACCCTGTTTTCCGAGTTTCGGTCGCACGGCGATAACTCGCCTCCGTGGCTCTTTTCGCAGCAACTGAGTGGCGGGGGGCCCTTGACCGACCTCGGTGTCTACTGCCTGAACACCTCCCGTTGGCTCGTAAACGAAGATCCCGTGGCTGCCAGCGCCATCAGTTGGGCGCGCGATCCAGAGCGCTACAAGGAAGTCGAACAGGGGGTCTCGTTCCGTCTTGACTTCGCCAGCGGTCTGGTCCTACAGGGGACATCCGCCTACAGCGCTGCGTTCTCTTCTTTTATTCATGTTCATGGCGAAAAAGGCTGGGCGGAACTGGCTCCAGCTTTCGCGTTCGAAGAAGAGCGGCGGCTGAGCGGGAAAGTGGCGGGGCGTTGGTTCGCGAAAACCTTCAAGCCGATGGATGAATTTGCGTTGGAACTGGACTACTTCTCGAAATGCATTCGGGAAAACAAGAAGCCAGAGCCCGACGGGGAGCAGGGACTCCGCGACATGATCATCATCGAGGCGATTTACGAGGCCTCGCGATCCGGCCGCACTACGGAGATTCGCTACTAACCGCTCCCGACGCAGTCTTCCCGAACGCGGGTATGCACGTATCCACTGCTCAGCCCACTCAACTCGCTTTAAGCCAGCTCGTTTAATACTCGCTGAAGTCAATCGCTACTGGCTGGCCTAGTTCTCTGGCCTTCAGAGCGACATAGACGGCGCCCGCCGCCACCCAGACTGCTCCCACCCATAGGGTGGAGCCCTGCAACCCCAGGAAGATGATCAAGCAGAACAGAAAACCTAGCGCCGGAATAACCACGTCGAACAATCTGTTCTTTTTGCCCTGCACTCCAGCCGTGAAACCAAAGTGTTTGAGAGCTGCCAGATTCACAGCCATAAATGCGATCAATGCTCCGAAATTCAGGAGCTCGACTGCCCGTTCCCACTGCATGGTCAGTGTTCCTATATACGCCACGACTCCTACGATCGCCACGTTATAGGTGGGATTCCCCCGAGCCGCGTTGAGGTGGCCGAATATCTTTCGCGGCAGAATGTTATCTCTGCCCATGCCGTACAACAGCCGCACCGCACCGAGCAGACCTGCCAGTCCGCAGGCAAGGCTCGAAATTAAAAGAACCACCCCAAAGGCCACGAAGAGCCCGGAACCTCCTACGACCTGCGCAACGTCCATGAAAGCGGTCTCAGGGTTGGCCAGAGTGGTGTAATCGGGCCAAACGCGGACAGCCAAGAAAACCTGAAATGCCGCGAAAAGTCCTGTAAAAACGCAAACCAGCACTGACGCGAGCATGACGTTTCGTTTGGGATTTTCCACCTCTTCCGCCAGAATACTGACGCCATCAAACCCGATATAAGTGGTTGCGGCTAGTGCCGTACCCGCAGCAATCGCGCGCACGCTGAAGGTCCTGGGATCGTATAGTGGACGTGTCGAAATGAAGCCCTGCCAGTGCTGGTGCACAAAGATATACCAGATGGCCTCTCCTAAAAACGCCACCATCACCAGCGACATGAGAGCAAGCAAAATCTCGTTGGCGCGGGCTGTTGTCCGGATTCCGAACCAACACAGCAGCGTCATGAATCCGATTGCGACGGCAGATAGCACCGCAAAGGGGATGTGAGGCACCAATCGTTGTATCGTCAGTGCCGCGTAGAGACTGTTTTGCAGGGGTTGGAACAGATATTCCAGGAACATCGCCCAGCCGAGCACAAATCCGACCTCAGAACTGAACGCACGGCTGACGTAGGTGTACACGGACCCCGCCGAAGGGTACGCCGTCGCCATGCGCCCGAAGCTGACTGCCGTCGCGGTCATGGCCATCATCGCCGCGAGCAGCGTAACAATCGCGTGTCCGCGCGAAAGCACTTGCGCCTCGCCGAACATCGGCACGACTGCGATCGGCGAAGTCAGGATGACCCCGTAATAGACAAGGTCCCACAGGCCCAATACGCGCTTTAGCTTAGGTGTTTCTGCAGCAGCCATTGTTGAGGGCAATTAAAATCCCCGCCCGCGATTGTCCCGGGCATGATCTCACATCACAATGCAATTTTGCACGAATTTCTGCCCGCCGAACGAATGCAGCTAATCGACTAGACAACATGCGATCCGCTACATCGAAAACTCCTAGACGATCGACTGATTATAGTGACTGCGAACGGATTTGAGTCGGTATAACCGCTTAGCCAAATCTGCCGCCAAACCAGCTTCATCTTGAATTGACAGGAGAGTACGTATTTGCCATAGTGTCACAGCGATCAGACAGCGCAACTCTATGCTTACGATACGAATCGCGGCCTGTCGTTCCTTTCGGGGGGCAATATGAGCGAAGGCGATTCTCTCGTCCATTCCCGCAATCTTCCCTCGGATCAAGGCGGCAAACTTCTCGACCTGCCTCGACAAAAGGCCCGATGGGAGTGGATGAGCTTCGTTGTCCGACGCTTGCTCCGGCAACAAACCTATAGTAGCCAGTGTCGAAACGAAGAGGCCGCGTTCGTCATTCTCGGCGGAACCTGCCAAGCCGACTGGGGAAAAGGTCCTCACTCGCTGGGCAAGAGAAAGAACGTTTTCGATGGTTTTCCCTTTACTCTCTATCTGCCTGCCGGGAACGAGGTAATCTTCACGGCCACCTCCTCGTGCGAAATTGCAGAGTGTCGCGTTCCCTCCTCCGCCCATCTTGATCCGAAGTTGATCACGCCAGCTGACATCGTCAGCAGTCTTCGTGGAGGCGCAAATGCCTCGCGCCAAATCGTCGATATTATGCCGCCGTCTTTTCCTGCCGACCGCCTGATGGTGATCGAGGTCTATACTCCCGGCGGGAACTGGTCAAGCTATCCTCCACATAAACATGATGTGCACAGCCCGCCCTCAGAGGTAGATCTCGACGAGATTTACTATTACCGCATTCGACAGTCAGAGGGTTTCGCGTTCCAGCATCTCTACTCGC
>Ga0335078_10006600_pt1 | contig 17162 bp, 15 predicted proteins | sample Lox_Sample_32_FD_206711 | JGI IMG/M metagenome (GOLD analysis project Ga0335078, IMG submission 206711) | Soil microbial communities from Loxahatchee National Wildlife Refuge, Florida, United States - Lox_Sample_3.2 | ecosystem: Environmental > Terrestrial > Soil > Wetlands | place: USA... | reverse complement strand
ACGGTGCCGCGATGCCCGCTTAACGCGCCGGCGCATTCTCTCACCTGACCGCGTGCTCTGCGCGGGCTGCGGTAAGCTGCCCGCGCTCCTCTCAGGAATCGTGCTGCCGCGGCCTGAAACCCAGCTCGGGACAGGCTTTGCGGATACTGGGGATTATCGGTGACGATCGTGAGCGCTGCAAAGCCCGGCGGGCAGGCATAGTCGGGCACCGGTCCCGCTAGCTGACGGGCGGTGGTATGCCCTCGGCGGTCGCGGCCAGCGCGGGATCCCATTGGCACACCGTGCCCGCGTGACGGAACGCCGAACGGGCGAACTCCAGCGCCGCGGCCCGCGGCTCCGGCTGGGCACGGACGTCGTCCCACTCGAGGATGAACTCGCCCAGTGAGTCGTCCCAGTGCGCACTGGGCGGCGACAGGACCGCGTTGCCGAACCCCTGAGGCGCCGGGTGCGCGTAGGAGTAGAACGCCGCCGTGGGGTGCCGTGGGTCACCCGGCCACCAGCCGACGGCTACTTCTTGCGCGTCCATGGCGTTACGCATGATGAAGTGGCCGGACGGCGGGTCGGCCGGCCGACCCGAAAACAGGTTCACGGCCAGGTCGAAGGACCCCCACCAGGCGTTGACCGCCGTCGACCGGCCTCGGTAGGGCGCCCGGAACGCGGCGAGCACCAGGGCCGCCTGGGTCACGGCGGCGAAGTAGTCGTCCACCTGGCGGCGGTCGTAGCTGGCGTGCTCGCGGTCTTCGTCGAGCGGTACGCTCCACGGCACCTCCTGCGGGGTGGGGTCGATGTCCACGGCGCCGCCGAGGCCGCGCACCGCCGCCAGCACCTCCCGCGTCACGTCGCCGACCGGGCGGTCGGGGGTGAGCGCGACGCGCTCGGTCCGGCCGCCGCTGTGCTCGGCGCGCGCCTCGTGGACCCGCAGATCGAGCACGACCACCAGGGATCCAGAGCCGTCCGGTGCAGGCAGCGGCGCCGTCTCCCACCCGCGTGCGGTCAGCCGCAGCGCCGCGTGCTGCAATTCCGGCTCGGGCGGGGCGAGCTTGGCCGCGATCTTGCCTAGCACCTGCGTGTGAGCATGCAGGGTGTCGCAGGTGGCACTCCACTGCCGGTAGGAAACCGCAGGCCAGGTGGTCCGCATACCTGCACGCTAGAACGCGGGCGCGCGATGCACAACGCGCCGCGCGAGCGGAACTGGTTGGATGGCGGCGTGGCGGCTCCGATGGCGGGCTGGATCGCGAGGCGGGCGGTGCGGTGGACGGCGAGGTGCATGGCGGGCTGCGGATCGCGACCTGGAACGTGAACTCGGTGCTTGCCCGGCTGCCCCGCCTGGTGAGCTGGCTGGAGCAGGCCGCCCCCGACGTGGCGTGCCTGCAGGAGACGAAGGTCGGCGCCGATGCTTTCCCGGCCGACGCCGTCAGGCCGCTCGGCTACGAGGTGGCGCACCACGGCGACGGTCGCTGGAACGGGGTCGCCGTCCTGTCCCGGCTCGGGCTGGAGGATGTCGGCCGCGGCCTGCCCGGCGATCCCGGCTTCCCCGACGAGAACACCCTCGAGGCGCGCACCCTGGCGGCCACCTGCGGGCCGGTGCGGGTGCGGTCGGTGTACGTGCCCAACGGCCGCGCTCCCGGCGATCCGCACTACGCCTACAAGCTGCGCTGGCTGGCCGCCCTGAGAGCGGCGGTCGCCACCGACGCCGCAGGCGGCCGGCCGTTCGCGGTCATGGGTGATTTCAACGTCGCTCCGTCCGACGCGGACGTGTGGGACCCGGCGGCTTTCGCCGACTCGACCCATGTCACTCCTGCCGAGCGGGCCGCGCTGGCCGCACTGCGCGAGACGGGACTGACCGACGTGGTACCACGCATCGCCAAGGGCCCGCACCCGTACACCTACTGGGATTACCGGGCGGGGTCGTTCCACAAGGGCATGGGCATGCGCATCGACCTCGTCTACGCCAACGCGGTCCTGGCCGCTTCGGTCGCCGATGCCTGGGTCGACCGCGAGGCCCGCAAGGGCAAGGGCCCGAGCGACCACGCCCCGGTGATCGTCGATCTCAGACTGTAAGCAGTCAGCGCGGGTCGACCTGGCTGCCACGTCGAGGGTCACCGGGTCGCCCGGGCGCACCAGCCTGTTCGTGGCGGCTGCGCCGGGTACCGGCTGCGCCGGGTACCTGGAGCAGGTCGGTGCGACCCGGTAATCCACCTCTCGTGCTGATACAGGGTGGTCCAGGTCCTGAGAAGTTATGCATTCGTTATAAGGCAAGCGGGCCTCACCGGGGCCTCAAACGTGTCTTATATGACGGCGGGGCGGCACGCGCCGTCACCAGGAGGACGGGGGAGGGGTCCCGGATGTCCAGCAGCAGCCAGGACTGGAGCGCATTGGCAAGCCACAACGAGCGGGTCGTGACGGCTCCTGCCCTGCAGCCCGGCCCTGACCCGCATCATCCCAGACCCCGACCCGGCGCCCAGCTCAAAGGCCGGCTGCGGCTCCGGAAGCGCGCTGGTCGGACAGGTACTCCAGCACGTGCCTGACGGCCTGCCCGGCGGGCACCCGCTGCTTCTCGCCGGTCTGGCGGGCAGCGATCTCGACAAGCCCGTCGGCTAGGTCGCGGGTTCCCACGCTGACCCTGCAGGGTGCCCCGGTCAGCTCGGCGTCCCGGAACTTGACGCCCGGCCGTTCGTCCCGGTCATCGATCAGCGTATCCGCGCCCGCGGCCTGCAGCTCGCCGTAGATCGCTTCGGCGGCGGCCCGCGCAGCCTCGTCCTTGGGCGACAGCAGCAGCACGGTCACCGCGGCCGGCGCTACCTCGACCGGCCAGGCCAGCCCGGACTCGTCGTGGTGCACCTCGGCGATGGCCGCCATGGCCCGTTCCACGCCGATGCCGTAGCTGCCCATGATCGGGGTCAGGCTCGCCCCGTCCGGGCCGAGCACAGACAGGCCCAGCGCGGTGGCGTACTTGCGGCCGAGCTTGAAGATGTGCCCGACCTCGATCGCCCGGATGATCTCCAGCGCGCCGCCGCACCGCGGGCACGGCTCGCCCGCGGTCACCTCGCGCAGATCAGCCCAGCGGCCGACCGCGATGTCCCGGTCGACGTCCACGCCGGTCAGGTGCAAGCCGTCGGTGTTCGCGCCGGTGGTCATGTTCCGCCGGCCCCGCAACGCCAGGTCGGCGATGATCGGCAGGCCGCTCACCCCGACCGCGCCGAGGCTGCCCGGCGACGCGCCGAGGGCCTCGCGGATCTCGTCAGGCTGGGCTGGACGGACGTCGCCCACGCCAGTGGCGTCAATCAGCTTCTGCTCAGCCAGCGGGTGATCGCCGCGCAGCAGCACCAGGGTGGGCTCGCCGCCGATGACCTGCACCAGCGTCTTGATCTGCCGGCCAGCCGGCTTGCCGTACCCTGTGGCCAGGTCCTCGATCGTGCGCACGCCGGGGGTGGGAAGCTCCCCGGGCGCGGCCGGGCCCGGCTCGTCCTCGATCGGCGGCAGCGCAGAGGTCGCCTTCTGCAGGTTGGCCGCGTAACCGCAGTTGCCGCAGCGGGCGACAAGGTCCTCGCCAGCGCTTGCCGGGCACATGAACTCCACCGAGTCGCTGCCGCCCATGTTCCCGCTGGACGCCTCGACCCCGATCGCCGGGATGCCGAGCCGCGCGAAGATCCGCTCGTACGCGCCGCGGTGCGCGCCGAACGAGGCGTCGAGGCCAGCTTCGTCGATGTCGAAGCTGTAGGAGTCCTTCATCGTGAACTCCCGCACCCGCAGCAGCCCGCTCTTCGGCCGCGGCTCGTCGCGGAACTTGGTCTGGAACTGGTACCAGAGCTGCGGCAGCTGCCGGTAGGACGACAACTCGACAGCGAGGCTGGTGAAGATCTCCTCATGGGTCATGCCGAGGACGACCTCGGCTCCCCGGCGGTCGGTGAGCCGGAACATCTCCTCGCCCATGACCTCGAGCCGCCCGCTTTTCTCCCAGAGCTGGACCGGCTGCATGGCAGGCAGCAGGAACTCCTGCCCGCCGATCCGGTTCATCTCCTCGCGGATCACGCTTATGACCTTTGCCCGGACCCGCACGCCCAGCGGCAGCAGGCTGTAGTGGCCGGCCATCACCTGGCGGATGTACCCCGCCCGCAGCAGCAGCCGGTGGCTCGCGGCGTCGGCATCCGCCGGGTCCTCGCGCAAGGTGGGAATGTAGAGCTGTGACCAGCGCATGCGTCCGAACGCCCCCTGGTGAAAGGTTTGCGTGTCCGCAAGAACATACATGCTCCGACGGCGACCCCCAATTTGGATCCTGGGCTCACGGCTCCGGGGACTCGTCATCCGCGATGGGCCAGTTCCCCGAAGGAGACGTTGCCCATCAGGTCGGCGGCGAGATCCTGCCCGAGCAGGGTGATCGTGTCCCGGTCACAGGTGCCGAGCGAGGTCGGGAAGCGGGGCACCCTTTCCGTCATGTGCTGGGTTCCTCCTGCGCCGGCCCGGCCAGCCAGGCCCGGATCTGGTCACCGTGCTCGTCGAGCCTGGGCGGGGGGAGGTCGTACCGCGCAGCGGCGGCCGAGAACGTCAGCGGGTGCCGGATCGTGGGAACGCCCGCCTCACCCTGGCCGGCGGTGACCACCGGGTCCAGGCCGATCTCCTCGGCGAACCCGATCCCGCCGTCTACGGTGTTGATCGGACCGCACGGCACGCCCGCGGCGATCAGCTCACGGAACCATTCCTTCGCCGAGCGCAGCCTGAGCCGCTCGACCAGCAGCGGGCGAAGCAGCTCCCGGTGCGCGGTGCGGCTGCCCGTCGTCACGAACCGCGGATCGGTGGCCAGCGCGGGCACTCCCAGCACCTCGCACAGCTTGCGGAACTGGACGTCGTTGCCCGCGGTGACGATGAGGTCCCCGGCCGCTGTGGGCAGCGGCTCATAGGGAAACAGGCTGGGGTGAGAGTTGCCCATCCGGAAGGGGACCACGCCGCCGGCGGCGAAGGCGCTCGTCTGGTTCACCATCCCCGACAGTGCCGAGGACAGCAGGCTGGCCTGGACGTGCTGGCCCCGGCCGGTACGGGTACGGTGGTGCAGGGCGGACAGGATGCCGATGGCGGTGTGCAGGCCGGCGATCACGTCGAAGACGGAGATACCCGCCCGGTAGGGCGGCCCGTCCGGGTCGCCGGTCAGGCTCATCAGGCCGGACATGGCCTGGACCACGAGGTCATAGCCTGGCAGGTCCCTGCCACCCTCAGCGCCGAACCCGGTGATGGACGCGTAGATGACCGCGGGGTTCACCGCGCTGACTGCCGCGTAGTCCAGCCCGAACCGGCGCAGCCCGCCCGGCTTGAAGTTCTCCACCATGATGTCGGCGCGCCGGGCCAGCTCGGCGGCAGCCGCCCGGTCGCAGTCGCGGCGCAGGTCAAGCGCGACGGACCGTTTGTTCCGGTTGATCGCCAGAAAGTACGTGGACACGCCATCCCGCACCGGCGGGACCCAGCCCCGGGTATCGTCCCCGCCAGGGCTCTCAACCTTGATCACGTCCGCGCCCAGGTCGGCGAGGAGCATCGTGCAGTAGGGACCGGCCAGGATGCGGGAGAAATCCGCCACCAGCAGCCCGGCCAGCGGACCCGACGGCGGCCCGCCGGGCCTGGCTTGGGACGAACCCGGGGCCACCACCGCTCCAGTTTAGCCAGGACCCCGCCGGCCGGCGGCCCCGCGTTTTGGCCCGGCTCCGGCCGGGCACGGACCACTCATGCCGACGGTCGGGTCTGCTCGCCGGGTGCTTTCCGTGAGGCTGGGTATTTCCGCGATCTTCGACATGACCGGCACGACCATGTTCCGGGTTGTCCGGCCGACCCTGCCGCAGCCTCCGCCGCCGGGCTCGCGGGCCGGTCCGTTCCGTGCCGCGATGGACACGATCATGGAAGCGCATCGCGAGGTGATCGTGCACGCGCGCGACAAGAGCGGTGTGACCTTACCCGCGTGACCGACAGCGAGCGAGGTCCCGCGCCTGGGTGGCAGTCCGACCCCCTGGCACCGTTCCCGCCGCCGACGGTCCATGCGGAGGCCCGGTCGGCCGGACTGTCCGTCGAACAGGCGATCACGCTGCGCGAGCAGGCACCGGAGCTCTACGACCTGTGGCTCAAGATCGCGCAGGAGAAGGCGGCGACCGCCAACTACGTCGACCGGGCCCCGTATGAGGTTCCCGAGCGGCTGGCGCAAGGCGGACGGCCCAGGGCGCTGGGCGCGCTGATCGTGGTGCTGTCTTTCTGCGGCTACCTTGCCTGGCTCGGCGGGCCAGGTCCCTATATAGGCGGCCTGATCGCGATCCTCGACCTGGCCGCGATGCTGGGGATCTTCTTCGGCCTGCGGCCGGACCGGCTGGACGAGCCCCGCCGCCCCCGGCAAAAGCCATGAACGGCCAGGTTCGGCGGCTGCCGGCCCGGGTACCGCATCGGGAGATGTCCGTCTCGGGGGGAGGTCATCAGCAGTCACGCGGCACTCGCCCCGGGCTGGCGCCCTAGGCTGGCTGGCCACGATCGGGACCGGCGGCTCGATCCTGATCATGATCGTGGCGTCGGCGGCTCGCGGCAGCTTGCCGGTTCCGCTGATGCCCCGGCCGGCGGGGCCGCTGCCGCTGGAGCTTCCGCTGCGGCTGCCCGAACCGCTGGTCACGATCGCGCTGTGGGCGGCGGCGGTCCTCGGCGGAGCCGGCGTCGCCGCCGGGCTAGCCGCAGTGGCGCGCGGCGCCCGGTATCCCGCCTGGCTGCTGATCTCCCTAGCGGTCGCCGCCGTCGCGGCATTCGCCCTGCTGCCCCCGGCGGGCTCCACCGATACCGTCAGCTACGCCAGCTACGGCCGGATGGCCCTGCTCGGGCACAGTCCCTACCTGATGACCCCCGAGCAGCTCCATCGGTCCGGTGATCCCATCGGCAAGCTGGCGAACCTGACCTGGCGCAGGCACCCGTCCCTCTACGGGCCGCTGGCGACCGCCGAGCAGTGGGCCGCGGCCAGGCTCGGCGGCACCTCGGCCGTGCGCGTCATCGCTTGGCTGAAGCTGGGGAACGCGGTCGCGTTCCTCGGCGTGGTGATCGGCCTGGACCGGCTGCTGCGCTCCGACCCGGCCCGCCGGGCGCGGGCGCACCTGCTCTGGTCGGTGAACCCGCTGATGCTCTGGGCGCTGATGGCGGGCGGGCACCTCGACGTGCTGGCGGCCGCCGCGAGCCTCCTCGGCCTGACCGTGCTGCGGAACCGGAGCGCGGGTGGCATGGTCCCCCGGGCCGTGGCCGCGGGGATGCTCGTAGGCGTGGCCGCCGACTTCATGCTGACCTACCTGCTGCTCGGGCTGGCCCTGGCGTGGGCGCTCCGCCGATCGGCCCGCGCGCTGGCCGCGGCCCTGGCCGGGACCTGTGTCACGCTAGTGCCTGCCTACCTGTCGATCGGCCCGGCCATCTTCCGGCTGCTGGCCCGCCGTCAGGGCAAGGTCGGCGCCGACGCCTTCTACCAGCTGATCTCCGTCAGGTTCCGGCATGGTCTGCCGCCGACCACGTCGCTCCTCGTTGGGCTCGCGTTGCTGGCCCTGGCTGCGCTGTTGCTGTGGCGCCTCCCGGATGCCGTTGCGGACCTGCCGGCCATCCAGCCCGCCCTGGCGATCAGCATCGCCTGGCTCTTCATCTGGTACTACCAGCTTCCCTGGTACGACACGATGGTGGTCGGCCTGCTCGCGGTCTACCCCGCCTCCCGGCTCGACTGGGCGGTCATCGGGCAGCTGACGGCCGGCACAATAGCGCTGATGCCGGGAACGGTGCTGGCGTTGCACCCGCACTGGCTGGCCAGGCTGGCTTTTCTCGTCTCGTTCCGGCTGATGCCGGGGGTCCTGTTCGCGGCCGTGGCGTTCCTGGTCTGGCTGTGCATCTCCGGCGGCTGGAACATGCGGCCGATGCGGCGGACCCGCGAACCGGGCGTACCGGCGCTTCCCGCCGCTACCACCCCCGAACGTTTACTATCCGCAGCAGTAGCCACGATTCGGGTACTGTGTTGCCAGTCATCCCCGACGGGACACCGAAGGCGAAACCGTAGACCGGAGCGGTGCGTTGCGGGCCCGGGATGGCTCCGCCGTTACGACGGCGCCCCTGACCGGGTAGTGACGAGCAGACACGGGACGAGCAGACACGGTGAGCTCCGTAACGAGCACCGCCACGGGCACCGGCTCGCCGCCCTCCGCCGCGCAGGGTTCTGCCCGGCTAACCCGGCTTCTCGCCTGGACGGCGGCCGCCGGGATCGGGAGCTCGATCCTGATCATGATCCTGGCATCAGCGGTCCGGTACAGCCCGGCAGTCCCCCCGCCGCCCTGGACCTCAGGCCTGCCGCTGCTGGAGATCGCCGGCCGCCTGCCGGCCGCACCCGCGTACGTCGCGCTGTGGGCCGCAGCAATCCTGGGCGGCGGCGGTGTCCTGGCCGGCCTGGCCGCGGTGGCCCGCGGGGCGCGGTTCCCGGGCAGGCTGATCATCGCTGCCGCCTTGGTCGCGGTCGCGGCATTCGCCGTGTTCCCGCCGGCCGGGTCCACCGACACGCTCAGCTACGCCACCTTCGGACGGATCGAGGCACTCGGTCACAATCCCTACGTGATGACCCCGGGCCAGCTTGACCAGACCGGTGACCCGATCGGCAAACTGGCGCCCTTGATATGGCGGAACAGCGGATCGGTCTACGGCCCGCTGGCGACGATGGAGGAATGGGCTGCCGCCGAGCTGGGCGGCACCTCGGCGGCGCAGATCGTGTTCTGGCTGAAGCTGTGGAACGCGATCGTGTTCGGCGCCATGGTGCTCGGCCTGGACCGGCTGCTGCGGCACGACCCGGCCCGGCGGGCCCGCGCGCACCTGCTCTGGTCGCTGAACCCGCTGGTGCTGTGGGACGTGGTCGCCAGCGGGCACCTGCAGGGACTGGCCACCGCCGCGAGCTTTCTCGGGCTGGTCCTGCTGCGCACCGAAGGCAGGCAGCCGGATTCCCGGGTGCCGGGGCCCGGGGCGCTCAGCGCCCTGGCCGCGGGAGCCCTTGTCGGGGTGGCTGCGGACTTCCTGCTCTACTACCTGATCCTGGGCCTGGCACTGGCATGGGCACTGCGGCGGTGGCGCGCCGAGCTGATCGCAGCCGTCGCAGGCATGAGCGTCGTCGTCGCCCTGCCCTACCTGTCGCTCGGCAGCCCGAGCATCCACGCGCTCCTGCGCCGCGGCGGCAAGGTCAGCGCCGACAACTTCTACCAGCTGTTCTCCGCATCGTTCCGGCACCCGCTGTCCCATAGTTCCAGCCTGCTTGTGGTGCTTGCGTGCGCCATCGGCGCCGCGCTGCTGCTGTGGCGGCTCCCCGACGCCACGGCGGACCTGCCCGCCATCCAGCCGGCCCTGGCGGTCGGCACCGCCTGGGTGTTCCTGTGGTATTACCAGCTCCCCTGGTATGACGCGTTGATCATCGCGCTGCTTGCGCTGTATCCCGCTTCGCGGCTGGATTACGTAGTGATCGTGCAGCTCACGGCTGGCGCGCTCGCGCTGATGCCCGGCGGCACGCCCTACCAGCCCGCCCTGGGCTGGCTGCGGACGTCCGCTCATGCGATCTTGCATGTCTGGACCCCGCTAGCCGCGCTCGGCGCCGTGATAGCCGTGGTCTGGCTGTGCGTATCCGGGGCCTGGAACGCCCGGGCGGTCAGCCCGGCGGGCCAGTTTCGGTGATCTGGGACCAAAACCCGTGCGGGCGGCGGGGTTTATGCCGCAGATCACCGGCCAGCGCCGGATACGCTCGGGAGATGCTTCCCACGGGTCATTTGCTGGCCTTCGCCCTGCTCTCGCTCGCCTTGATCGTGGTGCCGGGGCCGAACGTGCTGTTCGTGATAAGCCGTTCGCTGCAGCTGGGCCGGGCCGCTGGGATGTGCACCGCTCTGGGGGGCCAGGTCGGCGTCTACGCACAGGTGGCCGCCGTCGCGCTCGGGATCGGGGTACTGGTCGAGCGGTCGGCGGCCGTCTTCACCGTGATCAAGCTGGCCGGCGCGGCCTACCTCATCTATCTGGGAGTCCAGGCGGTGCGGCATCGCCGGTCGCTGACCGAGGCGCTCGGTGCCACGGTGACGAGGAAAACCCCGTTGCGGATCCTGGGGGACGGCATCCTGGTCGGGGTGACGAACCCAAAGGTGATCGTCTTCTTCGCCGCTGTGCTGCCGCAGTTCGTCGACCGCGGCGCCGGCCATGTGCCGCTCCAGATGATGCTGCTCGGGGCGGTGTTCATCGCCATCGCCGTGGTCTCGGATGGCAGTTGGGCGCTGGTGGCCGGGACCGCCCGCGCGTGGCTAGCCCGCTCACCGCGCCGGCTTGAACTCATCGGCGGCACCGGCGGGCTGGTAATGATAGGCATCGGCGCCAGCCTGGCCATTACCGGCCGCAAGGACTGACCCGCCCGGGTAACCTTCGGGGGCAGCGGGGCGGCTGGCCTAACCGATTCCCGTTGGCAGTACAGGCCGGGTGAAATGTCACTATCGTTTGGGGATCGGCCGCGGGCAAGGGCCCCGCGGGTGGGCACCGACCCGGTAGCGCGGAGGTTCGCGAAACTGCACGGCAAAGGTCACGGCCACCAGCGTCACGCCAGCCCAGCCGACGTGACCGCCGTTGGCATGCCCGGCGTCGGCGTGTCCTGGCTCGCACGCTTGCCTGCGGCGGGCCCGTGAGCCGCGAAACCGACCCGGTCCTGTCCGGGATGTCAGGCAGCATCGCCGGTTACCGGCTGGAAGGGTTCATCGGTCAGGGCCGGATGGCGGTCGTCTACCTGGCCCTGGACGAGCGCTCCGGCCGCAAGGCGGCGCTCAAGGTCCTGGCGCCGGAGCTAGCCGGCGACGCCGCCTTCCGAGCGCGGTTCCTGCACGAGTCCCGGGCCTGCGCCGCGGTGGTTCACCCGCACATCATCCCGGTCTACGAGGCCGACGAGGCGGACGGGAGCCTATACCTGGCCATGCAATACGTGCAGGGCGGCGATGCCCGGTCGCTGCTGGGGCAGCTCGGGCCCCTTCCGCCGGCCCGGGCCTGGAACATCATTTCCCAGGTTGCGTCGGCACTGGACGCCGCTCACGCCCATGGCCTGATCCATCGCGACGTCAAGCCCGCCAACATGCTGGTCGACGCCAAGGACGGCCTCGACCACGTGTACCTGTCCGATTTCGGGATGAGCAGACAGGCGCCGCCGGACGAGTTTCCCGCGACCGGCCAGTTCGCGGGTGCGCTCGACTACGTCGCACCGGAGCAGATCGAGGGCCGCGCCGTCGACGGCCGCGCCGACCTCTACTCGCTGGCCTGCACCGGGTTCGAGCTGCTGTGCGGAACGCCGCCGTTCGGGCAGGACCAGGGGCTGACGGTGATGTACGCGCAGTTGTACGCTCCGCCGCCGACGACTACGGTCCGCCGGCCGGAACTGCCCTCGGCTGTGGACCTGGTGCTGGCCACGGCCCTGGCGAAGAACCCGGCTGACCGTTACCCCACCTGCAGCCAGTTCGCCGAAGAACTGCACTCCGCCCTCGGGCTCGTTCCCGATAAGCCCGCCATATCACAAGAACGATCCCGGGAGCCCGGCTGGTTCGAGCACGAGCCCGTGCCGATCTCCGCCGCGCCCGTGCTGACCGGCCCCGGCTGGCCCCCTCCTCCCCAAGGGCCGCCGACCACGCCGGGCCGGGTGAACGCGCCCGCGGCGGGCAGCGGGCCGGGGCAGGCTTACCCCGCGCAGTCCCCTCGAAAGCCCGGGGCACGCCCAGGCAGGAAGCTCATCCTGACCGTGGCCGCGGTGGCCGTCGTCACCGCGGTAGTCGTCATCGTCGTCGTCCTGGTGCAGGGCCCGGCACCGGCCAGGCCGGCCTCGTCCTCCCGGGGCGCATCCCCGGCAGCACCATCCGCCGCGGTCCCGCAGGCGTCTGCGCAGGCCGCCGCGGTGAATAACCTGCTGGGCTCGAGCGCGGCCGTCCGAAAGCTGCTGCAAGGGGCGGTCACCCAGGCTCGTAACTGCGCGAGCCTGCCCGGTGACGTCCAGCGGATCCGCAGCGTGGTGAGACAGCGCAGCACCGAGTACCACCAGGCTTCGGCCCTGCTGACGACCGCTCTCACCAACGGGACGACCGTCAAGTCTGACCTGGTCGCCGCGCTGCGCGACTCCCTGCAAGCCGACCGGGACTACCTGGCGTTCGCCCGACAGCAGCTCAGCTCCGGCTGCACGTCGGCCGCTCAGTCGAGTGCCTACTCCGCGGCGGTCACTGCCGACCAGCAGGCCGGCGTGTCCAAGGAGGCGTTCGTCCGGGTGTGGAATCCGGTCGCGGCCCAGTACAGCATCCCGCAGCAAACGCCTGGCAGTATCTAGGAAACGCCGGTGGTATCTCGCCGCCAGCCCGGCCGGTCAGGCCTGGGCGGGCTTCTCCTCGTGACCGCCGAATTGCTTGCGCATGGCCGATAGCGCCTTGTCCGCGAACAGGTCGAGCTGGCGGGAGGAGAAACGGGAGTACAGGGCGCCGGTGAGGACCGGCGCGGGAACGCCTTCCTCGATCGCGGCGATCGAGGTCCAGCGGCCCTCGCCGGAGTCTGAAACCCGGCCGGAGAAGTCGGCAAGGTCGGGGGCTTGCCGCAGCGAGATGGCCAGCAGGTCGAGCAGCCAGGAGCCGATCACGCTGCCCCGTCGCCAGACCTCGGAAACCGAGGTGGTGTCGATCGTGTACTGGTAGTACTCGGGGTGCTCCAGCGGGGCAGTCTCCGCGTCCGACTCTTCGGTGCGGGTACCGATATCGGCGTTGTGCAGAATGTTCAGTCCCTCGGCCAGGGACGCCATCATGCCGTACTCGATCCCGTTGTGCACCATCTTGACGAAGTGTCCGGCGCCGCCCGGGCCGCAGTGCAGCCAGCCCTGTTCGCACGGCGCGGGCTCGCCGGTCCGGCCGGGCGTGCGCGGGGCGGCGTCCACGCCGGGCGCTATGGACTGGAAGATCGGAGACAGGTAGGTCACCGCGTCCGGGTCGCCGCCGATCATGAGGCAGTAACCGCGGTCCAGGCCCCAGACTCCGCCGCTGGTCCCGCAGTCGATCAGGCGGATCCCCCGCTCGGCCAGCCGGGCGCCGCGCTCGATGTCGTCGCGGTAGTAGGAGTTGCCTCCGTCGATGATGATATCGCCCGGCTCCATGCGGGCGGCCAGCGCATCGATGGTTTGCCCGGTGATTTCCCCGGCGGGCACCATCACCCAGGCCGCGCGCGGCTTGGTGAGAGCGGAAACGAACTCGTCGAGAGACGGCGTCCCGACCGCGCCCTCGCTCGCGAGCTGCTGGACCGGCGCCGGGTTCCGGTCGTAGACCACGCACTGGTGACCGTCGCGCATCAGCCTGCGCACCAGGTTGGCGCCCATCCGCCCCAGTCCTACCATGCCGAGCTGCCTGGTCTCAGTGGCTGGCATCGCGACCTCCCTCGTCTGAGTCTGCACTGCCGGAGCCGCCGCTGCCAGAGTCGGTGTCCCCGGGCAGCCAGGGGACGTGCCAGTCGGCGAACCCGAGGACCAGTTTGGCCGCGTCCTGCGGTCCCCAGGATCCTGGCGGGTACTGCGACACCGGCGGCGGCTGGCTCAGCAGAGGCTGGACTATCCGCCAGGTCTCTTCCACGCTGTCTTCCCGGCTGAACAGGCGGTCGTCCCCGGCCATGGCGTCGGACAGCAGCCGCTCGTAGGGTTCGAGTGCCGGGCCAAGCTCCTGGGCGAATGACATGTCGAGGTGCACCGGCCGCCACCCGCGCTCTCCGCTCCCCCGCGAGATTATCCCGGCTCGCAGCCCGGGGCTCGGATCGACGCGTAGCACGATCGCGTTCGGCTCACGGTGATTCATCCCGCCGGTAAAACGGATGCGGGGCGGGTGCCGGAACACCACCCGCACCTCGGTCACCCGGGTCGCCAGGGACTTGCCGGCCCTGATGAAGATCGGCACGCCGGCCCAGCGCCAGTTGTCGATCTCCAGCCGGAGGGCCACGAAAGTCTCGGTGGCGGACCTCTCGGCCACCCCCGGGACCCCAAGGTAGCCGCGGTACTGGCCGCGCACGTACTGTGACGGGTCGGCCTCCGGCATGGAGCGGAATATCTCGGCCTTCTTATCCCGCAGGTCGTTGGCCCCCGGTCCGACCGGCGGCTCCATCGCGACCAGGGACAGCACCTGAAGCAGGTGATTCTGCACAACGTCACGCAGCGCGCCGACCGCGTCGTAGAAGCTCCCCCGGTCCGCTACCCCGAAATCCTCCGCCATCGTGATCTGGATGCAGGAGACGTGATCCCGGTTCCACACCGGTTCCAGGAGCTCGTTGGCGAACCGGATGTACTGCAGGTCGAGCACCGGTTCCTTGCCGAGGAAGTGGTCGATCCGCAGGATCTGGCTTTCCCTGAGGTGACGGCGCAGCGATGCGTTGAGCTGCCGCGCCGAGGCCAGGTCATGGCCGAACGGCTTCTCGACCGCCACCCGTGCTCCCTTGGTGAGTCCCGCGCCCGCCAGGGACTCGACGACCCCCGCGAATAGGGATGGCGGGATCTCTAGGTAGTACAGCGGGTTATCGACGTCGGCCAGGACGTGGGCCAGCCGCTGATAAAGGTCTACGTCGGCGAAGTCGCCGCCCACGTAGGACAGGCGCCGGGCGAACCGCTCGAATACCGCCGCATCCAGCTGCTCGCCAGACTCCTTGACCGACTGCCGGGCGTGCTCAATCAGGTGCTCCGTGGACCAGTTCTGCCGGGCAACTCCGATGACGGGGCAGTTCAGGCGGTGCCGGGCCGCAAGCCGGTAGAGGGCCCGCAGCGTCATCTTCCTGGCCAGGTCGCCGGTGATGCCGAAGACCACGAGCGCGCCTGCTTCCGGTGCCCTGCCCCGCGTGTCCCGCCCGTTCACTGTCCTCCTCACCAACCGTAGCCGCGCGCAAGACGCTACACCGCCGGGCCGGATGACCGGCTATCAGGGCTGGCTAGGCGAGGCCGACTTGCCGGTGGCGTGGAGTTGCGCGTTGAGCTCTCCCCAGTGTGTGGTGCGGGCCAGGGCCTCGACCGCTCCGGTGACGCTATTCCTTCGGAACAGCAGCCCAGGCTGTCCGCTCAGCTCGCGTGCCTTGATGCGCTGCTCGCTTTCCAGCGTCACGATGGTGCCGGCGGTGAGGTAGAGCCCGGCCTCGATCACGCAGTCGTCGCCCAGGCAGATGCCGAGCCCGGAGTTGGCGCCGAGCAGGCACCGCTCGCCCACCGAGATCCGCTCCTTGCCGCCTCCGGACAGGGTGCCCATGATCGATGACCCGCCGCCGACGTCGGTGCCCGCCCCGACGACGACACCCTGGCTGATCCGGCCCTCGATCATCGAGGCGCCGAACGTTCCGGCGTTGAAGTTGACGAACCCCTCGTGCATGACTGTGGTGCCCTCGGCCAGGTGGGCGCCGAGCCGGACCCGGCTCGCGTCGGCCACCCGGACGCCGGACGGGACGACGTAGTTGAGCATCCGCGGGAACTTGTCGACCGACTGAATCTCCACATGACGCCCGGCCGCCCGCGCCCGCAACACGACGCCGGTCACGCCGGCCGCGTCCACCGGCCCCTCCGACGTCCAGCAGACCGTGGGCAGCACTCCGAAGAGGCCGTCGAGGTTGACCGTGTTGGGCCGCACCAGCCGGTGCGAGAGCAGGTGCAGCCGCAGGTACGCATCGCCCACGTCGCCAGGCGGGGCGTCGAGATCGGCGATCTCGACCCGACGATGCGTTATGTGAACTGCCCTGACGCAGTCCGTGCGATCCGGGCTGGCCGCGAACTGGGCCGGGCCGCCCGGCGGGCCGAGCCGGGGGGCGGGAAAGAAGTAGTCCAGCCCTGCGCCCGCGTCGGTCGTCGTGACTATCGCGTCTCCCCATGCCTGTCTGGCCATGGGATGAAACTACCGGGTCACGAGGCTGGCGACGCGGCCCGGCCCGGGTCGCTCAGGGCCTGCGACTTGCCCGGGTATGCTAGGGTCAGTCCGGTTTATGTGCACTGGGGGTTGACATGCGACGGCTCTGGCTGGCGGTCACCGTGACCGCCCTCATGACCGTCACGGGGTGCTCCTCGTCTGCGCCGGCACCTGCCTCGCAGCTGAACGGATCGAGCGCGCTGACCTGCTCGGCCGGATCCCGCGGCTGCACGGCACCGGGGAGGGTGCGCTGGTCGGTCCCGCTGCCCGGGTCCGCCTCCTTCGACATCAGCACTGGCGAGTCGCTGGTGAACATGCCGGCCATGGCCGCCGAGGGCATCACCAGTTTCGGCGACATTCCGGCCGGCTACCTGGCCAACGTTGCCGTCGCGCCAGGGGTGTTCCTATTCCAGCAGCCCAACCGTCCGGTGATCGAGGCCATCGAACCGGCGACGGGCAGGCGGTTGTGGACCACCAAGCTGCCGACGCCGCGGAACTTCTCCCCGGATAACGATGTCTCCGGTGCGCTCAGCATCACGTTTGCGGTCTCCGGCGGCCTGGTCACCGCTTACGACCAGACTGACTACCTGTGGTGGCTGCTGAACGCGGCAACCGGGTCGGTCACGCCGCCGCGCCGACTGGCCGCCTATTCCCAGCCGGGAATAGGCGGCCAGGCCCCGGTTGACGTGCTTCCGGTGACCTCACGCAGCGTGATCCTGCTCAACTACACCAGCGTCCAGGACGTCGACCCGGTGACCGGCTCGGTGCGGTGGCAGGTCCCGGTCAAGGCGTGGACCGGGGACGCGGCGATCGGGGACACGCTGTACCTGGACAACGACCCGTACAGCTACAACTTCGATACCAAGCCCAACAGGTCGCCGACCGGGACGGACACCGCCATCCAGCGGGTCGACGTCGGGTCAGGCCGACTGCTGCCGCAGCTGCCGATAGCAGCGGACCTGCAGGCCGAGGATGGCAAGGTGGTCCAGTTCGCGGAGGATCCCGGCGCGCTGCTGGTTGCGGCAGGCGGCGCGTTCGCCCGGGTCAGCCCGGCCACCGGCCGCGCGATCTGGGTTTACCGGATGCCGGCCAGGGCCCAGGGCGGGGCTCAGCCAGGTCCCACCGGTGTCCCGCCGACGGTGGAGTTCCTCGAGTCCGGCCAGGTCAACGGCACTCAGGACCCGCCGCCGTCGCCGGGAACCGGCACCAACATATGGCGCGTCCTCGTCGTCAGCCTCACGACCGGCC
>Ga0335078_10006599_pt1 | contig 17163 bp, 13 predicted proteins | sample Lox_Sample_32_FD_206711 | JGI IMG/M metagenome (GOLD analysis project Ga0335078, IMG submission 206711) | Soil microbial communities from Loxahatchee National Wildlife Refuge, Florida, United States - Lox_Sample_3.2 | ecosystem: Environmental > Terrestrial > Soil > Wetlands | place: USA... | reverse complement strand
GGCCCGGGTCAGGCAGCGCTGACCGTTCAGCGGCTGGGCCGGGGCCCAGCCGGTGGCCCGCTTGATGCCGGCCCCGGACAGGCCGACCACGAAGCCGTGCCCGCCGGCCCGCACCCGGTCGGTGAACACCGCGATCGTCATGTCCGCCCGGCCGTCGCGGACCGGCCCGACCAGTGCGCCCGCACACCCGGCCGACTCAGCCAGATCGCCATCGAGAAATAGCAGGTAGTGGCGTTCGGAATGGCCGTCCTTCTGCTCCAGCAGGCGGACCGCCTCCGCGCCGGTCTCCAGAGCCGCACCTTTCCCCCGGCTACGGGAGTGCCTCAGCACGACCGCGCCCGCGCGTTCGGCCACCGCCGCGGTGCCGTCGCGTGACCCATCGTCCACCACGACGATGAGGCCGGCGCCGGGCACTCCGGCGGCGGCTTGGACGGTCGCGCCAATCCGGTCGGACTCGTTTTTGGCCGGAATGACGATGGCGACATCACCGGGAGCAGGCACGCGGCGATCCCCGGACGGCGCGGTCACTGGCCGGAAACGGCCGCCCCGCTCTCCACCACGGTGAATACCGACTCGAGCCCGGTCACCTGGAGGATCTTGCGCACGGCCGGCCTGGGCCCGCTCAACTCGATGTTGCCGCCGTGCTCGCGGGCCAGCCGCTGCGCGGCGAGCAGCACGTTCATGCCGGTGGAATCGCAGAAATCCACCCCGGACATGTCCACCACGAGGCGCACCGCATGGTCCGTGTTCAGCGCCTGGGCCAGCTGACTCTGCAGTCTGGGAGCGGTGTACAGGTCGATTTCGCCGGACAGGGCGACGATGACACGATCACCTTCAGCGCGGCTCGAGACCTTTAGCTCCACGAGCCGCACCCTACCGCCCTGGACGCGCCAGGACCAGATCCTTACCAGAGCCACACAGCGAAACCACAGGCGGACTGGGCAATTGTGCGTCAAGCTGGAGGGGACGTACCCAGCACCAGCGAGGTGGGTCCCCGGATGTACCCCTTGCCCGAGCAGTCGCAGCCACAGCCGGCCCGATTGCGGCCGTTGCTGCCCGACGCGCCGTCGGCGGCTCAGGTGCCGCTGTCAGCGCCGCTGGCTGGGGACCTGTTCCAGCCGCGTAGCCGGCCCGAAGCGGCCGAGCCCGAGCCGCCCCGGCTGCCGTCGCCGGCCTGGGCCCCGGATCAGGACCGGCAGCGCGACCAGATCCGGGACGAGATGGGCGGGCTGAGCGACCGGGCGCTGGCCGCCTCGTCCTGGCTGCAGAGCAGCAGGCACTATAAGGAGCTGCTGAACCGGGACGGCGTGGTGCCGGTGACGGCCCGGATGAGCGCGAGCGACCTGACCTTCCTGGCCGAGGCGCGTGAGCAGATGCTGCGGTTCAGCGAGCTGACCGTGCGCCTGATCGACCTGCACCAGCCGCTCGACGCCGGCGGCATCAGCACCGATCCGGCGAGCCCGGTGCGGCGGTGCCGTAGTTGCATGTGGCGCTGGCCGTGCCCGACGTTCAGCATCCTGGCCGAGGTGGTCGGCCAGCCCCCGGCCACCTAACCGCACCGGGACAAACCCGCGCACCGGCAGGCCGCGCGGGTCGCTGACCGCGGGCACCGGCCGCGGCATGGGCGGCAGGCCACGGGTGGCCGCCTGATCCGGTGGCGGCGCGGCCGGGACCGCTGCCGGCTGGCCGGCTGGGTCGCGGGCGATCACACAGCACAGGCCGCGCGGTCCGCCCCGCCCGCTGCCCAGCTCACTAGCGGGCACCGTGATGACCTGCACGCCCGCCGCGGCCAGCCGGTCGTTGGTGGCCCGGTTCCGCTCGTCGCATACGGCCAGCCCGCGGCCCAGTGAGAGCGCGTTGCCGCCGTCATCCCACTGCCCGCGCGGCGTGGTCACCGGGTCGAGCCCGGTGCCGATCACGGTGAACCGGTCCAGGCCGGCCGCCTGGGCGGCGGCGGGCAGGAATGGCTGTGGCCGGGAGACCCGCAGTTCGTCGCCGCGCCAGGTAATGGTGTGCGCGGTGAGCGTGTAGGCGAGCGCCGGGGCCATCACCACCACCCCGGTGTCCACTACCGTGCATACGGTGTCCAGGTGCACCGCCTCGGTCGGCTGGATCGGCACGGCCAGCACGGTGTGGGCCAGGCCCGCCGCGAACACCTGGCGGGCCAGCCGCTCCACGCCGGCCGGGCTGGTCCGCCCGCTGACCCCGGCGGCCAGCACCCCCGGGGCCAGCAGCACGATGTCCGCACCGGCCAGCGGCTCCAGGTACGGGCCGTACAGCATGCCGGTCCCGGCGAACCTGGGGTGGTGCCGGTACAGCACGGCCAGCAGCGCCGCCTCACGGTCCCGGGCGGGCGCGGCCAGGCTGGCCACCGCCACCTGGTCCCCGATCCAGGCGCTGGAGTCGCGGGTGAACGCCAGGTTGGGCAGCGGATCGACGGCGAAGTCGTGCCGGCCGAGCAGTTCGTACACCAGCCCCCGGCCGCCGCGCAGCTCGGCCGGGGTCACCCCGGCGATCAGCGCCTGGGCCAGCAGCTCCGGTTCCAGGCCATCCAGGTGACGGCGGACCACCCCGCGCAGCGTGTCGCCCAGCTGCGGGCTGGCCAGCACGGATGCGATGGCCGCGGCCCGGGCGTCGGCGTACTCCAGCACCTCCTGCAGCAGCTCGGTGAGGTACAGCACCTCGACCCCGTGGTCGCGCAGCAGCTGGCTGAACGCGTCGTGCTCCTGCTGGGCCCGGTCCACCCAGGGCAGCCGGTCGAACAGGACGTGCGGCCGGCTGTGCGGGGAGATCCGCCTCAGCTCGTCTCCGGGCCGGTGCAGCAGAACGGTCCGTAGGCGGCCGGTTTCACTGTCCGCGCCATGGGTGTGCGCCACGATCCCCCCTGCCATCCCGCCGTGCCCCAGGCGCACGGATGACCCCTCGCAGGGAGTATCACCGTTTCCACCGCTGATTACGCATGCCCATCAAATGATTACTATACGTAATCATTGGCGCCTGGCCGGGGCCCGGGCCCGGGGCCACCGCCCTAGCCGGACCGGGGCGCGGGCAGCACGGCCCACACGGTGGTACCGCGTTCATCGGCCCGGACGCCCCAGCTCGAGCAGAGCTGCTCGACGATGTTCAGCCCCCGGCCCCCGATTGCGGAGAGTGACGGCCGGGCGGGCTCAGCTCCCAGGCCACCCGGACCAGCGGGCGAGCACCATTCGGGCGCAGTCTGGATGCAATCGCGTTTAGCATGAGTGGCACTGATGTCGCCGTAAGCACACAGTGGTCGCGGGGGGCGGCCCGGTTCCCTGCGTTCCGCTGCGGCGCGGGCCTGCGTGGCCAGGCCAGGCCGACGGACACTGGACGGGGTGAACCGATGAAGCGAGCGGGCCATGACCCGCTGACTGCCGACCGGGCCCCAGCGCAGCCAGCCGGGGACGGGACGCAGCCCGGCAGCACCCCGGCCGCCGGCCACCGGCCCGGCCGCGGGTGGGGGCGGCTGCGCACGCTGCACCCAGCCGTGGGCCAGCTTTTCCTGCTGCTCTGCTACCTGGCCGCCGGGGTCGCGGTGACCTGGCCCCGGGCCACCTACCTGGCGGGCCAGCTGCCCTCGTCGCGGGACTCGGCCGCCTACGTCTGGGGCTTCTGGTGGATGGCCAGGCAGATCAGCCATCTGGGCAACCCCTGGTTCACCAGCTACATGGCGGCGCCGGTGGGCGTGTCGCTCGGCTACCACTCGCTGATGCCGCTGCCCGGGCTGATCTTCACCCCGGTCACCCTGCTGTTCGGGCCGAGCGCGTCGTACAACCTGCTGGTCATCCTGGTGCCCGGGCTGTCCAGCTACGCCATGTACCGGGCCGCCCGGCTGTGGCTGCGGTCGCAGGCCGGGGCCATCGCGGCGGGCGCGTTCTTCGGCCTGTCGGCCATGCTGTGCCAGGAGGACTGGTACCACATCAACATCGCGGCCGGCATGCTGTTCCTGCCGGTCACGCTGGAGCTCTCGGTGCGGCTGCGCCGCGCGCCCGGGGTGCGCCAGGCGCTGCTCCTCGGCGTGGCACTGGGTGCCGTGGTGCTCACCGACACCGAGTCCGCGGTCCTATGCGCCCTCCTCACGCTGTGCGTGCTGCTGCCCTGGGTGCTGCGCCATCCGTCGCGGGACCGGCTCTGGCCCGCCGCGCTGGCCGCGCTGATCACCGCCGTGGTGGCCACGCCGCAGCTCATCTCGATGGCCCAGGAGACGATTCGCGGCGGCCTGGTCATCGATCCCACTCTGCTGGCCGTGACAGACAAGCTGTACGGGATCGGGCTGCCCGGCATGTTCGCGCCGTCGCCCCGGGTGGCCGACTTCGGGCTGACCGGCCTGGCCCAGCCGTTCCTGCACAGCCGGAACAACGAGGGCCTGCCGATGTTCGGCGTCACGGTCACCGCGCTGGCCCTGCTCGGCCTGGTCGTCGCGTGGCGGCGGCGCAACGCCTGGCGGCTGGCCCTGCTCTGGGTGGTCTGCTGCGCACTGGCGCTCGGCGCATCGCTGTGGGTGGGCAAGCGGCAGTACGTGCCACTGATGGAGATCTGGAACGGGGTGCGGGTCTCGGGGCTCATGCCATACACCTGGTTCGTCAGGATTCCCGGGCTGTCCAGTTTCCGGGAGGCGGACCGGCTGGCCATCCTGGGTCTGGTGCCCGCGGCCCTGCTGGCCGGGGCGGCGGTGGACTGGATGCGCTACCACGCGCGGCCGCTGATCGTCCTGGTGGTCGCGCTGGGCGTGCTGGAGTCGGGCTACTCGGGCAACCCGCGGGTGGGCACGATGCCGACCGCGCTGCCCCGGCTGGACGCCCCGATCGCCGCGGATCACACCCACTCCATCGTGGTCGACGTGCCGTACGGGCTGCGCGGCGGCATTCCGGAGGCCGGCGGCCGGTTCGACGCGCAGGCGCTCGTGCTGGCCACCGCGGACGGCCACCCACGGTCCATTGCCTACGTGTCCCGGCTGCCCCGGCCGACCATCAACGGGATGAACCGGCAGCCGTTCTACGCCAACCTGGTGCACGCCCAGCATTACACGCCGCCGGCCCGCCAGGCACCGCTCGTGCCCAGCGCGAAGCTCCCGCTATTCGACCGGATACCGTCTGCCTACACGCCGCTGGCCCCGGCGGAGATTGCGGCCAGCCACCGGAACGCGCGGCGGCTGGATATCGGCTGGGTGCTGCTCTGGTACAAAAACCCCGCGCTCGTCCAGTATCTGAGCCAGACCGGCTTCCGGTTCGACTACCGGGCGGACGGTGTCTCGGTGTACCGGCCGGTGGGCCGCTAGCGCGGTACAGGAATCCCCTGACAGCCAGCTGACAGCTAGCCAGCAGGCCCGCACGGCATCCTGGCCGGACCCAATAATCAAGGGAGCCGGGACAGCAAATGCAGAATTCTAGATCAGCGGCGGAAGCCAGCATGCCGCTCGGGGATCAGCTAGCCGGGGATCATTCGTTTGCTGATCCGGTTTTCGTCCTGTGCAACGGCCGCTCGGGGTCGACGCTGCTGCGGTTCCTGCTGGACGCCCATCCCGAGCTGGCCTGCCCACCCGAGACGAACCTGCCCACGTTGTGTGCACAGCTCGCCACGGTCTGGTCGCTGATCGAAGGGGCGCCTCTGGCGGCGACCAGGGGCGATGAGCCGCCGGTCATCCCAGACGCGGCGATCGCCGGGATCCGGCAGACGATGGACCGGATGGTGGGGTCGTACCTGGCCCGGCGGGGCAAGAAGCGGTACTGCGACAAGAGCCTCGGCACAGCCAGGTATGCGGAGTTGCTGCTTCGGGTGTATCCGGAGGCCAGGTTCCTGTGCCTGTATAGGCACCCGATGGACGTGATCGCATCGGGTATCGAGGCGTGCCCGTGGGGGCTGAACGGGTACGGCTTCGATCCCTACATCGCGATGAACCCGGGCAATGCGGTGCTGGCGCTGGCCAGGTTCTGGGCCGACAACGCAGGAACGACGCTGGCCGTGGAGGAGCAGTTCCCGGACCGTTGCCTCCGGGTGCGGTACGAGGACCTGGTCACCGATACCGAGAACGTGGCCGCCGGGGTCTTCGAGTTCCTGGCGGCAGCGGCGGCCCCCGGGATATCGACGTCATGCTTCTCGACGCAGCGGGAGCGGTTCGGGCCGGCTGACTACAAGATCTGGTTCACCTCCACGGTGTCCACGGACTCGATCGGGCGGGGCTGGTCGATCCCCGCGGGGATCATCGCCCCTCCGGTGCTGGACGCCATCAACGAACTGGCCGGCAAGCTCGGCTACCTGCCGGTCCGTGGCGAGTGGGGATCCTCGGCCCCGCCAGCTGATCTGCGCGTCCCAGCGGACGCCGACGGCCAGACGGCGGCCGCGGCCAGCACGGACGGCGGGCCGCCAGCCGGCCACCGCACCGCACCGGAGCCGGCCGCGCCAGACCGGCCCGCTGTCTCCCGGCTGCTGGCCGAAACGCTGCGGGCCGGGCTACGGCAGCTGCCCGCGACGAAGGCGGCCCGCTGGGAGTCGCGTCAGCAGGAGAATTTCGTCGCCGTGTGGATTCCCGCCGATCCGCACCAGCCCGCCGAGCACTGGCTAGTGGACCTGGCCAAGCAGACCGTGGAGCTGGCCAGCCCAGCGGCTCAGCAGACATCGGACTGGGACGTGGTCGGCTCGGCCGATGCCTGGGAACAAGTCATCAGCGGCCGGAAGAACCTCAGTGTCGCGCTCCGCACCTGCCAGCTCCGCTACTGCGACGGCGATGAATCCGGCCCGGTAGCCGGGGAAGCGCGGGTCGGTATCCTGGCCGACCTGCTGGCGCTGACCAGCTGGTGAGCGCGACCACCCCGGTGACGGAGGCCGGCGCCCCGCTCATCGTGCTGACGTACGCGCATGCCGGCGCTGACCAGCTGTCCCGGCTACTGTCCGCGAGCTCGTCGCTGGTGTGCACGTCTGGCACCGGCTTGCTGCCGGTGTGCCATGAGGCGCTCGGTACCTGGCGACAAGCCGAGCACGGCAGCCGACCTTCGACACTGGCCATCAAGTCGGTACGTAGCCTGGCCACGTCGGTGATCACGGTGCTGCTGGCCGCCGACGGCGCCTCGCGGTGGTGCGAGACCACGCTGGCCGGCGCGGCAGCCGCGCGCTCGTTCCGCCAGATCTTCCCGGCTACCACATTCCTCTGCCTGCACCGGAGCCTGAGCGGGATCGCCGCCGAGGCGGTGCGCAGCTACCCGTGGGGACTCGGCGGCAGCCCGTTCTGGCCTTACGCGAGCCCGAACCCCGGCAACAACGTCGCCACGGTCGCCGCCTACTGGGCGGCGCACACCCAGGACCTGCTGGACTTTGAGGAGCAGTACCCGGAATCCTGCCAGCGGTGCCGGTATGAGGACCTAGCGGCCGAGAGCGCGGACGGGATCGGCCAGGTTCTCGCCGTCTTGGGCGTCCCGGCCGGCCAGGTGGGGCTGCCCCAGCAGCCGACCCGGCCCCCAGGCAGCCAGCCCGATCGCGGCGAGCCCGGAGCGGCGCTGCCGGCCGCGCTGATCCCGCCCCGGCTGCTGGCCGAGGTCCGCAAGCTGCATGACGCGCTGGGCTACGAGTTCAGCACCGACTAACCGGCCGGGCGGGCGGCGAGCCCGGGGTTGGCGGAACCTCCGGGCTCGCCGCATAGCTCACTAGCAGCCGTAGCTACCAGGAGACACACTTCGGGCCGCGGTAGACCACGGCATGGTTGTCTGTCTGCACGACCGCCTCGCAGATCTCTTCATGGTGCGGCCGGATCTGATGGATACCTTGATAGAAGGTGACGTAAGGGGGGGTGAATTTATGGGTCTGGCCACCGATATAGTTCGAGAACCATCTCAGGTGTCCCCCCTCGGCCGATATCGAATACGCCCGGGTCCGGAGCTGTACCGAAGGAAGGCCGGAACCACTTTCGTACGCGCTGACACCCCCCACACACCCAGTCAGCGAGTCGATCCACAATGAGTAGTGAAAATTGGTTGCAGTGGCCCGGATGCTCGTGTTTCCGCGGCAGCCGGCCGACGCCGACGCCGACTGGGACGAGTTACGGTGCGCCAGAGACGCAGCCTTGGCTAGCTTGTGCGATGCCGACGCCGCGGTCGCGGCCGTAGCGGGAACCATCAGGCCGAGGACTGGGGTGGCGGCGCCCACTGCACCCAGCGCGTAACGTACCTTCTTCATGCTGCCTGCCTCTCGTTACCGGGAAATACGCTTTGGGCCGCGGTAAACCTTCTTGTGGCTGGGGGACACCATCGCTTCGCAGATCTGCTTCTTGGGCGGGCCGAGTCGTTCGACCCCCCATTCAGCGACTTGTGACCGGCGCACGCGGCACTAGCCGAGGCGGTTGACTGCGCAGACTGGCCGCGGGCCATCGACCACACAGTCTTCGCTGGATTCTTAGGGGCCGCCCCGACCAGGCCCAGCGCATAACGAACCGTCCTCATGCTGCCGTCCTTCCGTTACCAGGAAACGCACTTCGGGCCCTTGTAGACTTTGTTGTGGTTGCCCGACACGATCGCCTCGCAGATCTGCTCCTTGGGCGGACGGATCTGATGAATGCCCTGGTAGTAAGCGATGGAGCAGTTCAGGCCCTGATCGTCGCAACCGATGGTGCCGCCCTTATACGCCGAGAAATACTTCGTCTTGGCGCCATAGGAGCTGTACGAGTAAGCCCGGGTGCGGAGTACCCTCCCGCTTGAGGCACCCGCCAGCGAGGCGGCGACGCCACCCACACAGCCCGTCGACGGAGTGTGGTAGACCGTGTACTGAAAGCCATTCGAGTGCACAGTTAGCGACTTGTGGCCGGCGCACGCGGCACTAGTCGAGGCGGGTGACTGCGCAGACTGGCCGTGGGCCATCGACGCAGTCTTCGCTGGGTTTTTCGGGACCGGCGCCGGGGCGGCGGTGGCCGTCGCAGCGGGCATCACCAGGCCGATAACCGGAGCCGCCCCGACCAGGCCGAGCGCAAGGCGAACCGTCTTCATTTCTGCCCCTCCAGGGGAACGCGGCAATTAGGACACCCCAGCGTGGCAGTGCGGCCAGTCAGCCCTCTGTCGGCCGGCTGTCAGCCAAGCCTGTACCCGCGGCCCGCGACTGGCCGGCCCAGACGGCGGCCACCTGATGACGTCAATAAACATGCCCGCCAGCCGGCCGGTATCGTTTTACCAAAGCTTTTCAGGCTCGTAATAAATTCATTCTAGATTTGTAAGTGAAATCGCCTGCCCGGCCGATCAGCACGCTTCCATAATCGGTGCGTCAGTACGGCGCAATTGGTGACGGACCGGGAACGAGGTGGCAATGGGCCACGTGGGCGACGACCCGCCTGAGCTGCCGGGACCAGGCCGCACCGGGCGCATGCCAGCCGGCGCGGCGCTGGTCCAGCCGCGCGCACCTGCCCAGGCAGCACCGGACCTACCCACCCCGGCAGTACCGGCTCCGGCACCGTCCGCACCGGTACCGGCCTCCCTTACCGGAGCCGGCCGGCCCACCGCCCACCTGGCCTTGCTGACCTGCTACCTGGGCACCGGGCTGGCCGTCACCTGGCCCCGGGTCAGCTACCTGTGGGGCAGGCTGCCCAACACCCGGGACGTGGGCGGCTACGTCTGGGACTTCTGGTGGGTGGCCCACCAACTGGTCCACTTGTCCAGTCCGTGGACCACCAATTACCTGGCCGCACCGGTGGGATCGAGCCTCGGTTACCACACCCTGATGCCGCTGCCCGGCGTGGTCATGGCCCCGGTCACTCTGGCCTTCGGTCCCAGTGCCAGTTACAACCTGCTGTCCGTGCTGTGCCCCGGGCTGCTCTGCTACCTGATGTACCGGGCCGCCCGGCTCTGGCTGCGCACCCAGTTCGGCGCGATCGCGGCCGGGGCGTTCTTCGGGCTGTCCCCGGTGCTGGCCTGGCGCAGCTGGTACGAGCTGAATCTGGCGCTGGGCGCGCTGTTCCTGCCGGTGGCGCTGGAGGCGGCGGTCCGGCTGCGCCGCGGCGGCCGGCCCCGCCCGGCGGTGGCGCTCGGCGCGATACTCGGCGCGGCCCTGCTCACCGACCAGGAATCGGCCGTGCTCGCCGTCATCGTGGCTGGGCTCGTCGTGCTGTCGTCCCGGCCGACCTGGGTCCGCCTGCGGTTGCTGGCGCTGACCGCGGTCAGCGCGGTGGCTGTGGCCAGCCCGCAGATCGTGGTGATGATCCAGCAGGCCGCGAACGACCGGATTCCGGCGGACCGGTCCACGCTGCTGGCGCGGAACTACGTGTTTTCCGGCGCGGGCCTGCAGCAGCTGTTCGCGCCATCGCCGCGGGTGGCCGAGTACGGGCTCACCGCGGTCAGCCGTTTTTACTATCAGGGCCCGTACAGCATGGCCGTGGTCACGTTCGGCGCGGTGCTGACCGCCCTGGCGCTGTTCGGCGCGGCCGTGTGCTGGCGCCAGCGGGCCGCGCGGGCGCTGGCCCTGATGTGGGCCGGCTGCGCGGCCATGTCGCTCGGCTCCGAGCTGTGGATCGGGCGGCACGGCTATGTCCCGCTGGCGACCGTCATGCACGGCGTCCGGGTCTCGATGATCATGCCGTTCACCTGGTTCGTGCACCTCCCCGGGCTGGCCGACTTCCGCGAGGCCAACCGGTTCACCGAACTCGGCCTGGTACCCGCGGCGCTGCTGGCCGGGGCGGCGGTGGAGTGGCTGCGGGCGCACGCCAGGGTGGCGCTGTTCCCGGTGCTGACCATGGCGGTGCTGGAGGCCGGCTGGCCCGGCAACCCGGGCATCGGCACCATGCCCACCGGGCTGCCCCGGCTGGACGGCCCGATCGCCGCCCAGCACACCAAGTCGATCGTGGTAGATGTGCCGTTCGGCATCCGCGGTGGGCTGCCGGTGATCGGCGGCAGTTTCCCAGCCGAGTCGCTGGTGCTGGCCACGGCCGACCAGCACCCGCTGGCCGACGCGTTCATCTCCCGCATCCCGGCCAGCACGCTGGCCGGGATCGAGCACAACCCGTTCTACTCGGCCCTGCTCAACGCCCAGGGCGGCCACCACCGGACCACGGCCGCGCAGTTCACCGCGGCGGCGGCCAGCGCGCACCGGATGAACGTCGGCTGGGTGCTGGTCTGGCGGCAGACCAAGCCGGAACTACGGGCGCTCCGGCTGACCGGCTTCCGGTTCGCGTACCAGGCCGACGGCGTGCGGGTCTACCGGCCAGCCAGCCGGGCGCCATCCAGCGGTGGGTGACCCGCACTGGCTACCCGGGCGGCGGGTCGCCGCCCGACCGCTCGGCGGCCAGCTCGCGGATCAGCCCGCGCAGGCCCGACGCGAGACCTTCCCGCTCCCGGCCGGACAGCCCGGACAGGATCCGGGCCTGCCGGGACTGCCAGGCCTGCCACACCACGGCAGCCACCCGGCTGCCTTCCGGGGTGAGGTAGAGCCGGATGTAGCGCTGGTTGGCCTCGTCCCGGCCGCGCTCGATCCAGCCCTTGCGCTCCAGCCCGGCCGCCAGCCGGCTGACCGTGCTCTTCTCCAAGCCGAGCAGCGTGCCCAGCTGGCCCTGGGAGATGCCACGGGCCGCGACCAGCTCGATGAGGGCCCGGGCTTCGGACGTGGACAGCACCGGCAGCGGAGGCTGCGCCACGGCGTCTGCGGCTTCCGGGGCGTCCGGGGCGTCCGGGGCCGACCCATCCGCTGGCCCGCCCCCGCCGGTATCCGGCCGACCCGCTCTCGGGTGACCGTTGCCGGCCGGGTTACCGGGGCCGGTACCCTCGGGAGTCACCACCCGCAGCAGCTGGGTCAGCAACTGGGCCAGTTCGGAATCCTCGGCGGAAAGGTTCACCCAACAGTTGTACCGCACAACTGGCCGGGTGGTACATTCTCAGGGTGATAGTTGCCCCATACAACTCACCGGTTGGGCCGGACACTTCCCCCGTAAGCTCGCGGTCGTGAGCAACCGAGGCCGGCTAAGCGCGCCGGGCAGGCTGAGCGGCCAGCCGGAGGGTGACGGCGGCACCGGCACCGCGACCGCCGACCGCCCCGAGGAAAACCACCTGGTCCCGCCCGGGTCCCTGCGTGACCTAGCCCTGCGGAACGGGCTGGTGGAGGCAGCGATCCGCCCGCCGCTGCGCAGCTACGCCCAGGATCTGTGGAAGCGGCGCTACTTCATCAGCGGGTTCGCCACCGCGCGGAACATCGCGATGTACACCGAGGCCCGGCTCGGCCAGCTCTGGCAAGTGCTCACCCCGCTGCTCAACGCGGGCGTGTACTTCTTCATCTTCGGTTTGCTGCTGCACGCCAACCGGGGCGTCCCGAACTATCTTTCCTTCCTGGTCACCGGCGTGTTCGTGTTCAACTTCACGCAGCGGGCGTTCATTACTTCGTCCCAGGTCATCAGGGACACGCTGCCGCTGATCCGGGCGCTGTACTTCCCGCGGGCCTGCCTGCCGCTGGGCTATGTGCTGATCGAGCTGCAGCAGCTCATCCTGTCTTTCTTCGTCCTGTTCGTCATCGTGCTGATCACCGGCGAACCGCTGACCTGGTACTGGCTCCTGATCATCCCCGCGCTGATCCTGCAGTCACTGTTCAACGTGGGCGGCGGGCTGATCCTGGCCCGCTGGGGAGCGAGCTTCGACGATGTCAGCCAGCTCCTACCGTTCCTGGTCCGGACGTGGATGTACGTCTCGGGTGTGCTGTTCAGCATCCAGACGCTGGCCAGCCTGCGGATGCACCCCAAGATCACCTACCTGCTGCAGATCAACCCGGCGGCGGTGTACATCTCGCTGATCCGCAACACGCTCCTCGCGTCACAACGGCAGGCGATGCCCGGCTCCAAGCCGTATAACGCGCTGGCGTGCCACCTCTACTACACGCACCTCAACGACAAGAAGTTGGTATACGACAGCGCCTACTGTCACCCGGTGGTGAGCCAGTCCGCATTGTGGCTGTGGGGTGTGGGCTGGGCACTGGTGGCGATAGTGATCGGCTTCCTGTTCTTCTGGCGCGCGGAGGCGAGGTACGGCCGTGGCTGACGAACGCCCCATGGTCGTGGTGGACGACCTGCACGTGGTCTACCGCGTGTACGGCGGCAGCGCGGACAAGGGCACCGCGGCCACCGCGCTCCTCCGGCTGCTCAGGCGGCAGCGGCGGCCGTCCATCCGCGAGGTGCACGCCATCCGCGGCGTCTCGTTCGTGGCCTACCGGGGTGACGCGGTCGGCGTCATCGGCCGGAACGGCTCGGGCAAGTCGACGCTGCTGCGGGCCATCGCCGGGCTGCTGCCCGCCGAAGAGGGCATGGTGTACACCGACGGGCACGGCGCGCTGCTCGGGGTGAACGCGGCGCTGCTCGACGACCTGACCGGCGAGCGGAACGTGGTGCTCGGCTGCCTGGCCATGGGCATGACCACCCAGGAGGCCAAGGAGGCCAAGCCACGGATCGTGGAGTTCTCCGGGGTCGGCGACTTCATCAACCTGCCGATGAAGGCGTACTCCACCGGCATGGGCTCCCGGCTGCGGTTCGCTATCGCGTCGGCCAAGAGCCACGACATCCTGCTGGTGGACGAGGCGCTGGCCACCGGGGACGCGGAGTTCCAGCGGAAGAGCCATGACCGGATCGACGAGCTGCGCCAGCAGGCGGGCACCGTGTTCCTGGTCGCGCACCAGCTCAGCGAGATCTACGAGACCTGCAACCGGGTCATCTGGCTGGAGAAAGGCCAGATCGTCAAGGCCGGCGACGACGTACCCGGCATCCTGGACGACTACCTGGAGGCGTCGGGCAGCGAGCGGCGGTTCCGCCAGTTGGCGGAGACCGCGGCGCCGGCCGGCGACTAGCTGGTCTTAACCGCGAGCAGATACCCCTGCGGGGAGCCCTCTGCTCCCTCGGCCGGGCGGCCGCCCCAGAACACGGGGGCGAAGCCAGCGCCGGCCACCTGGCGTTCCATCTCGTCCGGCGACAGCCAGTAGACGTCGAATTCGACGCCCAGGCCGGTGCTGTGGCCGGCCCGCCGGAGCTGGCTGTCACCGGCCTTGAACGCGGTGACCAGATAGCCGCCCGGCTTGACCACCCGGGCCAGCTCGCGGAACGCGGCCGGCCGGGCGGGCGGCGCCAGGAACATGAGGGAGTACCAGCACACCACGCCGGCCAGCGAGGCGTCCGGCATCGGCAGGTCACGCACGTCGGCCACGTCGAAGCGGAAGCCGGGCTGGTCGCGCCGGGCCACCCGGATCATTTCCGGTGACAGATCGGCTCCCCATACCGACAGGCCCCTGGCCGCCAGGTAAGGCGCCAGCCGTCCGGTGCCGCAGCCGATGTCTGCGACTGTGGCGCCGAGGCCCGCGGCCAGCGTCAGCTCGCAGAACAGGCCCAGCACCGCCTGCTCGATGGGCATCCGGTCCAGGGCGCCGGCCAGGCGCTCGGCGTAAAACTCGGCCAGCACGTCGTGCGCGGCCCGCAGTTCCTCGGTCTTGGCGTCCATAGGAGCGGACAGTACCCGGCCGGGACGGCAGCGGTGGGCCGGGCCAGCACCGCGGCTAGACCTCGGTGGCGGCCGGGCGGAGCTGCAGGCGCATGCAGGTGCCGCCGTCCGGCCGGGACGAGGCGGTCACCTCGCCGCCCTGGGCCCGGGCCAGCTGGCGGACGATATACAGGCCCAGGCCGATGCCGCCGAACCGGCGCCGGTCCCCGGTCTCGCCCTGGACGAACCGGTCGAAGATCCGCTCGTGGTCGCCGGGGGCGATGCCGATCCCCTCGTCTTCCACGCTGACCTCGATCCACGCCCCGGCGTGCCGGGCGGTCACGTTGACCGAGCCGCCGTTCGGCGAGTACTTGAACGCGTTCTCCAGCAGCTGGCCGACGATGATGTCGGTGGCCATCGGGTCACCGTAGGCGGGCGGCAGCCCGTCCGGGATGTCGGCGGACAGCGTGTGCGCCTCGGACAGCGGGCGGAACGCCATGACCGTGCCGCGGAGCAGGGCGGCCAGGTCGAACGGGCCGTTGGTGACGGTCAGCTGGTCGGCCCCGGCCCGCGAGCCGAGCAGCAGCTGCTCGACCAGCCGGCCGAGCACGCCGGCCCGGTCGGCGATGGTCTGCACCGCGGTGCGCCGTTCCGGGTCGGCCAGGTTGTCCCAGCGCCGGGCCAGCGTGCTGGCGAAGCCCTGCACCACGGTGATCGGGGTACGCAGTTCATGGCTGGTGGTCGCCAGGAACAGATCCTTGGCCTCTTCCAGCTCCTTGGCCGCGGTGACGTCCCGGAAGTCGACGACCCGCTCGTCGCGGCCGTCCAGGTCGTTACACAGCACGTCCAGCCAGCGGCCGCTGGGCAGCCGGTGGGTCAGCTTGCCGCCGCCAGGCTCGGGCACCGGGAACGGCGGCGGCCGGCCGGTGACCTCCCGGGCGGACAGGTCGGTCAGGTCGTGCGCGGCTGGGTTCCACTGCCGGATGAGCCCGGTGCTGTCCAGCACCGCGATGCCGTCCGCGCTGGCGTCGATGACCGCCCGCTCATGGGCCCGCTGCCGGATCAGTTCCTCGAACGCCATCGCGTTGCTCAGCGCGACGCTGGCGTGCCCGGCCATCAGCTCCAGCAGCTCCAGCTCAACGTGCCCGACCTTCCGCCCGCTATACAGCGCGTACAGGCCGCCGTAGGGGCGGCCCGCGACGTGCGACAGGCTGAGCGCGATCGTGTGCAGGCCGGGCAGCGCGGACCAGATCAGGTCGTCGAACTCGCCGGACTCCCCGGTCGTCATCATTACCGTCTGGCCCGACCGCATCAGCTGCCCGACCAGGCTGGACTCCAGGTCCGCGGTCCGACCGCGCAGGCTCGTGGGCAGCCCGTCCATGCTGACCAGGCGCAGCTTGTCCTCCTCGATGAGGACGAAGCCGCCCGCGTCGGCGCCGGTCAGTTCGCGCAGGCTGGCCGCGATCCGGTCCAGCACCGCCTCCAGGTCGCGCTGCGCGTTCATGTCGGCCACCACGTCGCCGAGCTTGCGCACCACCCGGGCCCGCTGCGCGATCTGGTACCGGGCCGCTTCCTCCGCGCCGATCCGGTGGCAGACGTTGACCCAGCCGAGCATCTCGCCATCCCGGCCGGTCAGCGCGCTGGTGTCGATACGCAGGTCGATCAGGGTGCCATCGCTGCAGGCCCGCCGGGTGGCGAAGGAGATCTGGCCGCCGCTGCGCACCCGCTCCAGCACCGCGTTGTGCTCGGCTTGCAGCTCGTCCGGGATGATCGGCGGCTCCAGGCCGAGGACCTCGGCGGCGGGCCAGCCGAACATCCGCTCCGCCGCCGGGTTCCACAGCAACACCGAGCGATCCGTGCTGAACGCGACGATGGCGTCGGCGGCGCTTTCCACCACCGCGCGCGCAGTCGCATCCACCCGGTTCTGTCCGGTTTGCTGGTCCAGGGCCACCACCTCATGGTGCCATCAAGCCACGGCGCCGGGCGGGCAATCGCCGGTGAGCAACGTCACGGGAGCCGCCAGATGGTGCCCGGGTCACCTCCCGTGCATGCCGCGATGACCAGCTGTGTCCCGTTGACGGTGCGGTCACTGGGATCGGCCAGGCACAGCCCGGACTGCGGGTTCTCCAGCTGCTGGCCGGCCCCGGCCAGGTTGACGTGCCACTGCTGGCCCGGGCCGTGGGCGCAGGTGGCCAGGTCGACATCGGTGCCGCTGGACGTGCCCGCCCCGGTCACGTCGAGGCACTTCCCGGCCTCCCGGACGGTGCCGTCCGGCTGGGCGGTCCACTGCTGCGCGGCCAGCCCGCTGCAGGGCTCTATCTCCACCACCGCCCCACCGGCCTGACTGGAGCTGGCTACGCACTGGCCGGGGAGCTGGGACCGCACCGGCCCGGGCGGCAGCGTCCAGGCCCGGCTGGCCCCGGCGGAACACGTGCCGAGCCACACCCGGCTGCCGCTGGCCCCGCTGGCCGGGCCGCTCAGGCATAGTCCAGCGGCGCCATTGACCAGATGCGCGGCGGTGCTCACGGTCCATTGCTGGCTGGCGTAACCCGCACACGGCTCGAGCACTTCCCTGGCCCCGCTCTTCTTGGCCGAGCCAGCGACCGACAGGCACAGGCCGTGAATGCGCAGCGTCCGGTCGGTGGCCGCGGTCCACTGCGCCGCGCTGCCGGTGCAGCTGCCCAGCGCGACCGGGGTGCCGCTAGCCGACTTGTCGCCCACGTCGGTCAGGCAT
>Ga0335078_10006596_pt1 | contig 17166 bp, 13 predicted proteins | sample Lox_Sample_32_FD_206711 | JGI IMG/M metagenome (GOLD analysis project Ga0335078, IMG submission 206711) | Soil microbial communities from Loxahatchee National Wildlife Refuge, Florida, United States - Lox_Sample_3.2 | ecosystem: Environmental > Terrestrial > Soil > Wetlands | place: USA... | reverse complement strand
AAACCTGAGCCGCGCAAACGATCGCGACCGCAATGAAACAGCTGGCTTTGGGCCGGCTCATAGGCGAGCCAATTTTGGCTCATCCTTATTTTCGAATCCGGCGCCGCCGGCGTCTCTAGATCGCCGTAATTTGTATGAATTCAGTTACTTGAACCGACGTACGGCGGGTAAATCTGTACGTTCGATCAGGCCCGTCGTCGCTGTTCGCGAATTGCGAGGCTCGAACTGTGTGGCGCGTTCTGCAAGTAGAATCCCGGTCAGGTTCTTCTCTGTGAAGGCCGGTCCATGTCAAGAGTGAATAGCTCTCTCTTTAGTCCTTTCTATCTATTTTTTCCGTTCAGCCAAGCCGCCTCTGTCGCCACCCTTCCATCCGCACTCTCTTGTAAGCGATTTTCGCTCGGTGCCAGTGGGGTGTTCTCGATTCTGTGGGTGCTGTCACTGATTATCGTCCCCTGCTTCTCCTCCTCAGAGAAGGCAGGGCCAGGACTTAGCCGCAGTCAGCCTAAACTCGGCGGTCGAGCTCGGCTGTTCGGCACAAACTCTTGATGCCAGGCCTGCCTCTATGCCGGTGTGCCCATCGACTTCTGGTTATCGCGCGGCGGTTCGTAAACCTCCTCACTTACCGAAGGTTTCAGCGCGCGGCGAGTTTTGAGCGAATCCGACGAGCGGGCAGGTTGTGTCGGTCCGCCACATCCAGCTCACCAGTTGGCTGAGGCGCGAGATCACACAGCAGCTCGAAAACACGGCGGCGGGGGAGTAATTTCCAACCGCCAACCCTCAGGTGGTATCGTTTTCGCGGTCCTATCCCCTATCCCCCCAGCCAAATTGACCGCACTCGCGCCGGACGCCTATACTTGAATTTCGGGGCCGCGGTAGATTTCGGAGTAAATCACCATGGAAAAACCCGTCATTCTGAGCGCCGTACGCACGCCCATCGGGAAATTCATGGGCGGACTCACGCCACTTTCCGCGCCGGAGCTCGGTGCGATTGCGATCAAAGAAGCTGTCCGCCGCGCAGGCATCGAGCCGAAGCAGGTCGACGAAGCAATCATGGGCAACGTGGTGCAAGCGGGACTCGGCCAGAATCCCGGGCGACAGGCCGCGCTGAAGGCCGGTCTCGATCCGCGCGTCGCCGCGATGACTATCAACAAAGTTTGCGGTTCCGGCCTGAAAGCCGTGGGGCTTGCGGCGCAGGCGGTGACACTCGGCGAATCGGAAATCGTTGTCGCCGGGGGAATGGAGTCGATGTCCAACGCGCCCTACTTGATGAAGGGCGCGCGCGCGGGATTTCGTCTCGGCAACGCCGAGCTTCTCGACTCGATGATCACCGATGGTCTCTGGGACGCGTACGAGAATTTTCACATGGGCATGACCGCCGAACTCGTCGCCGAAAAATATGGCATCACGCGCCAGGAGCAGGATCAGTTCGCGCTCGATAGCCATCGCAAAGCGATACACGCGATCAAGTCTTGCTTTATCTCCGAGCAGATTATTCCTGTCGAGATCCCGCAGAAAAAAGGACCCGCCGTCGTGATCAAGACCGATGAATCGCCGCGCGAAGATACTTCTCTCGAAGCGCTCGCGAAATTGAAGCCCGCATTCAAGAAAGAAGGCACGGTGACGGCAGGAAACGCGCCCGGCACGAATGACGGCGCGGCGGCGCTCGTCGTTACCAGTGAAGCCATCGCCGTGCGTCTCGGCAAAACCCCGATGGGGAGAATCGTCGCGCAATCCGTCAGCGGCGTCGAACCAAAATGGGTGATGATGGCGCCCGTCGACGCAGTCGAAAAGCTGCTCGCGAAAACTGGCTGGGATCGCGACAAAGATGTCGATCTCTATGAGCTGAACGAGGCGTTCGCCGTCGCGGCGATCGCCGTTACGCGCCAGCTCAAACTCGATCCCGCCAAAGTGAATGTGAATGGCGGGGCCGTGGCCTTCGGCCATCCCATCGGCGCGTCGGGCGCGCGCATTCTCATCACGCTGCTTTACGAATTGCAGCGCCGCAATCTTGAGCGCGGCATCGCCGCGCTGTGTCTCGGTGGCGGCAACGCCGTCGCCCTCGCCGTCGAGCGCAGCTGACTTCCTGCGGGAGCACAGCACTTGTGAACGAGCGCAAATCCATGCTGTGCACGGCGAACCATTCCTGGCAAGGCGTCAAATTTCCAGTTAAACTCCGCGCGGAGATCACATTGCCATGTTTTGCCCCGAATGCAAAACTGAGTACCGTCCCGGGTTTACGAAATGCGCCGATTGCGGCGTCGATCTTGTTTCGAGCATTCCCGAAGTGAGGCCCGCGGTCGCGACTGCCGTCACGGATGTAGTTACGAACGCTGAGGGCCTCGAACTTCTCTGGTCCGGTCTAAACAAGTCGCTCTCTAGCGCCATCGACGGCGCGCTCGAAGAGGCCCACATATTCCACAAGGTCACCGGTCGCACGCTGAAATTTCTTGCGACCTCGCCCGATAACGTCAATTTCGTTTGGGTCGATCCCAAGGATCGCAGCGCCGCCCGCAAAGTTCTCCAAAACGTTCTTGAGACTCCCGAAATTTCCGGTCGCGCCGATATCGAGATGGAATCGGACGCTCAACAGGTCAATCCTTTCGGCTTCGGCCGACGCGTTTACAACCGCGTCCCCGACGAGCAGCGGGAAGAGATTTCAGATGAAAGCGAAGAGGGATTGCCGGAATCCGAAGATTCAGGCGAGCCCGTTCCCGACGACGTCGCCGACGATCCCGATCCTAACGACGCGACTGCGGAAGTTTGGTCCGGCGCGGACCGCGACATGGCTAATTTCGTCGCTAACTCTCTTCGAGGCGTCGGAGTCGGTTGCGTGATCGACGATGCAAGCGGCAAACGTCGCGTTATGGTTTTGCCCAGCGCGGAAAAGCGTGCCCGCGAGGTTGTTCGCGAAATCGTCGAGGATTCGCCCCCGCACTAGCGTCTTGCCCTCTCAGGCTTTCCAAACAATCAGAATCGCGCCGCCAATCGCTACCAAATCTTCCAGTAGCGCAATCGGCAGGTCCGACGAATGTAGCGCCTTCACGACTCCCGTGCGTGCGAAATACCCGCCGTATGTTCCGATCACCGCGCCGATGATGGCAAGCACCGCGCAGATCGGGACCGAACCGCCCGACGCCATCGCCAGTGCCGAGCCTCCGAGAATCGACATCAGAATTCGCGCGCCGAAAGCAGGAGGGTCCGTGCGAGGTGGGGTTTTCGGCAGCTTGTCGTTCACGATTTCGCCGAGCGCGAACGCCGTGAAAAGAATCACGGCTGCGATCGAAGCCATGAACGCGAGCCGCGTGCCACCGAGGTGCAAGAAGCCAAGGTGCGCCATCCAGCAGATCACCGCCGGGCCGGTCAGCGCGCGCAGGCCGGCAACGATCCCGATGCAAACCGCGAGAAGGAAAAGCAGATTGCTCATGTGCGTGAATCCTTTCGAGGCGCGAAACGAGAAGTGCCCTAGAAACGAGCCTCCAAAGGAGCGGCAGTATAGCCATTTTTCGCCCGAGAACAATCAGATTCGGTGCGCGCCTCTTCTCCGCATGCCCTGCATCCGCTATCATCTACGCCACTATGTCGGCTGACTCGATCAAGACGGTCGCTGTCCTTGGCGCGGGCACCATGGGCACTGGCATCGCGCATGTTTTCGCGCGCGCCGGATATCGCGTAATTCTGCGCGACGTCGAAAAACGCTACCTCGATCGCGCGCTCGAAACGATCGGCAAGAATCTCGATCGCGAAATCAAAAAAGGAAAAATTGCCGAGTCTGATAAATCCACAGCTCTCGCTCGCATCCAGCCTGTCACGGACAATCTCGCGCTCGTCGGCGTCGATTTTGTAGTCGAAGCCGTTCCCGAGCAGCGCGACTTGAAACTTCGCATTCTGCAGGAGGCGGACGCTACGATCAGTCCGGGCGTCATTCTCGCGAGCAACACCTCCTCGATCTCAATCACCGAACTCGCCGCGCAAACGAAACGCCCGGATCGTTTCATCGGCATGCATTTCATGAACCCCGTGCCGGTGATGGCCCTCGTCGAAGTGATCCGCGGGCTCGCCACCAGCGACGCCACGTTTCACACCACCATGTCGCTCTGCGAGAAGCTCGGCAAAACTCCCGTGGCTGTGAATGATTCACCCGGCTTCGTCTCAAATCGCGTGCTAATGCCCATGATCAACGAAGCCGCTTACGCCGTGATGGAAGGGATTGCGACTCCGCAGGGTGTCGACGCCGTGATGAAGATGGGGATGAATCATCCGATGGGCCCACTCGAACTCGCCGATCTCATCGGACTCGATGTCTGCGTGGATATTCTCGATGTCTTGCAGAAGGGCTTCGGCGATCCCAAATATCGCGCGTGCCCCCTGTTGCGAAAGTTTGTCGCCGCGGGCTGGCTCGGACGCAAATCCGGCCGCGGCTTCTACCCGTACTGAACCGGCTTTCTTGCTGTGACCTAGGCCGAAACCTTCTTAGTCCTAATCCGAATAAGTAACGAATCAAGATATCGTTGACACCTGCCCGAGCCTCTTGCTATAGCAACGCGACGTACACTGGCCGCACGCACGAGAACAGGTCTCTCTGGAGGGTGGGAAATGAGATCCAAGTTTTTCGTCGGGCTCTTCGTCTTTTTGTCTGCAACTGTCCTCGCAGCCCAAACGATTTCGACTTCGCAAATTAGAGGCGCCGTCCAAGATTCGAGCGGTGCCGCCGTTGCTGGAGCGGAACTGACGCTCACACAAACCGCGACGGGCTCCGTCCGTACTGCCACGAGTGCGGCCGACGGAAGCTACGCCTTTCCGGACCTGTCCGTCGGACGTTACGAACTCGACGTCACGAAATCCGGCTTTCAGAAGTACGCGCAAAAAGACATCGTCCTCGAAGTCGGCGCGAATCCGACAATCAACGTCTCGCTTGCCGTCGGCGCCCTCTCTCAAGAGGTCACGGTCGAAGCTGAGACCGTTACTGTCGATACCCAGAATCCAGGCGTAGGCCAGGTGACCGCTCCTCAGGAAGTTCAGTACTTGCCCTTGAATGGTCGCCAGGTGACGGACTTACTTTCGCTTTCCGGCGCCGTCGGCGAAGGCCGCGCGTTCCGCGCTTCGTATCCTTCCTCAGCGGTCGTCTCCGTTGCTGGTGGAACGCAGGGCAGCGTTTCGTATTGGCTTGACGGCGGCACGCACAACGATCCCCTGAGCAATCAAAATCTCCCACTCCCGTTCCCGGACACGGTCGAGGAATTCAAAGTAGAAACAAGTTCGCTCCCCGCGCAGTACGGCGTACATCCCGCTGGTGCGGTCAACGTCGTCACCAAGTCCGGAACGAATTCAATCCATGGCGATCTCTTCGAATACTTGCGCAACGACATTTTCGATTCTCGCAACACCGCGTTCGCGGGCGGCACGGACCCGGACAATACGCGGGAGCCTCTGAAGCGCAATCAGTTCGGAGGCACGGTCGGTGCACCGATCATAAAGGACAAGCTGTTCTTTTTCGCCGGCTGGCAGGACACGATCCAACGATCCGCAACCCCGGCAACTACCACGCTTCCCACCGAAGCGATGCTGGAAGGGAATTTTCAACCCTGCCTCGGCACCACGGCATTGCTGGGTACACCCTACGGCACCGTGGGCGCCAATCAAATCGATCCTGCAAATTTCAGTCCGATTGTTCTTGCGCTCGAAACCCACTTACCTCTGGCACCGGGAATTGGTCCCGTGGATTCGCCGGGTGCATGCGGTCAGTACAACTATCAAACGCCCGTCAACTTCAACGAGAACCAGGGGCTTGCCAAGATCGACTATCACATCAGCAATCGGCACACCTTCTTTGGACGCTATTTCATCTCCGATTGGGAGCAAAAGCCCGGAAATCCCAATTTGCCGGCCGACGATGGCGGTCTTTTGATCGCCGCGATCGATGGCCAATCAAATCGCGTGCAGAGCCTAACCCTCGGCGATACGTTCGTATTTAGTTCGAACATGGTGAACGATATTCGCGTCACTGGAAATCGCAGCCGCAACCTGACCGTGCAGAATTCGACGCTCGACCTCAATGACCTGTTTACCGAAGCTGGCACTCCAGCCGATGAGATTGGCAGCATCTATCAACTGGGACCGGGCATCAGCAAATTCTTTCCTCACTACATGACCGGCTTTAACGTGACGGGTGGCGGCCTGTTTGGTCTTTTCAATTCAACGCCGTCCCTCCAGCCATACGACACGCTCGAATTCTCTGACAACTTCGCGTTCACTCATGGCGCTCATCAACTTTCTTTTGGTGTCGACTTCATCAACCTGCGCGCGTTTGCCACCAACTATCTGTTAAACCAGGGTTCGTTTACCTTCGATGGTTCACGGACCGGCTCTCAGCTTGCGAGTTCTGGACTCGCGGACTATTTGCTCGGCTATACATCCGCGACGAGCGGGTTCAGCCAGGACGCACCGATTCCTTCCAAGCAGCACCAAAATGTCTTCTCGCTCTACGCGCAAGACGCCTGGAAAGTGAATCGACATTTCACCGTCACTGCCGGACTTCGCTGGGATCCGTTCTTCGGCCACAGCGATCCGACTGGGCACGTCGTCTCGATCTCACTGCCAGATATCATCGACGATGTTCACAGCACGAAATTTCCCACCGCTCCTGCGGGCTATCTCTTCCCCGGCGATCCGGGCGGGCCGGACGGCAATAAGCTGTCAAAGAACGCCCTCAACAAGTGGAGCCCTCGGCTTGGACTGGCTTGGGATCCGACCGGTGATGGTCACACCGTGGTGCGCGCCGGTTTCGGCATCTTCTATGACTTCCCGAATTTCTCGTATGACCAGTTCGGTTTCGAAGAACCTTACGGAGGCGCCGTCAACAATCCGGCCTTGGGTACCACTGGCCTCGCCTGCACTACAACTTGCCTCAGCGACCCTTGGGGCACGTTGCCCGGCGCAAACAATCCCTTTCTGTTTATCGATCAGCAGGGCAATGTGCACAACGGAGAGAATCCGTTTCCCACGTTTGTCGGAACAGGTCCGACAAATGCGGCCTACTTGCCCGGCGCTTTGGTCTTCAGTTATCCGCAAACGATCCATCCGACTTACATCATGCAATACAACTTGACTGCGGAACATCAGCTGAAAGGGTGGGTTTTCTCGGCGGGATACATCGGAAGTCAACAACGCCACCTTTGGGGTAACAACGAGGCGAATCCCAGCATGCAAGGACCTTGTCCGCCAGGCTATCCCTTTCCAGCGGGTCTTTCCTGTGGCAATGTTCCGTCAGGACCGTGTCCAGGATTTCTACCTCCATTCCTGTGCGGCACTCCAACTTCGCCAGTACCTCCGCTGCGAAGCCCTTTCTTCTCCTTAAACAACAACCGCCTATTGCAGCATTTCGGCAGTCAGTGCGCCCCGGCCCCATTCTTCACCTCCTGCTACGGCGAGACTTTGTTGCTGGATGAAGATCTGACAGGTAACTACAACGGCTTGCTGCTTACAGCGAGACATCCGTTTGCAAAGCATTTCACCTCGACGACGAACTTTACCTGGTCGCATTGCATCTCTGACAATTACACAACTACGCTCGGCTTTTTCCTCGCAGCAGAGGCCGAGCCTTACAACCGCCACTCCGATCGCGGCAATTGTCCAAGCGCTGACACTCGCATTATCTTTAACGAATCGCTGGTGGCGGAAACACCAGAATTCTCCGGACACGTAACCGAAATGTTGCTGGGACATTGGCGATTCTCCGTCTCGTTTTTGGCGCAATCCGGCCTCGATTTGACGCCGATCACGATCGTCGATTTCTCGGGCAGCGGCAACGGGTTGACGCAGCGCCCCGAATTGGTTGGCAATCCCAACGTGGGCGGCCCAGTCGCCGCTAATCCCACGTGTATTGCCCCGGCGACCGTGCACAACCGGCAAAACTGGTGGAACCCCTGCGCGTTTGCTGCCCCGGCGCCCTACACGTTCAGCAATCTTAAGAACAACAGCCTGTTCGGGCCGGGAGCCATTATTGCCAATACTGCGCTCGAGCGCATTTTCCAGATTCGCGAGAGCCAGCAGCTCTTGTTTCGATGGGAGGTTTTCAACCTTCCAAACCACGCGAATTTGTATTCTCCAGAGAGCGCTTTCGTCTTACCAAACTTCGGTCAGCCGACAGCGGCAAGCACCGCAGGCTTGGGCGCTCTGAACCAAACGACGAACGACCCGCGTACGATGCAGTTCGCGCTAAAATATACGTTCTAGGGCGCGCGCGAATCTGGCACGCGTGCTGTTCGCCGGCGAAAAAAACTTTTCGCTAGCGGGCGCGCTGCGTGGCATGATTTCCGTGGTCACGCCAAGGTTTGGGGGATAGGCAATCGTTCTTCAGGCTTGCCTTGTTCGCTCACAACTCTGCGCTCCTATTTGGGGGGATGTAGCATGCAATGGGTAAATCGGCTCGCGCTCACTGTGGCGCTGGTCATCACTGGCGCGTCCTGCGCCGGCGCGCAACAACAGCCGCCAAGCCAACAACCGTCAACGCCTCCCGACGCGGGCCGCCCGCGCGTGGGCGGCTTCCCGATGGGTCCTCCGGGCAAGATTCTGGAATTTCGCGTTGATCCTGAGACAATCCAGCCCGGCCAATCGACTACATTGTACTGGCACGCCGTCAACGCAGATGACACGTATCTGAATCAATGCCTCGGCATCGTCGCGACTCTGGGCAAGATGACGATTACGCCCAAGGCGACCACAACCTACACATTCACCGCCAAGGGCCGCGCCGGCGGTGACGCGAAAACCATCACGGTCACTGTCGCAGGCACGACTCCGGTCGCGCCGGCTACCGGCCCCGGTTGCGAAAATCCGCACGATCAGCCGATTCCAATGGCTTCCGACGGGCATCCCGACCTTTCGGGCGTTTACATCGCGGGGTTCAGCCTGAATCCGGTTCGCAACATTGCCTTGAAGCCTGGGGCCGAAAAATTCAAGGTTCCCGAAGACGAAAACGATCTCGGCCTAGGCGTCACGTGCGTGCCTCCCGGCGTTCCGATGGCGACGATGCAGCCCTATCCGCTGCAGATTGTCCAGAAGCCCGGACTCGTCGTCATTCTCTACGAGGCCTACCATCTATTTCGCGTGATTCCCACCGACGGCCGGCCGCATCCCGACGACCTTGATCCGACCTACATGGGCAATTCTGTCGGTCACTGGGAAGGCGATACGCTCGTCGTCGATGTGACCGGATTCAACGACAAGACGATCGTCGGCACATACCGTCATACGACGGCATATCACGTCGTCGAGCGCTACCATCGCGCCTCGTATGACGTCCTCGATTACGAGGCGACGATCGAGGACCCGAATGTTTTTGCCGCGCCCTGGAAGCAGTCCACGCACATGAAGCTGCACCCCGAATGGCAGCTTCAGGAGTATGTTTGCGAGCAAAATAATAAAGACTACAAGGATCTCTTAATCAAGAAATGATGCGCGCCACATCGAATCGCTTAGAAACGTCGCGCTGCATCGGAGGGCAAGGAATGTTACGGAAATTCGCAATCTATCTTTCGATTTCACTCGCGACGTTGCTTTGCGCCGCAGCGGTGATCGCGCCGCCCGCGTCCGCGCATCATTCGACCTCCATGTACGACATGGAGCACCCCAGCACCTTCAAGGGTATCGTCACGCGCGTGGAGTGGACCAATCCCCACGCCTACATCTATCTCAACGTGAAAAACGACAAGGGCGGCATCGACGAATGGGCGATGGAAATCAACAGCCCCAATTTTCTGCATCACAACGGCTGGACGAGTGATACGGTCAAGCCTGGTGACGTCGTCACCGTCACCGGCGGCGCCGCGAAGAGCGGTGCCAAAACAATGCGCTGCACGTCAGTCACGCTTGCGGACGGCACCGTCCTCCGCTCCTGACAGCGACCCGCACCAAAAAGCCAAAGGATAGGTTGACAATCCGTGGCCCGGATGTACGATCTCGCCCGGGGGAATTGCGGCTATGCTCCATTTCTGCGAGTGGCTCGAAAAGAATCCGTGGATCATGGCGCTCGATAGCAACGTCGTCATCTCGCTCGTCTTCGAGATCTGCCACTACTCTGGATTTTTTCTACTCGTCGGCACGTCAATTGTTCTCGATCTGCGCCTGATGGGTCTGGCCGCCCGGCGCGAACCTGTGCCACAACTCGCACGCCAGCTTCGTCCCTGGATGTGGACCGGCCTGGCCATGGTCCTCATCTCCGGATTCTTCATGTTCGCCGGCGACGCCGCCGATTTCTATGGCGCGGATATGTTCCGCATCAAGGTTGTCTGGGTCGTGGTCACGGTTTTAGTCGGTGTCATCATCTACTATCTTCCGAAGGAAGATCAGCCTTCGATTCCAATGTGGGCCAAGCTTGTCGCGTTCGTCTCGATATTGCTCTGGATCGGATCAATCTTGGTTTCCGTGGAAGTGCCGGCGATTTCCGGGGTCGGCTAGTTGAACACGCGTCGCGCAGCGGTACAAGAGTCCGAGGATCGTTGAATGTTCAATTTCTTCATGGCCATCGCGAAGTGGCTCCAGACCACGTGGTGGGCTCTCGATATCAGCGGTTCCACGTGGGCTTATCCGTTCGTCCAAGCCACGCATTTCACCGGCCTCTCGCTTTGGATCGGCACAAATCTGACTCTCGATCTGCGCCTCCTCAGCATCGGATCGAAGCGCCGCACTGCCTCCGAGGTCTCCAGCGCCCTCTTCGCCTGGAACTGGTTCGGCCTTCTCATCGCGATCACCGGCGGGTTTATGCTTTTTTCGAGCGCCGCAACGAAATACATTCCGAATCCCGCGTTCGAGATCAAACTCGGCATCCTCGTGCCCCTCGGCATCCTCTGGCATATCTTCGTGCAGTGGCACGCAAAAACGAAAGAGCAGTCGGAAACCGTCAGTGGTCTCGGCAAATTCGCCGGACTACTCGAACTGCTGATCTGGTTCGGCGTGATCACTGCTGCCGTCTCGATCCCGAATTTCGACGTACACTAGTTTTCATGAAGCTTCGGGCCGCCTTTGCCTCGCTTTTGCTTTTGGCAGTCTCCGCATCCATCGGCTGCGGCAAGAGCCAAACCACCGAACCGGCTGGCCCCGTCCTTACCGTCGATCCCGCCACTGTCGGCTCGATCAGCGGCACCGTCACCTACGACGGCCCTGCGCCATCGTTCCAGCCGATCGACATGAGCGCTTCGCCCGCGTGCGTACAGGCCAATCCATCGCCGGTCATTCCGCCCATCGTCGTTCTGGGGGATCAGTCCGCGCTCGCGAACGTCGTCGTCTACGTGAAGGAAGGTCTCCGCAACTACCGCTACGACGTCCCCAAGGCAACTGCCGTGCTCCAGCAGAAAAACTGCATGTACGATCCACACGTCCTCGCGCTGATGACCGGCCAACCATTCGAAGTGCAAAACAACGACCCCACAATGCACAACGTCCATCCCATGCCCAAGCACAATCGCCAGTGGAGCAATTCGCAGCCCGCGGGATCAGCCGCGCTAAAGGAAACGTTCACGCATACCGAGTTCGCCATGCCCGTCCTCTGCAACGTCCATCCGTGGATGCGCTCTTTCGTTTTCGTCTTCGATCACCCCTACTTTTCGGTGACGCCGAAAACCGGCACCTTCGAACTGACCCATCTCCCGCCCGGTACATACACGATCGAAGCCTGGCACGAGACTCTCGGCGTGCAGGACCAGACCGTCACGCTCGGCCCGAAACAGTCCCCAATGATCTCCTTCGCATTCAAATCTGGTCCGGTCCCAAAATAGACTCGCTACGCCTAGACGCCTCCGCCGGGCACCGCGTAACTGCCGCCGATGCGTGCCGCCGTAAATCTCGCCCCTCTAGCGCTTTACCGCCGATTCTCCCTCGGGCAGCCGCAAGGTGACTGTCTCGCAACCTCTGAATCCTCTAATGAAGACTGGCCGCGTGATCGCATAAGCAACGTCGGAACTCCATCGGGGTGAAGTCCGCCCGCTCTTGGCCGATTTCTCTATTAGGAGAGCACGCGCGTGAGCGCCAAATGCCGAGTTATCGCTGTCCTTGGAACGCGGCCGGAAGCCATTAAGCTCGCCCTCGTCATTCACGAGCTGCGCCGCCACTCGGACGAATTCGAAACCGCCGTCGTTCACACCGGCCAGCACCGCACGATGCTCGATCAGGTGCTGCAACACTTCAATATCGTCCCCGATTTTGATCTGGACGTGATGCGCCCGAATCAGGCGCTGAGCCTGCTCACGGGCCGCGTCGTCGACACGGTCGAGAATGCCTGCCACCGTTTTGGCCCGCACATGGTTCTCGTTCAAGGCGATACGACCACGGCCTTCGGCGCCGCGCTCGCCGCCTACTATTGCAAGATCGCTGTCGGACACATTGAAGCCGGGCTGCGCAGCTACGACATCTATAATCCGTTTCCCGAAGAGGCGAATCGCCGCCTGATTTCCGTGCTCACTCGCATTCACTTCGCACCCACCGGCCACTCGCGTGACGCGCTCTTGGCCGAGCGCGTGGCCCAAGAAAATATCGTCGTCACCGGTAACACGGTGGTTGACGCCCTGCGAGGCCTCAGCGAATTGCGCCATTGCTGGGACGAGACGCCTCTGGCCGGCATTCCGACCGAAGGCTGGCGCCTGGTTCTGGTCACTTCGCATCGCCGCGAGTCGTGGGGCAAGGACCAGGAAAATATGTGCCTCGCCCTGAAAGATCTCGTCGAACACAATCCCGATATTCGCGTGATTTATCCCGTGCACATGAATCCCAACGTGCGCAGCACGATCAACGCGCTCCTCGGCGGCATCGAGCGCATTCATCTCACCGAGCCGCTCGACTACATCACCTTCGTGAGCCTGCTGCGCCGCTGCTTCCTCGTGCTCACCGATTCCGGCGGAATTCAGGAAGAAGCGCCCACATTTCACAAGCCCGTGCTCGTGCTGCGCAAAGTCACCGAACGCCCCGAGGCCTCGGAATTCGGCATGTCGAAAATCATCGGCATGTCGCGCAAACGAATCCTCGACGAAGCGTCGCGACTGCTCACGAATCGCGAGGCCTACCAGGACATGTCCGAAGGCGAGAATCCGTACGGCGATGGCCGTGCCTCCGAGCGCATCGTCGAAGCGATTTCACGTTGGCATCAGGGGAAAACGCCCCTTCTCGAACCCGAAAAAGAATTCAAGCTGCCTCCGCGGCCGCATCCGCGCCGCCGCAAAACCGATCACGTCCCGGCGACCGAAGAGATTCCTGAGAAGGTGCGCTCGTAGCAGGGCGGCGCGCCATGGTCTATTGCCTTTTCGCCATCGTGGGCATCATTTCTCTCTACACCGCGCGTCACTATTGGTTCACTCTGAATCGCCTCTTCGGATTTCAGCGTCACCCGTACATCGACACCGACACCGCCGATTGGCCGCAAGTCACCGTTCTCGTCGCCGCGCATAACGAAGAAAAAGTCGTCTCGCACATTCTCGCGGCGCTGATGAGTGTGAATTACCCGCGCGAAAAGATGCTCGTCGTCCCCGTCAACGATCGCTCCACCGATCGCACGCGCGAAATCATCGATCAGTTTTGCCTCGAACACCCCGGACGCATTCGCCCGTTCCATCGCACGGCAGGGAAGGGCGGCAAAGCGGCCGCACTCAAAGATGCAATGGAGCTCGTCGATACCGAAGTGATTTTGATTTTCGACGCAGATTACATTCCCGGCGCGGGTCTCATCAAGCAACTCGTCGCGCCATTTTTTGATCCCGAAGTGGGCGGCGTGATGGGCCGCGTTGTTCCGCTGAACGTCGGCACGAATCTTCTTACGCGCCTTCTCGATCTCGAACGCTCCGGCGGCTACCAGGTCGATCAGCAGGCTCGCATGAATCTGCAACTCGTTCCGCAGCATGGTGGCACCGTCGCCGGCGTGCGCCTCAGTGCGCTGCGCGAAATCGGCGGATGGAACGACAACTCCCTCACCGAAGACACCGATCTCACCTATCGCCTTCTGCTCTACGGCTGGAAAACGGTCTACCAGAATCGCTCGGAGTGTTACGAAGAAGTTCCTGAAACGTGGCAGGTCCGCATCAAGCAGATCATGCGCTGGGCCAAAGGACACAATCAGGCCCTCGCGACCTATGGCTTCCGTCTCTTGTTCGGCAAGCATCGCGCGACGCTTCGGGAGCGCATTGACGGCTTCTTCCTTCTCGGCGTCTATATCATGGCTCCGCTCACGCTGCTCGGTTGGCTTCTCGCCCTCGCCGTCTTTTATGAAGGCATCGCGCCCCTTCATGGTGTGATCGCGCTGCTTTCGATCACGGCTTACTCGGCCGTCGGGAACTTCGCGGCGTTTTTCGAAATTGCCGCGGCCGTGCGCCTTGATTACACCCGCCAGCGCGTCTGCCTGCTTCCGTTTTTGATTCTCGGCTTCGGCGTGAGCATTTTCTCCGTCTCCCGCGCCTTCATCTCGCAGCTGATGGCTCCGCTCACCGGCGCACAGTTTCACTGGGACAAAACCGAACGCTTTCGGACGACACCATGACCGCAACCCTCGCATGCGCCGCCCTTTTCGCGCTTACGGGCGCACTCTTTCTGGTTCCGCTGATTCCGGCAATTGTCGAATTGCGTCTGAAGCGCGATGCGAAGGCTCTTAACGTGATTCAGCAATACGCGGGCGACATCCGTCATTTCTCTCAAGGCTTCCGCAGCTACACGGCCGACTTGCTCGAACCGCTGAGGGAGTGCGTTTCCTCCGGCGGCACCGCGACGGGCACGTTGCCGCATGGCGATCAATGTCTTTTGCTCGGGAGTCCTGACGCCGCAGAGCTCCTGCAGCCCGGCTCGACCGACAACACGTGTGATTTCGTTGTCTTGGCGGGCGCGAACATCACATTGCCCGGCGGAATAACCTTCACAAAGGAACTGTTCGCGTCCCGTCAGATCACGGCAGGGGAGAGATGCACGTATCGCGCGATTCTCTGCGATTCCGATGTTCGTTTGGGCCGGGCAAGTCATGTGAGCCGTTGGGCTCACGCCGCCGGAAAGTTTCAAGCCGGAGAGAATTGCGACCTCTTCGGCCGAATCTCTTCTGAACGCGAAATCGAGCTTCTCCCTGGCTGCGTCTTTCAGCGCCTCAACGCGCCGCGGATTGCCTTTGGTGCGGTGAACGAAACACAGGAAAGAGAACCCTCTATCGCGATTTCCTCGGAAGCTCTTAACAAAGGCATCGCAGCTACGCGGCAGCTCGTCGACAACGACCTCGAAATCGCTCCCGGTGCGGTGATCGCGGCCAGCATCGTCACGCGCGGCAATCTCACCATCGGCGCGGGCGCTCGGATTCTCGGGAGCGCGAAAAGCCACAAGCAAATGACGCTGGGTCAAGGCGCACTCGTCGCGGGAAGCCTGATCAGCGTCAGCACGATTCATATCGGCGCGAACTGCGAGGTCGCTGGTCCGGTGATCGCCGAGCACGGACTCGAGATCGAATCGGGCACGCACTGCGGAACCACCCAAAAGCCGACGACAGTCAGCGCGCCGACGATACAAATTGAAGAAGGCGCGGTTGTGTACGGCACGATCTGGGCGCGGCAGGAAGGCCAGGTGCTGCCGTGCAAATGAGATACCGCTGGATGATCCTCGCGGTCGTCGCATGCCTCGTTGTCGGCGGAGCCTGGTTCGCTGTTCGTGCTCGCGCGCGCTCTAGATCGAGCGCTGATCGCTTGCTCTTGCTTCTTCCCGATGATTCCAATTTTACCGATGCGCGCGTAACCGTGTGGCTCGACGCGGCGAGCGAAGAAGGGCTGCACATCGTCCCCATGCACGATTCGACGTATCTGCGGCCCCTTTTCGAAGATCGAACCTGCGCCGGAATCATTCTTCCGGACGCGACGCACATTCAAGCCAGCGATGTCTTCATCTCTACGATTCGCGACTATGTCGAAAATGGCGGGCATTTGATGCTCGTCTACGACGCTGGAACGAAAACTCCTGACGGTTTTTACCCGGGCGATCGATCGCGACTTTCCGACCTCGCCGGCGTCGACTACGCGTTCTACAAGACACTCGGCGCTTCGATGATTCGTTCGAGCGAAGTCAGCGCGCCGCTCCCGGTGATGCAGAGTCTCGGCATTCCGCCCGGGAAATATTTCCCATTCGCTGAATCAACAAACCCCCACGCTGTGCCGGTTCAGGCAAAACTGCGCCGCTACCAATTCGGCGATTTAGAATATCCGAGCTTCGCCACTTCGCAGGCATACTCGGGCGATGTGCTGCTCCATTCGGACGCAGGCATCGCCGCCGGCCAACATCCGCTGGGCAAAGGCTCGGTGCTCTTCGTCAATCTGCCGGTCACGTCGCTTGCCGAAAGCACGGATGGGCTTCCTCTCCACGTGTTTCTGAAATATTTCGCGCAGCACGTCCTCGCGCTGCCTTTTCTCCTTTCCGTGCCGGATGGGGTCGGCGGGATAGTCCTCGATTGGCATGTCGATTCCAATGCGGCGATCAAGTCGTTGCAGGAAATGAGCACGTGGTCGCTGATGCAGCAAGGGCCGTATTCGATCGACATCACGGCGGGTCCGGACACCTACCGTCCGGGCGATCATGAAGGTTTTGACCTTCCGCACAATCCCGTCAGCCGCGAACTCGTCCGGCAACTGATGAGGCTCGGGAACGAAATCGGAAGCCACGGTGGCTGGATTCACGATTACTTCGCGCATCACGTCGATAAAGATCCGCCGGAACAGATGCAACAATTTCTCGCCCTTAACAAAGCCGCGATCGAAGAAGCGACAGGCAAACCCGATCTCGAATATTCCGCGCCCAATGGCAATCAGCCTGAATGGGTGACGCAGTGGATCGCGGATCACGGTTTCATCGCTTACTACTTCACCGGTGACACCGGAATGGGGCCAACGCAGGGTTACCGCGACGGCCGCCGCGACCAGCAAAACATCTGGGCCTTTCCGATTTCGCACATGAATCGCGCTGCCTCGTTCGAGGAGATGACGATTCAATCGATTCCCGGTGCGACGATTCAGCAATGGCTCGACGCGCTGACCGATTTCGTTGTAAGCCGCAGGCAAGTGCGGCTCGCCTATTTTCATCCGCCCGGCATTCTGCCGTACCGGCCCATTGTCGATCGCTGGATGAAGAAGACCGCGCAACTGCGGAACGCATGTGAGTTTCGCTGGTACA
>Ga0335078_10006595_pt1 | contig 17167 bp, 18 predicted proteins | sample Lox_Sample_32_FD_206711 | JGI IMG/M metagenome (GOLD analysis project Ga0335078, IMG submission 206711) | Soil microbial communities from Loxahatchee National Wildlife Refuge, Florida, United States - Lox_Sample_3.2 | ecosystem: Environmental > Terrestrial > Soil > Wetlands | place: USA... | reverse complement strand
TGGTGGTGGCGGCCGGGGAGACCAGGCGGACCGAGCTGCAGCGCACCGCGGAGAGGTTCGCCCAGGCCAAGGCGTCCATAGTTGGCCTGGTGCTCAACGAGGTCAGCAAGCAGAACGGCTACGGCGGCGGCTATGGCTACGGCTACGGTACGTACCAGCCGGACCCGGCGATGGCTGGAGTACCGGCACAGGCCAACGGCAGCGCGGAGGCCCATTCGCCCAGGCGCGGGAAGCGCGGGCACCGGTCCAGCTGACCCGCCGCATCCCGCGCGGCCGTTGTCACGACCAGTTCCTTCCAGAAAATTGCGTCGCAACTCAGTGTGAGATTCTGACTACGCAGCGCATACATACAGAGTAATATCCGCAGCGTGCGGGGGAACGAGGTCACCCAGGCTGCCGTGTGCTGCGGCCTGGTCGTCATCCTCGCGGAACCGATAACGATCCCGGTGCTCCGGCGCCTGGCGGCCATCGACACTCCCGGGCTCCGGTCGTCCCATTCGGTCCCGACACCACGTGGCGGTGGGGTACCGATTGTGGCCGGGCTGCTGGTGGCCATGGCTCTGGTCCGGGGCGCGCCTGCAGTACCGTTCGGCGCCGCTGTTGGTTTCTTCGGGGCGCTCGGCTTCGCCGACGACCTTCGCGGACTGACACCGCGACGGCGCCTGGCCCTGCAGGCGGTCGGGAGTGCCGGGGTGGCCGCACTGCTGGCCGTCTCACTCCGGCTGCCGCCGGCGCTGCTGGCCGCCGCCGCCATAGTGACCGCCGTCTGGCTGATCGGCTTCATCAACGCGTTCAACTTCATGGACGGGGTGAACGGCATCTCGGCTGCTCACGCGATGATCGCCGGGATCGCCTTCGCCTGTTTCGGCGAGACACGGCAGGACCCGTTCCTCGTCGCCAGCGGACTGGCTGTCGCGGCGGGCGCCCTGGCGTTCCTGCCCTGGAACGCGGTCCGGGCCCGTGTGTTCCTCGGCGATGTTGGCAGCTACGCACTGGGCGCGGCGCTAGCGGTACTCGCCGTCCGCGCGGCGACGGACGGTACCCCCGTCGAGGCGGTCCTCACCCCGGTGGCCCTCTATCTGGCCGATACGGCGTGGACACTGCAACGCCGCATCCGGGCCGGCGAACGCTGGCTCGAAGCCCACCGCACGCACATCTACCAGCGCTGGTGCGACGCAGGCTGGTCCCACCAGGAAGTAACCCTGCTTACCGCGGCCACCAGCGTGCTCCTCATCCTGCTCGGTGCGGTCAGTCTCAGCGGGAACCTGGCCGCCCGTGGCCTCGCCGACCTGATCGCGATCGGCGTCCTCGCGGGCTATCTGCACTCCCCCACCGTGTTCCGTCGCCTCGGCTTGCACGGCCCGGCGGCTCAGCCGACGGTTCCAGCTCAGGTTCCAGCCGCTCGGCTGGAACCTGAGCTACAGGGGAAGCCCGGCTGACGTGCGCATCCTGATCGTCACGCACTACTTTCCCCCGGAGACTGGCGCCCCGCAGGCCCGGCTTTCCGCGCTGGCGGAGACCTGGGCCGCGGACGGCGACCCGGTCACCGTGCTCACCGGAATGCCCAACCATCCGACAGGTATCGTGCCCGACGAGTACCGGCGGGCGATCCGGCGCCGGGAGACCCGTGACGGCTACCGCGTGCTGCGGACGTGGCTCTATGCCACGCCCAACGAGGGAATCCTGCGCAAGACCATCGGCCACCTGAGCTTCATGGCCAGCAGCGTGCTGCTCGGCGGGTGGGCCTGCGGCCGCGCGGACACGGTGCTGGTTTCGTCTCCCACGTTCTTCTCGATCGGTTCGGCCTGGCTGCTGGCCCACATGAAGCGGGCCCGGCTGGTAGTCGAGATCCGGGATCTGTGGCCTGCCATCTTCACCGAGCTCGGTGTGCTCACCAATCCCCGCGTGATCCGGCTGCTGGAACGGCTCGAACTGGCTGCCTATAGGGCAGCTGACCCGATCGTGGTGGTGAGCGACGGCTTCCGGGACAACCTGATAAGCCGGGGCGTGCCACCGGGCAAGGTGCACACGATCCGCAACGGTGTCACGCTGGACCGCTTCGACCCGGCCGCCCGGCCCGACTCGCGCCTGCGGGCCCGTCTCGGCGCGCTCCCCGGCGACTGCCTCGTCCTCTACCTGGGGACACACGGGATCTCGCAGGGACTGCCCGGCATCCTCGATGCGGCCGCGCGGCTGGCCGCCCACCCGGTTCATTTCACGTTCGTCGGTGCGGGCGCGGAGAAGCAGCGACTGGCCGGCAAGGCCGCCGACCTCGGCCTGCGCAACGTCACACTGCTGCCGGGGGTGGCCCATGCCGACGTGCCAGCGCTCCTCGCCGCCGCCGACATCTGCCTGGTCCCACTACGCGCGGTGCCGCTGTTCGCCACGTTCATCCCGTCCAAGATGTTCGAGTACCTGGCCGCCGGGAAGGCAGTCATCGGCTCGGTCACCGGGGAGGCCGCACAGATCCTGGCCGAGGCCGGTGCGGTGGTGGTACCCCCGGAGGATCCCGTGGCGCTGGCCGACGTGATCCGCTCGCTATCCGCGGACCCAGAGCGCCGGATGGTCATGGGGCAAGAAGGCCGCCGGCATGTGGAACTGTGCTACGACCGGACCGCACTGGCCCGCGAGTACCGGAAGATCCTTGATCAGCCGGGCGGTGACCGATGAGGCTCCTGGTCACCGGGGGCAGCGGCTTCCTGGGCGGATACGTGCTGGACGAAGCCGCCCGCCGCGGCCACGAGGTGGTGGCGCTGGCCCGCAGCGAAACGGCGGCCACGTCGGTCGCCCACCACGGCGCCCGCCCCCTCACCGGCGACCTTGATGATCCCGCGGGGCTGGCCAATGTATTCGCCGCCGCAGGCTGCGATGGCCTGGTCAACCTGGCCTCTCTCGGCTTCGGCCACGCGCCGGCCATCGTGGCCGCGGCGCGGGCGGCAGGCCTGGACCGCACCGTCTTCATCTCGACCACGGCGGTCACCACATCGCTACCGGCCCGGTCGAAGCACGTCCGGCTGGATGCGGAACAGCAGATCCGCGAATCCGGGCTGAAATGGACGATCCTGCGCCCGACCATGATCTATGGGGCGCCCGGAGACCGGAACCTGTCCCGGCTGCTCACGCTGCTCACCCGGGCCCGGGTGCTACCGGTGCCGGGTGGCGGCAGGCACCTGCAGCAGCCCGTCCACGTGGCCGACGTCGCCGGCGCCACGCTGACCGCGGTGCAGCAGCCCGCCTCGGCCGGCGCTACCTACGACGTGGCGGGTCCGGAACCACTCTCGTTCCGCGATCTGCTCCAGGTGTCGGCGCGCGTGGTGGGCAGCCGGGCCCGCCTGGTTCCGGTCCCGCTCGCACCACTGGTGACCGTCGCGCATTGTTATGAGCTACTTAACGCCCGTCCGCGGATCCGTGCCGAGCAACTGCGGCGGCTCGCCGAGGATAAGGCGTTCGCCATCGACGATGCCGTCCGCGATCTGGGCTACGCGCCGCGGGCGTTCGCGGACGGCATCCGGGCCGAAGCGCGCACGCTCGGGTTGGCCGCCGGGGGAACCTCATGATCTCCCGCCATGAAGCCGCGCTCTTTGCCCGGACCGTGGCGCGGCTCGGGCCGGGCCAGATCACCCAGCGGGTCAGGCTGCTGGGCCAGCGCTGGGCGCTGGGCCGTGTGCCGGGCGCCCGGCGATGGCTGATGGCCGGCCCGAACCCAGCCGCCGCGGACGGCTGGCCGACGGGCTTCACCCCGGCCGACGCCACGCTGTGGCGGAACTGGTCAGGGCTGGCCGGCCTGCAGGGCGGCCACCTCGACCTGCTTGGGCAGACCCGGCGGCTCGCCAGCCCGCTCCCCGGCTCGGCGGCCTCGATCACCAGTGACCCTGCTGACGGCGACGCGAGCGAGGCCTGCTGGCCGGAAACCGACTGGGCCGGCGCCGACTGGGCGCAGCCTAGCGCGCCGCTCCTGTGGCGGTTCCATTTGCACTACTGGGACTGGGCGTGGGCCCTCGTGCCCGACTCTGGCAGCGCGGTCCCGCCCGAGAGCCAGGCATGGTTCGCCGCTCTGTGGACATCGTGGCAGGCAGCGATGACCGCCGGGCAGGGCGAGGCCTGGCGGCCATACCCGGCGTCGCTGCGTGCCTGGTCCTGGTGCGGTCTGCACGGGCGGCTGGCCGCAGGCACCCGGATCGAGGACGCGTTCACGGCCAGCCTGGCTGAGCACGCCGGCTTCCTGCGACGGCACCTGGAGACCGATGTCGGCGGAAACCATCTGATCAAGAACCTGAAGGCGCTGGCTGGGCTGGCTGTGTTCTTCAGTGATGACCGGCTGCTGGCCCGGGCGCTCGGGCGACTGCACCACCAGCTAGCGGTGCAGGTGCTGCCGGACGGTGGCCACTACGAGCGGGCACCGGCGTACCACTGCCAGGTCGTCGGTGACCTGATCGACGTGGCCGGGCTGCTGAAGTCGGCCGGGCAGCAGCCCGCCCCGGAACTCGCCGACGCGATCAACCGGATGCGGCACTGGCTGGGCTGCGTGCTGTCCCCCGCCGGTGAGGTCCCAATGCTGAACGATGGATACCCGGTTGGGGACACTCTCCTGCGCCTGCTCCATCCGGGGCCGCTTCCCGATGACCCGCTCACCGTCCTCCCGGACACTGGGCTGGCCCGGATGGCGTCCGGCCGCTGGCAGGTACTCGCCGACATCGGCGCGCCCTGCCCGGCAAGGCTGCCTGCGCACGCACACGCTGACACGCTGTCCTGTCTGGTCTTTGTGGACGGGGCGCCGCTGCTGGTGGACACCGGCACGTCGGGGTACGCCCCCGGCCCGGGCCGCGCCCACGAGAGGTCTACCGCTGCGCACAACGCGCTGACCGTGGACGGCCTGGACTCCACCGAGGTGTGGGGGGCGTTCCGCGCGGCCCGGCTGGCCCAGGTGAGCGGGGTCGTCACGGAGATGGATGGGGGCATCCTGGTCGTGGAGGCGGAGCACGACGGGTTTGCCGGGCGGCGCGGCCACCCGCGGCATCGTCGCCGCTGGACGCTGACCCCGTCCGGGCTCCGGGTCGATGATCTGGTGACCGGGCGGGGACGGCATGAGGTCGCCGTCTACTGGCACCTCGCGCCGGGTTCGCGGCTGCGGCTCATCCCGGGCGGGGCGGCCGTCAGCACCGCCGCCGGAGAGTTCCGGGTGGGCGCATACGGGCCTGGGAATCTGCGCCTCAGCGCGGAATCAGCGCCGGTGGCCCTGGGCTTCGGCCAGACGGCGACTGCACCCGTGCTCACCTGCCGGGTAGACGCCTGGCTGCCGGTGCGGCTGAGCACACAGTGGCACCGGGCCGCCGAGTCCCGGCCCGCCATCGCCAAAGGACAGCCGAGCGCCGCCCGTCACCGCGCCCTGATCGACGCGGGCGGTCCAGCGGGCCCCGAGTCCGTCGGGGAGCCCGGTCGGATACCGAAGGGAGCCAGGTGAAGCAGGTCGTGCAGCCGCTGTCCGGCGGCCCGGTCGAGGTGCTCGAGGTGCCCCGTCCCATCCCGGGTGCTACCGAAGTCCTGATCCGCACGGTCGCGTCGGTGATCTCACCGGGCACGGAACGGGCGGTCACCGCGCTGGCCCAGTCCAGCCTGCTGGCCAAGGCCCGGGCACGTCCCGACCTGGTCCGCCAGGTAATCCGCAAAGCCAGGGCGGAAGGACTGACCGCCGCCAGGCAGACGGTCCGCAGCCGGCTGGCTGAGGACCTGCCGCTGGGGTACTCGGCGGCGGGCGTCGTGCTGGAGGCGGGTGCGGCGGTGACCGGGGTGCGGCCGGGTCAGCTGGTCGCGGCGGGCGGGGCGGGTAAGGCCAACCACGCTGAATTCCAGGCCGTTCCCGGGCTGCTGTGCGCCCTGGTCCCCGAGCGGGTGCCAGCCGCCGACGCGGCGTTCACCACCATCGCCGCGATCGCACTGCACGGGCTGCGGATCGCCGAGGTAGGCCCCGGCGCCAAGGTGGTGGTCCTCGGGCTGGGCCTGATCGGCCAGCTCGCGGCCCGGCTGGCGATGGCGGCCGGCTGCGACGTGGCTGGGATCGACCCGGCCGCGCATGCCAGGCGGGTGGCGGCCGGTGCCGGGATGCTGGCCCTGGACGAGTCCGGGGATGCAACTACCGAGCAGGTGCGCAGCTGGTCCCGGGGCCGCGGCACGGACGCGGTGCTAATGTGCGCGGCCGACCGGTCCTCCGACGCAGTGATGCGGGTGCCCGCGCTGTGCCGGGACCGGGCCACCGTGGTGATCGTCGGGGATGTCGGCCTGCACCTCGACCGGACCCCGTTCTACCAGCGGGAGCTGTCGCTGCGGTTCGCCCGTTCCTACGGCCCCGGACGGTATGAGCCCTCCTACGAGGCGTGGGGGGTGGACTTCCCGGCCGGCCAGGTCCGCTGGACGGAGGGACGCAACTTCGAGGCCGTCCTGGACCTGCTGGCAGGCGGGCGCCTGGCCGTGGCCGACCTGGTCACGCACACGTTCGGCATTGCCGAGGCGGACGCCGCCTACCGGCTGATCGAGCAGCGCAGCGAGCCGTACCTGGCCATCCGGCTGGACTATCCGGCCACGGAGGATGCATCGGCAGGCAGGGCGGTCCGGCTCAAGCCAGCGGTCCGCGCCAGCGCATCCTCCGGCATCGGCTGGGCCGGGGCGGGCGGGTTCTCGACCGGAACCCTCCTTCCCGCCTTCCGGGCGGCCGGCTTCGAGCGGTTCGTATCGGTCACCTCCGCCAGCGGGCTGTCCGCGCGGCGGGTGGCCGAGCGGCACGGGTTCGAGCAGACGGTATCTGGTTTTGACGCGCTGCTCGATGATCCAGCGGTCGAGGTGGTCGTGATCGCCACCCCGCACGACACCCACGCGGACATGACGGTGCGGGCCCTGGCCGCCGGGAAGCACGTGTGGTGCGAGAAACCGCTGGCTCTGACCCTGGACGAGCTGGACGCGGTCGAGCAAGCCTGGCGCGAGTCGGGGTGCCAGCTCGCGGTGGGCTTCAACCGCCGCTGGTCCCCCGCGGTGCGGGCCGCCAGGCAGGCCCTGGCCGGGATCACTGCGCCGAAGCTGGTGGTCTACCGGGTGGCAGCCGGCCCGGTGCCGGACGGGCACTGGTACCACGACCCCCGCCAGGGCGGCCGCCTGCTCGGTGAGGTCTGCCATTTCGTGGACACCGCCCAGGCGCTGGTTGACGCCCCGGTCGAAGACGCCACTGGTCTACCCGGGGGTGGCGGCGCCGCAGGAAGGCACGGGGACGACGCCCTGGTCTCGATGCGGTTCGGCGACGGGTCACTAGGAGCGATCGCCTACGGCAGTGTGGCGCCGGTGGCGGGCAAGGAGTGGATCGAGGTCCAGGCCGGGCCGCGCCGGGTAGTTGTCAGCGACTTCCGCTCGGTGGCGGCGGACGGCAAGACGACCTGGAAGGGCCGCCAGGACAAGGGGCATCGCGCGGAGGCCACCGCCTTTCGGCAGGCCATCGCGGGCGGCCCGGCCGTGCCTACCAAGTGGCTTCTGGCAAGCATGCGCGCCACGATCCAGGCCGCAGCAGGCATGAGCGGCCGTGACTGACCAGGCGACCGGGCACCCCGGTCAGGTGCAGGGGCTGTTCGACGAGAAGGCGGCGACATGGTCAGCGAAGTACGCCCCGCACGGGCCGCTGGTCCCCCGACTTACTGAACTAGCAGCGGCCGTTACGTTCCACGCACCCATCCACGGCCGCGTGCTCGATCTCGGCTGCGGCACCGGGGAACTGGCTCGGCACCTCGCGGCTACGGGCCTCCGGGTCGTCGGCTCCGACATCTCGGCCGAAATGCTGGCCCGGGCCGCACCGGCTGATCGGGACAGGACGGTGGCCTGGGTCCAGCTCGAACCAGCCTGGCAGCTGTTGCCGTTCACGGCGGCCAGCTTCGACGTAGTGGTAGCGGCTAGCGTGCTTGAGTACGTCCGCTCGCCCGCCGACGTATTTGGTGAAGCTGCCAAGCTGCTGCGGCCCGGCGGGGCCATGCTGTGCACCGTTCCAGACCTCGCTCACCCCGTCCGCTGGGCCGAGTCGCTGGCCAGCATTGGCGCCCGGCTGCCAGGAGTCCCCGCGCTGGGTCACCGCTCACCCCGCTTCGGCGGTTACCTCACCTACCTACGGATCTCGCAGAATCGGCACACCGCTGGCTGGTGGTGGGCGACAGCCGCGCGCAGCGGCCTGCTGACCATGCCGACCACGGCCGGTGCCCTCCGCTCTTCGCCGCTGCGCCTACTACGCCTGCAGCGGCCCATCCTCGGAAAGGGCCAAGCCTCTTGAAACCCGTCGTGACCGTCGAGGCAGCTAGTGGGTTCATGGGCGGCGCAGCCCACTTCCGCCGCTCATTCCAAAGGTAGGAGCCACGTGTCGATATACCAGCCTTCCTGTACGCAGGAGAGACATAGCTCGGCTTCTTGTTTTCTCGAAGATGGACGCTTCTATCTGCTGAGACTGTCGGGGACCCTGCCGATGAGTAAAGTAGACGGGCGCGCAGCCAAGGCTCGGGCTCAACTCCGGCGGCGTCCCGAATCCGTGTCCCGCCGCTCGGAAGCAGCCCCGCCTGTACGGCGAGGCGCTCGAACGGGAGTCTTGCCGGATCCCGCGCGCGGTTGCGGGTTGTCCGGGGACCTGGCGGAGATATCTTGTGGCGGTCGCGGGGGGCGCCGCAGACGCCGTGGAGCGGGGCAGGGCCAATGGGTCAACCTTAGCCAGCCGGCCTCAGGGCACCGATGGGCGGCCAGCAGGCGCTTCCCAGTTTCACGTCGTCTGCACCGAACGCCGGTGTCAATTCATGCTTCGTTCACTGATAGCGAAATCGATCGAGTTCGGTGCACTATTCGCGAGCTGACGGGAATCAAATGAATACTGTGTTGCAGGAAAACCGCCATGAGCGTGGGCGCTCAGTGGTCGTGCTGGGAATGCATCGAAGTGGCACTTCGGTTGTCGCTAGGATAATAAACCTGCTCGGCTTGCCGCTGTGCCGTGATGACGATCTTCTCTCAGGGCCAGACAACCCAACAGGACACTGGGAGAGTGAATCACTGGTTAAATTCAACGATAGGCTCTTGAAGATCTTTGGCGGCTCATGGGCCTTCCCGCCACATATGAACCAAAACTGGGAGAACGCGCCACCCGCCGCCCCTCTCCACGGCGAAGGTGCGCGTGTATTCAGGCGCGCCTATCCGCGCGCAGAGTGGGTTTGGAAAGACCCACGAGCTTGTCTTACACTTCCATTTTGGAGGACAGTATGGGAGGAATCGCCCGTTGTGGTCTTTGTATCACGAGAGCCATTGGAAATCTATCTTTCATTGCTGAAGCGAGACGGGCTGGGCAAGGCCCATTGTATAGCCCTATGGGAGCGATATACGCGTTCCACTCTGCTCGGCGCGCGCGGATTGCCGATCGTCAAAATTTCGTACGATCAGCTCATGAAGGACTGCTCGCGGACCGTTGCAAATCTTCGTGATGACCTCACGGGACTGGGGGTCATGGTGCACGAGAATATCGATGTTGCTTCACAATGTGTGAGCAAGACATTGGGAGGCAGCAGAGACTACAACTATCGTCTTCGTGAAGATTCCGATTCCACTGAAGCGCAAAGAATTCTGATCAAATTGATAGAATCGCTGCCGCGGATATCGCCAAACTTCGTCGCCACAGATCTGGGCAGCGAGAGCAGCTCTACCACTGAATTGCTATGCGCAGTGCGTCGCTATCCACCAGAACTTTCGCTGGTCGCTAGAGAAGTACGGCGCACCTTCCGGCGGTCTGCTGCCGCAAGGGGTCTAATTTTGTAGTTCCTGTGCTAATGTACTGGACTCGGGTCCCAGATCGACCCTCCCGCAGTCCCTGGTATCGGTCAACCGTCAGGCGCAGAGTGAATCGGGAGCAGTGGCCGCTTCTCGACAAGTACGTGGGAACCCGAGTATAGGATCATGTTGCGGCCTGCACGTTTCGGGCATACATGTTCGCTGCCGCGGTGGGAGGGCGTACCCCAGAGCTGGGGTATTACAAGATCGTCGACACTTATGCCCGGCACCGCTTGGATGATAAGTCGAGCGCCACGGCCACGACAGGAGGTCCAGCGTCGGCGCTTCTCACAGTGGTAATATCGCTTTCATGGCGCCAAGAAGAATGAAATCCGTGGCCCGCTGGATACTCCTGAATCGAATCGTTGGCGGCGCGCTTCGACGTGTGAAGCACGATCGCTTCGCGGTTCATGGAACTTGCATCGTTACGACGCCGCGGGATGTTGTCTCCGCCGAGGTCTGTGCTGCACTGGCCTTTCAGACATATGAGAATGCAGAGCTCGCTCTTGTACAGAGTCTGCTAGTCCCGGATCTTGACACCATCGAACTGGGCGGTGCTCTGGGGGTCACGGGTTCAGTGATTCTGAGGAAATTGGCCCCCCCCGCCCGCCTGATAACTGCGGAGTTCCGTCCTGAACTGCTGCCTATCCTCGAACGGAACCTTTCTCTAAACTCCACTGGAAATATGTTCAGTATTCTACCAAGGGCCATTGCCTACTCATTGAGCCCCGATCGTTGCACTCATGCCGATTTCGTCATCCCAGCTGGCTCCTTCGGCTCGTGGAAGTCGTATAAACGCACCCCAGGATTCCGGACCATTCGTGCTCAGACCACGACGCTTCGAGAGATTTGTGAGGAATTCGCCGTAGGCGAATTCCAGCTGATCTGTGATATCGAGGGCGCCGAACTGGAGATCATTGAGCAGGATCGCGCGGTACTTGAGAAGTGTCGCCTACTTATCATAGAACTGCATGAAGCAAATCGCCCCGCCCGATCGGTTAGCGCAGCCCAGCTACGCGCCCTGTTGCTGGACCAGGGGTTTCACATCATGGCAAGCAATGGCGACGTCCTAGCTTTGACCCGGTGAAATTTCGGTTTTGATCGTCAGGCCTCCTCAAGGAGACTGCATGGCTCACGTTGGACCGGAAAACTGCGCATAACAACGGAAAGAGCCCCGTGGCTGCCCACCGCCAACAAACGAACCAGAACAACGCCCCGGATTAGTTTGCAAATCTTATCTCTCGCTACTGGTACTCAGGCGGCGGTGGTGGGAGATATCGGACACATGCAGCTTCTGCACCCGCTGACCACCACTCCCGCCAGGCTCTCGCGCAGCCCCCGCACCGCTGCGGTGCGTAGGCCACCGTCCTGGCGGGATCGCTGGCCTGCCGCAGTGTGGAAAACTCCACGCTCGACTGCTTCCCTGGCCGACGTCCGCTCAACGACCTCCATATCCCGTTCCAGCCTATATAGCTATCAGTTCAGCTCTTATCTTCTGTCCACACGGCGAATACGGTAGTCACCATCCCGCGAGGAGGGCGGGCCGAGGTGCCCCAATAGTCCCTCAACAGAGCCGCGGATGATCGCCAACGCCTTTCGCGACTTTTCCCGCTCGTACAAGATTGACTTAACGAAACGGGCAGCCATGCTGCGGCAGTGTTCGCGAAGATAACGACCCGATCTCCTCTCCCGGAGATACAAGACGAACCCATTTCTGCACAAGAGGAACAGGCGCTCCGCCGGATAATTTGTTACCATGACAGTTCGTCCGAAGAACGGTCGAAGGACCACATCCCCTGGGCGCTGGAACACGGTCGCGGCCGGGCAAGTCAGCACCAACCATCCGGCGCCAATAATCCGATGGCAATACTCGTAAGTGGTGAAGTCCAAGAAGTAATCTTCACGGAACATCCCGACAGACTCGAACACCTCACGGCGAATCAGGCAACCAGATGACGGGAGCCGTTCCACGCTTCGCGGCGTATCTTCCTCTCCACAACTGGTTTCCGGGGAAGTGTTTGCTGTAATCCAGCGAGCCCCGACGATGCCTACGCGCTGGCCTTTGTGGTCCATGCAACAACGAACAAGCGTTGAGATAGTTCCGGGAAAGACTTCGGTATCGTCATCGAGTGTAAGGACGTACTCTGCTCCGGCGGCCAACGCGGCGCGCACACCCACATTGATGGCCGCGCCCGTACCAAGATTCCGGTTCTGAGGAAGAAACTCATAACTCTGCAGTCGATTATTATCGATTGCGCTCCTAATCGCATCCAGTGTTTCCGGCTCCGATCCGTTGTCAACGATGATCACTCTGCCCACCTGGTCGGCCACTGCCAGGATCGTCCGCTCAATCGAGGTGTAGCAGTTGTAGGTGATGATGACGGCCGCCACCAAGCGACCCGGGTCCGCGGCTCGCGCAGCGATCGAGTCTGCAGCCAGAAGATTATGTTCGGTCATTGAGCAACTCCTTGCGGTGCTGACCTCGATAGCCGAGACGCACCTTCCGATGCACGGTGTTGAGCGCAGCCGCCAGCAACTCCCGATCAGCAACTCCGCCCGCCAGAACGGAGACAGCGATCGTCGGAATACCGCCAAAAGTGATGGCAATCGCCAGTCGGCCAAGGTCGTTGGCCACCAGTCGAGACAGAAGAATAGCTGTCCCCGTCCCTGCGACGAAGGCCGCGACCGACAGAGTGAGCGGACGGTCCCATGGGACGAACTTCATCCGATGCCACAAAAACAACGAGGCCAAGCCGTTGGAGACGAGGACGGCAATAGCTGTCGCGGTTGCTGCTCCGACCTTCCCCAAGTCGGGGATCAACGTCGCACAGGCAATTACGCTCACAACAAGCCCAAGGAGCGCGTTCCGAGCCAGTACGCGGGGAAGGCTCAAGGCGAGGATCGCGAAGCTGTTGAAGCCCAGAAGCACATCGATCGTGACGCCGACGGCGAGGATACGGGTCGGGAGCACCATGCCGGCGGACCGGTTCCCGTACAGCAGATGCATCAGAGGACCGGGTGCCGCGGCCATGACCGCCAGGGCCGGGGAGCACAAGACCAGCCCCCACCGGGAGGTCCACCTGATGAGGTCAAGCAGGTCCGCATCCTTACCAAGGGTCCGTGCTGCCGTCATTGCCGGTAGGGCGTAGCTAGCGATTATGGCGAACAGTGCTCCGATGGCATCGGCGATCCCGGAGACTGGCGCGTACGCCCCTGCCGCTGCTCTGCTATGAAATCCTCCGAGGAAGACCACGTCGAGCTGGGAGACGGCCACAAAGAACGTCGTGGTGGCCAGCGCGGCCAGACCGTAAGTCATGAAGTACTTGCTGCCCAGGGATCGTTCGGGTCGGATGCGCAACCGCCCTACCCAGCCAGACCATAGGACTAGACCGACCACACTGACGCCCACGGCTATCGACTGCACCGCGGCCATAGATACAGCCGAGCGGAAACCCGCCACCAGCAGGCTGATCGTCAATGGCAGGATCAGCCCGGATCTCAACGCGCCGGACATCAGAGGGACCTTCGGCTGGAACGTCGCCTGGATGAGGCCCATCGCAGCACCACTCAGCGGGGCGACGAGCACCACTGGCGCGAGCATGAGGAAGGCAGGGACAGCCGGCGACAGAGACGATACCCGGCTCATTATCAGTGAGACGACCGCCACAGTCACTGACATAAACAGCACCAGGTACACGACCACCCGCGTCGCGGCCCTAGCAACCGTGCTGAGGCCCTGGTGCTCCTTGGATGTCAACACCTCGGCAGCTCGGTGGGCGACACTACCCTGCAACCCGAATGCCGCGACCGGGAGGACGAACGTAATGACGCTCGTTGCCAGCGCATAGGTCCCGAAGGAGGAAGGTGACATTAGCCGGACGAGGACCACCGTGAGCGGGAAGCCCGTCGCCGCTCCCAGGAGCCAGGAAGTCAGACTCCAAGCACCCCCGGCCAAAATGTTCGACCGGGAGCGCTGAGCATTGCTCCAACGCTGCGCGACCTTATCCAAGGCTGTTCGTCAATTTCGAAGTACCTGGCTTGACCGCAGCGAGTCCCACCTGAAACCAGGCCGGCACCATCATATGGGCGTCGGTGAACCGATTCAGGCGGTGGATCTCGACAAATCCCGCATCCGCGACTAGCTGGGTTAGTGTCCTACGATCGTAGAGCCACCTATGCTGAGACTCCTGACAGTACGAGTACAAGAGCCAGTCGTTCAGCTTCCAGTTGTCGATCTGCCCCGCCAAGTACGTGAGTGCGACAATCTTCCCGTCAGGGACGATTACGGTTACAGCCCCACCAGGCTTAAGAATACGGTGGCACTCCTTCATCAGGGCGCGGCCGTCGTCGAGCGTCATGTGTTCCACAACGTGGCTCATGAGAATCTCGTCGAAACACTCATCCCGGAACGGCGCAGGCGGGACCCGGGCCAGCACGTCCCCAGGCTTTGTCTCGTCGAGATTGACCCAGCCCACCAAGTCATGCCCGCCCGTTCCGATGTTCAGTGCTAGTCCCGAGGCTATCGGCGAACGCCAGCTTCGCCGAGCCCGCTCGCAGTACTTATTGACTGCCCAGATAGGGGCGCGTGCCAATCGGGAGTACCTCATGACCACCCTCACTCAGTTCTGCTTCTGTGCGGTTCGGAGACGGTCTGCCGGATCGACATCTCTCCCGGGATACCGATCTCTGTGCCCTTCAGGAACGCCTCGGCACAGAAGCCCGGGGGGCGGCACGGGCGGCTGGGGTGACCGCGCCCGAGTACCTTGTACACGCTTCCGATCAACTCAGAGGCGGACGTTGTCGCCATCACGTTCACCGCCTTGGGCGAGAAGTTATGCAGATCGCCGGCATTCCCAACCCCAGGGCCCAGCACGAGGGGCCGACCGGCGGCGAATACCTCTGACGCGACGAGCGGCGCCGGGTCCTGACGGCTCGGTGCTACGACGACGCCCGCAGACGCGAACGCGTCCACAAGGAGTGGGGCTTCCAAGTATCCGAGGTAGTGAACTCTCCGTAGGCGTCGAACTGCGTCCGCGACCGCGGATCGCACCTGCCCATCGCCCACGATCGCGACCCCCTCAAGGTGCTGCATTCCGGGCATAGCCTCGAGCAGGACGACGACTCCCTTGCGCTGTGAAAGCTCTCCCACGAACAGCGCGCTCCGGGCGGTCAGTGCAGGAAGCGAATGAAGCGCAGAGAGATCGATCGTGTTACGGACCACGACTCCTTCGAACGGGATGCGCATTTGCGTGGACGAGATCCGGCTGGTGCCGTTCGATCAGTCGTTGCACACGCCCATGTTTGGTGTGAACAGACGTCGGCCCGAAGGAGCCCCGGACGGCCGCTACCCGCCGGGGCGATGCCCACTCAGCCGCCCAAGCTTCTGTTGACCTCCGGCGCGTCTGCACCATCAGTTGCTGGCCAGAAGTCCCGTCTCGCCTTGGACATGCCAGCACGAGAGGCAGCGACGTCGTTCCGGCGTCAGGAAACACATCGCCTGAAATCGGGTGAGAGATCGCCTGAACCGCATGCCCTCGTTCGATGGAAAACTGGGTCCACTGAACGGCGATCGGACTCCAAAGATCTGCTAGGAACGTCTGCCTCATGCGCCGGGGCCTCCGGGGGAAGCTGCGGATATGGCCGCAGCAATGGCCGCGGCCACTTCTTCCGGCCTAAAGGCTGTCCTGAGGCCTGAGGGCACGGTCCGGCCTCTCACCCGCATGACCGCGTCGACCAAGGCACGTGGAGTAGCCGAGGCGAGCGGCGATACTGCTTCCCCTGCCATCTCCTGCAGGTCTGGGAGGGAGCCGACACCCTGGCCTACTACGATGGGCCGCAGCCCGACCAGGGCCTCGCAAGCCACGAGCGGCCAGGGATCTCTCCTGCTAGGGATGAGAATCACGGCCGACTGCTCAAACAGCCGTGTCTTCGTGGGACCCTCGACGAAACCCACGTACTCCAGCCCGCGTAGCCGGGAGGCTAGGGCGATAACGTCAGAACGCAGGGGGCCGTCGCCCGCCACAATCAGCCTGGGGAACAGTCGCAAGATCTCTGGTGCCGCAGCGAGGACGAGATCTGTTCCCTTTCGCTCCGACAACTCCCCAATGAACAGCGCTGCGCCATGTCGCGGCGGCTGACCGATAGCTCGCAGGTCCAAAGCCTCCACAGAGTTGGGCGCACGGTGACAGGGAAGTCCCGGAGCCATTCTTCGGACGAATGCCTCAGAGGCAGCGCCGGGAACGATTGCCGCCGAGCATGCTCTCAGGAACCGGCGCCGGATGGTGCTGCTGATAGCTCCTCGGTGCCGACCCGTGATCTGCGAGCTCTCTACCCAGCCGATCAATGGCACCCCCCGCCGTCGCGCCCACCGCAGAGCGGACCAGCAGGCGTGGACATCCCATCCTCCCAGCACGATTGCTTGTGGTCTCAGGTCATCCAAGGTGGCACCAACACCGCGCGAAAGCTCCAATGTCCCCCGGCCTATGTCCAGGCGGTGACCAGGCAGAACCACAACGCGGCAGCGAACTTCAGACCACGGGACCGTCCAGCGCCGGTTAGGCGTTCGATCCCGCCGCGTAAGAACGAGCGTGAAATCGCCGTCCAGCGCATCGCTCATGCTATTGAACAGCGATACGCGATAAGGACCTAGCGACCGCTGGAACAAGACGATCATTCTTCTCCATCTCGGACGGATCAGCGACACTGACGCGCTGAACTTGTCTCGTTTATGTCAGTCGTTGGACCACGAATAGTGCCGCCTCCTTGGCCGTAACAAGCCTGGCCTCGAACCGTTGCGACATAATGGATGCTGTTAGGTACCAGATCGGCATGGCTTCGGATCTGATATCCTCGACAACCAGCCAGCCACCGACCTTAAGTTTTCTTAGTCCGAAGTTAAGAACAGCGAGATTCGCGTTCGGCGGATGAAGGCCGTCATCGATAATCAGATCGAAGTGATCGTCGATCACGCTAGCCAGAGCCGTAAGCGAGGTCGGATCGGTCCGGTCCACGTAGAATGTTGTGATCCGGTCTTCCTCGAACAAGATCTGACGGTCGATGTCGGCGCCATAGACCCGTGCCTTCGGCAGGAAGTCCCGAAATGCCCGAAGTGAGGCGCCTGGCCAGGCCCCTCTTGCCCATATTCGAGATCATCCGCGGATTATTCGTCCCTAGCCCGATCTCCAGCAGAGCGGTTACGGACGTTGGCTCGGATAGTAGTGAGCCATAGAGAAGATGATAGTCATGATACCTAGCCTTATCGCTGCCATAATGATTGGGCAGTTCTTTCAGGTTTGCTGCAGCAAACCTTTTATTCTCGTCGTCAGCGAAGCACGTGATGGGG
>Ga0335078_10006594_pt1 | contig 17169 bp, 13 predicted proteins | sample Lox_Sample_32_FD_206711 | JGI IMG/M metagenome (GOLD analysis project Ga0335078, IMG submission 206711) | Soil microbial communities from Loxahatchee National Wildlife Refuge, Florida, United States - Lox_Sample_3.2 | ecosystem: Environmental > Terrestrial > Soil > Wetlands | place: USA... | reverse complement strand
CGAGCATGACACCGACGACGTGGCCGGCCTCGGCGCGATCCCGCTCCCGGTCATCCAGAAGTACCTGAACTTCCACTACTCGGTGTCGCTGGACCTGTTCGGCGGCGAGACCTCGACGAACGTGGCCAACTACTACACCGCCGGGCTCAAGGGCCGGTGGCTGGAGGACCGGCGCAAGGACGACCACAAGCTCACCAGCGACGCGATGATGGTGGACGCGCTGACCGAGGACGCCGATGGCGAGCTGAGCATCGGGCAGACCGAGGTCATGGCGCTGACCGGGCTCAACACCGACCTGCGCCGCGAGTACATCTCGGACTGCCAGGGCGGCGTCAAGCGGTGGAACCGCATCCTGGAGGAGGCAGGCGTGAAGCAGCGGCTGAAGCTGCCGCACGTCGCCTTCAACCGCAAGGTCGGCGCGTTCGCCGGGATCGAGGCCACGCCCGACGGCGAGAAGCTCTCGGCGGAGGAGTGGAACCGCCGCCGGGGCGGGTGGCTGCCCACGGACGTTGACAAGACCTACGTGCGGTCCCTGATGCAGCCGGTGCACCAGCGCGGCAAGATTGCCGCATGGATCGCACCGCCGCGCAACGGCATCAACGGCCAGCCGTTCGACTACGACTACGTCCACCTCGCCTGAACCGGAGGCCCAGTGACCGCGGCCTTGTTCAACGCCTGTGACTACCTGCTGGACCGGCACGTACGCGAGGGGCGCGGCGGCCGGCTGGCGCTCACCGGAGTGGCGGGCGACGTGACCTACGGCGAGCTGGCGGAGCGGGTCGGCCGGGCCGCCGGCGGGCTGCGCGGCCTGGGGCTGCAGCCCGAGCAGCGCCTCGTCATGGTCATGACGGACTCACCGGAGTTCGTGGTCATCTACCTCGCGGCCATGCGGATCGGCGCGGTGCCCGTGCCGATCTCGACCATGCTGCGGGCCGACGGCATCGCCGAGATCCTCGCCGACTCGCGGGCCCGGGTTGTCGCGATCAGCGCGGCGTACCGGGACGTCGTGGCCGCCGCGCTGGGCGTCCCGGGCGAGGTCATGGCGGTGGTGACCGATACTGTGCTGGCCGGCGAGCGGGGAGAGCCCGTGGCCGGCCTGCCCACCACCGCGCTCGGCGAGCTGGCCGCGGACGCGCCGGACGAGATCTACCCGACCACCGCGGACTCCCCGGCGTTCTGGCTGTACACCTCGGGGACGACCGGCACGCCCAAGGGCGCGATGCACCGGCACGGGTCGGTCAAGGTGGTATGCGAGACCTACGGCGCCCAGGTGCTCGGGATCACCCCGGACGACCGGTGCCTGTCCGCGGCCAAGGCCTTCTTCGCCTACGGCCTGGGGAACTCCGTGCTGTTCCCGATGTCCGCCGGGGCGGCGGCCGTACTCGACCCGGCCCCGTCGCGACCGGAGATCCTGGCCGAACGGGCGAGGTTCTACGCCGGCAGCCTGTTCTTCGCGGGCCCTACGTTCTTCGCCGCCATGCTGCGTGCCGCCCTGCCCGCTGACGCCCTGGCCGGGGTCCGGCTGGCCGCCTCGGCCGGCGAGGCGCTCCCGGCCACCTTGTACCAGCGGTGGACCTCGCGCTTCGGCGTGGACATCATCGACGGCATCGGCATGACCGAGATGCTGCACATCTTCCTGTCCAACCGGCCGGGGCAGGTCAGGCCCGGGACAACCGGGATGGCCGTGCCAGGGTACGAACTGCGGATCCTGGGCGAGGACGGGCAGGAGGTCCCGCCGGGCACGCCGGGCACCCTGTTCGTCCGGGGCGACTCGGCCGCGACCGGGTACTGGTCACGCTACGACGCCTCGCGCCAGGTGTTCCAGGGGGAGTGGCTGCGCACCGGGGACACCTACGTCGCGGACGCGGACGGGTATTACGCGTGCCTCGGGCGGACCGGGGACATGCTCAAGGCCAGCGGCATCTGGGTCTCCCCGGCCGAGGTGGAATCCCGCCTGCTCGCGCACGCCAGCGTGGCCCGGGCCGTGGTGGTGGCCGCGAACGACACCGACGGGCTGGAGAAGCCCGTCGCGTTCGTCCAGCTCAATCCCGGCGCAGCCGCCGACGAGGAGACGCTGATCGGGTTCTGCAAGGCCGGGCTGCCGTCCTTCAAGCGGCCCCGCCGGGTCGTGTTCGTGACCGGGTACCCGACGACGGCCACCGGCAAGATCCGCCGCGTCGAGCTGCGCGCCCAGGCCGCGGCGATCATGCAGGCGGACGAGGCGGTCTTGTGATAGAGCGGGGCGCGCCGGTCGCGATCGCCGGCGCCGGCACCATGGGCGCGGGGATCGCGCAGGTCGCGGCGGTGGCCGGCCATCCGGTCCTGGTCTTCGACGCGGCCGAGGGGGCCGCCGGGCGGGCGGTCGCCGCGATCCGCGAGCGGGTCGCCGCGCTGGTGGCCAAGGGCCGTCTGGCGCTCGACCCTTCCAGCCTGTCCCTGCAGGTCGCCGGCCACCTCGACGAGCTGGCCGCGGCCCGGGTCGTGATCGAGGCGGTGGCCGAGGACCTCGCCGTCAAGCAGGCCCTGTTCGCCGCCCTGGAGAAGGTCGTCAGCCCGGACTGCGTGCTGGCCACCAACACCTCCTCGCTGTCGCCGACCGCCCTGGCCGCCGGGCTCAGCTACCCGGGGCGCCTGGTGGGCCTGCATTTCTTCAACCCGGCGCCGGTGATGCGGCTGGTCGAGGTGGTCAGCGGCCTGGCCACCGACCCGGCGGCCGCCGCCGCCGTCACCCGGCTGGCGCAGGACTGGGGCAAGCAGGTCGTCCAGGCGTCCGCCACGCCGGGGTTCATCGTGAACCGCGTCGCGCGGCCATACTACGCCGAGGCGCTGCGGCTGGCCGAAGAGCGGGCCGCCGGGCCGGCCACCATCGACGCCGTGCTGACCCAGGCGGGCGGGTTCCGGATGGGACCGTTCGCGCTGATGGATCTGGTCGGGCAGGACGTGAACGAGGCGGTCACCCGTTCGGTCTGGGCCGCGTTCGGGCACGACCCCCGGTTCGCGCCCTCGCTGCTGCAGCGGGCCATGGTGGAGGCCGGGTGGCTCGGCCGGAAGTCCGGACGGGGCTGGTACCAGTACGGCGAGGGCGCGGAGCCGCCTGCCCCGGCTGCGGCTCCGGGCCGCCCGGCGCCGCCTTATGCGGTAGAGCACGGCGAGTCGCCGTTGCGGCTGCTGCTGGGCCGTTCGGGGATCGAGGTCCGGGCGGGTACCGGCTCCGGAGGAGCGGTCGGGCTGCCCGGCGGCGCGCGGATGGTGCGCTGCGACGGGAGGACGGCGACCGCGCTGGCGGCTGAATGCGGGGCTCCCGTGGTGGCGGTCGACCGGACGCTCGATGACGCCGCCGCCGCCGGCATCGCCATCGCGGCGAGCGACGGCGCCCCGGCCGCGGCGGTGGACGAGGCGGCAGGACTGCTGCAGGCGGCCGGCCTGGCCGTGTACCTGATCGACGACGTCCCGGGCCTGGTCGTGACCCGCACGGTGGCCATGCTGGTCAACGGGGCCGTCGACGCGCGGCACCGGGGGGTAGCCAGCGCCGCCGACATCGACATGGCCATGCGGCTGGGCACCGGCTACCCGCTCGGGCCGCTGGCCTGGGGGGACCGCTGGGGGCCGGCCACGGTCGTGGGCATACTCGACGCGCTGCAGGCCTGGTACGGCGAGGACCGTTACCGTCCGTCGGCCCTGCTGCGCCGGATAGCCGTCGCCGGGGGAGAGCTGAGGGAGAAGTGATGACGCTGACCTGGACCAAGGAGAACTCCCCCCGCTGGGATGCCGACAAGCAGCGGATCTTCGGCCCGGCCGAGCTGGCCGCGGCGGGCCTGGCGGCGCCCGCGCCCGGCGAGCCCGTCGCGAACGAATGGTGGCGGGTAACCGACGGCGGCGAGGTCGCCGGATACGGCTGGCTGGACTCCGAGTGGGGCGACGCGCGCATCACCTTCATCGTCGCGCCCGGGCAGCGCGGCCGGGGGGTAGGGGCCTTCATCCTGGAACACCTGGAGGACGAGGCCGCCGCGCGGGGCCTGAACTACATCTACAACGTCGTCCCCGAGACGCACCCCGACGGCGCGTGGATCAGGAACTGGCTGTCCATGCACGGCTTCCACGAGACGTCCCGGGGACAGCTGCGCCGCCAGGTGGTCATCGAGGTCACGGGGCCCGGCTCGCGGTGAAGTCTTCCCGCAGCTCCCGGCGCCAGGCCCGGAGCTCCCCGGGGGCCGGGGGGGTCTGCAGGGAAATTTCCGGCCACAGGTGTATCAAGGGTGCCCCGGTGCTCCTCCGCATAGGGAGGTAGTAGTGACCGGGCACGGCCCGTCATCATCGCCCGAGGCGAGGAGCCGATATGAGCGTCGGCGAATTTCCGCTGATCACGCTGGTAGACACGGTCGCAGCCGGGGACGATCCCGCCTGGCGCGAGATCGCGGATCGCTGCATGGACCGCTCGTACGACGACCGGGATCTCCTGGACGACCTGGCCTGGCTGAGCTTCGACTCGGCCGCGGAGCCGGCCCGGGCCCAGCGGGCCGAACCCGGCCAGGCGCGCGTGCTGATCTTCACCACGACGCCGTTGTCGCTGGAGCTCGAGCTGATGGCCGATCACGTGGTCGGCCAGATCGTCCCGCCCGGGCCGGGGCAGGTCGTGGTGGAGGCCGCCGACGGGACCACGGTCCAGGCTGAGGCAGACGACCTCGGTTTCTTCGATTTCACGGGCATGCCGCGTGGCTCGGTCCGGCTGCGGTGCGAGACCCCGACGGGGCGGCTGGTCACCGGCTGGGTGTGCCTTTGACCCCGGCCCCTGCTGGCTCAGGTGCCGAGCGCGATGAAGGAGCACGCGGTCGCCTGGGCGACGGGGTCGCCGCCGACCGCGTGCCGGGCCAGGGTCAGGGCGCCGGGCAGGTCGGCACCGTCTCGCAGGTGATCGTGCAAGGCGGTCATGAGGGGGACGGCGGCGGGGTCGTTGACCGGGACCACGCTGGCCACCACTCCTGCCGACCCCTGCGAGATCAGCGCGCTGACCAGCCCGAGGAGCTCGTCGGCGCCGACCGCCACGCCGACTGCGGAGCTGCAGCTGGACAGCACGACGCGGTACGGGGCCTGCTTGAGCTGCTCCAGGTCGTACACGGTCAGCGGGCCGTCGTCGAGCTCGATCGCCGAGAACAGCGGGCTGTCGCCGCGGAACGTGCTGTGCGCCGCCATGTGCACCAGCCACGCGCCGTCCATCGCCGTCATCACCCGGCCGGCCGTGGCGTCACCGCCGGCCAGGACGACGGCGTCGGGGTAGCGCGTGACCAGGTGCCGGACCTCCGCGTCGCCGGTGAGCAGCCGCGGCCCGCCGACCAGGACGACCCGGTCCTCCTCCGGCCGGGCGGCACGGCGGGCCCGCAGCCACGCGGCCGCCGACGGCGTGACGGCCGTCGGCCGGTCCCGCAGCGAGGGCATCATGCTCCAGGGGACCGCGTGCAGCCTGCCGGTCGGCACCACGACCACCGGGCCGCCGCGCAGCAGCCGCACCGAATCGCCCAGCAGGCTCGCCTCCAGCCGCCGCCCGATCTCGGTCAGGTCGAGCCGGTAGCTCCCGCGGGCCGCGCCCTCGCGGCGCAGCGCGAACAGCGCGTGGGCCAGCGAGTGAACCGCCCCCCGGGTCGGGCCCACGTGCACCAGGCGCAGCCGCTGGCCGGCCGCCACGACGGCGTAGAGCTGGCCGTCGACGTCGGTGAGCTCGAGCAGGTCGGTGTCTCCCAGCTCACCGGTCAGCTCGGCCGTCCGGAAGGATTCGGCCTGGCCCGCCGCCACCGCGGGGGTGTGCAGGACCCGCTGGCGCACGGCGGCCTCGAGGCGGCGCCGTTCCCGTTCCAGCGCGGGCGGCGCGCCCCGGGTGTCCAGGGCGCTGTCCAGGCGGGCGGCGACGTTGCGCAGGGCGGCCAGGTCCGCGACCAGTTCGCTGTCGGGAGGCGGACGCACCGGGATGACCCGCAGCACGGTGCCTCGCCAGCGCTCGCTCCACCGCAGGAACAGCCGGGCGTCGCCCCGGCGTACCGCGTGCCGCAGCGCCATGCCCGCCAGCCTCGCCCCGTTGGCGGTGGCCAGCGTGCGCAGCTCGGTGGCGCCGAGCGTGCTCAGGTGCAGGTCCAGCATGGCCAGGCCGCGGTCGCAGGCGGCCAGCATGGCCCGCCAGCGTCCCTCCGCCTCGCACCACGTGGCCTGGGCCAGCCAGCCGGTGCTGCGCGTGCGCGGCTGGCCGCGATGCCGGGCGGCCCCCGCGGTCCGCAGATGGCGCGCCGCCTCGCCGCGCCGGCCACGGGCCAGCGCGATCTGGCCGGTGAGCAGGTGGGCTTCGACCGCACGCGGGGGGTCCAGCTCGTCCAGCCGCGCGGTCACCCGCCGGGCCGCTTGCAGCAGTGCCGCCGAACGGTCCTCACCCTCGGCGAACCGGCAGAACAGCAGGGCCAATTCGGCGCGGGCCGCCCACCACGGACGCTGCTGGCGGCGGAACAGCCGCAAGGCTTCGGTACTGCGCTCCTGCGCGAGGCCGAGATCACCGGTCGCGAAGGCTGCGACGGCGGAGGAGTACAGCAGCTCGGCGCGCCTGGTCGCCGAACCATGATCCTGCTCGATCCTGGCCACCGCCGCATTGACCTCGCGCAGGGCTTCTCGGGCCAGGCCGGCCGCCAGCAGCACTGTGCACTTGTTGACGAACAGGTCAGCCAGGAAGATGTCAAGCCCGCCGAGCAGGGCCTGGGCATGATCGAGGTAGGCGAGGGCGGCGGGGAGGTCGCCCCGGATGTGCGCGGCCAGCCCGCGCTCCAGGCGGGCGAACGCGTAGTCTGCTCGCTGGCCGCACTCGAGCCACAGCGCCTCGACCCGGGCGTAGTCCCGGTCGGCCCGCGCGATATCGCCCATGGCGAGGTATACCGCTGCTCGGTAGTGCAGCGCACGCGCCGCCCAGACCAGGTCACCTGTGCCGGACAGCAGGCTCACGGCGGCCTGGGCGTCCCGCAGCGCCTCGGCGTTGCGGCCCAGGAGGTGAAAGGCGCCGACCCTGCGGATCAGGATCCGGCCCGCGAAGACGCCGCGACCGCTGCGCTCCACCAGGGAGTCCAGGACCGACAGGCCACGCCGGGGCTGGCCGGCCAGCACCAGGGCCATGCCCAGGCTGGCCGAGACATCAGACTCCCGGTCCGGGTCCCCGGCCTTGCGCGCGAGCCGGCGCGCGACCTTGAACTCCGTGATCGCCTGGCCGATGTCGCCGAAGTCCCTGAAGACCACGCCGGCCGCCTGGTGCGCGACCGCCGCCTGCGACGCCGAGGGGCGCCCGGCCAGCACCTCGCGGGCGGCGGCGAGAGCTTCCGGCGGCCGCGACAGCGCCAGGGCCAGCAGCTTGTCGGGCTCCCAGGCCACTGGGGCGCCGTCAGGAACGATCGGCATTTATGAATCGTATTTAGTGCTTCAGCATTCCGTCGAGATCATTACCTGAGCAGAGGGGGACATAATGCCTGTAAACGACCGCATGAGGGCCCAGGCCCGGCTGATCCTGAACGGCCATCCCGGCGCCGCAGCGCATCCCGCCCCTGACCGGTGGGATGACATCGACGACTTCGATTACTTCTACCGCGAGTACGCGATCCTCGTCCGCGCGCAAGACGCGGACGAGGTAACCGGCGAGCTCACGCGGATCCTCGAAGAGGCCGGCTACGGAGACGTCCCGGAGGGCGAGGCGCGGCAGATCCAGCGGGAACCGGTCAGCCGGGGCCTTGTCCGCCTGACCGTGCCGGCTACGCCGACGCTGGTGCCGGCCCTCGTCGGCCGTCTCGACGAGGCTCTCGGGCCGGGGGTGGCCAGGCCCGAGCATAAGGTCTACATCTGCCCGAATACCTGTCCCGCCACCGAGCCGGGCGAGGTGCCGTCGGGCACCACGGAACCCGTCCCGCCGCCCGGCCTGGGTGATCGCGTTCCCTGGCCCGGGAGTGACGGGGCGGGCGTGAACGTCGGCGTCGTGGACACCGGGCTGATCGCGAGCGCCCCCGCCCGGCACCCCTGGCTCGCCGGGGTGCACGGCACCCTGGAGAATCCGTACACGGTCCGGCACGGCGAGACGGTCATAGCTCCCTACGCCGGCCACGGGACGTTCGTCGCCGGCGTCCTGCGCTGCGTGGCGCCGCAGGCGTCGGTCTTCGTCGAGCGGGCCTTCGACATCGCCGGCGCCGACTACGAGACCCGCCTGCTGGGCAGCCTGGAGGACGCCCTCGCGCGGGACCCGGACATCCTGGTGTTCACCTTCACCTCCGCCACCCACCGCGATCAGTCCCTGCACACCTTCGACGACCTGTACGAACGGCGCATCCGCGGCATCAAGGGCCTGGCCGTGCTCGCCCCGGCGGGCAACGACGGGTCCTCACGCCCGAGCTGGCCGGCCGCCCACCCCGGGATCATCGCCGTGGGCGCCCTGGCGGCCAACTGGCGGGACCGGGCGCGCTTCAGCAACTACGGCCGGTGGGTGGACGTCTACGCGCCGGGCGAGGATCTCATCAACGCCTACCCCGACGGGGTCTACGTGTGCAGCGAGCCTCCCCATCCCGGGGAACGCCGGCGGTTCCAGGGGATGGCGCGGTGGAGCGGGACGTCGTTCAGCACCCCGGTGGTGGCCGGGCTGATCGCCGCCCGGATGTCCCGCACCGGGGAAAACGCCCAGCAGGCCGCCGGCGCGCTGCTGCGCCTGGCCGCCAGCCAGGCGGTTCCCGGGGTGGGCCCGGTGCTCTATCCCGGTCAGGCTCTGCTGTGAGCAGCCTCGCACGGCACAGGAAGCTTCTTCACGGCCGCGGCCGATCCGGCGGTACCAGCCAGCGCAGGTGGTCCGGGCCCGCCAGCCGGGCCAGCACCAGGGGCAGCGCGGCCGACTGGCTGGCGTGCGCGGCCACGGCGGACCGCTGGATCGCCCGCGCGGTCTCGGCGCCGGCGCCGAGGTCGATCAGCCAGGCGCAGCGGGCGCCGGCCACGGTGCTCGCCACCGCCGGCAGGCCCTCCTGCCGGGCGGCCGTGCTGGTGGCTATGGCCACCACGGTGTCGTCCAGGTCACCCGCGACCGGGTCGATGACCAGCAGGAGGTCGGGGGCGTGCTCGCGGATGGCGCGCTGTATCCGCTCGGTGAGCTCGGCTATCGGGTACCGGCCGAGCCCGCCGTCGGGATAGCTGGCCACCGTGGCCGAGCAGATGCCGAGGATGCTGGCCGCCAGCTGCAGCTCCCAGGGCCGGACGGCCTCCAGCCGCGCGGAGCCCGAGTTCAGCGGCGACGCCTCGCCGCGGGTCAGGCACAGCAGGGAGAGGCGGGTGCCGGCCCGGCGGAAGGCGTACAGCAGCCCGCCCAGGTCGGCCGCCTCCTGTCCCGGCCGGGCCGTCACGGCCAGGACGTGCCCGGCCCGGGGCACTGTCCCGCGGGCCAGGACCTGGGGCTGCGGCCGGATCCCGCCGGCGCGGCGGGCCCCTGCGGCCGGGGCCGCGGCCGGAGTGATCGTCAACGGGTGCTCCTTCCCCTGGGGCCGGGCCGCGCGGCGCGGCCGGCTTCCATCAGGGTCGCCGGGCCGCGTGCAGCTACCGCGCAGCGCGGGTGGAGGCGAGATGGAGCCGGGCCAGGCCGTCAGATGGGCTCGACCCGGGGGTAGGCGGGCTCCCACATGGCCTGCCGTACCCGCCCGGGCAGGTCATCGAGCGGCACGCTGGACAGGCCCTCGGCCTGGGCGGCCCGGGCGACGGCTTCGGCGACGGCGGCGGACACCTCGCGCAGGCTGGCGACCGGGGGCAGCACCGCGGCGCCCGGGGCGGCGGCGTCGGACAGGCCGGCCAGCGCGCCGGCCGCCGCGGCCAGCATGCCGTCGCTGACCCGGCGGGCCCGGCTGACGGTGACGCCGAGCCCGAGGCCGGGGAAGACGAGCGCGTTGTTGGCCTGGGCGACCTCGTACCGGACGCCGTGGTAGCCGACGGGCGGGAACGGGCTGCCGGTCGCGATGAGCGCCCGCCCCCCGGTCCAGGCGATCAGGTCAGCGGCCTGGGCCTCCGAGTGCGAGGTCGGGTTGGACAGCGGCATGATGACCGGCCGGGCGACGTGCGCCGCCATCTCGGTGACGATCGCCTCGGTGAAGGCCCCGGGCTGCGTCGAGGTCCCGATCAGCATGCTGGGACGGGTCCGGGTCACCACCTCGGCCAGGCCGATGCGGCCCTGCTCGTCGCGGCGCCAGCCGGCCACCTCCGCGGCCGGCCGGGCGTAGGGAACCTGGAAATCCCGCAGCGTCCCGGGATAGCCGCCGGCCAGCAGGCCCTTGCTGCCCAGCGCGTAGAACCGCGCCGTGGCCTCGCCCGGGGTCAGGCCTTGGTCGATCATGACCTGCCGCAGCACGTCCGCGATCCCGATCCCGGCGGTGCCCGCGCCGTGGATCACCACGGTCTGGTCGCGCATCGCCGTCCCGGCGGCCCGGGTCGCGCTCAGCGCGGCGGCCAGCACCACGGCGGCGGTGCCCTGGATGTCGTCGTTGAAGGTGCAGTGAGTGCCGGCGTACTTCAGCAGGATGCGGTGGGCGTTGGCGGCGCCGAAATCCTCCCAGTGCAGCATCGCGTGCGGGAACAGCTTGGCCGCGGCGCTGACGTACGCGTCGATCATCTGGTCGTAACGCTCGCCTCGCACGCGCGGATGCCGGACGCCGACGTACACGTCCTCGGCCAGCAGCCCCTGGTTGTCGGTCCCGGTGTCCAGCACCACGGGGATGATCCGGCGCGGGTGCAGCCCGGCCGCCGCGACATAGACGGCCAGCTTGCCGGCCGAGATCGCGATGCCGCCCACCCCCCAGTCGCCGATGCCCAGGATGCCCTCGGCGTCCGTGGCCACGATCAGGTCGACGTCGTCGGGTCCCAGCCCGTAGTCGCGGAAGGCGGTCTCGATCTGATCCGGGTGATCCACCGACAGGTACACCCCGCGCGGGCGTCCGAACTCCAGGCTGTACCGCTCGATCGCGGTGCCCACCGTCGGGGTGTAGACGATCGGCAGCATCTCCTCGATGTGCTCGGTCAGCAGCCGGTAGAACAGCACCTCGTTACGGTCCCGGACATGGCCCAGGAAGATGTTCTTGGCCAGGTCGTCGGGCTGGCGCTGGTACTGCGCGTACACCCGCCGGAGCTGCCCCTCGATCGTCGACACGCCGTCCGGCAGCAGGCCGGTCAGCCCCAGCGCCTCCCGTTCGGCGAGCGTGAACGCGGTGCCCCGGTTCAGCATCGGCGCGGTCAGCACCGCCCTGCCCCGCAGCCGCACCCGCGCCACCACGCCCTCAGGCGTCCAGTCGAGCTCAAACAGGGGATCCGGCATCACATCACCTCGAGTCCCGGGGTTTCATCCGTGCCAAAGAAGTAGCACACCAAGGACCTGTTTGCACCGGACCCCGTCCGTCTTGCCCGCCAGAAGCTGGCGGTTGTGCAATCAAACGCGGGGGTGGTGGAATGATTACGCCGCCGCGGTTTTCCGCTATGGCCTCTACCTGCGATCCGGATCGGGAGGCTGGACATGGGTGGCGAGGCGCCGATGGAGGAGTGGGAGCAGGCCTTCGGCGTGGATCTGCGGCCCCACCTGATCCTGGCCGGCCGGCCGGACACGATACGGCGGCCGTCCGGGGCGGACCAGCTGCCGCCGGGCGCGCATGCCGCCCTGAGCGGGGCCATCGGGCGCTGCGGCCTGCAGGACCTGCTCATCGTGCCCAGCGCCGCGCGCAGCTGCGGGTGGCTGCGGCACCGCTTCGTGTACACCCCGCCGTGCGTCCTCGGCGTGGGGGAGCGGGCTGCGGCCCTGTGGGTGCAGGCCCTGCCCGAGCCCGGCATCCGCGCCCTGGTGCCGTTCGGCGAGATCGCCGCGATCACCCTGCACACCCACGGGACGCGCCGGCACCTGCTGGTCACCGGATCCGCGGGGCGGCTGCCGGTCCGGTACGACGTGGCCGACGACCCCGTTATGGAAGGGCTGATCATCGGGCTGCGGCGCCGCGCCGCGGGCCCCCCGGCCCCGGTTCCGCCCGTGGCGGCGCGGTACGCCGCGCTCCTGTGGCTCGACCCGGCCGACGAGCTGGCGACGGCAGGCCCCAAGACGCGCCTGATCGTGGTTACCCGGTACGAGCTGGTCATCCTGCGCCCGGGCCGGGTGATCTACGTCCCCCGCAGCGCCATCCAGGCGGCCGGCATCCGGTCCAGATCGCTGGTGCTGCGCAGCGCCGGGGTGGATCTCGACCTCGGGCTGCGCTCCAGGAAAACCGCCGAGGCGGCCGCGCTGTGGCTGGAGCGGGTGTCCGGCGATCACCACCGCAGCGGTACCGGTTCCTGACCAGCGCGGGCCGGTCAGTCGAACGCGGGCTTGCGGTCCCGGCTGCGCTTGAGCTCGAAGAAGCCGTCGGTCCCGGTCACCAGCGCCACCCCGTCCCACAGCTGCCCGGCGGCCTGACCGCGGGGCGCGGGCGTGACGACCGGGCCGAAGATGGCGTGGCCGCGGATCCGGATGACGGGAGTGCCCACGTCCAGGCCGACGTCATCGAACGCCTCGTTGTGCGAGTCCTTGATCAGCTGATCGAGCTCGGTGCTCTCCGCGGCGGCGGCCAGCGAGGCGGGCAATCCTGTCTCGGCCAGGGCCTCGGGAATCACCGCGGGGTCCTCCCGCCGCCCCTGGACATGGAACCGCGTGCCGATGGCGGTGTACAGCGGCCCCAGGACGCCCGGGCCGGCCTGCCGGGCCGCGGCGGCGCAGACCCGGATCGGGCCCCAGGCCTTGCTCATCCGTTCCAGGTATTCCTCGGTCAGGCCCTTGCCCTCGTGCTGGACCAGGTTCAGGTAGGCCAGCGACATGATCCGCCAGTCGGTCCGCACCGGCCGGACCTTCTCCACCTCCAGTATCCAGCGGGAGGTGATCCAGGCCCAGGGGCACAGCGGATCGAACCAGAACTGCACGTCTTCCAGTGACTGTCCCGTCATGCCCGCGGCAACCTCTCCCGGCACCGCCGTATTCCCGCCGGCGCAGCCGCGAGGTCCCGCGCCGGGCCCGCCGCCGCCGGGATCACAGGACGGCGTCAGCGAGCAGGCTGATCTGGTCGGGCGAGGCGGTGGCGGGAATGAAGATGAGCTCGTCGCAGCCGGCCGACGCGAACGCGGCGGCGTAGCCCTGGACCATCTCGGTGCTGACGGCGGCGCCCGCCGCGATCTGCCTGGCGACGTCGCCGAGCCAGCCGTAGTAGTTCAGGAGATAGTTGTCCGCCTGGTTACGGGCGCCGGGCCCGAGCGCGAAGTAGGCGAGCGAGAGCTTGCGCGGCTTACCCGGCCGGCCCGCCTCCTGCCAGGCCGCCTCGACACCCGCCGCGGCCCCGGCGAACATCTCCGGCGTGCCGCCGCCCATGATCCACCCGTCGCCGAGCAGCGCCACCCGCCGGAAGGTGCCCTCCGCCGTGCCGCCGAGGATGAGCTCGGGGCCGCCGCGCCGGACCGGCTCGGGCCCGATCCCGCCCGCGTAGCCGTACCGCTCGCCGGACCAGATCCGCTTCATCTCGGCCAGCTGCTGGTCCAGGCGGCGGCCCTTGCCCGTGGTCGGCAGCGCGCTGGCCGCGAAGTCGTCGTCGCGGCCGCCCAGCCCGAGGCCGAGTACCAGGCGCCCCCCGGAGAGCCGGTCGAGCGAGGCCGCCTGCTTGGCGAACAGCGCGGTGTTGGAGTACAGCGGCGCGAGCAGCACGCTGGTGGTCAGCCGGATCTGGCTGGTGACCGCCGCCGCGGCGGACAGGGCGACCAGTTCCTCGTAGTTCGGGTACACGAGCCGGCCGATCGTGCCCAGGGTGCTGAATCCGGCCTCTTCCGCATCCTTGGCCCAGTCGATGAGCCTCCTGCCCTCGGTACCGGGCACCGCGTTGGGAAGGCCGATCCCGATGTCCACGCACTACCTCCGCTGCCGTCATCGCCGGACGATTCAGTCAGCAATCCAAGCACGCGGCCCCAGCCGGGACGGGACAGGGGCTAGGAGCCGGCCGCAGGCCAGCGGCTGACGGTCAGCTGCGAGAAACCGGAGGTGGCGTCGATGTCGAACCGGGACGTGGCGGTGGCCCAGCCGGGCGGCGTCAGCACCGTCCCGCCCGCGATGCCGGTCAGGTCCTGGCCGTCCATCGACACGAAGGACGCGCCGCCGCCCACCGTCACCTGGGCCGGCACGCCGCCGGGCAGGCTGAGCAGGAACTGGCTCACCCCGCCGGCCAGCAGGAAGGGCAGCGTCCCCGCCGGGCGGGGCAGGCTCACGTCCAGGACGTCAGAGCCCGCCATCACGGCGATCCCGCCGACCTTGCCGCCGCGCAGGTTGACCTTGGAGAGATCGGTGCCGCCTGCCAGGTCCAGGCTCCACGTCACGGCCGAGTTGAGCACCACCTGCACCGCGTAGCCGGAGCCCTGACCGGAGCCCTGCCCGGGGCCCTGCCCGGAACCCTGGGCGCCGGTCAGCGTGAGCGTGATCAGCGCGGACCCGGAGAGCACCGGCCGGACCGGGGCGCTGTCCGGCGTCGAGACCCGCAGCAGGGTGCCGCCGAGCTTGCCGACGCTGATGTCGAGGACCGGCGTCCCGTCGGCGACCTTGAGCGCGGCGCTGGCCCGCCCGGCCCGGGCCATGGACACCACGTGCGACGGGCCGGACGTGGTGAGGGCGAGGGCCGTGCCGCCGGCCGCCAGCACGACAGCCGCCGCGGCCACGATCGCCATGACGAGCCGCCGCCGGGCGGGCGAGCCGGGCATACCACGCACGCTTCTACCTTAGGGGGTGCCATGCGCCCCGGACGGGAGAAACGGCGGCGCGACAGGAAACGTTCAGATGCCGCCGCGGACCATGCCGATCAGGCGGTCGAGCACGGCCCCGTCGCTGACCCGCAGGCCGTCGTGCTCGTACTCGCTGGTCACCCAGGCTTGCAGGCCGCGGATGGCCCGGGCGGTCTGCATCGAGAACTCACGGTCCACGTACATGTCATGGTAGTAGACGGCAGCGGCCACCGGCACGTCATTGGCCGCCAGCCGCACGGGGTCGTACAAGGGCGGCCAGTCAGCCCGTCCGGCCAGGATATCGGCGGCCTGCCGCAGCGGGCGCAGCACCGGATCCGCCTCGATCATCCACGGGTAGATCATCTCGCCGGTGAAGTACAGCGGAGTCGCTCCCGGGTCGAACTCGCCGAATTCGGCCCTGATCCGCTGCGCGGCCCACCGGGTCGCGCAGCCCTGGGCGTACGCCGCCTCGTGCAGCAGCGCGTACAGCGGCTGGCCGGCGAAGCTGAGCTCGTTCATCACGGCGTACAGGAAGGCGTCGGAGAGCTCGTCGCCGGCGAACGCGTTCTCCAGCAGGTAGTGCAGCGCATGGCTGCCGCTGCCCTGCCCGAGCATGATCCCGGCGGACTGGAACGCCGCCACGGACAACGGCGCGCCATCCGGCAGCCGGACCTCGTGGCCGTCCAGGTAGTCGGCGATCCGCCGGGCCCGGTCCACGTCGCCGGGATACCGCTCGTAGTGCGCGGCGTTCTTGGCCGCCACGGTGCGGTAGGTGTGCCGGTAGACGTCGTCGGCGGTCACGGTGAGCCCGGGCAGCCCGCCGGTGATGAACGCCTCCCGGATGCCGTGCGGCGCGAACGACAGGTAGGTGACGGCGCACATGCCGCCGAAGCTCTGCCCGAGCACGCTCCACGGCTCGCCGGCCAGCTCGCGCCTGATCAGCTCGGCGTCGAGCACGATGCTGTCGGCCCGGAAGTGCGTCAGGTAGTCGGCCTGGGCCGCGGGCCCGAGGGGTCCGAGCCGGGCCAGGGTCTGCCGGTTCGCGGCGCAGGACCGGCCGGTGCCGCGCTGGTCGAGCAGCAGCACCCGGTAGTCCTCCAGCGCCCGGTTCAGCCACGATTGCCTGCCTTCCGGGCGCGGCGCCCCGAACCCCGGGCCGCCTTGCAGGTACAGCAGCCAGGGCAGGTCCGCGCCGGCCTTGCCGGCGGCGACGACCTCCCGGGCGAACACCTCGATCTGCTCGCCGTCCGGCCGCTGGTGATCCAGCGGGACGCCGAAGAACCGGTCGGTCAGCACGGTGCCTGGATGGCGGAAGGTGGTCACGATCTGACGGTACCGTGCTGGCCTTGAGTAGGGTCGTCGTCATGGGAAGCGGCATCCGGCCGGTCAGCGTGGCCGAACGCAGGCAGCGGCTGGCGATGCGCCATCACCTGGGGGCACGGGCCGGTACGGCCCTCGGCGCGGTGACGGATATCATCGCGCTGCACGGCACCGACCCGGCGTCGGTCTACCTGTCCGTCCGGGCCCGTACCACCGATGTCGGCATAGCGGCCATTGAGCACGCGCTGTACACCGAACGCACGCTGGTGCGGATGCTCGGCATGCGCCGGACGGTGTTCGTGGTGCCCGCCGGCCTGGTGCCGGTGATCCAGGCCGCCTGCACCGACCAGATCGCCGAACGGCTCCGCAGGCAGCTCACCCAGGTCGTGCAGGAAGCGGGCATCGCCCCGGACGCGGCGGCCTGGCTCAAGGAGGCGGGCGAGGCCACCGTGCGCGCGCTGGCCGCCCGCGGCTCCGCGACCGGCGCGGAACTGGCCAGGGACGAGCCGCGGCTGCGCACGCAGATCGTGGCGGCCCAGGACAATCCCTACGGCGGGGCGGTAAACCTGACCACCAGGCTGCTCACGCTGCTGTCCGCCGAGGGGCTCATCGTACGCGGCCGCCCGCGCGGAGGCTGGACCTCGGCGCAGTTCACCTGGTCCGCCGCAGACCGGACCGAGCTGCCGGCCGGCCTCGCGCGGGCCGAGCTGGCCCGGCGCTGGCTGCTCGCGTTCGGCCCGGCCACGGCCGCCGACCTGCAGTGGTGGACTGGCTGGACGGCCGGGCAGGCCAGGCAGGCGCTGGGCCAGCTCGAGGTGACCGAGGTGGACCTCGGCGGGACGACAGGGGTCATGCTCGCCGCCGACGAGGACGAGCCGGCGCCCGCCGGGCCGTGGGCGGCGCTGCTGCCCGCCCTGGATCCCACCGCGATGGGCTGGCGCGACCGGGGCTGGTACGTCGGCGAGCACGCGCCCGCGCTGTTCGACCGGTCCGGGAACATCGGGCCGACGGCCTGGTGGGACGGCCGGATCGTCGGCGGCTGGGCGCAGCGCAAAG
>Ga0335078_10006593_pt1 | contig 17171 bp, 10 predicted proteins | sample Lox_Sample_32_FD_206711 | JGI IMG/M metagenome (GOLD analysis project Ga0335078, IMG submission 206711) | Soil microbial communities from Loxahatchee National Wildlife Refuge, Florida, United States - Lox_Sample_3.2 | ecosystem: Environmental > Terrestrial > Soil > Wetlands | place: USA... | reverse complement strand
GCAGTGTTGACGGCGTTGGCGATGTCCTGCGCGGTGAGGCCGAAGCGCTCGGCGTCGGCGGGGCTGACGCGGAGATTAATGGACGGCCCGGTTTCGGTGAGGCCGTTGAACGTGTCCACCACGCCGGGAATTTTTTGGATTTGATCCTCAACGCGAGGCGCGACCTCTTGCAGCCACGTCATATCCGGCGAAAACAATTTGATTTGAATCGGGTCGGGTGCCAGTTGCAAATCGCCAATCAAATCGTCCAGGTAGCCGTGAAAATCCCAGCGCACCATCGGGAAACGCTGGTTGAAATCGTGGCGCATGGCGTCGAGCACCTGCTCGGTGGTGTGCTTCCGGTTCGCCTTCAGCTTGATTAGATAATCGCCGATGTAAGGCTCGGTGATAAACGGCCCCAGTTGCGTGCCGAGCCGGCGGGAATAGCCCTCGACGTCGGCGTTGGTGCGGATGCTTTGTTCTGCTTCGTCGAGCACGCGCGAGGTTTCAGCCAAGCTGGTGCCCGGTATCGCGGTATAATCCATGACAAAACCGCCCTCATCGAAATCCGGCAGGAAATTCGTCTCCAATTGCCGGAAAATGAAAATGCTGGCGACGAAAATCATCGCGCACGCCAGCAACGTCAGCCCGGCGTGCCGCAGCGCCCAGCGGACGGCGGCTTCGTAAACGCGCAGCACCGGCCTCAACACGAAACCGGCCTCCTCGCCGGTCGAAGCCGATTTGGTCCGGCCGCGAATCAGCCACGCGGCGAGCGATGGCGTCAGCGTGATGGCCAGCACCAGCGACACCAGCAGCGACACCACCATCGTCAGCCCCAGCGCGCGGAAGAACACGCCCGGCATCTGGCCCAAATACGCCAGCGGCAGGAACACCACCACCGGCGTCAGCGTCGAGCCGATGAGCGCGGTCAGAATCTCGCCCATTGCTTCGTGGATGCACTGGAGCCGCGGCCCGCCGGCCGCCAGCCGGTGGCACATCGCCTCCACCACGACGATGGCGTTGTCAATAATCAGCCCGATGGACGCCGCGATTCCGCCGAGCGTCATCATGTTGAAACTCATGTTCGTCAGCTTCATCACGACGGACGTAATCAGCACTGAAATCGGAATGGTAACGATGGCCGTCCACACGCTGCCCCAGTTTTTCAGGAAGAAATACAGGATGAACACCGACAGAATCAGCCCGAAAATGATGGCGCTCCAGACGCTGCCCACCGAGTCGCGCACGAACTGGGATTGGTCGTAGAAAAACGCCAGGTGCATGTCCGGCGGCAATTCCTGGTGGAGCTGCGCCAGGTCTTTTTTCAAGTCCGCGGCGATTTGCAGGATGCTGGCGTCGGGCTGGCTTTCGATGTTGAACAAGACCGCCGGGCGGCCCTGCGCCGTGATGTCTGTGTAAGCCGGCGCCGGTCCGCGCTCCACCGTCGCGATGTCGCGAATGCGGATGGGACGGCCGCCGTTGACCGCGATGACCACGTTGCCGACGTCCGCCGGCGAATGCACGCGCCCGTCCACCGTCGTCAGATAGAGGTGATAATTTTCAACAATCGTGCCGGCGGCGGCAATGAGGTTGTTTTGCGTCAACGCGTCGCTCACGTCCGACAAGCCGAGGTGCGCCGCCTGCAATTTTAACGGGTCCACGACGACGTGGTATTCCGGCTCGTGGCCGCCGAGGATTTCCACGTTCGCCACACCGGGGATTTGCAGGAACAGCGGCTTGATGGTGTAAGTCGCTTCATTCCACAAATCCATCTGGCTGCGGGTGGAACTGGTGAGGCTGATGCCGATGATCGGATAGCTCAACGAAAACGCCACACGCGACACATCGGTCTGCGCCGTGGCCGGCAAATCGCTGCGGATTTCCGAAAGCTGGCCCAGGACGTAAAGCTCCGCGCGCTGCATGTCCGTGCCCCAATTGAAAATCACGTTGACGATGGCCGAGCCGCGCGTGGTGGAGGAACGCACCGACAGCACGCCGGGAATGCTTTTCATCGCCTCCTCGATGGGCCGCGTGACGGTGGCCATCATTTCATTTGCCGGCATGATGCCGTTGTTCGCCATCACGACGACGCGGGGGAAATCCGTCTTGGGAAACACCGACGACGGCGTGTTCCGCGCGCAAAAAATTCCCGCTAGACACAACACCACCGCGATGAAAGTGATGGAAATCGCGTGGTGCGTGGCGAACTGGCCCAGGCGTGAGGAGGTGGCGGAGGTCATTTCCTTTACTTTGAAATGAGTTGAGGAAATGAATGCAGAATGAAGAAGGCAGAATCGGCCTTGCCGCTTCGCGTCCGAGTGCGATTTTTTTCTTTATTCTTCATTCCGCCTTTTTCATTCGTTGGTCGGATTCACCACTTGAATCTGGGTTTTCTCCGGCAAACCATAAGCGCCGACCGTCACCACGGTGTCGCCGGCCTTGAGTCCGGTGCCCTGAATTTCCACCCAGCCGTTTTGGCGAAAGCCGGTTTGCACCGGCGTTTGCACTGCTTCATCGTCGTGGACGAGCGAGATGACGCTGTGCCCGTTTCCGCCCGTCACCACGCTTTCTTCCGGCGCGGCGAGGCAGTTTGTGTGGACCGCTGTGACGATACGCAGCGGCACAAACTGGCCGGGCCGAAACCCGCTGTCCGGCGGCAGCGCCGCCCACGCGCGGACCGCGGCGGTGTTCGTGTCCACCGTCGGGCTGACGAACGAAACCGTCGTCCTAATAGTGGCATGGGCATCCTGCCCGTTCGTTACGGGCGAGACGCCCGTTCCACTAATTTCTACCCCCTCACCTGACTTCAATTCGTTCGCCTCCGATTCAGGCACGTCGGTCCTCACCACCAGCCGATTCAAATCCATCACCTCCGCCACCACCGTGTTCACGTCCACCGCCGCACCAGGCTTGACGTTGAGGCTCACGACGGTGCCGGACAACGGCGCGACGATTTGCAGCAAGGCCAGTTGCGCCTCGGCGTCCTGCAAATTTTTCAGCGATGTGTTGTGCTCGGCGTATAATTTATTCTGCCGTTCGACTTCCGCCTCCGCATAAGCCGCCGTCGCCGTGCCGGAGTTCAATACTATCAGCACGTCGCCTTTCTCCACGTGTTGGCCTTCGACCACATTCACTTTGGCCACCACGCCGGCGCCGGGCGCGGACAACGGCGCGTCGGCGGCGGGTTCGGTCACCGTGGCGGGCGCCGGCGCCACCGTGCCGTAACCGGCAATGGTGCGGCGCAACGTCATGTGCTGGAGCGCGCCGGTCTGGACGGTGACGATGGTGGGAACGTTGCCTTCCTCCCCGCCCGACGCGGAAGCCGCGCCGCGCGATTTGACGAGAAAATAAACGCCCGCTCCGGCGCACAGAACGACGAGGATGCCGATGATGATGGATTTTGGTTTCATTTTCGCATTATTCGAGATTGATTTCCCGGCTTTCAAACGGCAGGCCCAGCAGCGTTTCGAGCGCCGCCTGAGCCTGGTCGAGCGAGGCGCGCAGCCGAATCGCCTCCGCCTGTTCGGCTTGAAAATTCAGTTCCAAGCCGACGTAAGTCGCGGCGTCGAGGTTGCCTCGTTGAAAACTCCGTTTCGCCGCGGCGGCGATTTTCTCTTCGCTCGGCAGCCGCGCCTGCAAGTCTTGAAGCTGGCGCGCCATGATTTGCGCGGCCTGCCAAAGCTGGTCCGCCTCGCTCACGGCTTGATCGAGCCTGGCCTGGTAAGTTTGGAAAAGCACGGCGTGTGTGGCGCGCTGGATGGCAATCTGGCCGCGATTGCGGTTGAAAATCGGCAGCGTCACGTTCACGGTGAAGCCGATGGTGTGAACGCCTTCTTCGGCGCTTTTGCCTTGCTGCACGCCGGCGCTCATGGCCGGAAACTGGGCGAGAACGGCTTCGCGCAGGGTTTCTTCCTGGCTTTGATAACCGGCCTGCAACGCTTGCAAGTCGGCGCGGCGACGGGGCAGTGCGGCGACGGCAGACTGAAATTCCCGTCGCGAAAGCGCGCGGAATTCGGCGGAGCCAGTGAATCGAAGTTTCGTCTCCGGCTGAAGTCCAAGAAGTTGATTCAGCGCGTGGCTCGTGTCGTTGATTTGGGTTTCAAGCCGACGCAACTGTGCGTCCGCGTCGTTGAGCGCGGCGGAATCGGCAGTCACGGCGGCGGCGGTGGCATCGTGACGTTCGAAGGCGGCTTGGTCCTGGCGATAACGTTCCGCGAGCAAATCGCGATTGGCGGTCAAGATTCGCCGGAGCCGGGCATCAGCCTCTGTTTGGATGAACAACTCGCGCGCCTTTTCGGCGACCTGCCATTCCTGCCAGAGAATTTGCAAATTCACGTCGCGCTCGTGTGCTCGGGCCGCCGCCTTGGCCGCGTCGCGAAGGATCAAGGCTTGCAGGTCCTCGCTCAAACCAATGCTGTAACCCGTGCGAACGGACGATTGCGACAAGCCGCCGTTGACCACTGGATCGGGCAGCAATCCCGCTTCCAACAATTGCGCCTCGGCGACGCCCGCCTGCAACCGCGCCGCCTTGAGATCGGGATTGTTCAGCACCGCCAGCGTGATGACGGTGGTTTCGTCGAAGCCGTTCGCCGGATTGAACGGATGCGGCTTGAGTCCCGGCAAATCGAGTTTGCTCACCGGCACCGTCAGCGCGGACATTGACGCCAAATCCGGTTTCGTCGGCAACGGTTTTGGATGGTAGGTGGCGCAACTGGAAATCAGCACCGGAACAAGGCAGATCATGCGTGTTTTGTTAAAGCGTTGAAGCGTTGAAGCGTTGAAACGGAACCAGACGCGCGACCGCTTTAACACTTCACGCTTCAACGCTTCAACGAAATTGAGACGACGCGATTTCCTCATGCCGTAGTCCCTTTCGCCAGTTGTTTGCCGCGCCAGTAGCGATACAGCGCCGGAATCAAATTCGTGCTGCGGATAGCGCTCCAAATCACACCGCCGAGAATCACCACCGCCAAACCTTGTTCCGGCGCCGCGCCCTGGCCCCAGCCGAGCGCCGTCGGCAACATCCCCAGCGCCGCCGTCGCCGCCGTCAGCACGATGGGCCGGAACCGCACGTGAATGCCTTCGCGTACCGCTTCCTCCAGCGGCATCCCGGCGGCTTCGTTGCGGCGAATCCGGTCCAGCAGCACGATGGCGTGGCGCACGCCGATGCCGATGAGCGTCAGAAAACCAATCAAGCCAACGGCATTCAGCCCGACACGGCTGACGATGAGCGCAATCGCGCCGCCCATCAGCGCCAGCGGAACTTCCAGCAGCAAAATCCCCGGCACCAGCAGGCCGTCGAATTGCAAAATCAAAATGCCGATCATCAGCACAAACGCAGCAACGCCGGCCGCGCCCAATCCGAGCGCCGCCCGTTCCAGTTCCGGATACAATCCGGCGAACGCGATGCGGTAACCGCCGGGGAGCGGCAGATTCGCCAGCGCGCGATGCGCGGTGGAAATCGCACTCAAGCCGGTCGGCGTCGCCAGCACCTCCAGCGCCCGCGCGCTGTCCACGTGCAGGAGCTGGTTCGGCGTGGTGACCAGTTTGAGTTTGGCCAGTTGATTTAGCGGCGTCCAATCTTCGGTGTGGATCGGCACCGCGCCCAGTTCGCGCGGCGTTTTTTCCGGCGCGTCGGCGAGGCGAACGTAAAGGTTCAGCGGCACGTTGCCTTCCGGCACCTCCGCCACGACTCCGCCGGCCAGCAGCGGCTGAATTTGCGAATACATATCGGCTGGCGTGACATGATGCGCCGCCAGCGCCACGGTGTTCGGAATCAACTGCAACTGCGTCACCGGATAGGCGTCGTTGTTGAACACGCCGCTCAGTCCGTGAATCGAACGCAGCCGCGCGGCGATTTCTTCAGAAAGCGCGCGCAGTTCGGCGATGTCATTTCCGAAGAGACGCACGGCAAATGGCTGCGGCAAACCGGACAAACTTTCGCCGAGCCGCTCGATGGTTGGCGTGTCAGTGGAAAGCTGCACGCCGGGCAACTGCGATTCCTTTTGCGTGCGGGCGGCAAGGCGATTGAGGCTGTTGACGCTGACGCTGGGTTTGAGCGCGATTTGGATTTCGCCGGCGTAAGCCGGCTCGGTGTAAGCGGTGCTCGACGAGGAGCCGATGCGGGCTTCGACGTGGCTCACCGCCGGATCGGCCAGCAGCCGGCGCGTCATGGTTTCCACCGCGGATTCAGTGTCATGCAGCGACGTGCCCGGCGCGAGGCTGAAACTTTCCAGCAGCACGCCTTCGTTTGGCAGCGGCAGAAAAGTGACCGTGACCAAAACCATTCCGAGCAGGCTCAACAAAAGGAGCGCGAACGTGATCAGCAGGCTCAGGCGCGGACCGCGCTCGACGAGGTTGAAGAGGCGTTCGTTCACGCGGCGCAATCGTTCCAGCATTTTTCCGCCGAAAGTCGGCTCGCGGCGCGGCCGGGCGTTTAAAAATCCGAGCGCCAGCGGAATCAGCGTCAGCGAAACCACCAGCGACGCCAGCAGTGCCAGCGTCACCGCCAGCGCGAACGGAATGAAAAAAAGTCCAGCCAGCCCGCCGACGAACAGCAACGGAATGAACACCGACACATTCGTGAGCGTGCCGGTGATGGCGGGAACGCCGATGGTTTTCACGCCGCGCCAGATGCCGGGCCAGTGCGCGTCACCTTCTTCCCAGCAGCGATAAATGCTTTCCAGCACGATGATGGCGTCGTCGGCGAGCATGCCGATGGCGACGGTCAACGCGCCCAGTGTCATCAGGTTCAGCGTTTGTCCGGCGAGTTGAAGCCCGGCGATACCCAGCAACAGCGACAGCGGAATGCTCAACGCCAGCATCCAGATGCCGTGTCCGGCGCCCAGCACCCAAAACAAAAGCGCCACCGCCAGCGCGCCGCCGATCAGCAGGTTCCGTCCCAGGTCCGCGCCGACGATGTGGACGACGTGTCCCTGGCTGTAAGTGCGCACCCAATGCACGCCGGCGGGAAGCTGGCTGAGTGTTCCGTCCAGCGTGGCTTGCACGGCGCGTGTGACCGGCACGGTCGAGGCGTTCGACTGTTTGAAAACCGTCAGCGCGACGCTCGGCCGGCCATCGAGCGAAACGGCGTTGTGCGTGGGCACCGGCGCGCGGATGATCCGTGCCAGATTGCCGAGCGGAATCGGACCGTTCGGACCGGCCACCGGAATTTGTTCCAGTTCCGCGATGTGCGTCGGGAGATTGCGCGCTTCGATAAAAACGTCCTGGTGTCCGGCGGTGACGTAGCCGCCGGGCTTGAGCAAAACTTGGTTTTGCACCGCTTGAACGATGGCGGTGATTGGCACACGGAAACGGTGCAGCGCCGCCAGATTCGGCTGAATCCACAGCGCCTCGTCGCCGGCGCCATAAACTTCCACCAGTTGCACGCCGGGCAAGGCGCGCAACGCCGGCGCGATGTTGGCCAGCACGTCGCGTTGCACCTCCGCTGGCGCGACATCGGCGGGAATTTGCGCCGTGTAATCGGCCACTTCGTTGATGGCGTTGCCCATGATTTCGGCGAACGGCTCGACGGCGGGTGGAAGCTGGCCGCGCGCGCGGTCAATCGCGCCGTTCACCGCTTGCAAATCCAGTTGCGCGTCGGTGCCTTGCTGGAAGCGCACGTCGGTTTCCACCGTGCCGTTGCCCATTTTGGAGCGGACGCTGACCAGGTTCGGCAGCGCAAGAATCTGGCCTTCGATGGGCCAGACGATTTCAGTTTCCAATTCGCTCGCCGTCGCGCCCGGCCCGTGCGTGATGACGCTGATTTGCGGAAAATTGAACCGCGGCAAAACCTCGACCGGAATTTCGTGGAAGGCGTAAAGTCCGCAGGCGACGAGCGCGCTGAAAAGCAGCGCCCAAATCAAAGGCCGCTGCCACCAGGCTCGTGTCGTCGGTTTTTCTGCCATGGGTCAATCCGGCGGCTGGTAGGTTTTGGAAATGTTTCGGTGAAATTCCAGGTAGGCGTTCTCGACCACGACCTGTTCGCCCGGCTTCAATCCGCTTTCAATAAACGTCTGCCAGCCGCGCGCCGGTCCGGGCACGACGGATTGTCGCTGCTCGCCTTTTACCGTGCGCAGCAAAACCCACCATTGGCCGTGATCCAAAATCAGCGCCCGCGTCGGCACCACCGGCAACGAGCGCGTCGCGCCGTTCAACGTGACCGTGCCGAACTCGCCGTTGAGCCAGTTCGTCGGCGACGTTGCGGCGACCATGCCGACGCCTTCGCCGCCGTCCGGCGTCAACGCGCCAAAAACCGTGGCGACTTTGACCGGAATCGGCTCGGCGCCGTCTGTCGGAGAAAACCAACCGGTCATGCCGGGGTGAATGGCGGCGGCATCGGCGCCGCAGTAACTGGCTTTCAGCCACAGTTTATCCGCTGGTTGCAAGGTGAGAATCGTCTCGCCGGCGCTGACACGCTCGCCTTCGGCGGCATTCACGGCCAGCACCGAGCCATCGGTCGGAGCGGTCAGCACGATGGTCTGGCGCAAAGATTTTAGTTGTGCTTGAGCGGTATCATCCGCCGCCTGCGCCTGCGCCGCCGCGCCTTCCGCTTGAAAAACCAACTGCCGGGTGACGAGGTGGGAAGCGAGTTGTTGGCGCTCAATCGCCAACGATTTCTGCGCGGCCAGCAGATTCGTCTGAGCGCTGTTCACCGCCGCTTCCGCTTGCGCCAGCGCCAACTGGATTTCCGGCCCGCCGAGTTCGGCCAGTTTTTGTCCAGCTTGGACCGCCGTGCCGGGAACGATTCCAAACTTCACCACTTGCCCCGCTTCCGCAGCGCGAATCGTCAACGCGGCGATGGGTTCGACTTGGGCGTAAGCCTCGAACCGGTTGGTCAGCGTTTGCGTTTGCGTGATGACCACGTTCGTATCCGACGGCAAATCGGCGGCAGATTGGCCGCTGTCCTCCTCATCGGCGCGAGACGTTTGCGCGCCGGCAAGAACCAGCACGGCAATCGCGGCGGCAACAGTGCCGCCAGTGACAAGAGAGTTCGGTTTCATTTTTGAATTGCGGAAAAATCCTTCTCCGCCTCAATCACCGTTCCCGTTGGCAACGTGAGCGGACTTTGCACCGCGTCTTCCAATTGGCCGAGCGCCTGTTGCGCCTGGATCTGCGCGTTGAGCCGGCCCTGTGCGCCAGTGGCAAACTCGACTTCTGCGTTGGCCAGCGTCAACGGGTCCACTTCACCCGCCTGCTCCTGCGCGCGGATGGAATCCAGCCGCTGCCGCAAATTTTTCTGCAACGCCTCGGCGGTTGCGACTTCTTGCAAAGCCGCGTGGTAACCGGCCAGCGTGCTGTCAATCTGACCAATGGCTTGCGATTGGACGGTGAGGAAATGCGCGGCGGCCACTTTGCGGTTCGCCTCCGCCTCGGCGATGGGGCCTTGGTTCTGGTTCAGGAGCGGCAGCGTTAATGTCACGCCCAAGTCCCACTCGTTGTCACCCGCGCTGCCGGCGTTGTAAGCGTAACCGGGACCGAGATGGATGTCGGGATCCTGGTTGGCGATTTCGAGTTGCAACGCGGATTGGCTGGCGGCGTAATTGGCCAGCGCGCCGCGGACGTCGGCCCGGTTCAACAACGCCTGCCGCTGAATTTCCAGTTTGGTCAATTGCCGGGGAAATTGGTTGAAGTCGGCGTACGAAAATCGGATTTCGTCCAGCGCCCGGAGCGGCACGCCGAGAGCCGTGGCCAGTTGCGCGCGGGTTTGACGAAGCTGGCCGGTGGCCTGCTGCCACGCCAGCCGCGCAGTATCCAGCGCGACGCGGGCCTGGGTGACTTCATACTCCGCCACGGCGCCGGCGGCCAGTTGGCCTTCCAGCAGGCGGACGACATTGCTCTGCGCCGTTTCCTGTCGCGCGAGCAGCGATTCGGTTTCGCGCGCGGCGTAAAGATTCAACAGCGCGCCACGAACGTTGCTGCGCGTCTGCCAGACGGCGCCGACCAGACTCCAGCGCGCCGCCTCCGCCAGATGTCGCGCCTGCGCGAGCCGGTAGCCGCGTTTGCCCGCAGTCTCAATGGGCCAATCTACGCTGACGGGCACAAGCCATGGACTGGGATTGTCAGGAATGCCGGAATCAAAGCCCGGTGTCACGGACAAGGATGGATTTGGACGCTCGCCGGCGGTGATTTGTGCGGCCCGGGCCGCCAGCAATTGCGCGCGCGACTCGGCCAGCGCCGGTTGATAACAAAACGCAACGAGTGTCAATTGCTTCAAATCCCAGGCGCCGCCCGCCCTCGGCACGGCAACATGATTCGTCTCCAGAAACGCGCACAGAGCTTCGTTGGTCAGCGCGCGCGCGTTAAACGAGGCGGCGGTTTTCTGCGGTGAAATCGGTTGCGGATGATAGGTGGCGCAGCCGGCCAGCAACGTTGCGCCAAAGATGAAGGACGGAAATTTTCTCATGCTTCAGCCGTTTGGATTCCAGCCAGTGGCAGGCGGACCGTGACAGTCGTCAATTGCGTCGGTGCCGATTCGATTTGGATGGTTCCATTGTGAGCCGAAACAATCCATTTGGTAATACTCAAGCCGAGGCCGCAGCCTTCCACCGCGTCGCTGTGCGCCGGATCGCCGCGGTAAAACCTGTCGAAAACGCGCGGCAACGATTCCGCCGGGATGCCAGACCCGGTATTTGCGATGACGAACTCTGCTGCGCCATTCACTCGACGCAAATTCATCGTTACCCGGCCCTGTGGTTGATTGTATTTGACGGCATTGTCGGCAAGGTTGAGCAACATTTGTCGCAACCGGTGCCGGTCGCCTTGCACCAGAATTTCCTCGCACGTGGCGAGTTCCACTTGAATGTGCTGCGGCTCGGCGAGAATTTGGGCATCGGCAAAGTTGTCGCGCACGAGCTCATCCAGCCGCACCGGCTCCAGCCTCAACGCCACCTGCCCGGCGTCGGCCTTGGCCAGCAGCGTCAGGCCGTCCACAATACGGGCGAGCCGGCGCAACTCGTCGAGCTGGCTGGCGAGTCGGTCGCGTTCAGCGGACGCCAGCGGTTCGTCTCGCAAGGCGGTTTCGATCTCATTGCACAAAACCGTCAACGGAGTTTTGAGTTCGTGCGAGGCATGCAGGGAGAATTCCCGAATGCGGCTGAAGGAATCATCCAACCGTGCCAGCATGGAATTGAACACTTCCGTGAGCCGATCCAATTCATCACCGCTGTGTGTACGCGGCAGACGTTCGTTTAAATTGTGTGCCGTGATTGTTTCTGCCGCGTGCGTGAGGCCGGCGACAGGCGCAAGCGTTTTGCGCATCAACCACCAGCCGCCCGCCAGGGCCAGCACCGCTGCGGGAATGCCGCACCAGATCAGAATTTCGGAAACGTCCCGAAAATCCTGTTGCTGGTCCTTGGCGATGAGCGTTTCGGGAACATCGGCCCGGCGCAAAACCTCGCTGCGCGCCCGGCCGACCTCGAAGTAGGCTGCGATGCTCATGGCCAGCAACGACGAGAACAGGACGGCGGCATACCAGAGGGTCAGACGCGTCCGGATGGTCATGGCTGCTCCTTCAGCACGTAACCGGCGCCGCGTACGGTGTGAACCAGCTTGGGCTCGAAATCCGCATCGATTTTTTTGCGCAGCCGTTTGACATATACATCCACGAGGTTTGTGCCCGGATCAAAATCGTAGTCCCAAACCTTTTCCAGAATCATCATGCGCCCGCATAACCGGCCCGCCGATTGCATCAGGAATTCCAGCAGCCGGTATTCGCGCGCCGTCAGTTCAATTTCTGTTCCGCCGCGTTGTGCCCGGCGAGTGATCGTATCCAGCATGAGGTCCGCCACGCGCAGGATGTTGGATTTGTTTTCCGCGCTTCGCCGCGTCAAGGCCCGCACGCGCGCGACCAGTTCAGCCAGTTCAAACGGCTTGGGCAGGTAATCGTCCGCCCCGGCGTTCAATCCTTCGACACGTTCGTTGACCTCGCCGCGGGCGGAAAGGAGCAGGACGGGAGTGACATTTTTGCGTTCGCGCAACTGACGCAGCACGCTCAAACCGTCGCGGCCCGGCAGCATGATGTCGAGCACGATACCGTCGAACGGCGCAATTCGCGCGGCGGCCAGGGCATCGTCGCCATTGTGGCAGACATCCACGGCGAAACCTTCGGCCTGCAGCGCCTTGCGGACAAATGACGCTGTCTTTTTTTCGTCTTCAACCACCAGCACGCGCATGAATCGGTCTTGGGAACTGGTTAGGGGCCGCGTGTTTTTTCCATTCCGTACACCAGAATTTTGAATGTGCCGGGAATGATTTGGGGCCGCTGCCACCGTTCGCCGGGTGTTGGTGGCGGTTGCGGCTCAAATTGGGCCGTTGCCAGATATATTTTGTGCGTGGCCGGATCCAGCGCCATCGTGCGCGCGCCACGCTCGGTCTTCAATGTTTGCACCACGGTTAGTTTGTCCGGCGTTTCTTCTTTGGCAATTGTCGTCGTGCCATCGCCGCACGAGGCAAACGCAAACCGGGTTTCCGGATCGAACGCATCGGCATCCACGCCTTGGCCGATCGGCACGGAGGCCAGCACCTTGCCGTCAGTGCTGTCCATCATCGCCATTTTTCCGTTGTGACAGCCGATGAAGAGACGGTGATGCGTCACATCAATCGCCATGCCTGAAGCGCTTTCGCCCGGCGCAATGGGCCAGTTCGTGACGACCTGATGTGATTGGGTGTCAATCACGGCGACTTCGCTTTTGTTTTCGAGGTTGTCGTAAACACGATGGGCTTCCGGATCCACCGTCGCGAATTCCGGCCGGCCGCCAAGTGGTACGGTGGCAACGGCTTTGGCGGCCTTGACATCAATTACCGTGGCTGTATCACCCCGCTCGTCAAACAACCAGGCCTCCTTTTGTGATGGATCGTAGAGCATCGAATCCGGAGCGTCGCCGGCATCCGCCTTGGAAAGCGTTTGCAGCATCCTCAAATCCACGATACTCGCCTTGTTTTCACGACCGTTGCTGGTGACGCCCAGCCCAAGGTCGCTCGCGATGGCAATGCCATGCACACCCGGGGTATTGGTGATTTTGCCGATGATTTGATCTTTGACGAGATCAATCACTATGATTTGGTTCATGTGCGAAACGTAGAGGCGCTCCGCCACTGAATCCACAGTCATCAAGTCCCAGCCGCCTTCACCGCCGACGGGAATTTCCTTGAGGAAGTGATAGGGTCCATCGGCGCGGCAAACCGCGACGGCCAGGGTGAACAACATCGGCAGAAGAATTTTTTTCATAGGGCGATTGCGTTTCATTGTTTGAACACTAAACTGTTACGTTTTAACTTGCTCCGGTCAACGCCGGTTATTTTGACCATCCCGACGCCCCATGTAACACGATGGAAATGAACGCCAACTGAACGGCGGATGACAGTTCTGTCATTTGTGAACAACCGGCGTTTGACTATTCCACGTCGATTCACTACTGTCGGCGGGCTGATAATCAAGAACCAACCAACACACATTTTATGGCACCCAAAACGGCTGAAAAATCCACGGCCGAATCCAAAACCGCCACGTCGCACGCACGGGAACTCGAAGCGGCCATTTCCACCATCACCAAAAGTTACGGCGAAGGCAGCATCATGCGGCTTGGGGATGCGCGGGCGCAGGTCAAGATTGACGTGATCCCGACCGGCTCGCTGGCGCTGGACCTCGCCCTCGGCGTCGGCGGCATCCCGCGCGGCCGGGTTGTGGAAATTTTCGGGCCGGAATCCTCCGGCAAGACCACGCTCATGCTGCACGTCATCGCCTACGCGCAAAAAGCCGGCGGGCTGGCGGCGTTCATTGACGCCGAACACGCGCTGGATCCCGGTTATGCGAAAAGGCTCGGCGTGAACCTCGATGATTTACTGGTGTCGCAGCCGGATTCCGGCGAGGAGGCGCTGACGATTTGCGAGACCCTCGCACGGTCGAACGCACTGGACGTCATCGTGATTGACTCCGTGGCCGCGCTGGTGCCGAAGGCCGAGCTGGAGGGCGAAATGGGCATGGCCACGATGGGCATGCAGGCGCGGTTGATGAGCCAGGCGCTCCGCAAACTCACCGCCATCCTGGCCAAATCGAAAACGACGTGCATTTTCACCAATCAGTTGCGCGAAAAAGTCGGCGTGATGTTCGGCAATCCCGAAACGACGCCCGGCGGCAAGGCCTTGAAATTTTATGCGAGCGTTCGGCTTGATATCCGCCGCAAAGACACGCTCAAAGACGCCGCCGGCAACGCCACCGGCAACCACGTCCGGGTCAAGGTGGTGAAAAACAAGGTCGCTCCGCCCTTTGCCGAGGCCGAGTTCGACATTATTTACAATCATGGCATCAACAAGGAAGGCAGTATTCTCGACGTGGGCATGGAAAACGGTGTGGTGGACAAAAAGGGCGCGTGGCTGCAATTTGAGGGTGAGTTGATCGGCCAGGGAAAGGAAGCGGCCCAGAAGGCACTGGCCGAAAAACCCGCGCTGGCCAAAAAAATTGTGGACGCTATCCTGATCAAACGCGCGGCATCTTGATTGCTGCAACGCTGTTCGAAGCATGAGCAGTATTTCTGACGTCGAAATTGATCTGGAAAAGCTTTTCCTGCCCGCCTGGGCGCAGGAAAAGCCGGCGGCCAATCGCTATGCCAAATTCGCGGGCGAACCAGTCGAACGCGAAGACCGCCAGCGCGAAGGCCGCCGGGGTGGTCCGCGCCGCGAGCCGTTTGGCGAACGCCGCGGTCCGCGCCCGCTCCGTCCGGGGCCAAAGTTCGGCGACCGGAAACGGGAATTCCCCCGCCGCGATGACCAGGGTGAACGCCGTGAACATCCGGAACCGCCCCCGCCTTTGCCGGAAATTGCCGTCACGTTTTTGCCCGACGAAAAAGGCGTCGAGTCGCTGGCGCGCCAGATTAAAATAACCGGCCGTGCGTTTCCGCTTTTCCAGATCGCCCAAATCGTTCTGGCGAAGCCGGAGCGTTATTCCGTTCAGTTGGGGGTAAAGAAGAATGCCGACGGCACGGCCCAACAACCGTTGTTCGTTTGTGCGCTCGACGACTCGCCGTGGTTGAGCGAGGACGACGCGGTGGCGCACGTGCTCCGCAAACATTTTGCCACGTTTTACCAGGTTGAACGCACGGCCATCGAACCGCCCAAGGGCAAATACACCTTCGTCGCGCAATGCGGCATGAGCGGCGTCATTCTTGGCCCTCCGAACCATCACGATTACCCGAACCTGCTGCGTAAACTGCACGCCGAGCGTTTTTCCCGGATGCCGTTCGATGTTTTCAAAGCGCGCGTCAAAATCGTGCGGGACGAGGCGGTTGTGCAAAAATGGGTCGAGGAGCAAAGCTTCAAGACCGAATATACCTGCCTCAATATGCCGGAGCCGCTCAAGCTTCCGAATCTGGAGGACGTGGAGAAACATTTCCGCGCGACGCACAAGGACGCCATCATCAAACCGGCGCAATCACACACGGTGGATGGCGTCGCGAGCCGTCATTTGTATTGCCGGGAGCTGCAACGGTTGGTGCGCAGCGAATGGGAACGGCAGAAATATTTCCCGCTGCAACTGGCCACAGTCCTCAGCCGGCAATTCGCCGCGCACGGCCTGCAGTTTTTCAAGGTCAACCGCACCTACACGCACGTGTCTGTCGCCCGCCCGCAATTTCTCGACCTCGAAACCACGCCGGTATCGGAAGGGGTCAAACGCATCATTGCTCACATCAACGGGCATCCCAAGTGTACGCGGCGGCAATTGATCGAAACGCTGGCACCCACACCCCAACCGGCGGTCATCGAAATCAAGCCGGCAGTACAAACCGCCGCCGGCGGTGGGGAACCGATCCAGAGCGTGGTTGCAACCGCGGAACCGACGCCGGAGCAGACCGCAGTCATCGCCGATTTACACTGGCTGGTGCATCAGGGGCACGTGATCGAATTTGCCGACGGCCGGATGGACACGGCCAAAAAACCTCTGCCCCGACCGCCGAAACCGGAAAAGAAGCCTGCTGAGGAAAAGCCCGCTGTCGAAAGCGAAGCTACTGCCATTGCCGTTGTGCCGCCGGGCGAAATCCCAGTATTGACCGAGGCAGAAATTCCTCCGTCGGAGCCGAAACCGTCGGCTGAACCTGTAGCGGAAACTCCGGCGGCCGCCGAAACCCCGGCGCTCGCAACTGAACCGGAAGCAGTCGTAGCACCAGCGCCAGCCGAAACCGCCGACGAAGCGCCGACCAGTCAACCCGCAGCCGCAGCCGAGCCGGCCCCTGCTGAACCAACCCCGTTGTCAGATAAGGAAGCGCCTTCTGCCTGAGTGACGCCGTGGTCGAAAGCGGCGGAGAACCGCCGCACTTCAAAACCTGCCGGAAAGTCTGGTATTGCACCCTGACGCGCGATGCGTTTTGGACTGCGCCAGCCTTCTGGCGCTTTTAATCGGCTTGCACCAAGCCAGCCAAATTCCATTTTCCATTTATCTGTTGCACTGTTAGCTTCCGCCTATGCCTTTCACCAAGTTGGGTCTCTCTCCGGCGGTTCTCGATGGAGTACGCGCGGCGGGTTATGTCACACCGACGCCCATCCAGCTCCGCGGCATCCCACTCGTGCTCGCCGGGCGCGACGTCATCGGCAGCGCCCAGACCGGCACCGGCAAGACCGCCGCCTTTGCGCTGCCTATTCTCTCGAAGCTGGGTCGGCACGCTCCCGGTCCGCGCGCGTTGATTCTCGAACCGACGCGTGAGCTCGCCGCACAGGTGGAAACCGCCTTCCACGATTTTGCGCGCTTCACCGATTTGAAAACCACCGTCGTTTTCGGCGGCGTCGGTTACAGGCGGCAGTTGGACGAGTTGCGAGCGGGCACGGATGTGCTCGTCGCTACGCCGGGCCGTTTGCTGGATCACCTCGAACGCGGCACGGTGCGGCTGGACAAGGTCCAGTTTCTCGTGCTCGACGAGGCCGACCGGATGTTGGACATGGGCTTTCTGCCGGACGTGCGCCGCATCGTCGAACGCTGCCCGCGCCAGCGCCACACCTCGCTGTTTTCCGCGACGATTCCGCCGCAGATCGAAACGCTCATCCAATGGGCGATGAAAAATCCGGAAACCATTGAAATTGGCGCGCGCCGGACGCCCGCCGAAACGGTGAAGCATGTCATTTATCCCGTTTCCGATTCGCAGAAATCCGACCTGCTGCTCCAGTTGCTCAAGCAGGTGAATTTCAATTCCGTGCTCATCTTCTGC